>Ga0194125_10011933_pt1 | contig 11546 bp, 11 predicted proteins | sample TA2KigC250mmetaG_FD_148626 | JGI IMG/M metagenome (GOLD analysis project Ga0194125, IMG submission 148626) | Freshwater microbial communities from Lake Tanganyika, Tanzania - TA2015034 Kigoma Deep Cast 250m | ecosystem: Environmental > Aquatic > Freshwater > Lake | place: Tanzania: Lake... | reverse complement strand
ATAGTAAAACACTTAATAATTAGTGTGGTCCACAGAAGCGGATCGTTTAACGACAGCAACACGGAACTACAAACAGTTGGTAGTGAAACAGTACAGACACGAGTCTATATAGTATCTAATGAGATAATATTTATTTTTTTGTGTCTAGTATGGTTTCAATCTGATATCTTTTATGACAATTGGTCTGATGAATATATTTTTCATCGCAATGTGAAATTTTAGCTACTCGGGCAAAATTCGGAACAACATAAAATACCATTGATCAATTTATTTTAATATTGGAACTGATCCATTCAACTTCTTTTATGAATATATTCTTACTAGGTGGAAGTGGCTTTATTGGTACAAGATGTATCGAGCAATTACTCAAAAATAAAATCTATCATTTATCAATATTTGATAAAAAAGTACCAAATACTGAGTTTACCCTTTACAAAAAGGGCGATTTATTGGTTTATGATGATTTAAAAAATGCGATCAACGATGACGGAATCATTATTAATCTAATTGCTGAACATCGTGACGATGTCACGCCAATAAGTCAATATGACCTGGTAAATGTCCAGGGCGCTCGACATATCTGTCAAGTTGCCCGGGAAAGGAGCATACACAAAATAATTTTCACCAGTTCTATGGCGGTATATGGATTTGCATTGCCAGGGACAGGAGAAGATGGCGTTATTGCGCCATTTAATGATTATGGTCGCACTAAATATGAGGCAGAACAAGTGTATATGGAATGGCTGGCAGAAAATCCGGAAGAAAGATCGCTGACAATCATTCGGTCCACCGTTGTTTTTGGAGAGCATAACCGTGGAAACGTCTATAATTTACTACGACAAATTGCTTCTGGACGTTTTATCATGGTTGGGAATGGGAACAATCGAAAGTCAATGGTTTATGTCGAGAATTTGGCAGCATTCATTGAACATTGCCTATCCTTCGGTCCTGGGTTGCATCTCTACAACTATGTAGATAAACCTGATTTCTCCATGAATGAATTTGTTTCTACCTGTAATCAATATTTGGGAAAAGGAGAACAGATCTCATTTCGATTGCCCTATGTGCTTGGATTGTCTATTGGTAAAGTATTCGATATCATCGCTTGCGTGACAGGAAAAAAATTTGCATTTAGTTCGATCCGCGTAAAGAAGTTTTGTACCGATTCTACCTACACATCTAAAGTGAGTGAAACAGGCTTTATCCCTCCAGTGACCATGGAAGAGGCTTTGGAGCGCACCATTACATATGAATTCAAAAAAAGACCTTAGCGTTACAATTTGATATGTGACGGATCGGTTAGTCCCCTCAATTTTCTGATGCCCCATTTGGCAGGTGGTGAATAGTCAACATAACTTCAAAAATCATGGGGTTAGGATTTCTGCGCGAAAGAAAGGAATTTCTAGTCCTGCTGTATCAAAGAAGCAGATTCCTTATATCTGCCACATAAAAGGGAATCCGCTTGGCACCTTCCCGGGTGCCACGCCTGGAAGCATCGTTGACCTGCCAACTATTGCAAAAAATAGACGCTACTTCTCAAATCCTTTTTCCATTCTCGAATCCTGCTTCAAAAACCCGGAGGCCAGGCCGCGCGCATCGGGACTCAACACCTCCTCGTAGTTCCGTTTCAAGCCGATTCGTACTTTGCCAATTCTTGTCAATCACGATGCACACCCCACTCGCTTGGCTTCACCTTCCATGGCATTGGATGCTGCTCTGCGGCATGGTCCTCTGCCAGCCTGCTGCCGCCCAGCAGAAGATCGACCGCGGGAAAGCCCTGATGATCGGTGGTACATCTGTCGCCGCCATTGGAGGACTCTACGCCTATTTCCACCAGGTATGGTGGCGGGGAGAAACACAACGCTTTCACTTCGACTTCAACCGCGACCTCCGATACGCCAACAACCTCGACAAGATGGGACATGTCATGGGCGGCCTCATGACCGCCGATGCCTATGTCGATGCCTGCCGGTGGATCGGTATGACAGAAAAAAAGAGCGTCTGGTGGGCCTTTGGCATGTCCACTGGACTGCAGGCCATCATCGAAGTCAAAGACGGGTTCTCACCCACCTATGGCTTCAGTGTGCTCGACATCACCACCGGAGCTGCAGGAGCACTCATGCCTATGATGAAGCAAAAGTCCAGCTTCATGAAACATACAGACCTGAAGTTCAGCTACTGGCAGCGAAGCCAAAAGTATTTCGATGCCCGTGCAGGTATCATCCTCTCAGTGCCAGCCTTTCACATCGACGACTATATCAACCAGACCTATTGGCTCTCTACCAACCTCCGCTATCTACTCGGAGAAAAGGAACCCTGGGTGCCCGACTGGCTGAACCTCTCTATCGGCTGGGGCATCGATGCCAACAGCTGGAATACCAACCCCGCCGACCCTGGCACCGGCGGCAAGCCAGAGCTGTACCTCGCACCTGACATCGACTTGGTACGGCTTTTTAAACCCAAGAAACCCTTCTGGAGGCTGACCCTAAAGCGGCTCAACTACCTCAAAGTGCCGATGCCTGCGCTGCAGATCACACCGCGTGTGAAGGCCTGGGGAATATATTTCTAACGAGTTGGTACAGACGTGCGCATCCAGGCCGTAATCGGCCGTTAGCCCCCGACGAAATGGTCTGTCGGAATACGGCCGACTCGTTCCGAATCGTCATCCACGACATCTCGCGTATTGACCTCTCCGTCCGTCCAGCCGGGAAAAGCGTCATCCAGCTCCGCTACATCCGCGTGACGGCTAAGGGCGCGAAGGCTGTCAGAAGGGTCACCCGGGTAGAGAAAAGCCTCCCTAGATCTTTGCCGATGAGCTGGTGGCGGAATAACAATAACTAGTGACTTCCGTGCACGTCCTTTTCCCCTGCTGTCACAGCCATCGGCAGCCGGTTTTGTGGTGGCGGTAGATGACAGGTGGCAAATGGCGTAAAGGCACAGGGCGGGTTGATGGCACGGTTGAAGTCGAGCAGTACAAGACCATCTGGCCCTGGCTTCGGGGCGTACAGAAATCGTCCGGAGACATAGCTGCCCGCCCCATTGCTGGCATCTCCGAAGAGAATAAAGAGCTCTTCTCCTTCTTCAAGCACGTCCAGCGTATAAACCTTGCCTTGCCTGGAAAAGGTTAGCTGCCCCGGGGAGGGCAGTAGGTTCGTCTGTCCCAAAATATTCGTGATAGGGATGTTCTTAGGCACCGGATGTGGAAGTAGCTTGGCAGGCACAACCCATTGGGCATTTACCGCAAACCGCTCAACCCCTGTAAAGGAAAGGAGTGCCGGATGCTCCAGGTCTCGCAGCCGTATTCCGAGGCGCTCTGAGCGCCGAAGGATGCTCCATCGCAGAGACCCGCACGACAAGATAGGGATATGGCTTGCGCCCGTGTCAAAGACTATAGCTGATGTTTCATGCATCCCATCGACCCGTACGGGGGAGCCTTCTGGCAAATGCAGGGTCACCCGAAATCCTTCTCTGACCAGCGTCCCTGCCTGGCTGGGGAGCTGACCCGTGGGGAATGACAGGTTGTTGTCCTTGCCGCTGCCGAAGGTGTTGGCACCTTCCTGCAGCCAGAATAACCCTGCAAGGTTCAGCCAGCCGTCTTCCGCCCGAAGTGCCTGCAGCCGACGGGCATGCCAGGCATCGTTATCTACTTGCAGCGCATCTGACTGTGCCGCAGACCGGGATGGCAGCAGGGTAGCCAACACCAGGAGGCTGCTGTAACAGACGTTGCTCCTAGTGCTGCCGGAAGATGTTGCATAGATCATAGGGTGAAAATACAGAAGCCCCCGGTCTTGGGGGCTTCTGGGGTGTCTTTGATAGCAAAACTGTTAGAAGTTGAACTCTACATAAAACAGCCACCTTCTGGGCAGTTGAATATAACTCTGTGCCCAGATATTGTTTGTGCCGGTGGTCCAGGATGGGGTGGCCTGTGTCTGCCCAAGGGCCAGGTCGCTGGCACTAAGGCCTGCGATGTTCTGTATCACCTGGTTATTCTGAAGATTCTTTGCCTGGAGGCCAACGCGCATGTCGATACCGCCCTTGGCCTTCACCCGCCAGAAGGCACCTGCATTCATGATGACCAGGTTAGGATAGGCGATGACCTGCGTGGGGTCGGCATAGCGCTTGGCGTTGACGTTGACTGAGTAGTCAAACCCAAAATGATCGCCCATATAGTTGGCGCTGAGGTTGAAGATTCGTGCGGGTACGCCGGGCAGTTGCTTTCCTTTGACATCTATCGAATAGTTGGTGCCTTCTTGTTTCAAGACATTCCCGAATAGCTGGCCCGAGGGGTTGACGTTGAGGGCGGTCGTGGGTAGGCTCAGGACGCCGCCCCTACCGACGGGGATAAGGAATTCGGTGAATTGGGCGCGCTGCAGTGTCAGGTTGGAACGCAGCATGAAGCCCTTAAACCAGTCAGGCAGGTAGGTGAAGGAGAATTCACCGCCGTAGATGCGGTTGCTGCCGAAGGGTTTCGAGACGACGATGCCGTTTTCAAAGATGCTAGCCAGGCGATTGTTGATCTTGGTGTGGAAGGCGGCCGCATCGAGAGTGATCTGACCGATCGTTGTGCGATAGCCCAGCTCTGTATTCACCACCACTTCGTTCTTGTTGATGCCCCTGGGAGCACGCAGCAGGGTGCGATTCGTCATAGATATGTACTCCAGCGAGGTGTAGGCTGTATAGTCTGGTGCGCGGAAGGCACGGTTGAGCGAACCGTAGATGGCAGAGCCCGGACTGAGGAGGTAGTTGAAGCCCAGGGAGGCCGACCAGTCCTTATGGGAGACATTGCGGTAGAGGGCTGTGTCGTAGGGGCGCTTGGTCTCTTGCATGTCAATCTTCACCCAGTCGTACCGCATGCCAACGTTGATGGTGAGCTTATCATTGAATTTCATCTCATCACCTCCGAAGATCGAAGTCACCTGCTCGGTGTAGTTCGCTCGGCGTGTGATGGAGCCTCTGGGGTAGGCAAGCGTCCCCGACCAGGGCACGTTCACGAAGGGCGGTGCCAGTGGTGCCCAGCCCATGGTTACCGGGCTCATAGGGTTCATGACATGAAGGAAGCTGTAGGTCGTCGGGTTCAGGTCGACGGTGGAGAAGAAATTTCCAAGTACGAGGTTGTGTACAGAGCGGGAACCTTGGATGCGCTTGCGCAGACGTAATTCATTCATGATGTCGCGGTCGGCTGCATCACCGTCCAGCAGCAGGCGGCTGACGCTGTTGTCGCGATAAAACGTTGGCAGGGCAAAGGTGTATTTCGTGCCGCTGTTGAGTTTCTGCAGTCGGAACTTTTCTTCTACGTCGAAGCCGGCACCGAGTTTGAACGACATGGTCGTGCCGACATGGAAGTTGTCGCCATAGCTGTTGTTATTCATCGACTGTCGGATGTTCCGGTACACGCTGTCGTTGCCGTTGACGCGTACGCGGCGGGCGGGATATCCGGCGCCGGACTCATAGACGGTATAGTTGAGGTCGTAGAGCCTGTCGAAGTTCTGCAGCGTCTGCCAGGGTTTGTAGGGGGCGGCGGTCCGCATCTGCTTGACATCCCCGGGGATGTCTGTCAGGTTCTGGAAGACGTAGTCGGCACGCAAGAAATAGAGGCGGATACGCCCTTTATCTTTCGGGATGAGATAGTCAAGGTTGCCCCGGATCTGATAGCCGTTGTCGTTGAAGCCAGTGTTTTTATAGCCTCGGTCGTCCATAAACCAGCCACCTAGGTTGAGCCGCAGCGTCTTGCTCTTGTTCAGCGGGCCGTTGAGGTTGAAATCGAGGCGATAGTTGAAGTTGTCGTCGCCCAGGTCGAAGACGTTGTTGTAGTTGGTGATCTTCACCATCCCACCCAGCTCGGTGCCGCCCGTCTTGGAGATGACGTTGATGGCTCCTGCCGCCGAGGCCCTTCCAAAGAGGGTGGCGGTACTGCCCCGTACGACTTCTACCCGGTCGACGTTGGCGTCGAAGCCGAAGCCTGCTTCCGGCAGACGGCCGGTCGTACCGAACGATGGTAGTCCGTCGATCAGAATGGCGGTATAGTCCAGGCCACCCAGTGGGTTGCCTCCGTCCGGGAAGCCGCGCGTCACCACTCCGCCACGGCGACCCTGCGAGGTGTTCACATAAAGGCCCGGCACAGCTGCGACCGCTTCTGCGATGCCTTCAGGCTTGATGGCTTTCAGCGCTCGGGAGCCGATGATCTCTACGGCTTGGGTGGCTTCGAGCTTTCTGACGGGCTGGCGACTTGCCGTCACCGTCACCTGGCCCAGTTCCGACATGTCTTCCGTTAGCTCGATCGTAACGTCCATAGCAGACCCCAGCGTGTATTCCTTCCGTTGGAAGCCGACATAGCTAATGACTAGGACGGACTTGGCCGTGCTGACACTGATGCGGAAGCCCCCTGCATTGTCTGATACCACGGTGGCCTTCCCACCCTTCTCCGATATGGTAGCGCCTGCCAATCCCTTCCCAGAGCCATCGGTGATGCGGCCGGTGACCGCCACCTGTGCCCACGCAGAGGCTGAGATCAGAAGTGCAAGGCATACCGCCATGGCCCTCCCGGATGCGATATTGAGCATAACAGTTTTGTTTTGGTTAGGGTAAATTTATGGTTAATTATATTAACTAACGAAAAAAATCTACACACATTTACGGCATCGATATTTTTGGATGGTTAAGGGAATTAACTAATTTTAGCACAAACCCAGTGTTATGGAACTCAGGCTTTTCCCCCGGCACACAGGCGTGTGGGAGGGGGTCTACACGAGGATAGATGCCGCCGGCCATCGGACAGACCAGTGGAAGAGCCGCCTTACCATCAGGATGTTGGACGGCAACCACTATCATCAGGTCAATGAGTATTTCTGGGACGACGGCCACCGGGAATGCCACGACTTTGGCATCACCAGCTTCGATGCCAATGGCGAACTCGTCTTCGAGAACCCCCGCATCAGCGGACGTTCCTGGGAGACACACGACTCCATTTGTCTTGTATGGACCTATAAGAACCGGCCCGGCTCGAAACTGTTTGAAATGATCGACCTCATTGGCGACGGCTCCCACCGCATACGAAACTGGCGCTGGACGCAAGGAGACGAATTTCAAGGCATCACCATGATCGAAGAGCGCCGGGTCAAGACCATGGAAGACATCGATCCAGCCTTCTGGGAGCAGCTGCCATCGCTCCGCACCACCAGTCCGTCGAGATCAGATCATTAACATTATTTCCTGCACATGCCTACTGAAATGACCCTGCCATGGGAATGACGATCACTGAGAAAATCATGGCCTCCAACAGCGGGAGGGAATCTGTCGTGCCCGGCCAGCTCGTATGGGCCGACATTCATACCGTGATGACTATGGACTACCTCGGCAAGCAGACTTTCCGGGCCTTCGAAAGCCTGGGAGCCAAACAGCTGTTCGACAAAAATCGGGTGATCTGTGTGAGCGACCACCTCGTGCCGCCGCCCACGCCTGAGTTCGCCACCATGCTCAACGAGTGGCGCGACGTGGTGCATCGCTATGAGATCCCGCATTTTTACGACCTCGGTCGCCAGGGAATCGCCCATCAGCTCATGGTCGAGCAAGGGCATGTCCTGCCCGGGCGGATATCCATCGGGACCGACTCGCATGCCAATACCTATGGTGCCGTCGGAGCCGTCGGCAACGCCGTCGGCGTGAGTGATGCTGCCGTGGCTATGGCCACCGGAAAGCTCTGGTTTCGGGTGCCGGAATCCGTCCGCTTCCATGTCACCGGCACCTGGCAGCCATGGGTCATGGCCAAAGACCTCAGCCTGCACATCATGGGCATGATGCATTGGAACGGGCACCTCATCTATAAGACCCTCGAGTTTGGTGGCCCCGCCATCGAAGCCCTGGGCATGGCCGGCCGCATGACGCTCTGTAATATGACCGTCGACCTAGGCGCTAAAAACGGCATTATATCCCCCGACGCCATCACGCAGGCCTACCTTAGCGGACGTACCGAGGATGTCTGGTCGCCACTGGCCAGCGACGCCGATGCGCCCTATGATGCCGTGTATGAGGTGGATGTGACCAACCTTGGGCCCATGCTCAGCCGGCCTGACAAACTCGATGACACAGCGCCTGTCGAAGCCCTTGCCGGCACCCCTTTCAATAAAGCATTCGTCGGCACCTGTACCAACGGACGCACCGAAGACTTCGCCATCATGGCCTCGATCTTGCGCGGCCGCCAGGTACGCCGAGGTGTTAACCTGCTATGCATCCCCGCCAGCACCGACGTCTACCTCGAATGCCTCAGAGAAGGATACGTGGAGGCCCTCGTAGCTGCAGGCGCTGCCTTTGAGACTTCCAGCTGTGGCCCCTGCGCCGGTATCCATACCGGCGTCGCAGGTGATGGGGATGTCATCCTCAGCGCAGGCAACCGCAACATGAAAGGGCGTATGGGGAGCCGCCATGCCCAGATTTATCTCACCAGCCCCGCCGTCGTCGCCGCCTCCTGTATCACCGGCGTGATCACCGATCCGCGGTCTGACGACTGGACATAACCCTCCTCCTGCCAATCCTACAAAACATACAACTCTATGCAGTCTATCATCGGTAAGGCCTGGGTAGCTAAAGGCTATGTGATGTCGTTCGACATGATCCTGCAGCGTTTCTGGACGGCCCCTGTCGACCCCGCAGAAAATGCGAAATGGGTGATGGCGGGCGTCGACGAGGCCTTCAATCGCGAAGATGGCTTCAAAAACATGGGCTATACCTTCATCGTGGCCGGACATAACTTCGCCGGCGGCGGCAAGAGCATCGAGCATTGCATCACAGGCCTGATGGGCGCCGGCATCCAGGCCGTTTTCGCCACCTCCTTTGCCAGGCTGCAATTCCGCAATGCCATCAACTATGGCCTCCCCTTCATCACCTGTAAGGATATGAACCTGCACTGCGAGACAGGCGATGAACTCGCCTACGATCCTGCCACCGGCACCATCGAGAACCGCACCCGCGGCACCCGATTTCAGAGTGTCCCGCAAGCACCCTTCGTCGCAGAAGTGGCAGCTGCGGGCGGACTGATGAACTTTATCCGTCAGCGCATCTCCGATGGCAGCGTCGCTACGCTGCGCTAACACATGCCAATCCCAATAAACCCTCCCTATGCTTGAGAACAGGCTCAGAAAGAGGATCCTCGACCAAAAGGCCTCCTACGGAGTGATATCACCCACTACCGATCCTGTCATTTGCGAATATGCCGGCTTCAGCGGACTCGACTTCTACATCATCGACGGAGAGCATGGCGCCATCACGCCTTCAGAAGCCATCCACATGGTTCGCGCCTGCGAAGCCTCCGGCATCACTCCACTGGCACGCATCCGGTCTAACGAAGAGAAGCTCATCCTTCAGTTCTTAGATGCCGGCGTGATGGGGGTTATGATGCCCGGCACCGACACGCCAGACGATTGCCGCCGGCTGGTCGCTGCCGTCAAATACCCACCCATGGGCAAGCGCGGGCTGGGGCCCGTCCGCGCGGCCGACTACATGTCAGGACGCCACAGCCAGGCAGCCTATGTCGCATACGCCAACGAGCAGACCTTGGTGCTGCCTATGATAGAGACAGAAGCCTGCCTGTCAAACCTCCCCGACATGCTACGCATCGAAGACGTTGACGGCTTCATCTTGGGCCCGCGCGACCTGGCCCTGAGCATGGGCTTCCTCGACGGACCAAGCCATCCAGCCGTGGCAGCCGCCATCGACCGGGCGATGGATATCGTATGCTCCGCCGGCAAAGCTTTTGGCACGGTCGCTGCCACCGCCGAACAGGCACAGGCACTGGCAGCCAAAGGAGCGACCCTGCTGCTCAACAGCGTGCAAGGACTGCTCTCCCAGAGCGCCAAGGCATTTCTGAAGGATCGGCAAGCCTGAGCACCTACACTTCCAAAAACTCCTGTCATGACTACCATCGTCGTTCTTTACAACCTCCAGCCCGGCGTATCCTGGGAGGACTATGAGCAATGGGCAAAGGAGAAGGATATCCCCACCGTCCGCTCCCTGCCTTCCGTCGCCGAATTCCGCGTCTTGCGGATGGGCAACCTACTCGGCTCAGACACACCCTCGCCGTACCGCTACTGCGAGATCATAGAGGTGAAGGACATGGATGCCTTCTTCTCCGATGTCTCGACCGAAGCAGTGCAGGAAGGAGCCAAAGTCTTCAGCGGCTTCGCTGACGCGCCTCAGTTCATCGTCGCAAACGCACTCTGACCATGTACGGACTACAAGGGAAAGTGGCCGTCGTCACCGGCAGCGGACGGCATTCAGGCATCGGCGCATCGATCGCCTTGCGGCTGGCAGCGGAAGGATGCCGTGTCGTAATCACCGACATCGGGCGCCCCCTCGGCCAGGAGTTTGCAGCTGCACATATCGGTGCGACCGATGAGATGGAGTCCATCGCAGCCGCTTGTCGCCAAGCCGGCACCGAAGCCATCGCCGTACCCTGCGATGTGCGCAGGGAGGCGGAATGTGAAGCCCTTATCGCTGCTGCCGTCAAAGCCTTCGGCCGCATCGACATCCTCGTCAATAACGCCGGTGTCGGCTACCTCATGGAGGCGTTTACCGAGTTCCGCGAGAGCAGCTGGGATGCCGTCCTAGACGTGAACCTCAAAGGCGCCTTCCTTTGCAGTAAGCACGCCGCCATCCGCATGCAAGAGCAGGGCGGCGGCAGCATCGTCAACATCGCCTCACAAGCTGCCAAGAGCGGCTTCCCCTTTGCCGCAGCCTATACAGCCAGTAAGCACGGCCTTGTCGGCCTCACCCGTAGCAATGCGGTGGAGCTCGGCCGCCATGGCATCCGCGTCAATGCCGTCTGTCCCAACCACATCACCACCGGGCTGGGCGACTGGCAGAACAAGTTCTTCAGCGAGAAGCTGGGACTCGACTACGACACCTACCTCAAAGGCATCGTAGACAGGAATCCGCTCGGAAGGACAGGCCTCACCAACGACATTGCCAAGGCTGTGGCCTTTCTCTGCAGCGACGAAGCCTCCTACATCACAGGCGAGGCACTCAACGTCAGTGGAGGAGAAGAATATCATTGAACCATGCTGCAGACGGCGCCGCAACCATGAGACTTGGGATCGATATAGGAGGTACCTTCACCGACCTGGTGTTGCTGGATGAAGCCTCCGGCCTCTGGCGCTATGGCAAGACGCTCACCACCTATCCAGACCCCACCCCCGGCATCCTAGAAGGGGTGCAGACCCTCATGCAGGCCCATGGCGTGCCCCTCTCTGCAGTGCGCACCCTTGTGCATGGCACCACCTGGGTCACCAATGCCGTCATCGAGCGCAAAGGCGCCCGCACCGCCTTGGTCACCAACCGCGGCTTCGAAGACGTCCTCGAGATCGGCCGTGAGATGCGGTACGACATCTACGACCTGTTCATCGACATGCCCAAACCCCTGGTGCCCCGTGAACTTCGTATAGGCATCAGCGGTAGGGTCGACCGGGAAGGGCAGGTCCGCGAGGAGCTCGAGGAATCGTCACTCAAAGTGCTCTGCCAAAGGCTGACAGAAAGCGGAGTGGAAGCGGTCGCTGTCT
>Ga0194125_10011929_pt1 | contig 11547 bp, 8 predicted proteins | sample TA2KigC250mmetaG_FD_148626 | JGI IMG/M metagenome (GOLD analysis project Ga0194125, IMG submission 148626) | Freshwater microbial communities from Lake Tanganyika, Tanzania - TA2015034 Kigoma Deep Cast 250m | ecosystem: Environmental > Aquatic > Freshwater > Lake | place: Tanzania: Lake... | reverse complement strand
ACGGGAAGTGCTTTGGCGGGCAAGCGGGACGCTTGCCGCTACAAGAGGCCCAGTGGCGTTTGGTGAGCGAACGACCGGGAATCGTGGCGAGCTATCTAGAAGGGAGAGGGGTGGGGGGGGTGGCCGGCCTCATCGGGCGGCGAAGGCCTCGGCGACGCGGACGAGAGCAAGGAAGTTGCGGGCGGCGCGCTCGCCGTAGGTGCCCGACGAGGTGCCGCCGAGCATGAAGCCGTCGGGGCCTGCCTCTTCGAGCCGCGCGGCGGCGATGTCGCACACCTCGCGCTCGGGCAGGCGGTCCAGCACCTCCATATCGTCCAGGTTCCCCACGATGCAGGTGCGGCCCCTCAGCACCCGCTTCGCCTCGGCCAGAGCGCAGTCGCCGCACGGCGGGGCCTCGAGCGGGTCCATCGAATCAATGCGCAGGCCCGCCAGAGCGTCGAGGAAGCGCATTATTGGGCCGTGGTTGTGGTAGTGGACGATGGCCCCGTAGCGGTGCATGATGTCCACTTGGCGGGTGTCGAAGGGAGCCAGGAGCTTGGGCACGGCCTTTGGGCCAAGCTGGACGGTGACGTATTCGCCGCCGATGATGCGGAAGGCGTCCACGCCTGCTTTGCAGGCGGCCTCGACGTAGGCGCCGAGGCGTTGGGAGGCCACGCGGCACATCTCGATGAAGAGGTCCGGCGCGTCGGCCCACAGCAGGCAGAAGTCTTCGGGTGAGAGCACGGTCGCGGGCCAGCACACGGCGTCGCAGACGCCCATGCACGCGAGCGCGGCGTCGCCGTACTTCGCCCGCGTGTCGTGGAAGCCCCTGAAGTCGGGCGCGTGCGGCGCGTAGGGCACGGCGACCAGGGCCTCCACGTCACGAGCCGTCTTGCAGGGGAACTCGATGGTGGCGGAGGTGACGGCTGTGCGCTTGTGGCGGGAGCGGAGGGTGCCGGCAGGCGTGTGATAGAGCGTCGTCGTGAGCGTCCCGTCGGGCGTCGTCTCAGTCGTTGTCTCGGATGCGAGCTTGGCCCCGCTGAACGAGAATCCGCCGCCCCAGCCTTCGACCCACATGTCGCACTTGGCGACCAGCTCACGGCCGAGGTCGCTCTCGGGTGGGATATGCCCGAAGCCCCAGGGCGACACCGGCACCCTATCGGGTCTCCCCCCCTTCGCCGCACACCGCATCCGCTCGCGTGAGGTCATGCGCCATCCTCAGCGGCACCGGCCGCTGGGCCAAGGGTCTCAAGGAACCGGGCCAGAAGGGGAACCCTCTCCGTGGCGGCAATCCAGACCTCATCCAGGTCCACACCGTGGTAGCGGTGGATCAGAATATCGCGCTGCCCTGCGATGGCTGCCCATGGAATGTCGGGATGGCGGTCCCGGAACTCCCACGACAGCCGCTTGGCGGCCTCACCAAGGATGATGAGCTGGTGTTGGACGACCGACTGGAGCTTCCAGTCGCACAGGAAGGACTCGAGGGAGCGCCCTTCAATGGCCTCGGTCACACGCCGGCACGCCATGAGCATGTCCAGGATGTGCGCGTCATCCCCGGCCATAGATGGTCTCTGCGCTTTCCAGTATCGCCTTGCGCCGAATCCAGTTCTGGCTTTGCTCCACCGAGCGTCGAGTCAGAAGGTCCACCCGGCGCCCAAGCAATGCCCCAAGCTCTTGTTCCATCTCGTAGTGGTCCCACAGGCTCCAATGGGCACCAGGGGCGAAGCTGGCCAGGACATCAATGTCGCTGTCCGGGCCGAAGTCCTCGCGCAGCACGGAGCCGAAGAGCGCCAGCTCCGTGACCCGCCACTTACGGCAGAACCCGGCCACCTTGTCCCGTAGCGCATCAACCCTGGGGCTGGGCATGCCTCGTCCTCCGGAGCGTAGGGACACCGCGCATTGGTCAGTATACCCGCCTCTTACCCAGGCGTCAACCGGCTTGGGCAGACCGTGAGCGGCGGGAGGTCAAGGGGGGCGCGGAAAGGGGGCTTCCTGGGCGGAAGCCCCCCTTCGCGTGGCCGCGTGCGGTGCGCTACTTGGTCTTGCTCGCGGGAGTTGCCGCGGGCTTCTCGGCCGGGGGCTTGGGGGCGGAGCGGGGCTCCTCCCAGGGCCAACGGCCGTACTTGTACTGAGGATTGTCGTCGCCGGCGGGGTCGAGGCCCATCCAGCCAGCCATGCCGTCCACCATCTGAGCGAAGCCTGCGTTCAGCACTACACCCACGTAACCTACGTGGAAGTACTTCGTTCAGGTGGGCCTCCCGCCGGGCCGCCCGTCGTAGGGCGGGCGGACGATGCCGACGATGCCGACGCCCTGCTTGTTGATCTTCTCGGGGTCATTGGGGTCCGGGTCGCCGAAGTTGCCGCACAGGCCGTCGCCCCAGCCGACCTCTTCCTGGCCCCAGGCCATGAGGCCGACGTGCTTGTACTGGATTTTCATGGCCCCGATGTCGCCGCCGCCCATGCCGTAGAAGCGGCCGTTCACCTCGCCGTAGCCGCCAGGGCCGACCGACAGGAGGGCGGCGTAGAAGGAGAACTGCGCCGTCTCGGTGACCGTGACCCCGATGTCGGCCATCTCCATCATGTCCTTGAGGCGGGTCTTGAGGAACCCGCCGACACCGCCCTGCCAGGTCGTGCAGCCGGTCAGTCCGGCGAGCGCGGTGGCAAGGCCGAGCCCCAGCGCGGTGCGTCTGCCCATACGGGCTTCTCCTATGCTGCGCCTGCACCCGTCTCTCCGTGCCGGCCGGGCGCAGGCAATCCCGACCGGCTCCCCATCCGTCGCCTCAGAAGATATGTTTACCATACCAGACGCCCTTTGTCAATCCACTTGCAGCCAAAAGGCGTTTGCTCTATGCTTTCCGCCTAACCTCAAGGCGCGCAACGACCAGCTCGGCGGCGACACCTTCGCCGACCAGATGGCCCACTTCGCCACCTGCCTCAACGCCGCCACTCGTCCCCACGCTCCAGGGCTTGTTGCCCAAAGGGTGAACTCGTTGGGAGTGCCGCCTTCAGGCGGTTTTCTCCTGCCCCAATCCGCCTGAAGGCGGGACTCCGAACGGGGTTGATCCCCTGGATAGGGTTTGGGCAACGCGCCCTCCAGCGTGGGGACGAGGAGTGTTGGGCCTACTGCTTGGCCTTCGCGGCCGGTTCCTTCACCTCGACGGTGAGGGTGAAGGACTTGATGGGCGGGGTGTCCTTCTCCCAGGGGCGGGCGTAGGCGAGGGTGAGGGTGGCCTTGCCGGGCTTGACGGCTCGGAAGGTGAAGTGGTAGGTGCCGCCCGTGCCGACGATCTCCCGCGGGCTCTTGTCGCCCACGTAGTCAGGCTTGCCCACGGCCTCGATGGCGTCGCCTTCGAGCTTGGCGAGGCTCCACTGGTAGCCGGTGGTGGGGTTGCCTCGGAGCTTGACGAGGAGGGTCTGGTTCGGCTGGGCGGCGACGGTCTTGCCGTTGGCGTCGTCGCCGAGCGTGATGTCAGCGCCCTTCTTGACGGGGGCGCGGCAGTGCTCGCACTGGCCGAGCCTGGTGCTGCACTTCTTGCATAGCTTCAGTGCCCTGCTGCCCGTGGTGTTCGGGCATTCGGCGCAGTGGCCGACATCCGTCGTGAAAGCCAGGTCGCGGCACTTCGGGCACAGCTCGCCCAGCGCCGTCGCGGCGGCGAGGACGATGGCGGCCACCCCCACAACCAGCCTGGTCACGCACGCACTCATGGCGCATCTCCGTTCGAAGGTCCTGCGTGTCCAGCCACTCCGACTCGCTGCATTATAGCGCGGCGGAGCGGGAATCCAAAGGTGCCTGGGCAAGGGGGCAGGGGGCGGGTCAGGGCCGGGGGCCGGCGCCACGGCGGCAGGACTGGGGGCAGAGCTGGGGCCCGGGGTGTGGTCCTCCGGAGGATCAATCATTCTATAGAATGATTGAGTGACGCCGGCGCGCCCTCTCGCGGGAAGGGGAGTGGGAGGGGCGACGGCGGACCAAGGCGCCACCGAACGAGGACGTCGGGCAGTGGCCGCAGTGAGGGGGGCGTTTCGATGATCAATCATTCTATAGAATGATTGAATGACGCCGGCGCGCTCTGTCGCGGGAGGAGGCAGAGGGGGCGAGGCCGGGGAGCGCCGCGCGGCACCAGGACGAGGGGCCGTAATCGGGCTGGGAAAGTGGCCGGGCCGAGGGCGTCAGGGGGCGAGGAAGTCGTTGAGCCAGGTGGGGCGGTCGGGGGAGCTGAGGAGTTGTTTGGTGTAGGCGTAGCCGGCCTCGGCGATGGCGTGCATGGCGTCGAACTGGAGCATGCCGTAGTGGGTCACTGGCGGCGTGAGGCAGAGGTCGGCGTCGGCCTTGACCTCTTGTACCTTCCGCTCGCTGCTGATGACGACCGTGCGCATCAGGATGTCCAGGACGCTGGGGACGTGGGGCGTGAGCGCCCGGCGCCAGAGTCGGCGCCAGAAGCGGCGCCAGGGGCTGGGGAACTCCTCGCAGCCGATGGCGAGGTCGAGGAGGCGGCTCACGTCCACGACGACGACGCGGGAGCACCCTGCGGCGCGAAGGAGGTCGCCGGGCAGGTTGTTCAGCACCCCGCCGTCCACGAGGAGTTCGCCGCTCTGGACGGCAGGTGTGAAGATGCCCGGGATGGCGAGGCTGGCGCGGATGGCTTTCCAGAGGGGGCCGCGGGAGTGGGCGACCATGTGGGTGGTGGTGAGGTTGCAGGAGACGCAGAGGAAGGGTCGCCAGAGGTCCTCGATCCAGGCGTCGCCGAAGGCGAGGGCGAGCTGGTGGTTGAGCCTGCGGCCGCGGACGAGGGAGAACAGGGGGAGGGTATACTCCTTGTGGGGCTTGCCCTCGATGAAGGCGCGGCGGCTGAGCGCTAGCTCCGCCTCGTAGGGCATCTCCATGGCGGCGGCGGCGCCGATGATCGAGCCCATGCTGGTGCCGGCCACCCGGTCAATGGGCAGGCCGCTTTCAAGCAGCGCGCGGATGACGCCTAGGTGGGCGAGGCCGCGCGCGCCGCCGCCGCCGAGCGCCAGGCCCACGGCTCGCCCCGCCAGGCAGCGCGCCAGGCGCCCGAAGTCACCGTCCGAACCCTCGCGCACGTGGAAGTGCCCCCCAGCGGGCACGGCGTCGAGCCAGGCCCGCGTGCCCGAGGGCAGGGCCGTGTCCCGCGGGTGGAGCAGGGCCAGGGTGAGGGGCTTTGCCACTTCGGACTTCTGGCTCCTGGTTTCTGGTTCCAGTCCCAAACGCGCGATCTGCAACCGGCAAGCGTCAGTGTCGTCGGTGGCCCGCGCAACGAGGATGATGCGGTCGGCCTGGCGGATGCACCGATGGGTCCAGGGCGAGGGCGTGGCATCGCCCTGGAGGAGGAGGAACGTGTGGCGGGCCTCCTGCTCGCCGAGCCAGGCGGCGAGCCAGGCGTTGTGGTGCGCCGCCTCGCGGCGGGGGGGCTCGATGTCGGCCGCGCCGCGCAGCCCGGTGCGTTGCTCGAAGGACACGTGCGTAAGGTGGAGGGTGGAGCCGATGCGCGCCAGTGCGGCGGCGAGGCGCGCTGCCACGGCGTCGAGCGGCACGCCCGGGCTAGCCGGGAGGACCGCGAGGCTCATGGCGCGGGGGGGCGCCGGCTCGGGCCGCTCGCGCGCCCGGAGGCGGCGAATAACCACGCGGGCCAGGGCGGCCAGGAGCTCGGGGTGGCGGGAGTTGAGGGCCTCGAAGCTCTCGGGCGCGAGCCGGGCCAGGAGGCTGTCGCGCAGCGCCCGCACCTTCGCCGTGCGCGGCTCGCCCGTGAGCAGGGCGATCTCGCCCACGCTCTCGCCCGGACCGACCTCGGCCTGCTCCGGGGTTGCGGAGGGCCGCGTGACGCGCAGCCGCCCGCTGAGGAGGATGTAGAGGCTGCGGTCGCTCTCGCCCTCGCGCATGAGCACTTCGCCGCCGCGAAGGGGGACGTAGGAGACGCTTCGCTCAACTTCTTCGAACAGCCCAGGCTCCACCCGCCCGAGGAGGCGGCAGAGCGCGTCGGCCAGTTGGCTGCGGTGGACCCGCTGGCGGGCCAGGTCGGCCAGCCGCGCCGCGATGGCGGGCGCGGACGCCAGGAGCGCCTCGACGTCCTCGCGGCCCAAGCGAAGGAGGCGGGACGGCATCTCGGCGGCCACCGAGGCGGTCCGCGTGCCGCCCGTGAGGATGCCCAGCTCGCCCACGAGGTCGCCGGCCCGCATATGCGCCACCGTCATCTGCGTGCCGTCGCCGCAGTCCTGGTCCACCGCCAGGCGCCCCTCGGTAACGAGGTAGATGGCGTCGGCTGGGTCGCCCTGCGCGAACAGGGCCTCCCCGCGGGCCAGCGCCACCTCGCGGCACCGCTCGCCGAGGTGCTGCCGGAGAAGCTGCTCGATGCCGTCCGGTTCGCTCATGTGCCTGCGTGCCCAGAGGTGCTTGCTGGACGGGCAGAGGATGAATGGATGAGTGGACGAATGGATGGATGAGAGCCGAGGTGGCGGCAAGCGTCCCGCTTGCCGACCGCAACCGGGACGGTTGCGGCTACACCGCTCGCGGCCTTGCATCCGTCCATCCATCCAACCATCCATTCATCCTCTCTTCGGCACGATCGGGCCGTCACTGGCCACGTTTCAGGGTCGCCTGCCAACGGTGGTACTGGCCGAGCCGCCACTCGGCGTAGCGCTGCCGCCAGGGACGCGAAGCGTCGCCGGGGACCGCGTCGCTGCGCCAGGGCGCGGCCCGCCAGAGGCGCACCGTGCCGTCCAGGGCCGCCGTGACGAGCCAGAGGCCGTCGGCGCTGAAGGCGGCGAGCGTGATGGTCGCCGTGTGCCCCTCGAGGACGGCCAGCTCGCGTCCCGAAGCCGTGTCCCAGACCCGGGCCACCGTGTCGTCGGCCACGGCGGCGCGGGTGCCGTCGGGGCTGAGGCAGGCGGCGAAGGGCGTCTCCTTGCGGCCTCGGAAAGTGTGCACGGGTGGCACAGCCGTCCTCGGCTGTGAATGCACAGGCGGGGGCGCCTGTGCCACACCCGCAACGTCCCACAGCCTGGCCACGAGGATGTCGGACCTCGTGACCGTGGCGACGAGGACGCGCCGGGCGTCGGGCGTGAATGCCGCGCGCCAGGGCGAGTCGGTCTCGTCCACCCTCAGCGTGGCGAGGAGGGCGCCTGTGTGGGCGTCCCACACGCGAGCGGAGGCATCGGGCGCTGGCGCCGTGGTGGCCAGGCGGGCGCCGTCGGCGCTGAACGCGGCGTCGTGCAGGCCGCGGCCGTGGCCCGTCATCGTGGCCAGCAGCTTGGAGGACCGGGCGTCCCACACCCGCGCCGTGTGGTCGCTGGACACCGTGGCCACGCGGGCGCCGTCGGGGCTGAAGACCGCGTCCCACACGATGTCGGTGTGGCCCTCCAGGACGCCTGAGGTGCGGCCGGACGCGGCGCTCCAGATGCGCGCCGTGCAGTCGGCCGAGGCGGTGGCGACCGACTGCCCGTCGGGGCTGAACCTGGCTGAGTGAACGGGTCCCTTGTGTTCGCGGTAGGTGTGCACGATGCGGTTCGCATCGGGCTCCCACAGCAGGGCGTCGCCGGAGACCAGGGGCACTGCCACGCGGCGTCCGTCCGGGCTGACGTCTATCCCTGCGCCCACGCCGTTCGGGTGCGCCAGGGTCGCCACGACGGCGCCCGTCGCCGCATCCCACGCCGTGGCGCGCCGGCGGGCCACGGCGACGAGGCGCGTCTTGTCCTTGCTGAGGACCACGGCTTCGGCGGCCGGGGCGGCGGGGGCGCCTGGCTCGGCAGGCTGCCCCTGCCCCGGCTCTGCTGAAGTGCGGAATGCCTGCCTGGGCACGTGGAAGGTGAGCGGCGTCAGGCGCGCGGCGTCGGGGGGCGTCACGGTTTCCCAGAGCCTGGCCGTCCCGTCGGCGGATGCCGTGGCGATGCACGCGGGGAGAAGCGGCCCCTTGTCTGGGGGGCGAAAGGCGGCGGCGTTCACCTCGCCGCCGTGGCCGCGGAGTTCCAGGGTGAGCTTGCCCGTTGCGACCTCGGCCAGGGCCACCCCGCCTGGCACCGCGGTGAGCACCTGGGCGCCATCCGCGCTCGCCAGCAGGGGACGCCCCGGAAGGACCCCCAGGAGCCGCCCGCTGGGTGGGTCCCACAGGCTGCCCGGGAGGCCCTTGTCCTCGTGGGCGACGGCCAGGCGCGTGCCGTCGGCCACGAAGACCATGCCGCGCACCGGCGCGCAGCGGAAGCCGCCGGTGGCGCGCCCTGTCGCTACCTCCCACACCCGCACGTTCTGGTGGGCCGGGGCCGCGGGATCGGGCGGGCCAGTGGGATGGGGCGGGAGCCAGGCGTCCATCTCGCGCGACGGGCGCTGGCCCGCCGCCGTGGCCATCTGCTGCCCGGCGGACCAGAAGGCGATGCACGTGACGGGCCCCTTGTGCGCGCGCTCGGACCAGAGCGGTTTGCCCGTCGCCGCGTCCCAGACCTCCACCGTGCCATCCTGGGCGCCCGTGGCCACGCGCGAGCCGTCGGGGCTGAACGCCGCAGCCGTCAGCCCCACGCCCAGCAGCCAGGCGATGGCGTCCTCGACCGACTCGATGCGGCGGCCGGCGGGCGTCTCTCTGCGCGCGCGGCCGAGGTGGGTGTGGGTGCAGGCGCCGGACCTGGCGTCCCAGAGGCGCGCCGTGCCGTCGCCGCCGGCGGTGAGCACCCGCGCGCCGTCGGGGCTGAAGCGGGCGGCGGCGATGCCGCGCGACTCTTCCAGCAGCACGAACAGGGCGCCCAGCAGTTCCCGGCGCTGCGCTGCGAACCGGCTCGCAGGCCCCCCTTCGTGCCGCAGGGCCAGCGGCGCGTCCTTCACCGAGACGAAAACGTCCCAGTCCTTCTTCCCCGCCCAGGCCTCAGCCAGCGTGGCCCGGGAGCCGTCGGCCAGGAACGGGTCATCGGGCCTGCCGACGATCAGGGCCGGGCAGTGGCCCTCGAGGGCAGCCAGCGGCTTGCCCGTGTCGGCGCCCCAGAGGCGCGCCACGCCGTCGGTCGCGCAGGCGGTCAGGATGCGGGCGCCATCGGGGCTGAACGCGGCAGCGGTGAGCCACGCGGAATGGGCAGGGAGGACGAAGCGCTCGCGCCCGGCCGCAACGTCCCACACGTAGGCCTTGCCCGCCGTGGACGCGGCCACGAGCCGGCCCCCATCGGGGCTGAAGGCGAGGGCCAGCAGGGCCTCACCGCTAGCGTCCAGGGCCAGCAGCTCGGTCGAGCAGCGGGCCAGCAGGTGGCCCCACTCCCAGTTCCGGAGGCCCTCGGGCGAGGCCCAGAGGACGTCCCGGGCCGGGTCGTACCGGTCCTGCTCGATCTGGCGGGTGGCAAGGAGCACGTTGGAGAAGTACAGCTCGGCCTCCGTGCGGCGGCGGGCCTTCACGGCCTCGTCGCGCTCCTGCTGGGCGATGGCCTCCTGGCGGCGCGCGATGCGGCGCTGGACGAAGGCGTAGGCGCCCAGGGCGGCGAGGATGAGGGCCGCACCCGCGGCGACGGCCGAGATGAGGCCCAGGCGCCTGATGCGCCGCCGCTGGGCCTCGCGCTCGCGCCGCAGGCGGCGTTCGGCCAGCCGCTCGTCGTGGCTGCGGAGCGCCCGCGACAGCTCGCCGGCCGACGCCCAGCGCGCCGCCGGGTCGGTGGCGATGCACCGCGCGATGTCCTCGCGCAGCACCTCGCTCGGCACATGCCGCTCCCAGTCGCCCAGCGTCCGCTCGAGGTCGCCGCACGCGATCTGGTAGAGGGTCACGCCCAGGCTGTAGAGGTCGCTGCGGGCCGACGCCACCTCGCCGCGCCGCACCTCGGGGGCCATGTAGTCCCACGTCCCCGCCACCCCATCCACGCGCGAGACGTAGATGCTGCGCAGCACGTTCTCGTCCTCGGCCGCACCCAGGCCGAAGTCGCTCAGCTTAGCCACCAGCGCCCCGTCCTCGCGCCGCGCGAGCAGGATGTTCGACGGCTTGATGTCGCGGTGGTAGATGCCCGCCGCGTGAACCGTGTCCAGAGCGTCGGCCACCTGGGCCACGACGCCGAGCCGCTCCGCCAGCGGCGGGTCCGCCGCCAGCCACTCGTCGAGCGACGGGCCGTCCACATACTCCATTTCGAGGTAATAGGGCGGCTTGTCCCCCTCCGTGACGTCGTACACCTCGACCAGGTTCGGATGGCGGTAGCGGTGGAGGCGTTTGAGGAGGCGGGCCTCGCGCTTGAGCGCGGCCAGGCGGTCGCGCTTGAAGCAGAACTTGAAGACCTCGCGGCTCTTGTCGCCCGGGTTGAACGCCTCCCACACCTCGCCGAACTCGCCGCGATACCGCAATGCGGAACGCGGAACGCGGAATGCGGAATCACCTTCAGACTGCGCGCTCCGCACTCCACCCAGGCGCTCCTCCAGCACCCAGTTGGTGCCTGGCACGGTGACGCCGACGGCGGGCCGCCAGCCCAGCTCCTCGGCGGCCTGCTCGGCGGGCCAGCCCTTCGCCGTCGCCGCCGGCGGGGCCAGCGGCGCGTGGGTCCGCTCCCCAGCCTCGCACACCTCGTAGGCGTCGGCCACGCCCTTGAAGCGGTACGGCCCGTGGTTGCACCAGACCACGGGCTCCAGGCCGGCCAGGTCAGCTCCGCTCAGGATGGCCCGCGCGTCGTCGAACACCGCCCGCGAGCAGAGCACCTGCCCCCCGCGGGCCAGGTCCGTGATCCGCGCCGCGGCGGAAATCTGGAGGCCGTAAACGTCCAGCCGCTTTGGCCCCTCCTCGTGCCGCTCCACCACCACCTGCCCCTGGTGGATGCCCACCCGCACCTGCGGAAGAGGTGTCGCATCTTCAATTCGCACATGGCCGCTATGTGCCAATTGAAGATGCGACACCACCCCCGCCCTGGCCGCCCGCATCGCCGCCTGCATCCGCAGAGCGAACCGCACGGCCTCCGACGGCGTGGCGAACACCACGAGGAACGAATCCCCCGCCGTCTCCACCTCCTCCCCGTCCATGCCCGCCAGGGTTGCCCGGAACACGCCGCGGTGTGCCTGCACGAGTTCCGCCGCGCGCACGTTCCCCAGCGTGGTCTGTTGTTTGGTGGACCCCTCCAGGTCGCTCAGCAGGATGGTGAGCACCTGCGTGTGATGTGCGGCGCGGAAGCGCTCCATCTGCTCCCGCGAGGCATCGGTCAGCCCCACGGAGTCAGAGGCGCTTGCGCTGCGTGCGGCATCGGCAGGGTCGGCCATGGCGACGCACTCCCATCGCCACTCTCATACCGCTTTTCCCCTCCCCTGTCAACCGCAAGGGCGCCCGGTCCACCCTGTCCACCCTCGCCATGCCCCGGCCGTGGCGCTCCCTAGCTCAGCGCCGGCGCCTCTGCTTGGAGCCTTTGCAGCTCCCCGTGGAGTGCGGCGGACAGTTCGGTTGCCGACTGCCATCCGGCCTCCTCGATCCTCCGACACAGTTGCGGACCCCAGAGTTCCCCCCCATTCCTGGCGCTCTGGGGTATTGGCAAGCTCCAACCCTCCCCCTACCCCCTCCCTGAGAGGGAGGGGGGTTCGGACCCCTCTCCCTTGTAGGGAGAGGGTCGGGCTCAGGAGCTTTCACC
>Ga0194125_10011922_pt1 | contig 11550 bp, 8 predicted proteins | sample TA2KigC250mmetaG_FD_148626 | JGI IMG/M metagenome (GOLD analysis project Ga0194125, IMG submission 148626) | Freshwater microbial communities from Lake Tanganyika, Tanzania - TA2015034 Kigoma Deep Cast 250m | ecosystem: Environmental > Aquatic > Freshwater > Lake | place: Tanzania: Lake... | reverse complement strand
CAGGTGGATATCCAGTTTTGCCAATACCCGTTTCGCTGCGCCGTTGATATTCGGATACATGGCGGGCTGGGCACAACCGGCCAGCACCAGCATTTTCCGCGTCCCCGTTTCTGGCGCCACGGCTCCGGCAGAAGACAGCGGCGGCACCTTGGCTTTCAGTATGCCAGGCAGCAAGGGGCGAACCACCTGGCCGATTTTCATCGCTGTACCGAACAGTGTCGGACGCGGCAGAATTTCCCGCAGTGTCCAGCGCAGGAAGGCGTCAACGCCTTGACGCGGCACGCGCTCCTCCACCGCCATGCGGCCGATGTCGAGCAGACGCGAGTAATGAACGCCCGACGGGCAGGTGGTTTCGCAACTGCGGCAGGTCAGGCAGCGGTCAAGATGCAGGCGCGTCTTTTCGGTGGGCGGCACGCCTTCCAATACCTGCTTGATCAGGTAGATGCGGCCGCGCGGTCCGTCCAGCTCGTCGCCGAGCAACTGGTAGGTCGGGCAGGTGGCGGTGCAGAAGCCGCAATGCACGCATTTGCGGAGAATCGCCTCGGCCTCGCGGCCAGCCTGGGTATCGCGAATGAAATCGGCGAGATGCGTCTCCATGCTCAGAGTCCCCTGTAGAAACGGCCGGGGTTGAAGAGGCCACGCGGATCGAAGGCGGCCTTGAGGTTCTGGTGCAGCGCCATGAGCGGCGCAGGCAGCGGGGCGAAGGCACCGACCTGGGCCTTCAACTCGGCTGGTGCGCGATAGAGCGTGGCACTGCCGCCCACCGCCGCGGCTGTCGCACGGATCGTTTCGGCGGGCGCATCGCTCTTCAACCAGCGCAAGGCGCCGCCCCATTCGATCAACTGTTTGCCGGGCAGATTGAGTTCCGGCGCTGTCGAGGGCACCGACAAACGCCAGAGTATTTCGGTCTGGAAGAAGGCGGCTGTCTGGTCACGCAAGGCGTCCCAGACGGCACTCTCTTCCATCTCGCCCGCGCCGATGTTTTGCTGCGCCGTTTCTACCGCGGCCCGCGCCCCGGCCAGCCGAAGCGTCAGCACACCGGCCTCCCACGCGCTGGCCACGATGGGCAAAGGGCGTGCCGCCCAACGGTTGAGCGTGTCGAGCGCCTCCGCCTGCGTCATCGCAAAGCGCAGCGTGGCATCCGCCACCGGTCTCGGCAACACCTTCAGCGAGACCTCGGTGATCAGCCCCAAGGTCCCCAGGCTGCCGGCCATCACGCGTGACACATCGTAGCCGGCAACATTCTTCATCACCTGGCCACCAAAGGCCAGTTCGCGCGCCTCGCCATCCAGCAGCTTCACGCCAAGCACGAAGTCACGCAAGGCCCCGGCACTCACGCGGCGCGGGCCGGACAGGCCGGCGGCGACCACCCCGCCAATCGTCGAATCAGCCGAGAAACGCGGTGGCTCGAAGGGCAGGCATTGGCCGCTTGCAGCGAGCGCCGCTTCGATTTCCGCCAGCGGCGTGCCGCATTTCGCGGTGATGAACAGCTCGGTCGGTTCATAGGCGACGATGCCGGCATGGCCGCGCGTGTCGAGCACATCACCCTCGAGCGCGTTGCCGTACCCGTCCTTGCTGCCGCCGCCGCGGATGCGCAAGGGCTTACCTTCTGCAATACGCGCCTGGAATTCGGTAATCATCAATCGCTCCCCAGGCTCGTAAAATCGGCTCGCTGCCCCCCAAAGGGGGGTGCTGGCTTCTTGGGACTGTCCGGCGCAGCCATCAGAAGCGCTCCAGTTCGGGGAATTTCAATTCGCTATGATGCACATGCATACGGCCGAACTCGGCGCAGCGGTGCAGCGTCGGAATCGCCTTGTCGGGATTCAGCAGCCCTTGCGGATCGAAGGCGGCCTTGACGCGATGGAAGGCCGCCAGTTCGTCGCGCTGGAACTGCACGCACATGGAATTGATCTTCTCGTAGCCAACGCCGTGCTCGCCGGTGATGGTGCCGCCGAGCTTCACCGTCAGTTCGAGAATCTCGGCCCCAAACGCTTCGGTGCGCTCCAACTCGCCGGGCACATTGGCATCGTAGAGAATCAGCGGATGCAGGTTGCCATCGCCGGCGTGGAAAACATTCACGCAGCGCTGGCCGTATTTCTTTTCCATGTCGGCAATCGCCACCAGCATCTCGGCCAAGCGCTTTCTCGGGATGGTGCCGTCCATGCAGTAGTAGTCGGGCGAAATGCTGCCCACCGCCGGGAAGGCGGCCTTGCGACCGGCCCAGAAGCGCAGGCGCTCAGCCTCGCCGGTGGATACGCGAATCTCGCTGGCGCCGCTCTTCTCCAGCACGGCGCGCATCGCGGCAACTTCTTCCTCGACCTCTTCCGGGGTGCCGTCGGATTCGGCCAACAGGATCGCCTCCGCATTCAGGTCATAGCCGGCCTTGACGAAGGGTTCGACCGCCGCTGTGGCCTGCTTGTCCATCATCTCCAACCCGGCCGGGATGATGCCGGCGGCAATGATGTCCGCTACCGCCGCGCCGGCCTTGGTCACCGCGTCGAAGGAGGCCATGATGACGCGCGCTACCTCGGGTTTGGGTACCAGCTTCACCGTCACCTCGGTGACGACGGTGAGCAGCCCCTCGGAGCCGATCATCAGCGCCAGCAGGTCGTAGCCCGGCGCATCCAGCGCATGGTTGCCAAACTCGACGATCTCGCCGGCAATGGTCACACCGCGCACGCGCAGCACATTGTGGACCGTCAGGCCATACTTGAGGCAATGCACACCACCGGAGTTTTCGGCAATGTTGCCGCCGATGGTGCAGGCAATCTGTGAGCTCGGGTCCGGCGCGTAATACAGGCCATGCGGGGCGGCCGCCTCGGAGATGGCCAGGTTGCGCACCCCCGGCTGCACCACGGCGGTACGCGCATACGGATCGAGCTTGAGGATGCGTTTCATCTTGGCGAGGCTCAGCACCACGCCATGCGGATTCGGCAGTGCGCCGCCCGACAGCCCGGTACCCGCGCCGCGCGCGACCACCGGCACCCCCTGCGCATGGCAGGCCTTGAGGGTCGCCACCACCTGTTCTTCCGTCTCCGGCAAGGCCACGACCAGCGGTACGCGCCGATAGGCCGAGAGGCCATCGCATTCGTAGGGTTTGAGATCCTCCTGTTCGCACAGCAACGCGGTCGGCGGCAAGAGGTCGCGCAGGCTGGCAATGAGGGCCGCGCGGTCAACGCTGGAAAAATCCTGGTCGCGTTCGTGAGAATGAATTCTTGCAGGCATGGGCATCAGGGAATCTGTAAAGGCCGATCCGGTTTCAATCCATGTCGGGGCATCGGCCTGGATGCCCCATTCTCCGGCAAGCCGGTCGCAGCATCCAGCGCAAAGCAGTCAAAACTGCCGTGAAGAAAACAGGGGTAATGCGAAGGTAGCGGGGCGATGCCGTCCCGTCAACGCTGACTTTCCGCTGACCTTGCTACGCATCTTTTATTGTTAGGCGTCTTTGTCCCAGTAGCGGGGACTGTTGTAGTTTTCCTTCAGCCAGTCGAGGAAGAGGCGGACGCGCAACGGCAGATGGCGACGCTGCGGGAACACGGCATGGATGCCAACTGGAGGTGCTGCGAACGCATCGAGCACGGTTACGAGCTGTCCCCGACGCAAATCGGCTCCCACTTCCCACAACGAGCGCCAAGCCAGACCCATGCCGGCCAGCGCCCATTCGTGGAGTACGGCGCCATCGTTACATAGAAAGCGGCCATGAGGCTTGAAGCGGACGGAGTCGCCATTTGTTGTGAAATCCCAACCGGACTGATTCGCCAGCATCAGGCACTCATGGCTTGCCAGATCACGCAGATCACGGGGGATGCCGCGCTGCTGAAAATAGGCCGGACTGCCAACCACGACACGCGGCATCTCGCAAAGACGCACGGCGACAAGATTTGAATCGGCCAGCATGCCCAGGCGCACGGTGCAGTCGTAGCCCTCCTTGACGAGATCGACGGTGCGATCCGACAAATCAAGATCCGCGGTGATGTCGGGGTGCTCGGCGAGAAACGAACGCAACAGGGGCGCGACATGGATACGCCCAAAACCCGCCGGCGCTCCCAGTTTCAGATGCCCGCTGGCATGCAGGCTGCCCTGAGAAACACTCGCCTCGGTATCGGCCAGTTCGCGCAGGATGCGCTGGCAGTCTTCCAGGTAGGCGCCTCCTTCGGAAGTCAGCGACACCTTGCGCGTGGTGCGAACCAGAAGCTTGACGCCCAGGCGCGTTTCAAGCGCATCCAGACGCCGACTCACCACCGCTGGGGCGATCCCCTCTGCATGAGCCGCTGCGGACAGACTGCCACGCTGCGCGACAGCGACGAAGGTCTCAATTTGCTTTAGTCGATCCATAGAGGCTCCTCACCCCTTCATTTTTGCATTATTAGCAAATGTGGTTTGATTTTTCCTGCGTTTTTTTAATTACATCGGAGGTTATTATAACAAGCATCCAACATGACCTAGGAGCTTCTGATGGCAATCATGCGTGCAGTCGATGCCGCCGCCCATATTCTGCAACTGGAAGGCTGCAACACCGCCTTCGGTGTGCCCGGCGCGGCAATCAATCCCTTTTACTCCGCCATGAGGAAGAATGGCGGCTTCAAGCACTATCTGGCCCGCCATGTCGAGGGCGCCTCGCACATGGCCGAGGGTTATACGCGGGCCAAGGCTGGCAACATCGGTGTGTGCATTGGCACCTCGGGCCCGGCTGGTACCGACATGATAACCGGCCTCTATTCCGCCTCGGCTGATTCGATCCCGATTCTCTGCATCACCGGCCAGGCGCCGCGCGCCCGCCTCTACAAGGAGGACTTCCAGGCCGTTGATATCGAGTCGATCGCCAAGCCGGTGACCAAGTGGGCGGTGACCGTGCGCGAACCGGCGCTGGTGCCCGGCGTGTTCCAGCAGGCCTTCCACCTCATGCGCTCGGGCCGCCCCGGTCCGGTGCTTATCGACCTGCCCTTCGATGTGCAGGTCGCCGAGATCGAGTTCGACCCCGAAACCTACGCGCCGCTGCCGGTGCATAAGCCCGCCGCGACGCGCGCCCAGACCGAGAAGGCGCTGAAGATGCTCAACGAGTCCGAGCGTCCCCTGCTCGTCGCTGGCGGCGGCATTTTCAACGCGGCGGCCGAGAATCTGCTCGTTGAATTTGCCGAACTTGTCGGCGTGCCGGTGATCCCGACCTTGATGGGCTGGGGCACGATTCCCGACGACCACCCGCTGATGGCCGGCATGGTGGGCCTGCAGACCTCGCACCGCTACGGCAACGCGACCATGCTCGCCTCCGACTTCGTCATGGGCATCGGCAACCGCTGGGCCAACCGCCATACCGGCTCGGTCGATGTCTATACTCAGGGCCGCAAGTTCGTGCATATCGACATCGAGCCGACGCAGATTGGTCGCGTCTTCGGTCCTGATCTCGGTATCGCCTCCGATGCCAAGGCCGCGCTCGAGCAGCTCATCGCCGTGGCCAAGGAAATGAAGGCGGCCGGCACGCTCAAATCGCGCTCGGCCTGGGTGGCCGAGTGTCAGCAGCGCAAGGCCACGATGCTGCGCAAGTCCGACTTTGACGAGGTGCCGATGAAGCCGCACCGTGTGTGGCACGAGATGAACGCCTATTTCGGCAAGGATGCGCGCTATGTGACGACCATCGGCCTGTCGCAGATCTCCGCCGCGCAGTTCCTCAAGGTGTACAAGCCGCGCCACTGGATCAACGCCGGTCAGGCCGGTCCGCTCGGCTGGACGCTGCCGGCGGCCATCGGTGCCAAGGTGGCCGACCCGTCCGCCGATGTGGTGGGCATCTCGGGCGACTACGACTTCCAGTTCATGATTGAGGAACTGGCGGTCGCGGCGCAGTTCAAGGTGCCGTTCATCCATGTCGTGGTGAATAACGCCTACCTCGGCCTGATCCGCCAGGCGCAGATGAACTTTGACATGGACTACTGCGTGCAGCTTTCCTACGACAACATCAACGCGCCGGAAATTGGCAGCTATGGTGTTGATCATGTGACCGTGGCCGAGGGCCTCGGCTGCAAGGCGATTCGTGTGCATACGCCTGAAGAGATCATCCCCGCCTTCGAACAGGCGCGCGCACTGATGCAGCAGTACAGCGTGCCGGTGGTGGTTGAATGTATCCTTGAGCGTGTTACCAACATCGCCATGGGTGCCGAGATCAACGCCGTTCGGGAATGGGAAGCCGTTCTCGACGCCAAGGCCTGAGTTGAAGGGAAAGACGACATGCCGAAATTCGCCGCCAACCTGACCATGATGTTCAACGAAGTCGCCTTCATGGAACGCTTCGATCAGGCCGCCGCCATGGGTTTCTCCGCCGTCGAGTTCCTCTTTCCCTACGACTACCCGGTCGAGCAGATCCAGGAGGCGCTTGCACGCAACCAGTTGCAGTTGGTGTTGCACAACCTGCCGGCCGGCAACTGGGCTGGCGGCGAGCGTGGCATTGCTTGTCATCCCGACCGTGTGGAGGAATTCCGGGCCGGGGTCGACAAGGCCATTGCCTACGCCAGCACGCTGGGCGTGAAACAGGTGAACTGTCTCGCCGGCATCAAGCCGCCGCAGGTGTCGGAGGCCGACGCGCGCCAGACGCTCGTCGATAACCTCCGCTACGCCACGCCCCGGCTTGCCGCCGCCGGCATCCGGCTGCTGATCGAGCCGATCAATACCTTCGACATCCCCGGTTTCTTCCTGAACCGTACCCAGCAGGCGCTCGACATCATTGCCGACATTGGGAAAGATTCGGGCAGCGACAATGTCTTCGTCCAGTACGACATCTACCACATGCAGCGCATGGAGGGCGAGCTGGCCAAGACCATCGAGAAGAACCTCAGCAAGATTGCCCACTTGCAGCTCGCCGACAACCCGGGCCGCAACGAGCCGGGCACAGGCGAGATCAACTACGGTTTCCTGTTTGCTTTCCTCGACACGATCGGCTATTCAGGCTGGATCGGCTGCGAGTACAAACCGGCGACCACCACACAGGCCGGCCTCGGCTGGGCCGCCCACTACCTCAAGCAATAAACGGGAGCATCGACATGAACATTGGATTCATTGGTCTCGGCATCATGGGCAGGCCCATGGCCGGCCACCTCATCGCCGGCGGTCACACCGCCTACCTCTACAGCCGCTCGGGCGTCGCCGCAGAGCTTCTTGCCGCTGGCGGCAAGGCCTGCGCCTCGCCGGCCGAGGTTGCCCGCAACGCAGATGTCATCTTCACGATGGTGCCCGACACCCCCGATGTCGAGAAGGTGCTATTCGGCAAGGAGGGCATTGCCGAGGGTCTTGCGCCCGGAAAAACCGTCGTTGACATGAGCTCGATCTCGCCGATCGAGACCAAGGCCTTCGCTGCGCGCATCAACCAGTTGCAGTGCGAGTACATCGACGCACCGGTCTCGGGCGGCGAGGTCGGCGCCAAGAACGCCGCGCTCACCATCATGTGCGGCGGCAATCAGGCCACCTTCGACACCGTGAAACCCTTGCTCGATCTGATGGGCAAGAACATCACGCTGGTCGGCGGCAACGGCGACGGCCAAACCTGCAAGGTCTGCAACCAGATCATCGTCGCCCTTAACATCGAGGCCGTCGGCGAGGCGCTGCTGTTCGCCTCGAAGGCCGGCGCCGACCCCGCCAAGGTGCGTCAGGCGCTGATGGGCGGCTTCGCCAATTCGCGCATTCTCGAGGTGCATGGCGAGCGCATGGTCAAGCGCACCTTCAACCCCGGCTTCCGCATCGAACTGCATCAGAAGGACCTCAACCTGGCCCTCTCCGGTGCCCGTGCCATGGGCCTTTCGCTGCCGAATACGGCCACGGCGCAGGAGCTGTTCAATGCCTGCGCGGCGCACGGCGGCAGCGGCTGGGATCACTCGGCCATGGTGCGCGCCCTGGAGCTGATGGCCAACCACGAAGTCGCCCAGGCGGAGTAAGCCTGTGAGCACCGCCACCCCCGATCCGCAAGCCTTCCTGCGGGGTCTGTTCGACACTGCGGTGGCGGCGGTCAGCCCGGCGATCTGCGTGCCGCCGCATCTGCCCGCGCCGCCCAAGGGCCGGACGGTCGTGATCGGCGCCGGCAAGGCGGCTGCTGCGATGGCAGCGGCGGTCGAGGCACACTGGCCGGCGGACAAGCCGCTTTCTGGCAGGGTGGTCACGCGCTATGGTCACGGCGCGCCCACCGCGCGCATTGAGGTTGTCGAAGCGGCGCATCCAGTGCCTGATGCGGCGGGCGAGCAGGCGGCCGCCGCGATGTTCGAGCTCGTTAAAGGGCTGACAGCCGACGACCTCGTGCTGTGCCTGATCTCCGGCGGCGGCTCGGCGTTGCTGGCCCTGCCGGCGCCCGGCCTCACGCTCGCCGACAAGCAGGCGGTCAACCGCGCGCTGCTCAAGAGTGGCGCCAACATCCACGAGATGAACTGCGTGCGCAAGCATCTCTCGGCGATCAAGGGCGGACGGCTGGCGCTGGCCTGCGCGCCGGCCCGCGTCGTTACGCTTGGCATTTCCGATATCCCTGGCGACGAGGCTTCCGTTATCGCCTCCGGCCCCACCGTGGCCGATCCGACCACGCGCGAACAGGCGCTGGCCATTCTCAACAAATACCGCATCGAAGTGCCGGCGCCCGTCCGTGCCCGTCTGGAATCGGCCGCGTGCGAAACCCCCAAGCCCGGCGATCCGCGTCTGGCGAACGGCGAAACCCAGGTTATCGCCACGGCGCAGCAGGCGTTGCAGGCGGCGGCAAGCTATGCGCGCGAGCACGGCGTGACGCCCTTGGTGTTGGGCGACAGCATCGAGGGCGAATCGCGCGACATCGCCTACATGCATGCCGCCATCGCCCGCCAGATCGCGCAGCACGGTGAGCCGGTCCAGCGCCCCTGCGTGATTCTCTCCGGCGGCGAAACCACCGTGACAGTCCGCGGTGATGGCCGTGGCGGCCGCGCTGCGGAGTTCCTGCTGGCGTTGGCCAGCGTGCTGGATGCTGACCAGCTCGGTGCCTGGGCGCTCGCCTGCGACACCGACGGCATCGACGGCACCGAGGACAACGCCGGCGCCTGGTTTGGCCCTGACCTGCCCGCACGGGCGGCTGAGCGCCGTCTCGCCAGCGCCGACTTTTTGGCCCGCAACGATGGCTACAGCTACTTCGCCGCGCTTGATCGCCTGATCGTCACCGGCCCGACGCGGACCAATGTCAACGACTTCCGCGCCATCTATCTTCCCTGATTGACCGGAGCCCCGAATCTGACCGTTTGCAGAAACGGCAAAGGGCTATTCAACAGCTAGAAACGAAAAACCCCGCGCAGACAGGCGTCTTGCGGGGTTCTGCGTCCAGTCAGCGACTGGTTTGTCCAGAAATTCTGGCGGAGACGAGAAGATTCGAACTTCCGATCCAGGTTTTGCCCAGATGCTCCCTTAGCAGGGGAGTGCCTTCGACCACTCGGCCACGTCTCCAATATGGATTCCCGAAGCAACTCGGGAAGGCGCGGAGGATACCTGCGCGGGCCTAAAATTGCAATGCGATCAGGCGGCGACCTGGTCCAGTTCGAAGGCTTGGTGCAGGGTGCGCACGGCCAGTTCCATGTACTTGTCTTCGACCACGACGGAGATCTTGATCTCGGAGGTGGAGATCATCTGGATGTTGATGTTCTCGGCGGCCAGCGCCTTGAACATCTTGCTGGCGACGCCGGCATGGGTACGCATGCCGATGCCGACGATGGAGACCTTGGCAATCTTGTCGTTGCCGGCGGTAGCACGGGCCCCGATGTCGGTCTTGACCTGTTCCAGAACCGCCATGGCCTTGGCGTGTTCAAGGCGGTGGACGGTGAAGGAGAAATCGGTGGTGCCGTCGTAGCCGACATTCTGCACGATCATGTCGACATCAATATTGGCATCGGCGATGGCGCCGAGGATCAGGCCGGCGATGCCGGGTTTGTCGGGCACGCCGAGCAGGGTGCATTTGGCCTCGTCGCGGTTGAATGCGATGCCGGAGATGATGGGTTGTTCCATGGATTCGTCCTCAAAAGTAATCAGCGTGCCGTCGCCATCTTCTTCAAAGCTGGAGAGCACGCGCAGTTTGACCTTGTATTTGCCGGCGAATTCGACCGAGCGGATCTGCAGCACCTTGGAGCCCAGGCTGGCGAGTTCCAGCATTTCTTCAAAGGTGATGGTGTCGAGCTTGCGTGCGTCCGGCACGATGCGCGGGTCGGTGGTGTAAACGCCGTCAACATCGGTGTAGATCTGGCATTCGTCGGCCTTGAGCGCGGCCGCCAGGGCGACGCCAGTGGTGTCGGAGCCGCCGCGTCCCAAGGTGGTGATGTTGCCGTTCTCGTCCACGCCCTGGAAACCGGCGACGACGACGACATGGCCGGAGTCGAGATCGGCACGCATATTGTCTTCGTCGATGGAGAGGATGCGCGCCTTGGTGTGGGCGTCATCGGTGATGATGCGAACCTGGCTGCCGGTGTAGCTCCTGGCCTTGAGACCCAGGTCTTTCAGGGCCATGGCGAGCAGGGCGATGGTGACCTGTTCGCCAGTGGAGATGAGCACATCCATTTCGCGCGGATCCGGATCTTTCTGGATTTCCTTGGCTAGCGCGATCAGGCGGTTGGTCTCGCCGGACATGGCTGACAGGACAACGACGACCTGATGGCCGAGCATCTTGAACTTGGCGACGCGCTCGGCAACATTGCGGATGCGGTCAATGGAGCCGACGGAGGTTCCACCGTATTTCTGAACAATGAGCGACATGACGAGAGGTGTCTGTGACGAAATCCAGGCATTCTACCCGTCCCCCCTCTGTCCTGCCAGTCCGTATCCCCAGACCTCAATCGCCGGACCCTCTGTGAAAAATGGATTACGGCACTTGAAATACTTGAAATCTCACGATCCAGACTTTATATTGATCGTGTCTCAACTTGTCACGAGGTGACTTTCATGGCCTTTGGTGCCCGTACTTACGAACATTCTTCTGGCGTTACCACCGCAACGCATCGCGTCCTGCGCAACACTTATATGCTGCTGGGTTTGTCGCTCATCCCGACCGCGCTAGGTGCCTTTGTCGGCATGAACATGGACTTCAGCTTCATGGCGGGTTCTCCCATTATCAGCGCCGTGTTGATGATCGCCGTCATGTTCGGCATGCTCTGGGCCGTTCAGGCTAACCGTGACAGTGGCTTGGGCGTGGTCCTGCTGCTGGCCTTCACCGGCGTGATGGGCTTGTTCCTGGGCCCGATCCTGCAAGTGGCGGCAGGTCTATCCAACGGCGGCCAGATTGTTGCCTTGGCGGCCGGCGGCACGGCAGCCATCTTCCTGACCCTGGCCGGCATTGCCACCACCAGCAAGCGTGACTTCAGCTTCCTGGGCAAGTTCCTGATGATCGGCCTGGTGATGCTGATTCTTGCCAGCCTGGCCAATCTGTTCTTCCAGATTCCAGCCTTGGCGCTGACCTTGTCGGGCGTGGCAGTGTTGTTGTTCTCCGGCCTGTTGCTGTTTGATATCTCGCGCATCGTCAACGGCGGCGAGACCAACTATGTCATGGCGACCCTGGCGGTCTATCTCGACCTCTACAACATC
>Ga0194125_10011921_pt1 | contig 11551 bp, 12 predicted proteins | sample TA2KigC250mmetaG_FD_148626 | JGI IMG/M metagenome (GOLD analysis project Ga0194125, IMG submission 148626) | Freshwater microbial communities from Lake Tanganyika, Tanzania - TA2015034 Kigoma Deep Cast 250m | ecosystem: Environmental > Aquatic > Freshwater > Lake | place: Tanzania: Lake... | reverse complement strand
GATACGGCCTTTACCATTGAGGACATGAACCTGCCGGCTCTCAGGCTTCGTCAACTCAAGGGCGATCTGGCCGGCTTTTTTGCCGTCTGAGTTTCCGGCAATTGGCGGGTTATTTTCCGGTTTGAGACTTGCCAGGCCTACGATGTTGATTTACCCGATGATCATTGGGAGCATCCTTTCATGAACATGCAGACCCCCCCGCACCCTGGCGAGATTATTCGGGATGTGTGTCTCAAGCCCCTGGGTTTGACTGTCACCCAAGCCGCCCGGGGACTAGGCGTGACCCGCAAGACACTTTCCCTGTTGTTGAACGGCCATGCGGGAATATCTCCGGAGATGGCCGTCAGGCTGTCCCAGGCCTTTGGCCGTAGTCCGGAGAGCTGGCTACAGCTGCAGATGCAGTATGATCTGGCTCAGGTTTACAGATCGGCCAAGGAGATCAGCCTGAAACCGCTCTATGCTGCAAACCGGCCGCAGCAATCAAATCCCGCCAACACCTGATGGCCACCACACGGCGGCTAATCCGGCGCGGTTTGAGAGGTTGTGGCGGTTGGAATGAGGATTAAAGATTTATGCGCCAGATACTTGACCTAACTACGGCCAAGCAGTATAAACTATGAATGATGCTGCTTTCGAATGGGATAAAATCAAGGCCACCAAAAATTACGCCGCTCATGGCGTCAGTTTTGAAATGGCCCGGGGTGTCTTCAAAGACCCTTTTGCCATTGAATGGCTTGATGATCGTGAGCCCTATGGCGAAGACCGGTTTGTCATCATCGGCATGGCGGAGGGCCGCCTGTTGTATGTCGCCTATACAATGCGAGGCGATGTGATCCGCATTATTTCGGCCAGAGGAGCCGAACCCTATGAAAAACGACAATACCACGAAGAAAACACGCGCTAAAGACGATTGGCATCGTTTCGACGCCATGACCGAAGCCGAGCGCCATGCCGCCGCCTTGAGCGATCCGGACGCGCAACCTGTCACGCCCGATAATGCAAAGCAAATGAAACGCACACCGCAGGTAAAAGTCATTCGCCGGGCGCTTGGCCTCAGCCAGGAGGAGTTTGCAGCGCGTTTTCATATTCCGCTCGGCACTTTGCGCGATTGGGAGCAGAGGCGCAAGGAACCTGATGCGGCGGCCCGCGCCTATCTCACGGTGATTGCCCGCAATCCCAAGGCCGTGAGTGACGCCTTGCAACCAACTCCATAAAGGTCTCCAGCACCTTGATCTGCGTGTCATCAAATCATGCCTGGCCGACCAGGGGGCGGACACGCGGCTCATCCAGGACTACATGTGGGGCACCGGAACATCCAGCACACCGTCAGGTACACCGCAACCAACCCGGCAAGGTTTGAAAAGCTGTGGAGATAACGGGGATGGCGGTGATGACAAAGGACTTTTGGGGGCAGGGAGCACACTCAACCCCAGTTCCCCTGGTCTGCCAGTCCTGGGATCAATTCTCCTCCCTGCCGATCCCTGCCAGGAGTGAGCCATGGATAATGCCTCCCTTTTTGCTTGGCTGCTGGCATCGCATGATATTCATATCAAGCCGGGTCCTTTTTTTAGCATTGCACCACCCCCTCTAAGTCCTGACTTTGATTTTGGACGCATTGAGGGCATGCTGCTGGGCCTGGCCGTGGGAGATGCTCTGGGCAACACCTCGGAGGCAATGCTGCCGCAAGAGCGCCGGCGGTATTATGGGGAAATTCGGGACTACCTGCCCAATCGCTATATTCAGGGACAGAGGGTGGGCCTTCCTTCGGATGACACCCAACTGGCCTTCTGGACCTTAGAGCAGATGCTGGAGGATGACGGACTTGTGCCAGACAGAATGGCCTCCCGCTTTGCCCGAGGCCACATATTCGGCCTCGGCGCCACGGTAAGGCAATTCCAGTTTAATTATCATAGCGGTCTGCCCTGGTATCGCTGTGGCCCCCGTTCGGCGGGAAACGGCGCCTTGATGCGCATTGCCCCCGTCCTCATTCCCCGTCTGCGGCGACCGACATCAGATCTCTGGATTGATGCGGCCTTGGCAGCTATGATCACTCATAACGACTCCGGCTCCATCGCCGCTTGTCTGTCATTTGTTTATCTGCTCTGGGAGTTGATTCGGATGACTAACCCCCCAGAACCGGAATGGTGGTACCGAACCTATATCGCCGTTGCCAAAGAGTTGGAATTGAGCCGCTACCGCCCCCGTGGTGGAGAATATCTTGGTTTTCATGGGCCCATCTGGGAATTTGTAAAACTGGCCATTGAAGACGCGTGGAACCAAAATCTTTCCGTGCTGGAGGTGGACAGAAGATGTTATTCCGGGGCTTACCTCCTGGAAACCGTACCCCTGGTGCTGTATATCCTCATGCTGTACGCCCATGACCCTGAAGAAGCTATTGTCCGCGCCGTCAATGACACCAAAGACAACGATACTATCGCCGCCATTGTCGGTGCGGCCGTGGGAGCCCTGCATGGTCATCATCGTTTGCCTGATCGCTGGCTAATGGGTCTCTTGGGTAGAACCGCGGCAGACGATGATGGCCAGGTCTTTTCCTTAATTGCTTCGGCCCGGCGTCGTTGGTGGACATAACCTGGTAACAAGCCAACTTTATGACTCATGAGGAGTATCATGGAGCTTAGCAAACGTTACCGGGGCGCCCTCTTGGGTTTAGCGGCGTGTGATGCTTTAGGCACCACCCTGGAATTCAGTCCACCCGGAACCTTTACGCCCATCACCGATATGGTGGGGGGAGGCCCGTTCAATCTTCGCCCCGGCGAGTGGACTGACGACACTGCCATGGCCCTCTGCCTGGCCGAGAGTTTGATTGAGCGGCAAGGATTTGACCCCCACGACCAATCGGTCAGATACCTGCGGTGGTATCGAGAAGGATATTTGAGCAGCAACGGCCGGTGTTTTGACATCGGCAACACCATCCGCCAAGCCCTGCACCTGTTTGAGGAAACGGGACAGCCATGGTCCGGCTCCACTCAGCCGCGCTCGGCCGGCAACGGTAGCCTCATGCGCCTGGCGCCGGTACCGTTGTTTTTTGCTCACAGTCCTGAGAGGGCCATAGAACTCTCCGGGGAAAGTTCCAGGACCACCCATGGTCTAGATATGTGTGTGGATGCCTGCCGGTATCTGGGGGCTCTTATCGTGGGGGCCGTGTCCGGAGCCGAGAAAGATGAACTCTTAGGCGGGCGTTACAGCCCGGTGCCGGACTATTGGGAGGGACGCCCCTTGGCGCCTGCCATTGCTGAGGTGGCCCAAGGGTCTTTCCGCCATCGCCAACCGCCGGAAATCCAAGGATCGGGCTATGTGGTTCGATCCCTGGAAGCGGCCCTTTGGGCCTTTTACCAGGGCAATTCCTTTGAGGAAGGCAGCCTCTTAGCCGTGAATCTGGGGGATGATGCCGACACCACAGGCGCTATCTACGGCCAACTGGCCGGCGCTTACTACGGCGAGGAGGCCATCCCGCACCGCTGGCGCCGCCAACTGGCCCATCACGATCTCATCTGCCGGCTAGCCGAGGGGCTGCTCCGGTAAGCGCTAGGCGTTCTGGATGAGAAGACTGCTGCTGCAATGGAGGCGGGAGATTAAGTTCTTACCCTCATTTTTTTCTCCCAATAGCCAGAGGTAGAGTGATGGGGGTCTCCTTAGTCATTATAACCAGCCAACATTTTCAACGCCTCCTCCCTGACCATCTCTATTATTTCTTTCGGCTCAATACCCCTGGCCTCGCGGCCAATGCGCATAACCCAATGAAATATTTCAAAGCGGTTGCTGACCACGATCAGTAGGTTGAATTTCCCCTTTAAACGCCTCCACTCCCTGTCTCCGGCTCATATTAAGTTAAGCCAAGGCTCTCCCTCCCGGGTAAGTTGATTGCCTCTGCTTAGTCATTATTATTTGTTCTCTGGAACGATTGGGGATGACAGCGGTTGACTTTTGTTCTGGGTATAATATTGTCAGATAAGATGGGAAAGGAGCCGATAGTGATCTTACAGAAAGTCAGAGCTCAGAAAAATCAGGCATTGTGACTGCTAACCGGTTGTATCTGCCACCAAATCCGAAGTAAACTTAAGTGAGGTCTGATGCTGCTCAAGGATAAAATATTGAGAGCCAGGGTCTCCGGCTGGCTGCCGCTTTCACTCTTTTTAGCTCTCCCGCTAGGCTGTCTACCTGCCGCCGATATCCTGGAAATCGCTCCGCCCTGCACTTGGTGCGACTATGTCAATCTCTGTGGGGCACAGCTATGAACCTGACTTTGATCAGCGCCAGCGCCGGGTCCGGCAAGACCTACAGACTGACCGGGAAGCTTGCCGAGGCCCTGCAGCATGGCGTAGAGCCCGAGGAAGTCCTGGCAACCACTTTTACCAATAAGGCGGCTGTGGAACTGCAAGAAAGAGCCCGCCTCAGCCTGCTTGCCAAGGGCGAGTGGGAAAAGGCCCAACGCATCTTTGATGGCTACGTGGGGACCGTGAATGCCGTATGCGGCCGCCTCCTTAAGGATTTCGCCTTCGAGGCCGGACTGTCGCCCACTCTGGATGTGCTGCCGGAGGGGGAAGATCAGGTCATCTATGAAAAAGCCATTACCCTGGTAGTGGAAAAACACGCACCGAATATCGACCCGGCGGCACACCGCTGCGGCCTGGAGAACTGGCGGCATGAAGTCAAAAAAATCAGCGATCTGGCCAGAACCAACCATATCGCCCCGGAGCAGCTAAAGGAAAGCGCGGCTCATTCCTGGGCCACTTTCCAAAAACTCCTGCCCCGCCCCAATCCAAAGCTTACTGCGGAGCATCTGGACCAGGCCCTGATGCAGGCCATTACCGCAGCCCTGGCTAATATCCCCGGCATCCGAGATGAGACCAAGAAAACTCAAAAAGTCATCGACGAACTCCAAAGAATCCGCCGCCTCCAGTCCCGCAACCCGGAGTTGCCCTGGGTGGAATGGGTCCGCCTGGCCAAACTGGAGCCTGCGGTCAAGAGCCGGGAGATTGTGGCTCAGGTGAACCAAGTTGCCTCCCAACACTCGCGCCACCCTCGTTTCCAGGCCGACATCAAGGGCATAATCTTCAAGCTGTTCGCCTGCGCCGCCGAATCCATGCAGGCGTTTGCCGATTTCAAGATACGGCAGGGGCTCATCGATTTCGTGGACCAGGAAAGCCTCTGTTTTGAGCTGCTCAAAAATCCGGAGGTCCGGGCCTTTCTCCGGGAACGATTGAAGCTGGTCCTGGTGGACGAGTTCCAGGACACCTCTCCCATTGAGTTGGCCATTTTCCTCCGCCTGCTCCGGATTGTCGGCCAGGCCGTCTGGGTGGGGGATCAGAAACAGGCTATCTATGGCTTTCGCGGCACCGATCCTTTGCTGATGGATGCGGTCATTGACAGCCTGATTGATCCAAAAACCTTGGAAATCTTGCCGAATTCCTATCGATCCCGCCCCGGTTTGGTATTGTTCACCAATGCGGTTTTTTCTCAGGCCTTCGAGGCCGTGGGCATCCCGCCGGAAAGGGTGCGGCTGCACCCCCACCGGCAAGATACCCACCCGGCACTTCCCCTCAATGTCTGGTGGCTGCAGGCGAAAAATACTTCTGAAGAGGCCGCCGCCATGGCGGCGGGGGTGGACGATCTGTTGGAAAAAGCCCGGGATTTTCCCCTCTTCGACAAGTCCGCCAACAAGCTTCGCTCCCTGCGCGGGGGTGATGTGGCCATTCTTTGCCGCACCAATGCGAAATGCGCTGCGGTTGCCGCCGCCCTGGAGGACTATGGCATCAGCGCCTCCCTGCCCCGCCGCGGCCTCCTGGCCCAACCGGAATGCGTCCTGGCCCTGGCCTGTCTGCGCTACCTGGTGGACCCCCAGGATCGCCTGGCTGTGGCGGAAATCCTCCACTATACGGAAGACCCCGCGGACCCCCAGAAATGGTTCCGGCAGTGGCTGGCAAACCCCAAGAACGGTCCGAAAAGTTCCTGCGCCATCTTTCCTAAATTAGATAGTCGCCGGAAGAAACTTATTCATTTAACCCCCGGCGAGGTGATGGAACTGGCCTTATCTGCCGGGGAAGTCCGGGATCGGGTGGTGGGCTGGGGCAGTGGGGCCAAGCGGCTGGCCAACCTGGAAGCCCTCCGGGGTCTGGCAGTAACCTATGAAGATCACTGCCTGATAGAACGGGGAGCGGCCACCCCGGCCGGGTTAGTGACCTTTTTAGCCATACAGGTCGAGGGCGAAGAGCTGGATAAACAGGAAGAAAGTCATGATGAACACACCGTCCAGGTCTTAACCTACCACCGGGCTAAAGGGCTGGAATGGCCGGTTGTTATATTGGGCGATTTGCACACCAAAGAAAAGAGTAATCCCTTCGGGGTGCACGTCAGCCCCTCTGAGAGCGCCTTTGAGGTAGAAAATCCCTTGGCCGGCCGCTGCATCCGCTTTTGGCCATGGCCTTACGGCAGCCACAGTAAAGGGATCGGCCTCAACGACGCCATCGAGAACTGCCCGGAGCAGGCCTGGGTCCTTCGGCAGGAAAAAAAGGAACTAACGCGGCTCCTGTACGTCGGCATGACCAGAGCCCGGGATTACCTTTTCCTGACGGCCCGGGAAAACAAAGCCGATTCCACGGCCTGGCTGGACGGGCTCTTCGACCGGAGGGGCCGCCGGATAGTTTCCCTGCCCACTGAGACAGGCAAAAAAGACATTACAGCGGCAGGAAAAAATTTCCTGGCGCAGGTTAGTTCTTTTCAGCCGCTGGAGTCCCATAGTAATGCCAAGCCGGAACAGGTGTTTATGTCTCCAGGAGTCCCCCAGGAGCAAACCTTTCCCCCGGCTCGCCTGGCGCCCAGCCAGTATGAAGATCCTGGAATTAAGGCCAGCATCGTCCGCTCCCTCTCCCTGGGGAGCCGCTTACCCCTGGTGGGAAAACCCGATATGGCCCGCCTCGGAGAGGTGCTCCACGCCTTCCTGGCGGCCGACGATGCCTCGTACGCCAGCCAAGACCGCTTTAAGATGGCCCAAACCATCCTGGCTAACTGGCAGACCGACGGGATTGCACCGGAAACGCTCCTCCTGGCCGGCGACCGGCTGTGGGATTTCATCCACCGGAATTTCGGCAAAGACTGCCCCTGCCGCCGGGAGTGGCCGGTTCACCTGAGGCTGGGCCAGCAGAAACTCAGTGGCCGGATAGACCTGCTCATTGAGACCCCTGCGGGCAATATCATCATCGACCATAAAAGTTTCCCCGGTCCCCTCAGCAGATGGGAGGCGAAGGCCCTGGACTACTCCCCCCAGTTATACCTCTACCGCCAGGCCATGGCAAAGGCGACGCACCGGGCCGTGGTGGCGACCTACATTCATATGCCTGTTGCTGCGGTGATGTTGGAGCTTGATCTTTCGGCGTAGTTGGGCAAGAATCAAATAAGTTGGCATTATAACAAGAATAATAATGAGGAGCACCCCAATTGAACCAAGAGGAATTTGAAAAAATACTGAAAAAGAGGAGATTGGAGTTGAGATAACTGAGTCTAAGGAACTCTTAAGCAAGATAATTAAGGTATCCGATGAGTTAGGATTGGAAAAAAACTGGGGAGATGGGAAAGTTCGAGGCGGCTTCAATCCCAAATTTTTAGACGAACATAATAAAAAATATACGCTTTTTGAACTTACACCAACCCCAGAAGGAATGGCTATTAAATTAGAAAATTTGAATCAGATCTCATCATTATATAGCGATAAACAAAAAATTAAAAAGATAATAGAGTATATAAAAGAGATTAGAAAAGCCATTAATATTGATTATATAGCACATAAGTATTCGTTATCCTATAATAATAAAACATACTTAAACAACCTTGATAAAAAATATCTAACAATTCCTGCTAACAATGTGTTTAAGAATATTCGATTGCGATGGTTACTTCCAAGTTATCTATATGGCAGGCCTATGGATTTTTTTACTCCCCTGGGTAATAAGAATTCATCGGGACCCGACGATGTTGAGGGTTAATCCATTCATCTATGGTGGGTTCTCTTTTCTTGTGATGTTTTTGGGAGTGCTTACAGCAGTTAACTTTTTCGTTTCGCCTTATATGTCAATCTGGGGATTAATGGGAGAAAATACAATGATGTATGCTATTATCTTCCTTGTGGTTTTGATACTAGGAAATTTGGGAAGAGTAGCTATCATGTCCAGGCTTATAGAATAGTATTTAATAACGATAGAATATCAATAACATATTTTTTTAAAAGATTAAGGTTAACTGTATTAGTGAAGATCCACAAATCTAATTATATATTGTTTCAATAATCATAAAAAATTTTAGGATAATTTATAATGGACCAAGACAAGATTTTAGATCACTTAATTAGGCTTTTATATATAATTCGTAACGTAGCATGCCATCGCGCACTTTCAAAGTACAAGAGCGATTTTAAACAAAATTACTGGATACTTATTTTTAATAATTTCTTGGATATTTCAATATTAGAGTGGTGCAAGATCTTTGGTTCAAAAATAGAACCAACTCATTGGAGATCATTAGTTGATAATCACGATTCCTTTCGATTAGGTTTATTAAAGGCGCTAGATATAGATAATTCTAACTGGGATGATTACTGGAGAAGAGTAAAAAATTATAGGGATAAATTTGTCGCTCACCACGAAAATAGTCCTGGCATAACTCATTATCCAGAATTAGATAATATTATAAAATCTTCTTTTTATTATTATAGTTATTTGATAGAAAAATTAAGGGAAATAGGTATTTATTATGAACCTGATGATTTAAGTGATTATTATGAACATTTTTTACGTCAGGCTTCAAAGTTTGCTGATATGTCTTATCAGGTGACTAAAGATATTGAAGAGAAGGTATATTGATCTAATGCTTAAGGCAGGATATTATAGAAATGGAGGGTTAAATGCGATATTTTTAGAAAAAAGATATATTTTAGCAGCAATGTCCGGTTAAGTTTTTGCATATATGTTTTTTAACCGCTCATGTTCACCGATGAAATTATTTCCAAGTTTGAGCTCACGAGTCTCATTTATGATTTTAATGCGTAATTCCCTTACTCTTTTAATGGAAACCCTTTCCTGATAATGCTTTTGGCAATAGATGGTTAGCAAGAGAAAGGTTATAAGACCGGCGACCATTTGAACCATAAAACCGTAGGCGCTTCTGGCAATGAGATGGTAGACATTAAGGTGCTGCTTCCACCAGCCGAAGAATTTTTCGATCTCCCAACGGAGTTTATAAATCAGGGCGATTTGTTCGGCGGTGAGATCATAGCGGTCGGTTGCGACCCAATATTCTGCATGGCCGATGCGGTAACCGACGAGTCGGAGTTTTTTTTTAGTCTGATTTACCGAGGGCGTACCCAAAAGAACGATGGCGTCAAAAAAGACAATGCTGTCATCTGGTATTTTTCGGCTTTCGACGACGGTCTTTCTGGTATTGGCCTTAATACGACAGACAAAATGCTTGCCTTCTTCTTGCCATTGATCAAAATTTTTGTGGCATTGGTAGTACCGATCCATGACGCCGGTCTGGCCGGGAGAGAGAATACGGCTCACAAAAGGTCTCTCGTCACCCTTGCCATTGGTAAAGAATATCTTGGTAGGGATAGACTGATTGATGTTAAAGCCAAGGTGCACCTTGGCCTTTTTGGCGCCTTTGCGGTAATCGGCCCACGTCATGGACAGCACGGCATCAATCAAGGAGCCATCAATGGCAACTAAATCACCCAATTCAGGATGTTCCGCGGGCACAGCCTGCGTGGCTTGTTCCTTAAGCTTCTCATAAACATAGATGAGCTGTTCCAGACCACGGGTATTGATGGCCTCACAATAACTGCTTCTCTTAATGCCATCGGGAGGGGCAATAAATTCACGGGCATAATCATCCTCCTCCAAGAATTGCAGGAGATGCCTGGCGGAATCGTGTTCTTGCAGATGAAAGCAGATGAGAGATTTGAGTTGATGTTTGAAGGTCAATTTCAAGGGTCGATTGCCTCGCGCCTCTAAAGGAGGAATGGTATCATCGAAACGTTCAACTGGCTGCCAGAGCTTTTCTAGGGAAGGGGGCTGTTTTTTGCTGCCCGAAGCATTGATAGTGAGCGGCATTTTCGTAACTCCTTGTAATTAAAGGATATTACGAAATCGTTCACATGTTCACAAACGCTTTGTCAAGCAAAAAATGCAATTCCCCGAAAATTTTTCATGAGGTTTTTATACCCTATTGCAAGTTTCTAACCGGACATTGCTGGCCGAAAATAGTTCTATGAAAAGGATTACTCCTCTCTTGACTTATTCGCCCACTTTTTTAGGATTAGGTATCCGACAATGTTTTCCCTCCCTGTAACCTCTTTATATTTTATTCACTATCGAAAAGAAATTATTGGAATAGGCGATTATGGAAGATACAGCCCTCAATTATATTATAGCTATTATTAAATCAGAAACTTTCTGGACAGCAATCGGATCTATTGGTACTATTATTACTTTGTACTACATTTATAGACAAATAGCAAATGCCAGAAATGTCACATCCTACGAATTTCTTCGCAAAGAAGATGACAGATTTAAATCAGAAGAAATGGAGTGCTACCGAATTAATCTATCGATGATATTACTTTTAACTCCTGATAATTATAAAAATATCGATGAGAATGCACCATGTGTATTAAGTTATTTTGAAGATTTAGGATTAATGTTGAAAAAAGGATTAGCATCTGATTATTTTATCTGGACATTTAATTGTTATTATGTCATACACTATTGGAAAGCGACAGAAAAATTTATCGAATGGTTAAGAAAAGAGGATAATGACCCAACATGGTATTCTGAATTCGAATATCTATATTATAAGATGTTAAAATATGAAAAAAAGATGACTAAAAAGAAACTAATAGATATAGTACCAAATAAAGAAAAAGTTGAGAAATTTCTTAAAGAAGAATTACATGTTAAATTAAGGCCATTCGTAATATCAGATATTGACAGTGTTATTGAAATAGAAAAATCATCATTTAACGAAACTGACGCATATCAACTGTCTCGTTTCGAAGAGCTTTATAAACAACATCCAAAAGGGTTTATTGTAGCAGAAATCTTGGGGCAAGTTATAGGTTATATTATAGGCTATGTATCTGATGAAGTTGGTGAAATCGATTCAATTGCTATAGATGAAAGATATAGGCATTTTGGAATAGCTCGAAAGTTAGTTCAGACTATTTTGAATGATTTCAAACAAAAAGGTATAAAAAAATTTTCTTTGGAGGTCAGAACAACAAATGAGTCTGCTATCCTTTTCCACAAAAGCATGGGATTCGAGGTTGAGAAAGTCTATAACAATTACTACGATGATGGGGCAGATGCTTACTTGATGACTTTGAATTTTGAATAGGAGATTTTTTTTCGAAACAAGAAGCCTGACAACGCTTTAGATACGCTGGATCTTAGTAATCGATCACAGGGTATAAGATTATGCTTGGGAAATCCAAGCGATATCTGGGGCTTTGCCTTTAAAATAACTACTTATGGCCTCCACTAACACG
>Ga0194125_10011919_pt1 | contig 11551 bp, 2 predicted proteins | sample TA2KigC250mmetaG_FD_148626 | JGI IMG/M metagenome (GOLD analysis project Ga0194125, IMG submission 148626) | Freshwater microbial communities from Lake Tanganyika, Tanzania - TA2015034 Kigoma Deep Cast 250m | ecosystem: Environmental > Aquatic > Freshwater > Lake | place: Tanzania: Lake... | reverse complement strand
TTGTTAGTGTAATTTCTGGTAGAGTTGCTGATATTATTTCTACTTCTATTGTTACAACTAATAGACAAATAACGACAACATTTGAAAATCTAATTCCAAATGATGCTCTATCAAATGTAAACTACTATGCTACGGGCGCATATCTTGATGTTGATCTAAGTGCTACTGGTAATATTGTATATGTTGCTGATACAAGTAAGTTCAAATCTAATGGTTATCTTCTAGTTGGTGATGAAATTGTAAGATACTATAGAAAACTAACAGATAGATTCCTCAAAGTTGAAAGAGCACAATTCAATACCACAGCAAAACCATGGCTTGCTGGTACATTCTTACGTCAAGTTCCAGATCCAATTTCTACTGCATTTGGTGGTATCGCTGTTATTGAATCTCAATCTCAACTTGTTACTGTAAAAGGTGGTTTAGGAACTGCTAACCAAGCAATATTATCGTCACAAAAACAATTTATAACTCCACCAGCAGCAATTGTATCGACTAGAAAATTTGTAGAGCTTGTAATCTCACCAGCAGTTGCTGTAACATCAATTTCAAATATAATCGCTAAATCATTTACTAAGTTTGAACCACCAGCAAATACGGTACAATCCACATTTACTGGATCTGTTTCTATACAAGATACTATTACAATACAATCTGTAATAACAGATGTGAGTGTTTCTAAAGAAGCATTAGAACTTTTACTAATACCACCTCCATCTGGAGTAATTGATGGATATTCTGAAAGTGCATTTATTTCAGATCCAATATTTACTAGATTGAATGGATTTGTTGATATTGCTGACGTGAATGGAGTTTATACTGTTACAACAAGGAATCTAACAAATATTATCATTAGAAACGCTCCATTTGGTGCTACTGAATATATTGGGAAGTATACCAAAACAAACGCTGGACATCGTATATCTCACTTCTCAGGAATGTTTGATGATGGAACTGCTGGTGTTTCTGGATTGACAATACAAGAAATGGATACATATTTCCCCTCACTAACTCTGCAAGATTTTACTCTTAGAGCAAACTCTAGCTATACACTTGCTGGTGATTACTTCAATTTACTTCCTCCATCAATTCAAAATCCAGTTACTACTATTTCCCAAAACCCTGGAACAATTGGTGCAACAATATCTGTACAAAGAACTACATACTTCCCAACTAGTGGATACTTATTTACTGGTAATGGTGGTGTGATTCAATATACGGGTAAAACTTCAACCACATTTACTGGGTGTTCTGTTATTAAAGGTTCAAATTCTATAAGTGTAGGCACAGAAATCATTCCTCACCAAATAACCTAAATAACTGCATAAATATAAATAACTTTGGCACAAATCACGTCGGAACGAAAAACCAATGGCTGCTATTATCTCTGATAAGTTTAGAATTTTTAATGCGAAACAATTCTTAGAATCGCTAACTGAAGGTGCTACGGATACAGGTTCCGAGCGTACTAGAATGTATTTCTTTGTTGGGCGCCCCCAACCTTGGAGAGCATACTTAGAAATATTTTCAAAAGGAAGCGTTGCCTTTACAGTAGGGCAAAAAATCTTTGTTGGTACAACTGCTGCTCAATATGCTGCTTCAGCATTCAAAGCAACGATTGCACAAGTTTACTCAAACTCGTTACTTCTAACGGATGTCTTTGGATCTAACGGTGTAAACTCAGTTCCTGCAAATGGAAGTACCATTACAGCAACGGCAGATAATGGTTCAACAATTGTAACTAACGCAACAGCAGTTACTGGTGTTTATCGTTATGCTACGGAGGACGTGCCACCTCTTCCATTAGATAATCAAACAGAATTTGTAGCACTTTATGATGAAATTATTGCAGCCAAAAGAATTACCGATAGTTTTGCCAGAGCAGTTATTAGACGTTATAACTGGGATCTAGTAGCAAATCCAAAGTATGATATGTGGAAACCAGATTACTCTGCTACCCCAGGTGGTGGTGGACAAATTGGTAAGAGTGCAGCAACTGGTGCTACCTCAATTGCTGATGCCAAGTTTTATGTAATGAACTCTGCATACGAAGTATTCAAGTGTCTCTATAATGGTCAGAATCCTTCAAACGCTAGCGGTCAAAACGCAACAGAAGAACCAATTACAACTGGTGCCAACTATGCTGCAGCAACTGGTCTTTATACCGAGACAACTGGAGCTGGTTATATTTGGAAATACATGTACACCATCCCAACTGATGACGTACTAAGATTCCTTTCATCCGACTTCAAACCAATTGTTCTTCCAGCAAATGCTTCCCGTACAGCAGTAACAGCAGCTGCAGTTGATGGCGCAATCGATGTGGTTATAATTGAAGATACTGGTTCTGGACTTCCTGCTTCACAAACTCTTTATACTTCAATCAAAGGAGATGGAGCTGGTGGTATTGTCAAATTTGCTACTAATGGTTCTGGAGGTATTACTTCTGCTTCTATTCAAGCAAGAGGATCTGGATATACTTATGCAAATGTCCTTCTAGGTAACGGTAACCTATTCAGCAATTCTGGATTAACAACTGCTGTTGCTACTCCATCTGGATGGAAAGGAGCTCTGGAAGCTATTCTTCCCCCTCTAGGTGGTCATGGTAAGGATCATGAATCTGAACTAAATGCCAAGAGAGTTATGACGAATATTCGTCTAACATATGCAGAAGGTTCGGGAGACTTCCCAGTTGATAACGACTTCCGTAGAATTGGTATTCTAAAGGATCCATATAACCATGGTACTACCACATTCTCTACTGCTGATACCCTATCTGGTCTAAGAGCAATTAAGATTAGCGGAGCAACAGCAGATTTCATCCCAGATGAAACAATTCAACAAACAGTAACTGCTGGTATTGCCTATGGTACTGTAGTTTCTTGGACACTAGATAGTGGTTCTACAACTGCAGGAGTTCTCAAGTATCTTCAAACGACTGATACTCATACCAATAACGGCGTTGTAAGAGCATTTGAGAGTAATGGTGCTAATGCTATTACGGGTTCTCTATCTAATGCTTCTGGAACTGTAGTTACTAGCTATGCTGGATCACTTTTAGGAAAAACATTTGTTGCTGGATTAGCAAATCCAGAAGTTGCAAATAATTCTGGTGAAGTTATCTACGTAGAAAATCGTCGTCTGATTACTCGTGCTCCTGACCAGATTGAAGATATCAAACTGGTTATTGAGTTCTGATTTATATTTTACTCCGCTAAATACTAAAGATTAGATGTTTGTATTTGGCGGACCAAAATGCCACAGAAGATTAATCTTAATGTAAATCCTTATTACGAAGACTTTGATGCGAGTAAGAATTTTTACAAAATTCTATTCCGTCCTGGTTATTCTATTCAAGGCAGAGAACTAACTCAGTTACAATCTATTCTCCAAGATCAATTAGAAAGTTTTGGTAAGTATGCTTTCAAACAAGGAGAGATGGTCATACCTGGAGAGGTTAGTCTTAATACAAAACTTGATTATGTAAAATTATCTTCTGTTTCTGAAGTTGCTGTCAACGATGGTAATGATATTGTATATAAAAAATATAGTATCACTCAACTTATAGGAAAGCAGTTAGTTGGATTAAACTCTGGGGTAGTCGGTACAATTTTAGCAGTAAAAGAAGCAACGGAATCTAGTGCTGATACTATTTTTGTAAATTATATTACAAGTGGTAATTCAAATACAGAATCAACTTTTAGACAAGGAGAAACCTTAGAGGTAATTGATGGTATCAATACTCCTTTACTAGTTGTTGGAACTGATGGCAGTGTCCTTCCAACAAGTATTACGATTACAGATCCAGATACTGGTAAAAAAACATCTCCACCAAGTCCAGCGATGGGTTTTGCTTCTGCTGTAAAAGTTGAAGAAGGAATTTATTTTATTAATGGATATTTTGTCCGTAATAGTCCAGAGTTACTAGTAATTGATGAATACTATGATAAGCCGTCTGCAAAAGTTGGTTTTATTATTAATGAAAAAATTGTAACTCCAGAAGAAGATGCATCTCTATATGATAATTCAATTGGATCTTCTAACTATACAGCTCCAGGAGCTCATAGACTTAAGATTTCACTTTCTCTAAAAGAATTTGAATTAAATGCAATTACAGATAAAAACTTTATCCAGTTAATAACTGTTTCAAAAGGTGTAGTTCAGAAAAAAGTTTCTCAAACAAATTATAATCTTCTAGAAGAAACTTTAGCAAGAAGAACGTTTGATGAAAGCGGTGATTATGTTGTAGATAACTTTTCTATTGATGTCAGAGAATACGCTCAAAAAGGATCAAATAAAGGAGTTTATTCAATTGATGAATTTGATTTATATAATGGTCTTTCTCTTTCTGAAGCATCCAGAAAAATGGTTGCCAGTGTTGGACCAGGAAAAGCGTATATCAAAGGATTTGAAATTGTAAATAAGGAAATTAAATATTTACCAATTCAAAAAGCAAGAGAAAGTCTATCAAGTGATAATGTAACTCTCAAAACAAAAGGACTACCAACTTTTAGTGTGACTAATGTTTATGGGAGTGTTCCTCTGAACAAAGAGGGTTCTGATCTTACTGCATATCCAGATGTATTTTTATATTCATCATTCAACGATGGATCTATTGGATTAAATAATACTGAATTATCAACTGATCATAGACAAACTTTGAATAGAAGAGGTTTGATCTTCGACTCTAATGATGCTATCAAAACTATTACACTTCAAGTAACTAGTACAACAACATTGATTGGATCTATTACTGACGGTACATTTCAAAATCTAATCGGAACTTTATATTATATCAAATCTAGGAGTGATAACGGAACCGCAACATCTATTGGTAGTATAAAATCTATTTCATATGCAACTGTAAATAAACCACTTATAAATCCTTCTGTAGCAGTTCAGTTTTTAGAACTAACTATTGTTGGTCCTAAAAATGAATTAGAATTGATTTTTCTAGAATATGATAATGGAGATGCTTCATATAGAAGAAGATTATTCTTGAGTGAATTAGATGCTAAAAATAATAATAATGAATTTGGATTTATTGTTGATTATAAACAATCAATTACTCCAGTTATTGGTAAAGTAAAACCAAGTAATTTTTATATTCAAAAGAGAGGATCTGGTTTTAATCAAGATTCAGATATTATCCTTTCCAAAGGTCGCTTGAGTGGAGGATCATCAGCATATAATACTATTTTTGGTCTATCATATTTTGATCCGCAGTTCTTTACTAAAATAACCCTAGAAACCGCTCCAACAGGTGTAAACTCATTTGAGATAGGAAAGTATGTATTTGGTCTTACAAGCGGTGCGTATGGCGTTGTAGAGGGCGCTCCGTCTGGTGTTTATAGTACAAACAATTTGCTTTTTGTAAAAACTCTTTCTGGAAGATTTTTACCAGGCGAAGCAATTAGAGATGAAGCTGGTAATACTACAAGAATTGCTAGAGAAAATACACTTTCTCACTTTGTAGTTGTAAACAGAGGGTTGGGATATTCACCACTTGCAAAAATTGTGGTTAATGGATTGGAGTATGATTCATCTAAAATACAATTATTTGCATCTCCTGATGGTAAAATATATAAGGCAATTATCAATAATCGTAGTGCAGTAACTCTTGAATTTTCTCAACCTCCAGCAGTTAGTGTAAAAAATCCTGATGCTTCTCCAGCGCCAAGTTCTGGTGCTGTCATTCTTCCTATATTGTTTAGAGATACTGTTACAACTTATACACCGCAAAATGCAAAATCAATTGGTGCAAAATATGGTTCTGGAAATATAAACGTTTTTAGTGCAGATTTATTAGTAGATGATCAGGATTTTTCTGAAATTAAGTCAGTAACAGAATTTACATTTTTTGGATCTCAAGGATCTGATTTTGTTGAATCAACTAGTTTTAGTGCAGACTCTAGTGCATTATTACAACAAGGAGATATTATTCAGTTTTCTGATGTCAACAATAAACTAGTTCGTGCTATCGTTCAATATGCCACGAAACCTTCAGGATCAGCAAAAACAAGAATATATTTAGATACAGTTCTTCCAGGAGATGTAAGTAATACTAGTATTGTACGTCTAAGACCAAGATTACAAAATCCAAATTCTGGAACACTATTGTTTCCAACTGGTAGTAAACAAGTTGGAAAAATTTCTGCTGGGGGATCTGATACTAAAATTAAATATTATTTTAGACGAGATTTTGTAACTACTGCTTCATCAAGTGGTGGAATAGTTACTTTTGCAGCTCAATTACCATTTGGCACACAAAGATTTGCTGCATTCTCAGAAAGTAACTTTGTAATCACAGTTCTTGATAAAGGCGATGCTCCAAACATTACTAAAGGGGATATTGTTTATGTAAATCCAGATTCTGTAAAAATAGCATCATCTACAGACACTGCGAGTGGCTTAACATCGGGAAGTATCAGTCTACAACTCCCATCAACATATTTTGGAACTATTGGAACAAACGGAACATTTCCAAAACTAAAGTTAACAGCAACATTAGAAGTTAGTAATGCAAAACCAAGACTGAAAACAGTTGTCAGAAATAAAAGAATCTTAGTTAGATCCTCTGGTGATCGTGTTGTTCCTTTTAGAGGGACAGATTATGATAATGAAGTTATAGATCTATTGTCGTATTCTGATGCTTTTAAGTTGAGATATGTTTATGAAGGAACCGCTACTCAACCACCATCTGTAGATACAGCTGGTAATCTAATTTCTGGAACTGATGTAACGTCCAGATTTACATTTGATGATGGACAAAGAGATACCATTTATGATGTATCTAGGATTATTCTAAAACCAGGATTTGAATCAACAGTAGGTCAATTGGTTATTGCATTTGATTACTTCGAGCATTCTCAGGGAGACTTGTGTACAATTGACAGTTATCTGCATGAAGCAGGAGTAACAGAAGATGAAATTCCTACATTTAATTCTTCTGTTCATGGTAATTTAGAACTAAAAAATACTCTAGATTTTAGACCAAAAGTTGATAATGATGCAATTATTCCAGGATTCCAAGATACTTCTTCGCTAGAAGTAACAACTGGACAATTTGCGGGATCGGGATCTGTAATATCTGCTACTCCTGCTCCTGATCAAGGATTAGAATATACATTTTCATTTAGTCAAGTTCAGTATCTTGACAGAATTGATGGTATTTTCTTAAATAAAAAAGGAGAATTTTTTGTAAAGGAAGGAAACTCATCCCTTAATCCATCAAAACCAGATACTATTGATGATGCCGTAGCACTATTTTATATCTATATCCCAGCATATACCAAAACAAGTAATGATGTTCGTCTAACTCCTGTAGATAATCGTAGATATACGATGAAAGACATAGGAAAACTTGAAAAGCGTATTGAACGTCTTGAGTATTATACGACTCTAAGTATTCTGGAGCAACAAGCTCTCAATATGCAAGTCAAAGATGAAATTGGATTAGATAGATTTAAGAGTGGATTTTTTGTAGATAATTTTGAATCTCACAAAATTGGTAATTTATCTTCATTAGATTACAAATGTTCTATTGACAGTCAGCAATCTGTATTACGTTCACAAGCAAAAGAAGATTCTATAAATCTTGTGGAAGTAAATACAAGAGAAGATCAAAGAACAGTTTCTGGATACAAAAAATCTGGCGATATTATTACATTACCATACAAAGACTTAGAACTACTTGGAAATAATTTTGCATCTAAAACTATCAACCCAAATCCTTTTGTAGTTATTCAATATGTTGGCGACGTTGAGGTATCTCCAAATATTGACCATTGGTATGATCAAAATATTGATCCAATAGTTGTTGATACAAATACTAGTTTGTTTAATATTTTCTTAGCAAAAGATGATTCAAAAGAAAGTTTTTCAAGTCTTCACAACTCATTTCTTGTAAATTGGGTTGGTACATCTTCTGCATTTACATCTATCAATTCACTTGGCGAAGTAAATTCACAACAAGCAGTATCAACTGTTTCATCTGCTTCTATTGCAAGTTCTTCAAATATTAGTCCACAAAATAACGAAATTGGGAAAGGAGTTTCAACAAAATCAGTCAACGGTAATCTAGTTTCCTCTGCATTATCTTTCTTTGCTAGAAGTGTTCCAGTAAAATATGTGATTAGAAGAATGAAACCAAATACAGTTGTAAATGTATTTTTGGAAGGAAAAAATGTTAATAGATGGATAAATCCAGATTTGAGATTTACTGGAGTTGCTGGAAACTCACTATCAGCATTTAATGGAAAAATTAAAACTGATGAGAATGGTAATGCTAGTGGATTATTATTAATCCCTGCTGGAGCTCCACCAAGAGAAAATGCTATTTGGAGTGGTGATGTAAGCACTGTAGATTATGATTCTACTGGTGACGAAATTCGTTTAACAACTGGTGTTCTAACATTTAGATTTACTTCAAGTGCAACAGATGAATCGAAAGAAAAAGTTTCTTCTTATGCAGAAGTAAAATACTATGCTACTGGTATTTTACCAGAAAATCCTGCAAGTATTGTATCAACAAGACCAGCTTATTTCAAATCAAATGAAGGCGTACAAATTGTAGATAATAATACTGATAATCCACTGAAACCAAATCCATTAGCACAAACATTCAAAATCGAAAACTATGATGGTGGATTATTTGTTACTGGAGTTGATTTGTTCTTCTCCAAAAAAAGCACCAATATTCCTGTAAAAGTTTATTTGTCAGATGTTATATCAGGAAAACCTGGAAAAAATATTATTCCAGGAACAGAAAAAGTACTAAATCCAAACACATATCTAAAGTGTTATACAAATGGAAATGTATCTGTAACTAAAGGCGAGTCTGTTACTGGAGTAAGTTCTGCTGCCAGTGGTCCAATCTTAAAAATTATTGATAAAAATGGAATTGATGTCGTAGCATCATCTTCTGGAACATATTCACTTACAGATGAACAAGTTTACACCATAGTTCTTAGCAATCATAATGGAAAATCATTTAAACAGAACGAAAGTTTGGATATTCCATCAGTAAAACTTGCTAATGCTGCTGGTGCAACTCAACTAAAACTAACAATTGCTAAAGATAGTGGTAAAGTATCTAATATTAAGATAAAAACAACTGGACAAAATTACGATAGTGCTATTTTACAAATTGAGAGTCCACAACTTCCTGGTGGATCTGCAGCAACTGCGCGTATTGAAGTTTCTGATGGAAAAGTTTACAATGCAGAAATTTCTCTTGCTGGTTTTGGGTATACAGAAGCACCATCTGTAGTTGTAAAAGGTGTTGGTAATGGAGCTGGTGGTTGTGAGATAGAAACTTTTATTGAATTAGATACTCCAGCAGTTCAAATGGGAGTTGCTATTGATACTACTGGTGTTACAAAATCTACAGTACCAACACGTTTTGTATTTGATTATCCAATTTATTTGCAAAATGATACAGAGTATGCTTTAGCATTAGAAACAGATTCTGTTGATTATGAAGTATGGGCATCAAAACTTGGCAATCTAGATATTGCTACAAGTACAGTTATTACAACTCAACCATCTCTAGGATCTGTTTATAAGTCACAAAATATTGATGGATGGACAGAAGATATTTTTGAAGATCTTAAATTCAAAATGTATCGTGCTGAGTTTGATATCACCAGACCTGCAGAAATTTTACTTACAAATAAAAAATTAGGATATGAATTACTAAATTCAAATCCATTTGAAACTGATGCTAGTTCAAATACAAATGCAACATCTAAATTATTCAAGAATAATAATAGTATTATCAAAGTATTACATAGAGATAATGGTTTTGAGGATTCTGGAGATTCTTATGTATTTTATAGAAGTGCAAAAGAAACATCTGGTATTACCGCAGATACTTTGAATACAAATCTTTTTAGAATTAGTAACTCTGGTCTTGATAGTTATAATATCACAACTCTATCAAAAGCGGCAGGAAATGCTTTTGGCGGTGGAGATGAAGTTTATGCAACTTATAATAGAAAATTTGAAGTTTTATATCCGCAAATTCATTATCTAACTTTGACAGGAACAACTTTAGAAACTTTCGTAATGACTACTAATATTATTCCAGTAGATTCCTCAACAACGAATTATACTTCTTATTCTCAAACTAGTTACGAAAAAACTTTTATAAATGAACCACATTATTTTACAAATCAAAAAATAATTTCTTCTGAAATTAATGAAACACTAAATGATATTGATAGATCTCTAACATATAAAATGATTTTGACATCAAAAAAATCATATCTGTCGCCTATAATTGATTTATCAAGTGCATCAGTAAAAATAAAAACTAACAGAATAGAAAATGCTTTTGGAAAAGAAAATAGATTTGGAAGAAGAGATCAAGTAATTGAATTTTATCCAGTCTATCAATTTGAATTGACGGGTAATGGCACCACTCAAATTCAATCTAACCAAACAATTCAAGGAAGAACTACTAAAGCTGTTGGTACTATTGCTCGCGTATCGGGTAATATCGTTTACGTAAGAGTTAAAACAACTCAGTTTTTTGAAATTGGGGAAATAGTTGATCTTGGAAATCAATTATCATTATCAGATGGAACTGGAAACCCACCGAAAGAAGTTAAAATCAACAGTAACCCAGCTCAAGTATTTGTTAATATTGCTGATGCATCAACAATTGTTGCTCGTAATCCATCATCAGTATTACAAACCTACGACAATATCATTACAGGAAAAACTGTAATTTGGAATAATCAAACTCAAGAACTCATCGTTCGTAATGATGTTCAACCTATTGGTGATAATTTTACTGCAAGAATTATTGATAGTCCACTATTTAATAGAAATGCATCTGTTATCAATCAGATCAAAGATATTTTTAGAGTGGGAGATTTGATAAAATATCCAAATCAACCAGATGTAGAAGCTTCATATCTAGAAGTTGGAAAATTGACGTATAGAAATGGTATTGATTTTGTTTCTGACGACACATCGAAGAATAGTTCTTCTATTGCAAAATATGTAACAAAAGAAGTTTCAATTAATAATCCAGCAACTTCAATCGATGTTCGTTTGACAGCAAATCTTAAAGATGTTCAAAATATTGAAGTTCTTTACCGATACAAAAAGGCATCAAGTCAAGAAAACTTTGAAGATATTGATTGGATTTATTTCAATAAAGATGGAGAACCAGATACACTAGAGATTGCTACAAGTGAAAATACTATTTCTTCAGTTACAGAAAAGCAATCTTCATATCAAGAATTCAAGTATAGTGTTTCTAACCTACCAGAATTTTCATCATTTGCTGTCAAGATTGTAATGAAGTCTGTTGATCCTGCTTATGTGCCCAAGATCCAAGATATTCGTGCTGTAGCATCTTTCTAATTTCCGCACATGGATTATATCAAAGTTGCTGGGCATGATGGTCTTGTAAGAGATGAAACTACTGGTGCCATCTTGAATTTAGATGATTCTGCTATTGAGGCAAGACGTAAATCAAAACACCTCGGTTCCGCATTAGAAGACATAAATATGTTGAAGAATGAAGTTTCTGAGATCA
>Ga0194125_10011918_pt1 | contig 11552 bp, 11 predicted proteins | sample TA2KigC250mmetaG_FD_148626 | JGI IMG/M metagenome (GOLD analysis project Ga0194125, IMG submission 148626) | Freshwater microbial communities from Lake Tanganyika, Tanzania - TA2015034 Kigoma Deep Cast 250m | ecosystem: Environmental > Aquatic > Freshwater > Lake | place: Tanzania: Lake... | reverse complement strand
TGGGTGGCCGGGGCGAACAAGGAAGGCTATCACCTGGTGAACGTGAACTATCCGCGCGATTTTGCCGTGAGCGCCGTCACGGACATCGCCCTGGCCCGGGCGGGAGACGCCTGCGCACACTGCCAGGGCAGGCTGGAGACCACGCATGGCATCGAGGTGGGCCATCTGTTCAAGCTGGGCACGAAGTACAGCGAGGCGCTGGGGGCGATTTTCCTGGACCAGGACGGGCAGACGCGCCCGGTGGTGATGGCTTCCTATGGCATCGGCACGGGCAGGCTGCTGGCAGCGATCATCGAGGAGAACCACGACGAGCGGGGCATCGTATGGCCAGCGGCGGTGGCTCCCTATCAGGTGCACCTGCTCTCCCTGGGCGCCAGCCAGCCCGCGGTGGCGGTGGCAGCAGAGGAGCTGTACGGCAAGTTGCTGGGCGCTGGCTACGAGGTGCTGTACGACGACCGCGAGGAGAGCGCGGGGGTCAAGTTCAACGATGCGGACCTGGTGGGCATCCCCTGGCGGATCACGGTCAGCGCCAAGACAGTGGCGCGGGACAGTGTGGAGATCAAAGGGCGGCGGGAGGCCAGTGCGCGGCTGGTGGCGGGTGGCGAGCTGTTGTCGGTGTTGGCGGAGTTGCGGGAGGTGGGCAGGTAGAGACGTTGCATGCAACGTCTCTACAGTTGGCGCATTTGCACAAAGGCGATAAACATGGTATAATGTGGGCGCTTGGAAAAGTGGGCGAAACCCACTTTTCTTGTTGTACTTGCGGAAGAGAGGGTACACACCGGGGCGGTGCCCACGGAGGGTTCTGGGATTTGAAGAACGATTTTCTGGTTGCGATAACACAGATCAGTGCAGAGCGGCATCTGCCAAAAGAGACCGTTCTCGAGGCCATCGAGCAAGCGTTAGTCTTGGCCTACAAGCGCAACTTTGGCGCGGCGCAGAACATTGACGTGCGCATTGACCCCAACACGGGCAAAGCCCGCGTGTACATGGAAAAGCAGGTCGTGGAAGCGGTTGAGGACGAGCGCACGCAGATCCTGCTGCAGGACGCGCGGCGGGTGGATCCCATGGCCAAGTTGGGCGGCTTTGTGCGCCTGGAGACCACGCCCAAGAACTTTGGACGCATTGCCGCTCAGACGGCCAAGCAGGTCATCCTGCAGCGCATTCGCGAGGCCGAACGGGACAGCATGTACGCCGACTGGTCCGATCGCCTGGGCGAGATTGTGCTGGGCACCATCCGCAATATCGATTCTGCCGGCAATGTGGTCCTATCGCTGGGCAGAGCCGAAGCCATGATGCCCAAGAGCGAGCAGATTCCGACCGAGCAGTACAGCACCGGTCAGAAGCTGCGCACGTATATCTGCGAAGTGGAAAAGACCAGCCGCGGGCCGCGCATTTTGGTCTCACGCACGCACCGCAGACTCTTGCGGCGGCTGATGGAGTCGGAAGTGCCCGAAGTGTTCAACGGCACGGTGGAGATCAAAGCCATCGCTCGCGAGCCAGGCTCACGCTCGAAAGTAGCTGTGGCGGCCACCCAGCCGGGTGTGGATCCGGTGGGCTCTTGTGTGGGCATGCGCGGCGTGCGCATCCAGAGCATCGTAAACGAGCTGAACGGCGAAAAAATCGACGTGGTGGCCTGGGCTGCAGATGAGAGGGTCTTTATTGCCAACGCGCTGAGCCCGGCAAAGGTGGAGCACGTCTGGCTGGACCCGCAGAGCAAGACGGCTACGGTGGTGGTACCCGATTCGCAGTTGTCCCTGGCCATTGGCAAGGAGGGCCAGAACGCACGCCTGGCGGCCAAGCTGACCAACTGGCGCATTGACATCAAGAGCGCAACCGAGGCAGCGGGAGAGGCCGAGCGCCGTGCCCAAGAGGAAGCCGAGGCTACCGCCCGCGAGGCGGAGTTGGCGGCCAAGCGCGCCGCAGCCAAGGCGCTGCTGGCCGAAGCCGAGCTGGCTCTGGCTCAGGAGGAGGCAGCCGCTGAGCCGGAAGCCGCGCCTGCGGCTGAGATGCCCAGCGAGGCTGCCGCTCCCGCCGAGATAGCACCGGCTCCCGAGATAGCCGTCAGTGAGGAGACAACAGCGCCCGTGGCCGAGGCCGCACCGGCGACAGAGGCTGCACCGGCAGCCGCTGAGGTTGCCGAGGAACCGCTGGCCGAAGAGGCTGCACCCAGTGCCGAACCAGCAGTCACGGGAGAAAAAGTCTGGATCTTTGAACCCGAGGCGGAGGAAGAGAACCTCGAGCTGGACAAGATCAAGGGCGACAAGAAGAAAGGCCGCCAGAAGGACCTGGTCTATGACCCCAACCTGGGCAAGCTCGTTCGGCGTGCCACGCGCAAGGAGAGCCGCCGGCAAGACTGGCTAGACGGGACCGAAGAAGAATGGTAGGCTGGGCAACCAGGCCAGAGTCCGGACGTGCAAGGACGCGCTGAGCCGTGAGGAAAAAGCATGTTGCGCTGCGGACTTGTGTGTTGTGTCAGCAGGTGCGTCCCAAGCGGGAGCTGGTGCGTGTTGTGCGCACCCCTGCAGGGACGATTGCCATCGATGAAAAGGGCAAAGCCCCTGGCAGGGGGGCCTACCTCTGCCGGCAGAGGGCCTGCTGGGAGAGCGCACTGGCGCGCGAGCGGTTGGACCATGCGCTGAAGATAAAGCTTGGTGCAGAGGACAGGGCGACGCTTCTGGCCTACGGGCAGCAGCTTCCGCAGGCCGAAGCCGATCAGGTGGCCTCTGCAGTGAGCGCCGAGAAAGGAGAGGGCAACCTCTAGCACGGTTGAAAACCAGAAACGTGCTTACTGAGATGCCACACAGGGTACAAGATTCAAAATGGATACGAGCGCAAAGAGACGCCTCGGGCGAGACGGAGAAGAAGGAAAAAGCATGGTGAACTGAATCTCACCTTCGACGCTTATTCGCCCCTCCGCATCCCCCGACTGTCCCCCACAGGGACGCGTCTCCTTGTCCCGATAGCAGCAGTTGACCTGTCACACGCCAGAGCCAGGGTTTGGCTGATGCTACAGCATCGCCTCTTGCTTTGGTTTCGTCTGTCCGCCAGCGGACAGCTATCGCAAGGTGAAAGGGGGAGGTCATGAACGACAAAACCACCCGTGAGAAGACAAAAGATACCGTTGTTCAACAGCCTGCATCATCTGCTTCTGCGAACAAGAAGCAGCCGCAGCGAGACGGGCAAGCCCGTCCTGGCACACCTGCCGGGCAGGGCACGGCCTCTGACCGCGGCCCGAACAAGAGTGCGGGGCCGAGGCCCAAGGCCGCGCAGCAGCCCGGCCGTTCAGCGCAGCAGGGAAAGGGCAAAGCAACGCCAGCGGCAGCGCGCGGGCAACAGCCTGGCGCCCAGAAGCCCTCTGGACAAGCAGCACGGGCACGTAGCAGCAGAAGCACAGCCCGGCCACCTGCTGCACGCCGCGCCGAGGCTGCGGACACGGCCAAGGTAGAAGCGGCTCAGCCTGCCGCAGCACAAGCAGAGACAGCGCCGGCCACCAAGGTACTGGTCATTCCCTCCACCATTACTGTGCGCGATCTGTCGACTTTGCTGCAAAGCAGTCCGATCAACCTGATCCGCGAGTTGATGAAGAACGGAATCATGGCCAACATCAACCAGGAGGTGGACTTTGAGACGGCGGCCATCATCGCCACAGACTTGGGCTTTGAGGTGCTGGAGGAACGGCCACCCGAGCCGGTGCCGGAAGAGGTGGAGGAGCCACGCCGCAAGCGTCGCGAGTACACGGCTGAGGAATTGGCCAAACTAAAGCCACGCCCACCCGTGGTGACGATCATGGGCCATGTGGACCATGGCAAGACGTCCCTGCTGGATGCCATCCGCCAGGCGAATGTGGTGGCCAGTGAAGTCGGCGGCATTACCCAGCATATCGGCGCCTACCAGGTTCAGAAACACGGCAAGAGAATCACCTTCATCGACACGCCCGGCCATGAAGCCTTCACAGCCATGCGCGCTCGCGGCGCCATGGTCACCGACATCGCTATCCTGGTTGTCGCCGCAGACGATGGCGTGCAGCCACAGACGCTGGAGGCGATCAGCCACGCCCGGGCTGCCCAGGTGCCCATCATCGTCGCGCTGAACAAGATGGACAAGGCCAATGCGAACCCGGACGCGGTCAAGAAGCAACTCGCAGACCACGGTCTGCTCATCGAGGACTATGGCGGAGATGTGATCTGTGTGCCCGTTTCGGCCAAGCAACAGACGGGCCTGGATACCCTGCTGGAGATGATTCTGCTCGTGGCGGAGATGGCTGAGCTAAAGGCCAATCCAGAAGCGGCCGCCTCGGGCACGGTGATCGAGGGCCGGCTGGACAAGAGCCGTGGCCCACTGGCCACCCTGCTCCTGCTTGAAGGGACGCTGCGAGTGGGTGACTTTCTGGTCATTGGCGACATCGCGGGCAAGGTGCGGGCCATGTTCGATGACAAGGGCCAGCGCATCGAAGGTGCCGGACCTGCCGACCCCGCCGTTGTGCTCGGTCTCGGCGCGGTGGCTGCTGCTGGGGAGAACTTTCAGGCTGTAGCAGACGAGCATACCGCCAAGTCATTGGCTGCACAGGAAGCCAGCCGACGTGCCGAGTCCGCCGGAGCAGCGAAGCGCAAAGTTCTCACCCTGGACGAATTCTTTGCCCAGGCCCAGGCCGGTGAGGTCAGAGAGCTGAACATCATCCTCAAAGCGGATGTGCAGGGCTCGATCGAGCCGATCGCCAACTCGGTGGAGAAACTGGGAGACGGCACAGTCAAGGCCAGGCTCTTGCACACGGGAACCGGCAATATCAACGAATCGGACATCATGCTCGCGGTGGCCTCTAACGCGATTGTGGTTGGCTTTAGCGTGCAGGTGGAGGGCGCGGCGACGCGCATGGCCGAAGCGCAGGGCGTGGACATACGCGTGTACGACATCATCTACCACCTGGTAGATGACATCGACAAGGCACTCAAGGGTCTGCTGGAACCGGTCTTTCGTGAGGTGGTCATCGGACACGCCGAACTGAGACAGACCTGGACCGTGGGACGCAAGAAACAAATCCTGGGCTGCCAGGTCACGGACGGCATTGCGGCACGGAATGCGCAAGTCCGCCTGAAACGCGGCGACCAAGTGCTTTTTGAGGGCTCGCTGGCGTCGTTGCGTCGCTTCAAAGACGACGTGCGCGAAGTCACTGCGGGGATGGAGTGCGGCATCAGCCTGGATGGCTTTGACAACTCTGTCGAGGGCGATGTCCTGGAATTCTACAGAAAGGAACAGGTCGGCTTGCCATCCAGTTAGGGGTTACCCCTGGCTGGCATGGCATGCCCACGAGCATGCCGAGTCGTCGTCAAGAGAGAGTCAGCGAACGCATCCACCAAGAACTGAGCGAGTTGTTGCAGCGGAGGCTGCGCGATCCGCGTCTGGCCTATGTCACGGTGACCGAAGTACAGGTCAGCCCCGATCTCAAGCTCGCCACCATCTTTGTCAGCGCGTTGGGCGACGATGAGGCTGGCGAAAGCGCTTTGACCGGTCTGCAGCATGCCTCACGCTACATCCGGCGCGAACTGGCGCAGATGCTACAGATGCGTGCGATGCCAGAACTGCGTTTCCTGCTGGATGACTCCTGGGAGCGCGGGGCCCGCATTGACCAACTGCTGGAGCAGTTGCCCCCCGCAGCTCCCAGTGAAGGAACAGAGGAGACGGCAGCAGACGCAGACAGCGAGAAGGATTGAGGCAACAACGTGGCTGGGAAAAGCGCCATGAGCGCCGCCCAAAAGTACCTCCAGGCCGCGGAGAGCGTCTACCTGGCCTGCCACATCCTGCCGGATGGGGATGCAGTGGGCTCCCTGTTGGGTCTGGGCTGTGCGCTGCGTCACTTAGGCAAACGTTGTACGCTGGCCTGCGCTGATCCCGTTCCTTTCCGCTATGATTTTCTGGCCGGGGTGGAAGAGCTCGTCTCCCATCCCCCCCGCACGGAGCAGGTCATTGTCACGCTGGATGCCAGCGATGTTGAGCGCCTGGGAGGGCTCTACGACGAGGCTATCTTTGGCAGCAGGCCGGTGATCAACATTGACCACCACGTGACGAACACACACTTTGGCACGGTGAACCTGCTGCTCCCCGTGCCATCCACGGCGGAAGTCGTCTATGCCCTGATTCGACGGCTGAAAGTGCCGCTGGACGCGGACATGGCCACAGCGCTGCTCACCGGACTGGTGACCGATACACGCTGCTTTCGCACGGGCAACGTCACCACGCAGCAGTTGTGCACAGCCGTGCGGTGGATGGAAGCGGGCGCCTCTCTGGCCGGGATCACCGAGTTGGTGTACAACCGCGAGTCGCCTTCAACCATCTGCCTGTGGGGGCAAGCACTGACCAACGCGCAGACACGCGGCCGGATCATCTGGACCGCGATCGACCAGCACATGCTGCGCAGATGTCAGGCTTCGCCCAACGAGAGTGACGGCCTGGTCAGTTTTCTGGCCAGCACCATGGGGGTGGACGTGGCGGTGGTCTTGCGCGAGAACGACGATGGGCGGATCGAAGCCTCTATGCGCGCCGGCCCAGGCTGGGACGTCTCGGGGGTTGCGCTCAAACTCGGTGGCGGCGGGCATCCACGGGCAGCCGGGTGCAACATCGTCGGCACGATGAGCGACGTGCGGGAACGTGTCCTGAGCGAGATCGAGAGCTCTTTGCTGGAGCAGGCGCAGGCACACGCTTGATGGATGTTGCCTGGCCATGGTACTGGCGGCCAAAGGGTTAGGCGCAGGGAGCATACGGGAGATGCGAGGCCCAGAGTTTGACGGCATACTGAACGTGAACAAAGCACAGGGGATGACTTCACACGATGTGGTGGCCCGCGTGCGCCGTTTGGCCGGACAAAGGAGGGTGGGACACGCTGGAACCCTGGACCCCCTGGCGACGGGCGTCTTGCTGGTCTGCCTGGGCCAGGCTACGCGCGTGGCCGAGTACCTGATGGCCAGCGACAAGGTGTACCGCGCGCGCATTTGCCTGGGCATTTGCACCGACACGTACGACGCGGAGGGGCAGATCACGGCCGAGGCCGAGACCCGGGGCATCACCCGCGCGGCGGTGGAGAGCGAGCTGCAGGGCTTTGTGGGGCGACAAGAGCAGTTGCCGCCCATGTACTCGGCGCTGAAACACCAGGGCACACCGCTGTACCGGCTGGCCCGCCAGGGCCAAGTTGTGGACCGGGCGCCACGCACGGTGCAGTTTCGCTCTGTGGAGCTAACGGAGTGGAACCCGCCAGAACTGACGGTAACGGTCCACTGCAGCAAGGGCACCTACATCCGCACGCTGGCCCACGACCTGGGCCAGCGCCTGGGATGTGGCGCCCACCTCACAGGCCTGACACGCCTGGCCAGCGGTGCCTTTCGTCTGGAGCAGGCTGTCACGCTCGAGGATGTCGAGCGGGCGTTTGTGGGCGGCGCAGGCCAAAGTCTGTTGTTGCCGCTGGAGGCGGCTCTGTCCGATCTGCCTGCGGCCAGGGTAGACGTGGCGACGGCTCGCCAGATTGTCTCGGGCCAGCAGGTGCGCCTGGGCGAGGAAGCAGCGGGTTCCCTGTGCCGGGCTTATGGGGCGGATGGCCAGCTGCTGGCCCTGCTACGCTTACGCGACGACGGATTGTGGCAACCATACAAAGTCTTTTATCGGCGGAACCATGATGAGAATCATCCATGATCTGCAACGGGCAGGCATCGAGAGCGAGACAGTACTGACCATCGGCGCCTTTGACGGACTGCACCTGGGCCACCAGGAGCTGTTGAGGCAATTGATACGCCGGGCCCACGAGACCGGGCGGCTGAGCGGCATGGTCACCTTTCACCCACCGCCGCGCAGGGTTCTGTATCCGGAAAGTGGCACCGTCTGTCTGCTCAACCCCGAGGACAAGATAGAAATCCTACAAGAGTGGTACCTGGACGTGCTGGCCATCATCCCTTTTACGCTGGAGGTGGCACGCACGCCGGCGCGAGACTTTGTGCAGCAGCTTGTCGAGCATCTGAACATGTCGGAGCTGTGGGTAGGTCAGGGCTTTGCCCTGGGCCGCGGGCGAAGCGGCGATGTCGCGGCGCTGCAGAAGATGGGCTTGGAGATGGGCTTTGACCTGCACTTGATGCAGCCCGTGACCGATGGCGAGGTGGTCATCAGCAGCTCCCAGATCCGCAACCTGATCAGCACGGGCCGTGTGGACAAGGCTGCGCAGATGTTGGGCCGCTATCACCGCCTCAAGGGCACGGTGCAGCCGGAGCGGCGGGTCGGCCAGCGGCTGGGATTTCCTACGGCGAACGTGCAGGTTGGAGAGGGCTGCAACCTGCCTGCCACGGGCGTCTATGCTGTCTACGTGACCTTTGGCGGGGGGCGGCATCCTGCGGCCGCCAACATCGGCTACCGGCCAACTTTCGAGGACCAGGAGGCACACGGGTCACCGGCGCAACCAGCCGTGGAGGTGCACGTCCTGGACTTTGAGGGCGAGTTATACGGGCAGGAGATGGCCATCGAGTTTGTGGAACGGTTGCGCGACGAACGGCGTTTCGCCAGCATAGACGCGCTGCAAGCGCAGATCCGCAAGGATGTTGCGCGGGCCCGGGACATCTTACAGTGAGCCAACGGTACGAGCAGTTGGAGCACACGGCCGATCTGGCGCTGCGCATCTACGGTGCTGACCGGCGGGAGTTGTTTGCCAACGCCGCCTATGCCATGTTCAGCCAACTGGCTGATCTGGCACAGATCCAGCCCGTGGTGCGCCAGGATGTGCAGGTGCGAGGCAGCGATGAGGAGTCGCTGTTGGTGAACTGGCTCAACGAGCTGCTGTACCTGCACGAAACGGAAGGACAGGTGTATGTCGAGTTCGATATCCAGGAGCTAAGTACGACGTGCCTGAAGGCGACGGTGTCCGGCGCCAGGACGCGCGATGTGCAGCTGATCATCAAGGCGGCGACCTTTCACAATCTGGCCATCCAGAAGACGGAGAGTGGCTACCAGGCTACGGTGGTCTTGGATGTGTAGCTTCTTCGCGTGCTGTCACTGTAACGTCTCAACTACGAGGATGACGAACGGGAAAACGGCTGAAGCCGTTACTACGAAGAGGGCGAACGGAGAACGGCTGAAGCCGTTACTACGAAGGGGGCGAACGGCTGAAGCCGTTACGACCAGGAGGTGGAAACGATGGTGAACAAGAAGGACATGAAGAGGGTCGAGGAGTACTTGTGGGAGATCCCGGCAAGCTATCGCCCGGACATGAACGTGCCGGCGCGCATCTATGCGGACGAAGAGCTGCTGGAAGCAGCCCTACAGGACCGCTCTGTCGAGCAGTTGATCAACACCTCGTGCCTGCCGGGGCTGCTCAAGTACACGCTGGCCATGCCAGACATTCACCAGGGCTATGGCCCGCCCATCGGCGGTGTGGCGGCGATGGAGATGAAAAGGGGGGTGATCTCCCCCGGTGCGGTGGGCTATGACATCAACTGCGGCGTGCGGCTGTTGCGCTCGAACTATGAGGCGGCGCAGGTCAAGCCGCTGATGGCCGAGGTCGTGGATGCCCTGCACTACGGGGTACCCAGCGGGGTGGGCAAAGGCGGCGACGTGCGCCTGTCGGGCAAGGACATGGACGACGTGCTGGAGCGCGGCGCGGGCTGGGCGGTGGCCAGGGGCTATGGTCTGAAGGAGGACCTGGAGCACTGCGAAGAGAAGGGCGCAACGAGCGTGGCGCGAGCGAGCGCTGTGAGCGCCAAGGCCAAGAAACGCGGCGGTGACCAACTGGGCACGCTGGGTGCTGGCAACCACTTTGTCGAGGTAGGCGAGGTCGCGGAGACCTATGACGATGTGGCAGCAGAAAAGCTTGGGCTTTTTCCGGGCCAACTTGTGGTGTGGGTTCATTCAGGCTCGCGAGGCCTGGGGCACCAGGTCTGCACGGACTATGTAGATTCCCTGGGCAAGGCGGTGGCAAAGTACGGCATCCGGCTCCCTGACCGCGAGCTGGTGTGCGCGCCCATAGACTCGCCAGAGGGGCAGCAATACCTGGCAGCGATGGCCTGTGCGGCCAATTATGCCTGGGCCAACCGGCAGTTGCTGATGCACCGCGTGCGCCAGGTGCTGGCGGAGCTGTTGGCCAAGCGCCTCAAGAACTGGCACCTGGCTCTGATCTATGACATCGCCCACAACATCGCCAAGATCGAGCAGCACACGGTGAACGGCCAGTCGACGAAGGTCATCGTGCACCGCAAGGGAGCCACGCGATCTTTCGGCCCGGGCCATGCCGACCTGCCAACTGGCTATCGGGACGTGGGCCAGCCCGTGCTCGTACCTGGCGACATGGGAACCGCGTCCTATGTATTGGTGGGCACAGAGGAGGCGGCGGCCAAATCCTTTTCCTCCTCCTGCCACGGGGCCGGGCGTGTGCTCAGCCGCCACGCAGCGACGCGGGCCATGCGCGGTGAGGATGTGCAGCGCAAGCTGGCCGAACAGGGCATCATCGTACGCGGGCCTTGGAAGGGCCTGGCGGAGGAAGCCCCGGGCGCATATAAGGACGTTGAGCGTGTGGTCGACGTGGTGCACCAGGCTGGACTGGCGCGCAGGGTGGCCAAGACCGTACCCCTGGGCGTGATCAAGGGGTAACAAAGCAAAAGAAGGAGAAAAGACATGTCATTCCTAGACAAACTGAGCAAGGGTGTGGGCAAGGCAGCAGAGCAGGCCAAGTTCGAGGCGGACAAGCTGGCTAAAGTCAACAGGCTGAACTCTGAACTCGGCCGCCTGGCCAGCGAGCTGGACACAGCCAACGCGGCCTTGGGCGCGAAGGTGATGGAGCTGAAAGAGGCCGGGCAACTGGCGGTGCCGGAGCTGGACGAGATGCTAGGCCAGATCGAGGTGCTACAGGCCACCGTGGCGGCCAAGAAGGCGGAGGTTGAGGAGGTCAAAGCCTCCAAATTCGAGGAAAAGGTTGTCGCGGCGCCAGCAGCGGAAGCGCCTGGCGCGGCCCCAGCGGAGGCTGGAGCAGGCAAGTTCTGTCCCAACTGCGGCGGGGGCATCGAGCCGGGGGCCAAGTTCTGTCCCAGTTGCGGGCACAAGATCGGCTAGCCAGCGGCTGGCCGGATCCCTGGAGCACACAGACCCAAACATCAGGCCCTAGCTGATAGGACCTGCTGCTCCTGCTGCGTCCTTGCGTCGTGGCTCTTGCATGGACCACTCTGAAAGGCTGCGCTTGTGGATCTATGGTTCCCGGCGCGGCCTTTCGCCCCTGCGTCAAGCGAGACGCGGCTTGCCAGCGCGGAAGGACTGGCTCCGCGCCTTGAACCGATCCACAGCAAGAGATCTATTTGGAGAGGAGGTGATCACATGGCTGAGCTTACAGCCAAATGCCCGATGTGCGCCAGTGTGCTCAAGAGCAAGAGCGAAGCAGAACTGGTCAGGATGCTGCGCGAGCACGCCAGGCGTGAGCATGGTACGGACCTGCCTGCTGACAAGGCCAGGCAGATGATCGAAGAGGAAAGAGTGGGCAAGGAATAGCTCCGTAGGGGATGGGGCGTCACTCTCTTTTTTGGGGGGGGGAGAAACCACGC
>Ga0194125_10011911_pt1 | contig 11556 bp, 10 predicted proteins | sample TA2KigC250mmetaG_FD_148626 | JGI IMG/M metagenome (GOLD analysis project Ga0194125, IMG submission 148626) | Freshwater microbial communities from Lake Tanganyika, Tanzania - TA2015034 Kigoma Deep Cast 250m | ecosystem: Environmental > Aquatic > Freshwater > Lake | place: Tanzania: Lake... | reverse complement strand
AGAGTAATATTGATTGTGGTTCTACATTAAATCCAGGGGTATGTTGTGATGGATTGTGTAGGGATTCTAAGGAAGGAGTTTGTAGGGATGAGAACGGTGACGGTATAATGGAATGGATAAAATATAGTTAGAGATTTTTTAATTTCAAGTAAAGTTATCTTTCTAAAATAAATGTTCTCTTAGTTATAGGAATTTCCTTGACTTTATGAATAAGCATATTCATTCTAGATCCTGTTCCTACAGGTTTTGACTCTTCTAACAATTTTCTTACTCTATTCAGCTTTCTTGATTTTTCAGAATATACAGTAAATACTTTCTCACCTTTCTTTACAGTATCACCGAGTTTTTTGTATAGCTGTATACCTGCACCTTTGTCCTTTGGCGCACCTGCTGCTCTTGCAAGTTCCAGTAAAGCAATGTTATCCATCCACAAAACACATCCAGCATTATTAGAAACAAAATCTGTTCCATAACTTCCTACTGTTATATTCTCTGGTTTAACTTCTGCATTGCCTCCTTGTTCATAAATTATTTCTCTCAGCTTATTCTCAGCTTTGCCAGATTTTAGTATTTCTAATGCAACCTCTTTTCCATTTTCCCTTCCACTCATTTCTAAAAGCATTCCTGCTATATTTGTAACCTTATCTATAACATCTGGTATAGTTTTCTTCCTCATCAAAATTTCTAATGATTCCCTAGCTTCTAATGCAGGCCCGATGGTATATCCTATTGGCTGTTCACCATATGTTATTGCACACTGTGTTATAATTCCTACTCTCTTTCCTAGTTCAATAAAATCTTTTGAGAGCATATTACCATCACCTATTGTTTTCACCTTGGTTCCTCTGCCAACTGGAATATCTATAACTAAATGAGTAGCACCAACACCCATCTTCTTGCTCATTATTGATGGTAGAAGTAAAGGATCTATTGATAGAGGATATTCAACTTGTATAAAAATATCATCAGCTGGAGCTAAATGAAGAGAACCACCCCAAACTATACAACCATTTGTTTTTTCAACTACTCTCTTCATTTGATCAAGATCTATCTCAACTGGCATCAAGCATTCTGCTCTATCAGCAGTGCCACCAGCTGACGTGATTGCTCTAGATGACGTCTTAGGTATTGTCAATCCAGCAGCAGCAATTATAGGAACAAGTAGCAAAGTTGTTTTATCTCCAGCACATCCGCCAATAGAGTGTTTGTCAGCAATAAATTTCTTATCTAACTGTAATCTTTTTCCAGTTTCTACCATAGCTAAGGTCAGACTATTTGCCTCATCTAAATCTAGTCCAGATTCGTGAAGCGCAGTTACAAAAGCCGCCACTTCAATCTCACTTAAATATCCATTAGTGATATCCTTTACAATTGCTAAAATTTCCTCGAAAATCAATTTTCTTCCTTTCAGTTTATTTCTTATAAATTGCAGAGACGTAGGATAACTTGCAACATCAATATCAATTTCCGTATTTTCCTTTAGCTTTACATGATTCAATTCCTCACAAATACCAATCTCACCTTTTTTTACCAATCTGTCTGAAACATTTGTTATTGCAATCAATTCAAGCTTACCATATTTTATCACAATTCTATCAGAACTTCTGATTCCTAGTTCTCCAGCATCGTATTTGTTTAAAACTGCTATAGGTTTTCCTCCTGTGGAAAATCCAACCAACTTAACTCTCAATTTCATCATTTCTTTTTCACCTTATTGAAGATCCAGACTATAAGAGAATAAAATACATATGAAATTAGAAATACAATGGAAAATATGATGATTATAATAAAAAGTTCTCTAATAAATTCATTGAAATCTGCACAAGAATCACAGCATCCTTTAAGTATATTTGGAAATTGGGAAGAACAAATTTTTTCTCCACAAGGTAAAAGCGTATAACATACAAATATATTTGTTCGCCAAATAGCATAAGAGACAAATAGAATTCCAATAACAATCGATATGATTATTTTCCATTTAGTCGGTCTGAAACCTTTCTTCAGTCTAATCATTATTTTTAACCCCATTTTTCAATAGCTGCTTTCAATTCTTTGTGTTTTTTAGAATATTCATTTAACGGAGTTCTTTCTATTGTTGCTTCCAATGCTTGTCTGACTGCCATGGATCCTGCTTTGCTTCCAAGAGGATTTCCATGAACACCTCCACCAAACTGCATAATAACATCATTACCAAAAATTTCTAACAATGCTGGTATATTGAGTGGGTTTAATCCACCAGAAGCCACTGGCATAACTTGCTTGAAATCTGACATCTTTTCCTTCAATACATTATAATTACCAAGAACTTCTTTCTTATTTTCAAACATCTTTCCAACTGCAGTACCGACATGTAACTGATCCAATCCTATAATCCTAGTTATTCTTGCAATAGTTTTCATTGATATTCCATGTGTCAAACTTTTTGTGAACATTGCATGTCCTGCTCTATGTGCATGCAAAACCAAATCAAAATCTTTATTTCTAACCGTTTGCAGAGCAGACCAACCAAGTGTGATTATATCAACCATCACATACTCGTTTCCAATGTCTTCAACTAGCTTAGCTCTCCTGATCATTTCCTCAGTCTCAGCAGTTATGTTAATCATGTATATTTTTTTCTCTCCAGTCTCCCTTTCAGCCTTATTCTTCATCTTTACAGTCTGTTTAAGCCTGGACTCAAATTTATTAAAAGACTGGCTACTGAGGTTCTCATCGTCTTTGACTATGTCTATTCCACCAATCCAAGATTCATAAGCTACTATTGCATGGTCTTCTGTTCTTAATCCTAATTTTGGTTTTATTATTGTACCGACAAAAGGTCTTTTAGGAACCTTCAGAATTTTTCTAATCTCTTTAATTCCATATTTTGGTCCTTTAAAACTTTTCAACAGCTTCTCAGGAAAACGTATGTCATTTATTCTCAGGCTCTTCAATTCTTTCATCCCAAAAATATTTCCTGCTATACTGCTCATTATATTCGGCATATTTCCTGGCTCAAACAATTCAATAGGATAAGCAACTCTTACATTGTTTCCATTTATATCAAAAACTCTTCCAGCCAGTTTTTCAACATACTTTTTAGTTGTTTTTGTTTCAGTCCAGGTTCCTATACTGCTCTCTGCCGCCACAGCACCTGAAGCCCGTTTCATTGACTCATTATTAGGCTCGATGAAAAATTCGCATATTAAATCAGTTTTAGCTGGTCTATAAGTCAAATCAACGTAATCTTCATATTTCATTTCTTTTTCACCAAAATGTCAATATACTATACTTTGGCTTTATAACAAAAATACTTAATCAATTTTAGCTTTAATTTTATGAAAGCAAAATTTAATTAATGGGAATTTTTAGTAATCCTTTCAGAAAGAAAGTCATAGATGAAAAAGAAGTAGAACATAAAGCTAGAGAATGGGTTTCTAAAGACTACAAAACTTTTATAGAAGAAGAACATCCAGAAGAGGAAGTAGGATTCATAGGCTTCTATATCAAAGCTTGCAGATTTTCTGAAAAGATATTCAAAATGAAGGCTTCTGACAAGATGAAAGAGAAGCTTAGGCAGGCTTTACTCACAACAGAATTAGCAGTCACACCAGATCAAGTTATGTCCTTAACTATACTAACAATAGTTCTTCCACTCATAGTACTTCTGCCATTAGCATTTATCATATATTTTGCCGCTGGATCTATGTTATTCCTGATTACTCTACCTCTATTACCACTCATATTTGCTTATTTTCTCTATACTTATCCGAATTATTATGCAACTGTAACAAAAATCAGGGCAAGCGATGAAACAGTAAAAATCATTCTCTATATGGTAATTTATCTGAGATTAAATCCACAAATAGAAGGTGCCGTCAAGTTTGCAGCAGCACATTCATCAGGACCGATAGGTAAGGACTTAAAAAAAATATTGTGGGATTTGTCAGTCAGAAAATATATTTCAATAAGCGAAGCTGTAAGCTCAAAAATCGAGAAATGGTTGTTATGGGATAAACAGTTTGTAGAATCAATAAATTTGCTGCAAGCACTGTCCTTAGAAACAAAAGAAATAATGAGAGAAAAGACATTGGACAAAACTTTAAGTTTCATTCTAGAATCTACCCATGAAAAAATGAAGAGCTATTCTACTGAATTGAGAATACCTGTAACTGTGATTCATTCAATGGGAATTACACTACCTCTTATGGGTCTGATAATGTTTCCTATGATTGCAATATTTTTAGAGCATAGCATGAAAGGTATAACAGGTTATATGATATTTGGTTTTATTATTTTTCTACCTCTGATAAATTATTTCTATTTAAGGAGGACAATATCCAAGAGACCTGGTGCATTCTCCTATCCAGATATTTCAAACCATCCTGATCTTCCACCAGAAGGCAAGTTCATGATAAGGATTGGAGGGAAGAAGAGGTATCTCCCAGTAAAGAAGGTGGCGATTTTTGTAACTCTGATGATGTTGTTACCTGGACTTGTTTATTTTAGCACATTAGCTTCAGATTATTTCAAACTAAAAGGTACTGATGAGTGGGGACAAAGAATTAAGGTAGAATATGATAATGCGCTATATTTTATGATGTATAGCATCAGTGTAATCTGGGCAATTTGTGCTGGTTTAGTAATCTATTTCTGGGGTCAAAGTTCTCAAAGACTTAAAATAAGAGATGATGTGAAGATGATTGAAGATGAATTCCAAATTGGACTTTTCAGATTGGGTGATGTTCTGTCTTCAGGACTTCCAATTGAAAGTGCTCTGGAAAAAACACTGGAAAAATATAGACAGTACAAACTTGAAGGTTCGCCTATGTATGAATTTTTTTCAACAATTCTGAGAAACATAAAGCAAGTTGGCATGACATTAAAAAAGGCTGTATTTGATAAAGACTATGGTGCTATATTCAGATATCCATCAATTTTGATAAAAGACATTATGCAAATTATAGTTTCAGCTGCAGAAAAATCTTCAGCAATTCTTTCCATAGCAGCAAAATCAATATCAACTTTCTTGATGAAAGCAAAGGATGTTGAAAACTTATTGAAAGATATGTTGGATGAAGTATCTGCTGCTATTAAATTACAGGCTGGTGTAATAGCACCGTTTATATGTGGTATAGTTGCTAGCATGGCGACTTTTATAATACAATTGTTACAGAAAATTGCTGATTTTCTAAAAGTTGTAGAAGAATCTTTTAACATGGGTGGTAGCTTCATACATGGTGCAACAACAAATTTTGGAGACATGATGGGAATGGTCAAAATAGATCAAGTAATCCCGGCTACATTATTCCAGCTAGTAGTTGGTATTTATATGATTCAGATAGTCATGATTCTTGCATACTTCCAAAATGGTATCAGGTTTGGTTTTGACAAGACTACAAGAAATGTGCTTATAGGAAAAACATTGATTAAAGCAGTAATAATTTATTCTGTAGTTTTGATAATAGGACTGTTCATAACCACTAGATTTATGCCGGCAATTGGAACATTGGCAGGAGGTGGTGGCTTTGGCTAAAGGAATAGAACTCAACATGATAGCAATTATAGTTGTTGGGTTAGTTGGCATAGCAGTACTGCTTATGATTCTCTACGGTCCTATTTCAGCAATGATAAAATCTACTTTCTGTTTCTTCTATGAAAATGTTCTTAAACAAAAGGCTGATTTCTGTGCATATACCACAACATCTTCCGACCAGGTTACAATATGTAAAAGTAAAGCAGAAGAATGCACACATGTAGCAGAGGATGATGATGAGATAGCAAATTATATCGCAGCTTATTCTATTCTATGCTGGCAGGAAGCAAATGTAAAGGTTACGAAAAATACTATATGTTATCAGATAATTCTAAGAACACATCCTTACTATATTGATGAGGAATTCTTCACATATAACATGGAAAAAGGGAATGGTTGTGAAGTTTTGGAAAATTCAAAAATAATGTCGTCTGATGGTGAAGAGGTTGAGTATAGTGGATACTGTGGAACTCATGACAATATTGTTTGGGATGTATCTAACAATGTGATTAAGGATCAGTCATTAATATTGATAAAATATGATACAAAGTTAAATAAAATAGTGATATCTGCTTAATTCATTTTTATTTTTAAAAAATAATGTCTAATTATGGTAGAACAATATCAAGAAGTAAGAAATAAGCCAAATAAAAAAATAATATACGCTATAGCAATTCTCTTTGTTTTGGCGATTTTAACTGGTCTTGTATTTTTACTACAAAAAGAAGCAGTTTGTGGTAATGGTTTGTGTGAAAAGAATGAAGATTGTTCAATATGTATACAAGATTGTAAATGTGATCCTGGGAAATATTGCTCTTTAAACAAATGTGTTTCACCAGAATGTGGAAATGGGATATGTGAATTTTATGAAAAACCCGATACTTGTTGTATTGATTGTGAATGTTGGAATCAAGGTGAAGTATGTAATAAAGAAAAGAATAAATGTGAAGTAAAAGAATTTGAAATAACAGACGATAGAATAAAAGAAATTCTAACAAATTATTTTGAAAGCAAAGGCAAAACAATAGATTCTATAGAAATTAAAAATCTTCTTACATGGGAAAATAAACTTGGAAGAAATGTTTATGTGAAATTGACTGATCAGGATAGATATTTAACTCTCGTGATAATGGAAGATGAAAAAGTTTTTGAGATAGAATTTTAATCACTTAAGGTAAAGATCTGATAAGACATATGATGCAAATTTACCAGCTTCTGAAAGTTTTTCACTATTAATTTGATTTATGTTGTCACAACTTCTATGATAGCATGTTCCACAAAGATCTTCACCTATGTTCTCCATAGTTGGTTGCTTTAAATAGCATGAAACTGACAGATAACCAATTCCAATATAATCAAATGGACAGTGGTCACTTTCGCATGGAATTTGACCATATCTCAAGCAGTTTATATTTAATGATTGGCATGCTCTATCAGCAGAATCTGACAGATCTTCTGCTGTTCTTGCTACGAATAATCCACGTGAGTCCTTATGTCCTATACAATCAAAATTCAACATCCTTTCAATATTTTCAGAACGGTGAGCAATTACATAAGCTGTTGATCCAAACAATCCCTCTTCTTCACCATCAAATATAACAAATCTCAATTTATTATTCGTTAATGAGTCCTTACAAGATGCTATTACACGTGCAGCCTCCATAACAGTTACTACACCAGCAGCGTTATCAACAGCCCCACGCGATGTTGAATCACCATCAAAACAATCTTTACATGAATCTATATGACCACCAGTCACAACAATTATGTTATCCCCTGTTCCAATTTCACCAATGATATTTCTCCCAACACCTGATTTAAAATCTTCAAAAAGGACATTTAATCCATAAGATTCCAATTCACTTTTTACATAATCAGCAGCCCATCTATTGTTTCCATAAGGTCTTGATCTTTTGGTTAATTCCTCTATATTTTTCATCATTATGTTTTCATCTATTTTATTAACAACTTCTTCAGGAGAACACAAACTAACTGCACTCTCACATTCAATAATTTTACTATCTTCTTTTTCTCCATCAATAAGCAATGTGTAAGTTATTTCTGAACCAGATTCAATAGAAAATTCTGGACATTGAAATGAATATTCATTTCCATTTACAATGTCTTCACATTTTATATTTGAGTTGTCTTTTATTACCCATGTTTTTCCTTCACAATTTTCAGCTCTCATACTCAATTTTATTTTACATGTTTCAGTTCCAGTCTTTACAATATTTAATCTACCATTACATTCTCCTGGTTCTTCTTCAATCATACATCCTGTAACTTTACCAGGAGAAAGAATTGAAACACCGCAATCTGTTTTGGCTATTGTTAAAACGAAATCAATATATGGGCTCTGACCGAGAATCCTGTCCTTTAAAGATGTCTTTCCTTTTTCTGGAGATATTGTAGTTATCTCTATGTCGCACTTCATCTCTTCACATATTATTTCTTCACCAAATTGTATGCAGATATATTTTCCGAAATTCCTTCCTTCTTCAATTACATATCTTCTGTCGTTAGTAGAATAAATGAAACTGAAGATATTAGGAAATGTTATTGTCTTTGTTGTTTTTGCGTTGGTTGAATCGCATATAGAGCTAGTCGTGCTAACAATTTCATAAAAACTTCTTTTCATGGACTCATTGTCCTTGGCTTTGTTTGTATAGGAAAAAATATTGACAAGAATAAAAATCATAAGAAAGCCTAGAATAATTCCTGCAACAACCCAAATCCAAACACTCAATCCTTTCAACGTATCACTTAATTTAATATTAGGAATCTAAAATTAAATTATGAAAGGTGAAATGGCTTTAGAGTATGTCTTTAAAGTCTTGATAATGCTGGTTACAGTGGCAGTAATCATTGGTTTAATTTATACATTTTCTTCTGACATAAGGGGTTCTATAAACAAAATAATAGGGGATTGGTTCAAATCTTCCAAACCGCCTGCTGAAAAAACAATAGAACAAGACAGTTTTACTGCCAAGGAAATTGCAGTGTATATCGAAAGTTGCTTGTCAACTCAGGAAAGCATACCAGAAAATGAACAAAAAGATGTTGTTTGCTATACACTCTTATCTAAATCTACTCCACCAAAATTCACTGCAACTAAGACATCTGTATTGGAGAATCTTCCAAAATCAATAAAAGAAAAAGTCACCATAACTACGACTTTCAAACGGTCATATGTTGTGATAGAGTTCAGAGATTTGGGAAATGAGATTATAGTGAGATGATGAAAGGAATAGATCTATCTCTTAAATTAGTTGCAGATGTAATAATAACTTTGGTTGCAGTTTTAGTGGTCTTTCTAATTTTTAAGACACTGCTTCCTACACAAACAAATAATGCTATATGTAAAATATACAGAGGCATTTCAGCATTACCGTTGCCAGAATTTTTAAAGACGATGCCAGAAGGATGCTCATCTATATTTCAGGTTGTTGAAAGAATCAGAATCAGTGAAAACGACGGAAGTAAAATTGAACAACGGTTGGCAGACTATATTGTCAAGTGCTGGGATGAAAAAGCTGGTTCTGGAAAATCCGGGACAACCTTTGACTGCTATGAAATTTACATTAAATGGATAGACGGAACAGTCACAGAGTATGGAGTAACAGAAAAGCTCAGATTGGAAAAATATTGTAAAACATTACCCAATAACTTCCTAGATCAAGACAAAGTAGATTATAATTGTGGGAGTGAAAATAAAATATATTGGAAGAATGACTTTGAAGGGGATGATGTAACGATTATTGTAAAATATTCAGCATTTCCAATACATAGAATAGAGGTAATATAATTGGAAGTACAAACTAGAAATATTATTGCTCTTGTTCTTTTGACTCTTATAATCATAGCTGTTGCCATCACACTTATAATCAATATGGGAACTCAAATGAAGAACCAGGCAGCGATAAAGGTTAGAGATATATTCAGAGACTTCTTCTCGTCAATAAAGTCCTTAAACAATATCTGCGAAGCCTACAATGGAAAAGATGTTTCAATCCAAGATTTTCAAATGATTCTTCAAGAAGTTTCTTTAGGTAGATGTGAAGATATGCATGCAAATGTGTCAATGAGCTTCTCACTCTCAAAAGATGATATAAAGAAGCTTGTGAAGGAAACAGGGATAATCAGTGATGAAAAATCAATTTTTTACAATTTTTCTGAACCAATTGGTACTGGTGGACTAATTATACAAGGTGGTTCTGGGGAATATCCATTGAAGATGTATGATGTTGTTGATATATGGAGAGAAGGATATCCAGATCCAGATATTTTTATTAAAGTAGCTCTAAGGGTTTGTGATCCTACAGACGAGATATGTGATGTAATGTGTATATTTAAGAAAGTATGCGATCCTGTGTGTGATGATGGAAAATCCCACAACACACATTGCAACATAGCATGTATAGATACCAATAAAAATAATAAAATTGATTTGGAAGATGTTGAGAACAGAATAAAAAATAAAAAATGTAATCCTGACTGTTATTCGAATAGAGGAAATCCATTCAGGGCGTATGACCCAGCATGCATTTGGAAATATAGGGATCAATATGATAACATATGTGACCCGAATACAATTGGTATTGTGGATGGTATTTGTGATCCTGATTGTGCTAAAGGAAATATTTGTGATCCTGATTGTAATGGTATTGTAAGTGAAGGAAACCCACTTGGTCTTGAGAATAAAAAATGTTTTATCTGTGATAAAGAGTGTAATGGGTGGTGTTCGCCTGCGTGTGAGGATGAATTTGGCTATCCAGATATAGATGAAGATTGTGTAGGAGAATGTTGTGGAAATGGAATTTGTAATACTACCGTTGGAGAAAATTGCCTACCAGAAGAGGAATTTGGATGTCCACAAGACTGCCCTGGTGGAGGAACATTTTGTGAAGATATAGATATGGTTTGTTGTCCTACAGATGAAAGAACTGATTTTTCTGGCTGTACTCTAAACAAGGATTTGGAAGTAGGTGAATCATGTAGTTGTTCTAATCAGTGTGACAATGATTTAATTTGCGATGATAGTAATCACTGCTGTCCTCAAGGAGAGACATGGAACGGAACAGCATGTGAATTCAAATACACTTTTACCATTTTATTCATACAATTAAATGGTCAAATAAGCAACTTTAAGCAAATGGGAGAAAATGGAAAGAATACTTGGGTTCAGTTGACTTCACTTAAAAATTGTCCAGATAGAATTAGGTCAATAGCAGTTGATGATAAAGTGTGTAATGTTCCTAATCAGAATCTAATTTGTGCTGGGTCAAACGCTGCTGCAGATGAAACTCTTAATAAACTTGTTGATTGTGCAAATGATTGGGGATACGACGGACAGTATAGCAGAGTAGTTGGTGTGTTGCCAGGCTCGTATGTTTGTGCTGCAGGTGGTGGTGCTATAATGGGTTATACAATGGGGTATGGTTCGCCGATGGTAAGTGCCGAGTCATCTATTTTATCAACAACAAGTCATGAGATGGGACATACATTTGGTTTGTGTGATGAGGGATATGGTGGCGGTTATTGCCCTAATTCAGGTTGTCCTAGTGGCTATTGCTCTCCACCTGAAGGTGGTATGGGATGTAGCCCAGGTTCAGAATGTTGTCCAAACAAACCAGAAAGAAACAGCCTTATGTGTACTGCTAATATGTGTGGTGTTGATTGCTCAGAAGGTAGTACATTCGCACCAAGCAGTTATGCTCATTTAGAAAAAGAACTAAATAAATATTGTGTGAAATAAGATGAAAATTAGTGAAATATTGAATGTTTCAATTGTTTTGATAGCCTTATTAATAGTCTTCGTTAAAGTTTCAGAAGCTCAGGAAAAGATTGAATTGCAAACTGTATATTCATTGTCAGTCAACATAACCAAAGATAACACAGCAATGTTAGATAGAATTACAGCAGTTAACGGAACAATAAGTACTTTTCCAACAACACCTAAAGATTACAAAATAGCAGTCATTTCTTATAACAACAAGAAATTATTTGAAAAAGATTTTGACGTGTCCTTTAAAATATTA
>Ga0194125_10011910_pt1 | contig 11556 bp, 9 predicted proteins | sample TA2KigC250mmetaG_FD_148626 | JGI IMG/M metagenome (GOLD analysis project Ga0194125, IMG submission 148626) | Freshwater microbial communities from Lake Tanganyika, Tanzania - TA2015034 Kigoma Deep Cast 250m | ecosystem: Environmental > Aquatic > Freshwater > Lake | place: Tanzania: Lake... | reverse complement strand
TTTTTATTGCGCTCGCGAACCTCCCTGAGATTTCAAAAATCACAATTAAAAGTGCGGTAAGTTTTCCGTATTTACAACTGACCGTTGATATACTGCGGAAATTTGGATATTCTGTGACTCAATCTGGTGCGACTTACATGTTCAAGGGAAAGAAATCTCTAGAAAACTTTTCGTATCGTATTGGCGGTGATTGGAGTAGCGCAGCAGTTTGGTTTGCTGCAGCGGCTTTGAAAGGAGAGATTTGTTTGTCCGGTTTGAATTTAGATTCCTATCAGCCTGATAAAATTATTCTTGATGTAATACAACAGGCTGGGGCCAAGGTTATGGTTCATGGTTGTAAAATTGGCGTTTGTAAACCTTCCAAAGAACTCCAACCTTTCTCTCTCGACTTGATGAATTGCCCGGATTTATTTCCTGTTCTCGCGATATTTGCATGCGGAATTTCCGGGACATCTCATTTTTACTCCACGAAGAGATTAAAAAATAAAGAATCGGATCGAATTACTTCTATACTCGATATGCTAGATGTTTTTGGTGTATCCTATCAAAGTACAGTGGATTCTATTTCTATTTTTGGAGTTGGTAAAATAAATGGGGGCTCAGTAAAAGTACACGGAGACCACAGGCTAATTATGGCAGCAACTCTTGCTACATGTGTGTGCGACTCTTTAATTTATTTGACCGATGAATCGGATGTAAAAAAATCTTATATTTCCTTTTTCGAGCATTGGAATAATAACACTACCTCGCTAGATTATTTTTATTAAGCCTCGTGCTGTACGCGATAATATCCAGATGAATGTAGTTGAGTCTATCCTTTAAGTCTTTTTTTTCTGCTTCTTTCAGGTTTTTACTCAATAAAAGTTGGTTAAGATAGTAACGTACTTTTTCTGAATTTCTTGGTCGGAGGTAAATATCATAGGTAGTTGCAATACTCTGCAGAACAAAATCGCGGTCTTTAAATTCCGGAAAACGCAGCAGCAGTGTATCTCCATATGCAATGGACTCGCTGTAATCTTTCATTTCGCCTAATTTTATATGCAGTTTGAAGAGGCAATCGGCTGTTTCAGGTGCTTTTGGGAAGTACGTAACAACTTCCTTGAGTCGATTGATCAATTCAAAAAAAGTGACTGCCCTAATTGGTTTGTTTTGATTTTTTGAAATTTCACTGGTAATTGAATCCTCAAATTGTTTAACACGCGAGAGCAAGTGAGTTAAATCTTTAGAAATCGGGGGGGTAGTTGTTGAATTCGGCTTTACCGAATTCGGCGACTCCTCTTTTGAATTGTTGCAGGCAAAAAGGCTGAATAAGAGCAGGTACAAAAATAATTTTAACATGTCATTTTTTATTTGGAAACTTCATCCTGTAGGCGGTGGAGATATCGCCAGAAGAAATATTCTGTAATTTTTTTTGAAGTAATTTTTTCTTGAGTGGATTCAAGTGATCAGTGAATAAAATCCCCTCTAAATGGTCATATTCATGCTGAATTATTCGAGCGGCATAACCGTCGAAGTTTTCTTCGTGAAAATCCCAATTTTCATCATAGTAGGATATACACAATTTCTCATGCCGCGAAACATTCTCTCTTATTTTGGGAATGCTTAAACATCCCTCTTGAAATAACCATTTTGATCCACTTTCTTCCTCAATGATTGGGTTAATAAATACTTTTTTGAATGTCTCTATTCCTGCGGCCCTTGGGTCCGGTTCATCTCCTTCTGCATCAGCGAAAGGTGCACCATCCACAATAAAGAGTCTAATGCTCTTTCCGATTTGAGGAGCTGCAAGGCCAACACCTTTTGCTTCATACATGGTTTCGAACATATCAGAAATTAAAGATTTTAACTTAGGATAAGAGTCATCGATTTCTTCCGCTTCCATTTTCAATACTGGGTCACCGTATGCAACTATTGGTAGTATCATGAGGCTTATTCGTTTTGCAAAAATAGTTAAAGTATGTGTTATGAATTTTTTCCATTTAAAAAATCTTGTAAAATAATGCTTGCACTGACTTGATCGACTAGTCCTTTATTTTTTTTTTGTTTGTTCGTTCCAATTTTTGATATCGTATGTGATGCTATTTTACTTGTGAACCTTTCATCTTGTAAAAATACTTTGATAGTTGTAAAGTTCTTTTCTAATTCCTCTTTTAATAACAATACATTTGGCGTAATGTGAGATTCATTGCCATTTAATTTTGAAGGAAATCCCAAAACGATTTCCGAAATCCCATGTTTATGAATGATTACACTTAAGTAATCCATTAGATTGCTTGAAGCTATTGTTATGAGAGGTGAAGCAATAATTTGATTTACATCAGACATTGCTATTCCTGTTCTTTTTAGTCCAAAGTCTATTCCTATAATTTCGGGCATGTATCAAAATTACGATAAACAGTTCAAGTATTTTAAAAACTCTAAGCTTTCAACTCATTTGATTTTATAAAACGAGTATTGCCATATAAAGTTTTATCTTTGCGAGCCATGTTAAGGTTAAAATACTTTTTTAAGTTTTGTTCTGCGATTACTTTCTTGTTTGTGATTTTTCAATCGTGTAAAGATCAAGAAAATAGTAAAGAATCAGACCCTCCGAAATCGCCATTGAAAACTGTTGAAGCGAGTTTCCTGCAAGAGGAAGTGTTTTTAGGGTTCATCAAGGAAATCGATAGCTCAAAAGAATTAACGAACGGTCCAACTTTACACTATCTGAGTAATGACGATGCTCATACGAGTGCATTAGTCTTTTTTGATTCAGAAAAATCAATTAAAAAAGTAATTGTAGAAGATTTGAGAAAAGACGGTTCATCTGAGTTGTGTTCCTACTATTTTAGACGAGGAGGTTTGTTTTATTGGATTTCAGAGGAATCTAAAATTAAGGATGATGCATTCGAATTTTCAATAACTAAATCTTATTTAGATTCGGCCGAGCAAGTGGTATATTCTTGCGGAAAAAGTCATATGGAATTTGATTCCCTAGAGTTTATTTCATTCTCAGCGATTGATAAAAAGATGAAAGATAAAAATCGCGTCATTCAGTTGGTCAATCAAGAAGGCCCTTTTCAGGTATTGTTCCGTGGTTTCAGTGATTTTAATGGGAGTAAATTCCTAGTAGTGGGGACTGATGAATACAATTCGACCCTCAAAATAGATAAAAATTCAAAAGGAGATATTACGAAACTTCTCAGACATCCTGATATTTTTATGGGCAAAAGATTAAATGTTTCCTTTACCATTACAAAAGCAGATAATATTGAATACCAACGTTTATTAGAAGTAAAAATTCGGTAATACGGAAACAAAATTCATTAATAAGCGTTATTGAGAATATAAAAAATCATGAAAAAATTCTTATCACTTGTCATTTTTGTCACGCTTACATTTAAGTTACAAGCACAGGAAATGAGAGTCAAAGGGGTTGTATTCGATACTTCCGGTACCAAACCGCTTCCAAATACAGGAGTTATGGCAGTAAGAATCAAAGACTCTGTACTGCTCAGACATACAAGGACAAATATTAATGGAGAATTTAGTTTAACTGGATTTCAAGTGGACACCTTCACTCTCTACGTTGAGCATCCGGAATACGATACAAAGACTTTTTTTATTTTCGGTAGTAAAAGCAACAGTGAGATAGACATTCCCAAAATTTCGTTGAGCGGAAAGTCGAAGCAGTTGAAAGAAGTAATCGTTTATGCTAATAAAAACCCAATTTACTTCAAAGGAGATACACTCGTTTATGTGGCGGATTCATTTAAGGTTGGTGAAAATGCCGTTGTAGAGGATTTATTAAAAAAGTTACCTGGAATCAAAGTTGATGAAAACGGAACCATTACTTCCCAAGGAAAGCAAATAAATCAAGTATTGGTGGATGGAGACGAATTTTTCGGAACTGACCCAACAATTGCTACGCGAAATTTAGGCGCCAAGGGGGTTGAATCTGTTCAAATTTACGAGAAAGAGAAAGAAAACGCCAAAGCCGGGGAGGAGGATAAAATTCAAGTTTTAGATTTAAAATTGAAGGAGGATGCCAAAAAAGGATACTTTGGTAAATTTTCGGCAGCGACAGATTTTGGGTTATTTCAAGACAATCCTTTCTATGAAACTGAGATTTTGGCAAATAAATTTGAAGGGAAACAAAAAATTTCTATCTTTTTACTAGGATCAAATACACCTAAGTCCAATTTTAAATGGGGAGACATGAATAAGTTCGGATTGGAAAATGAACGCAATAATTCAGGCATGTCAAACTGGAATCAAGGAAATACGAACAACACGAGTGGGATTCCGAGAACTGTAAAGGCAGGAATTTATTACACTGATAAAATAGGAAAAACAGGAAAAATAGGATTCAATTATGCCTATTACGACACACGATTGGATGTAGCTAGTTCAAGCTTCTCTCAGTATTTTCTCCCAGACACGACATTTTTTACAAAAGATTCTTCAAATAATAAGTCAACCAATACTTCTCATCGCATAAATATGAATTTTTCGATGAATATAGATTCCTTGACATTTTTTGAGTTGAAACCCAATGTTAATTTCGATGAAGCTGTTGCTGATAATACCAGTATTTCAGAATTCATAGACAGTTTGCAAATAAGATCGTTAAGAAGCGATATTAAAAACAAGGATGAATCGTTAGGAATTACGAGTAATTCAGAAGCTCTGCTTAGAAGAAAGTTTAAACGGCCGAAACGAGAGTTGGAATTAAAGTATATATTGAACTACAGTAAAAATAGGACCACTGGTCAATTATTGAATGCAGCACAGTTTGATTTAGTCGGTAGTCCAGATACTACTTTCCGTCAAGATAAAACCAATGAAAATGGCTCAACCAATCATTACACTCTTCTTACCTACACAGAGCCAATCACCGAAAGAATTAAAATACAAGTCGAATATTTATATGAGTTTGGCGATCAGTTACAAGACAAAAGAACGTACGATTTGGATGTAAATTCGGGGTTGTATACCTCCGAAAATACTCTTTTCTCGAATAATTTTGACAACATTCGTCAACAAAATCGCGGAACAATTTTAGGTATATATGAAGACAGGAAACACACCCTCATTGGAGGTATTGGCTTCAGGAACATCGACATTACCAATCGAAATCTTATAACAGATAGTGTAACACCTCAAAACATCAGTAATTATTTACCACAGTTCAGTTATCAATTTAAACCAAGTATAAGCAAGCGGTTTGGGTTCTTTTACACTACTAATTCGCAACAACCGAGTGTAAGCGATTTGCAACCTGTTCGGGATAATTCTAATCCTAATCGCATGCAAGAAGGAAATCCTGATTTAAAACCAAATTATGTTCATAATGTGAGAATGAATTTCAATACATGGTCGGCCTTAACAGGTCGCTACATTTGGAGTGGTTTTAATGCTTCGCTTACAAATAATGCTTTTGCCAATTCTACTAGTTTTGATCCTTATGGACGAACCATTTCGAGAACTGAAAATGTGGACGGAAATATATTTTCTAACTTATTTGCCGGTTTTGGATTACCATTGTTCAACAGAAAATTTGAAATCAACCCAAATGTAAATGCTTCTTACATGCGTTACACGAACATTATTAACGATCAAGAAAACATTACGCAGAACCGCAGTATATCAGGAGGTACTGAATTCGAATTAAAACTGGATTCGTTGCAAATAAGCGTAGGGGGAGATTACAGTTACACCAGTCCTGTTAGTTCACTAGCTTCAGCATCTAATACTCCTTTCGTAACGCAAACCTATAAAGTAGATTTTGAATGGCAGTTGCCGGCAAATTTTAAGATTAAAGCAGATGCTAAGTATGTAATTAACTCACAACGGACGGCCGGTTTTAACAGAAATATTTTCGTAGTGAATACGGAATTAAGTAGATCATTCTTAAAAACAGAAAATTTAATTATTACTTTATCTGGAAACGATTTATTGAATCAAAATTTAAATCTTCAACGGCAAATCAATGGAAATATCGTAACGGATAATTTTACAAAAATAATTTCCAGGTATTTCCTATTGCGTTTGACATATAAATTTAACCGCAATAAAACGAAGGAAGAGGAATGGAAAGGATGGTATTAAAAAGTAAAAAGTTGATGAAAGTATTTGTAATTTTTATATGCTTAGTGAGTTGTTTTCAGGTTGCTTCCCAACATCATGTCTTTGGTAAAATTACTTTTGAGCGAAGAACCAATTTAGAAAAACGATACACTGATCAGCGCATGAAACGTATGATCAACGAAAACAATAAAATAAGAAACGAGTCCTTCACTTTCTATTTTAATGACACAGCCTCAGCATTCATCCCTTTGCAAGACAACAATCCAAGTGAGGTGAGTTGGATGACATCGAAGAATGCTTATTATCAGAACCTAAGCGAAATTAAACAGTTAACCGTTTTATCCCTTTTTGGTCAATTTTTGTATATAGAAGACAGCTTACCTCAACGCAGTTGGAAGATTACTGAAAATACTCGCAACATAGCAGGGTACGATTGCAGAAAAGCAATATACCAGAAAAATGACAGTACACGCATCTATGCATGGTATTCGACAAGTTTAGTTCCATCTGTTGGCCCTGAAGGATTTTGTGGTTTACCAGGTACCATTTTAGGAGTAGCAACTGAAGACGGTGGTATTATTTACTTTGCTAAAAAAGTGGAATTTATTCAACCAAAAAAAGAGGAATTACAGGCAAACATTGGAAAAAACAAGGTTCTTACAATCAAAGAATTGAAGGCAGACATAGAAAAGAAATTTGGGAGTCAACCTTGGGGAAGACGTATGTTCGACGATCTTTTTCGTTGGCTCTAATTCAATTCAAAAGCTATTTTAAGTATTTTGTTACCTTTGTCGTTTGATTCAACAAAGTCGATTACATGTGGCAGTGGATTGCTAATATAATACTCAGAAATCGTTTCATTATCCTTGGCGTCATTGTATTGATTACCGTTTTTCTTGGTTATCATGCATTTACCTCCTTGAATTTGGACAATAAGTATGGTTTGGCACTTCCTAAGGACTCTCCTACAACCGAAAAATACAAGGAATTTAAGGAAATGTTTGGTGAGGATGGTGGAATACTCATCATTGCATTAGAGTCAGATTCATTATATACTCCTAAAAACTTGAAATTGTGGAGAGACATGGGCTCGGAAATCATGGCCAAATCGGGCTTCGGAGTAAATTCAGTAATTTCAGAAGCTACATTGGTTGCTTTAAAGAACAAACGACTGATGGACTCTAGCAAAGTGGGCTTCGAATACCCGCCTACACCAATTGTTACGGACGACAAACTAAAAACACGTGAGGGTGTAAAGAAAATTCGTGACGAAATTAGAAACAATCCATTTTTCAAGGATATTCTCTACAATAAAAAAGAGAATGTTTCCGTAATGCTTGTCGGTCTTGAAGAAGAATATTTAACCGATAAGGACAGTTGCACATTAGTTTATGAAATAGAAAATATTGCTAAGCGTTATGAGCCAAAACTTGGTAAAATGCACTTTTCAGGTTTACCCTATATTCGTGTGGTAATTGCAAAAAGAATTCAGGGTGAAATGTTCCTATTCATTGCGATCTCTATTTTAGTAACAGCGCTGTTACTATACATCTTCTTCCGCTCTTTTCGTGTTGTGGGTATCTGTTTGACGGTGGTTGCAATTGCAGTGGTTTGGTCAATGGGAAGCATTGGTTTTATTGGCTGGAGACTTTCTTATTTAATGGCCTTGATACCTCCATTAATGATCGTAATCGGTGTTCCGAATTGTATTTTCTTAATGACAAAATTTCACCAGGAGGTCAAGTTGCACGGGAACAAAATAAAGGCGCTTTCACAGGTAATTCAAAAAATTGGTACAGCAACATTTCTTACAAATTTTACAACTGCTATTGGATTTTTAACTTTTGCTTTTACAAATTCTGAAAAACTTATTGAATTTGGACTTGCGGCAAGTATGAATATCATCATGGTATTCATAATCTCTTTATGCATTTTACCTATTTTAACCTCTTTCTTTAAGCCGCCAAAAAAAAGGCACCTGAAACATTTGGATCGCAAATTTGCTACCGGAATGATTCGTTTTATTCTAACAATTGTTCAGAGAAGGAGACGGGAAATTTATGTGATTTCAATTATTTTAGTAATCATTTCCATTTATGGTTTAACAAAAATATTTCCAACTGGAAACATAACAGGAGATTTGCCTCAAAACGATAATATTTTAAGGGATGTGAAATTTTTGGAGTCAAATTTCGGTGGATCAATTCCGTTTGAAGTCATGGTGCGCTATCCCAACGATAAGTGGTGGAAATTTGAGATACTCGAAAAAATTGAAAGTGTGCAGTCTGCTTTGTCGAAAGACACCATGTTCTCAAAATCGGTTTCCGCAGTTGACATTATTAAGTGGATTCATATGGCTTACCTTGCTAATGATTCAACGCAATATGAATTACCCAGTGGAAAATTTATGGAGGTTAAAAGTGATTTTTATAATAACTATGTAAAAAACTTTAGTAAGAATTCAGATAATGTAAAATACTCTATAAAAGAATTAATAGATACTAATAATCGCGTGATGCGCATTCAGTGTCAAATACGAGATATTGGTTCCTATGAAGTGGTGGATAAGGTCGAAAAAGTTAAAGATACCATCGACCGAATTTTGAATCCTGATCGTCAACAATTGGAAAATTATTACAGTAAGATTGCGAATAACCCAAACTATATAGATAGTTTTAAAAGCAATACAGCGGTATACAACAACTTTAGTGATTTGTATTTTGGAAGTGAGGACCCGCTTGGGCTTAAATCAAAATTTGAAGAAGATCCTCAATTTGCAAGGCAAATTATTCAAAAGCCTGATTTTCGGCAGAAATTGCGAGCGGCCATCGATCAAGAATACTTTAAATTTGATATTACCGGATCCTCAGTCGTAGCCGCTGAGGGGACAAAATACCTGGTCAATAACTTGATTATGAGTATTTTTTTCGCAATTGGATTTATTGCTTTATTGATGGCCATTCTCTTTAGGTCGTTGAGAATGGTAATTGCTTCAATCGTTCCAAATATTCTTCCCTTGTTAATAACAGGCGGTGTAATGGGTTTTTTTGCGATTCCACTTAAACCTTCTACTCTACTCGTTTTTAGCATTGCTTTTGGGATATCTGTCGACGATACCATCCACTACCTTGCGAAATACAGACAAGAATTGAAACTTCAAAAATGGAATCCACAAGAATGTGTGCTAAAAGCTATTCGCGAAACGGGTTTGGGTATGTTTTATACTTCAATCGTATTGTTTTTCGGATTTTCTGTATTCATTTTTTCACAATTTGGTGGTACACAAGCTCTTGGACTTTTAGTTTCGTTGACCTTATTATCAGCAATGCTTTGCAACTTAATCATACTTCCTTCAATCTTGCTTGCACTCAACAAATGGATGGTATCCAAGTCATTCAATGAGCCTTATTTCGATGCTTATGACCAGCAAAGCGATATCGACTGGAATGAACTTCAATTAAGCACAGACAAAGATGAGGAGTCTGAAAAAAAAGAGATAGAATGAAAGGAATTATTCTCGCCGGTGGATCTGGTACGCGTTTACATCCGCTAACATTAGCTATGAGTAAACAATTAGTACCTGTTTATGATAAACCCATGATTTATTACCCTCTTTCTATCCTCATGAGTGCTGGCATTAGAGATATTCTTATTATTTCAACTCCGACTGACCTACCGAACTTCCAGAAACTTTTAGGGGATGGTTCAAATTTAGGTTGTTCTTTTTCATATGCTGTTCAGGACGTTCCTAACGGTTTAGCCCAAGCTTTTGTAATCGGAGAAAAGTTTATTGGCAAAGATAAAGTTGCATTGATTTTGGGAGACAATATTTTTTATGGAGCTGGAATGGATTTACTCTTAAAAGAGAACAACGATCCAACAGGTGGAGTTGTTTATGCCTACCACGTAAGTGATCCTGAACGATATGGTGTTGTTGAGTTTGATGAGGAAATGAAGGCTGTTTCAATTGAAGAAAAGCCAAAACATCCCAAATCAAACTTTGCGGTTCCTGGATTGTATTTTTATGACAATTCAGTGGTAGAAATTGCAAAAAATCTTGAACCTTCTGCGCGGGGTGAATATGAAATCACAGATATTAATGCGGAATACCTAAGACTGGGAAAGCTAAAAGTGGCAGTTTTAGATCGGGGTACAGCATGGTTGGATACCGGAACGTTTATGTCATTAATGCAAGCCAGTCAATTCGTTCAGGTTATTGAAGAACGCCAAGGATTGAAAATCGGATGTATCGAGGAGGTTGCCTATCGAAACGGCTTTATTTCGAAGGACCAACTCAAACACATTGCACAACCACTAGTGAAAAGTGGTTATGGTTACTATCTCCTAAATCTGATTAAGCGTAAATGACCTCAATATCTAATTATATTTCGCAAATAGAATCTGAACTTAGGGATACTAAATTTCCGAAGAATCCAGCTAATTTGTATGATCCGTTGCGTTATTTTTTTGATTTAGGAGGAAAGAGGCTACGCCCAGCTCTCACTTTGATGACTGCTGAGAATTTCGGATCCAAAGGTAAAAGTGCCCTGCATGCGGCAATGGCTATTGAATTGTTTCATAACTTTTCGCTGATTCACGACGATATCATGGATGAAGCACCATTTCGCAGAGGAAAGGAAACCGTTCACACGAAATGGAACAATCACATCGCCATTTTATCGGGTGACGTTTTGTTTGTAAAAGCTTTCGAATCGCTCGCAAAATGCGAAGCAAAATACCTTTCTGATCTACTTAACTTATTCAACAAAACAGCTACTGAAGTGTGTGAAGGACAGCAAATGGACATGGACTTTGAAACACGTGAAACAGTAACGGAGGATGAATACATCGAAATGATTCGATTGAAAACGAGTGTTCTTCTTGGTTGCGCTATTCAATTTGGTGCTATTGTTTCAGAACTTGACTCGCAATTTCAAAAAGATTTGTATGATTTTGGTCAATACATCGGAATCGCCTTTCAAATTAAAGATGATCTGCTCGATCTTTATGGTGATCCTGAAAAAGTAGGAAAACAACTAGGTGGCGACGTCATATGTGGTAAAAAAACAATGCTAAGTATAAAAGCAAGGGAATATGGGTGCACCACAGACCAGATTCATCCCGTGTCATCTGCTGAATCACTTGTCGCACGCGCTCAAGAGGAATTTTTTAAGTGTGGCGCAAAAGAGTATGTGGAGGATCGCATGGTTTATTATTACAAAAAAGCTTTAAATTGTCTCTCTCGCTTGCCAAGTGAACAAAGAAAAGTATTTGAGGATTTTTCCGCTTATCTCATTTACAGAGTTCATTAATAAATTCAATCGTTTGCCATTCAAAAATATATTACTAAATTTGGTGACTTAAAAATTAAAAATATGAGAAAAATTTATGTACTAACTGGCCTACTTATTTGCACCTCTTTTGTGTTTGCGCAAAAAAACAACGTAAAAAAGTATGCTAAAGAGAAGGATGTTTCAGTCATTAAAA
>Ga0194125_10011907_pt1 | contig 11558 bp, 6 predicted proteins | sample TA2KigC250mmetaG_FD_148626 | JGI IMG/M metagenome (GOLD analysis project Ga0194125, IMG submission 148626) | Freshwater microbial communities from Lake Tanganyika, Tanzania - TA2015034 Kigoma Deep Cast 250m | ecosystem: Environmental > Aquatic > Freshwater > Lake | place: Tanzania: Lake... | reverse complement strand
TTTAGCTTTATTATTCCGTTTTTTATATTCATTAGAACAATGAACCCCTCATCTTTTGGCTGGGATACAACCTGGTTTCATATTCAGGTTCCACTTTTGTATGTTGGGCAGACTACAGGTTTTCCAATTGCATTTCTAACAGGAAAATTATTTTCATTTTTACCAATTGGGACAATGGCATACAGGCTTAACATGTATTCTGTTTTCTGGGGAGCTTTAACAATTTTTGTAATTTTTTTATTTATAAAAAATCTTTTGAAAAATGAATATTATATTGCATTTATTTCTGCTGTTTTTTTTGGATTTTTCAAGGTCTTCTGGTTTCAGACTTCAAGGTTTGAAGTCTATACTTTAAATACGTTCTTTACGGCGATAATAATACTTACCGGTTATTACTGGTCGAAGACAAAACAAAATAAATTTTTATATCTTTATTTTTTTCTTATTGGACTTAGTTTTACAAACCATCCTATATCACTTTTTCTTTCCCCTGCTTTTATTTTTTTCCCCATTTACAGTGACTGGAAACAGGTATTTAGAATAAAAAAAGTTTTTGTAATCCTTGCACTTATAATTTCTCCAAACCTTTTATATTTTTATATACCAATAAGATCCCTGCAGGGATATGGGAATGTCACTTCGTTTGGGAGATTTATAAGCTATATTTCAGGAGACAGGTGGAGAGGTGAATTTGGTTTTAAGGGCTGGGATATGCTGAAACATATGTTTACAGAGTATTTTAACCTGATAAAGGGAGATTTTATTATTGCGGTACTTATTATTTTTATTATAGGGCTTGTTTACCTTGCCGTAAAACAAAAAAAATACTTTATCCTTATATTATCTCTTATAGTCTTAAATCTTATTCCTGTACTACTTTATGAGACACGGGCAACTCATTTTTACCTTACAACAATGGTTGTATTTTTATTTGTTCCGTTTGCCTGCGGGCTTTACTGGATAAAAGAAGGCATTGCTTTATTTTTTAACAAGTATTTAAAAAAGTTTATTTCAAGAAAAATTAAATTTTTAGATTTTTGTAATGGAAAAAATGGTGATAAAAAAAATATAAAAATTTCTAATAAAAAGTTTATTATTGTAAGAGCATTGTTCCTGCTTGTATTTTTCTTAGCAGTAACAGCATTTCCCGCAAATCTTTTAGCACTAAATTATAAGAAAATGGACATGAGTAAGGAGACATATGTTTATGACTATTGGTTTAATATTATGAATAAAATAAATCCTGGTTCTGTAATTCTATCAAATTCTTTAACATCGCACGTTCCTATCTACATTGACAGATTTGAGACGAAAAAAAATATCAAGGTAATAAGAAATGTAAACCTTGAGGATATAAAGAATATTGTAAAGGAAAATGTTGGTAAAAATGATGTGTATTATTCTACTGCATATCTGCCTGATTTAAGCAAATTTTATGATGTTGTGCAGGTTGGTGAACGTTTTGTACAGGAAGGCTTTGATGAAAGTTTTATAATATTTAAAATAAATGACATTAAAGTAGATGTTGACATCACAACCGGCAGTGAGACACTTGAACTTGAGTTCGGGCAGAAATCAAAAATTTCATTTTACATAAAAAATAACAGCAGTCATGTCCTTCAGATAAGTTCAGTTGAGCTAAAACTTCCAAAGATATTAAAATTTCTTGAGGTTGATAGCTTTTCTGATATGAAAACACCTCCGGGAATGGCACAGGGTGTTTATATGTGGACAGCAGGCCCATACATTGTTAAACCTAAAGATGTGTATGTTTTGTCTTTTTTTGTTCAGTCGCATATGAAGTCAGAAGGAGAGATTGAATTCAGGATTACAACTGGCCATATGTTTGTTGATGGGCCAAAAATAAATGTGATTATAAAATAGCTTTAAACGCCTTTTATTTTAATAGTATAAGGAGTTTGTAAAATATAAAAGCTGACTGGCGGGGAACTTGAAGTTGGATAAAAAAAATAAAGATAAGATTACCAGAGTAATTATTTTAAAAAATGCCAGGACAAATACATCCCTGGTTATAACATTACTGATAACTTTTTTGCTTATTGCAGGTTTTACTGCCCACTTTCTTTTTTCTTACCTGTCTGCGGATAATTCTGCTGATACAGGCGCAAGTTTTATATCAAATATTGCTGAAAGTACAGTTAAAAGCAGGCCTTGCCTAAAAATATCAGATATAAAGGTAGCTGAAGCCCATAAAGGCAGGATTTTACCTGAAACAGAGTCTGAAGTTAATGTCGGAGATAGTTTAATCTTTACAATAACTGTCCAGAATAATGGGAATATGAATGCCCGTGAATTTGAAATTGTAAATTTTTTACCTGAAAAATTGAAAGTTATTCAGGCAGATATAAAAGAAAATGGAAAATATTACACCTCTGATAAAAAAATAATATGGCATGTGGGTGAGCTAAAAGCGGGAGGGAAAATAAGAGTTAGCTTTAAGGCAGAGGTTGGAAGAGAATTTGTTCATTTGGAAAAGTTTATAAGTGTATTTAGAGTGATTTATAATGGAGAAGCTTTAGCTGAAAAAACCTTTGAAAAAAGGGTCAACGCTCTTGCTGTTTTAAACAGATCAGAAATAGAAGTTAAGGACATAAATGGCGGCGATATTTGGGCTCTTGATAAATTAAGATATACAATCCTTATAAAAAATACGGGGGAGGAAGATGGTAAAGATATTGAAGTATGCTGTCCAATACCAGCGGGGATGGGTTACATTGACGGGTCAGCTACGGAACAGGGGTTTAGCTCAAACCAAAATAAATCTCTCTTGAAGTGGAATATAAATACTCTTAGCAAAGGGGAGGTAAAAAAACTTACTTTTGAAGTTTTTATTGTTGATTATGTAACTTATGGTGGAAAGATAAAAACAGGTTTTTATATTCTTGATGGTGAAAAGAGAATTGAGCTTGACAATCCTGTTATAGATGTAAACCCAGATGTATTTGAAAAAATTGTGTGCATGGGTGACTCATTAACTTACATGACCGGTTATCCAGAAATTCTTGAAGGGCTTCTAGAAAAAGAATTTCCCCATGCTGAATTCAACGTTATTACATCGGGAATAAATGGTGAAATGGCAAATCAGGCAATAAGAAGGTTTGACAGAGATATTAGAATTCATAACCCCGACATTATAATTCTGGGCTATGGTGCCAATGATGCTGGTGAAGAAATCGAATATTACAGATATTTCATGGATGTTTTAATAAAGCAGGCGACAAGCACAGGTGCAAAGGTTTTTGTTTTTGGTGTAGGCTATATTGACCTGACTGTTTCCAAATGGATTGGTAAGGCTAATTATACAGACTTCAATAAAATGTTAGAGAAGGAAATCTGCCCTAAAAATGGGGCTGTCTATATTGACCTTTTCAGTGAAATGTCAAAAAATCCCAGAAAATATTTAAAGCCTGACGGCATGCACTGGAATGAAGAGGGCACTGACCTTGCTGTAAATATCATAATAAGGACTCTTGTTGACTATATGGATGGGGATGGAAGAATTATTTCTTCCTCTCTTTAATAATTTTTGCAGGTATACCTGCTGCAACACAGTAGCAGGGGATGCTCTGCGTCACAACGGCTCCTGCTCCAACTATTGAACTGTCTCCAATACTGCATCCATCCATAACTATACTTTTTGCACCAAGCCAGACATTTTTTCCGATTTTTATGCCATATGCATGTTTTTGCTGGTCCCTGAAAAGTGTATCAATATCTCCAGCAGTGTGACCGCCACCTATGATGTATGTATAGGCAGCTATCAAAGTATTTTCCCCGATTTCAACACTTTTTAAGGAATAGATTTCACAGTTAAAGCCAATGTTTACATTCCTATCCAGTTTAATATCACCATTTTTGCATGAAAGAATCGTGTTTCTTCCAATGTAGGTACCATCACCAATTTCTATTCCATTATTATCAATTCCTTTAGCATCAAGCATCACATTTTCATCAATGATTACATTATTTCCAATTATTATTTTATACGGGTTTCTCAGTGTCACAGATTTTCCAAACACTACACCTTTTCCAATTTTTTTAAATAAGAATTTATAAAAGATACTTCTCAGCAATATACCTGCGGCTCCGGGGCAATTTTCAAACAAAGAAGTTATTATTTCATACCTGATAAAGGCGAAAAAACTTCTTTTTCCAACAAATAAATCCAGGTAACTTGAAAATCTTGACCGCTTTTTTTCAAGCGTTTTCTGTATCATAGGCTATAATTATTATCTTGATAAATTGTCATCTTTTATGATATATATTTTAAGTTTTTATTATCTTTAATTATTATTTTTAATTAATTTCTGTTTAATAGAATTGCTTTTTTTAAAATTTATTTATTTTTTGTTATATTATATTATAAAACAGCAGGGAAATTTAAGAAAAACTTTTTAAAAAAGTATATAATACCATTAAAATTTGACTTATAGAGTAATCAGGTATTTCATAGATATAAAAAGATATTTAAGTATCTTGATGAATTTCTAATGTCTTTTTATCAATAAGGAGAGGTAAATGATGGATTTAAAAAATAAAAAAATAATTGTAACAGGTGGAGCCGGTTTTTTAGGAAAATATGTTGTTAAAAAACTTAATGAGAGAGGTTGTGAATATATTTTTATACCGGAAATAGAAGATTATGACCTAAGAGAACTTGATACAATAAAAAGAATGTATTGGAATGCAAAAGCAGATATAGTTATCCACTTAGCTGCAACAGTTGGAGGAATCGGAGCTAATCTGGATAGCCCGGGCAGTTTTTTTTATGATAATTTAATTATGGGAATTCAATTAATTGAACAGGCAAGGTTAAATAATATTGAGAAATTTGTGATAATTGGTACAATATGCGCTTATCCAAAAGTGTTATCAATTCCTTTTAAAGAGCAGAATTTATGGGATGGTTACCCGGATGAAGTAAATGCTCCATATGGACTTGCGAAAAAAATGTTGCTTGTTCAATCGGATGCATATAGAAGACAGTATGGTTTTAATTCCATTTTTTTATTACCTGTAAATCTTTATGGCCCGGGTGATAATTTTGATTCTAAATTGTCTCATGTTGTTCCGGCATTAATCAGAAGGTTTTATGAAGCCAGGGTCAATAATACCAATGATGTCAGAGTCTGGGGGACCGGTAAAGCTACAAGAGAGTTTTTATATGTTGAAGATTGTGCAGAAGGAATTGTGCTTGCAACAGAGAATTATAACAAATCTGATCCGGTAAATCTTGGAACGGGGGTTGAAACACCAATTAAAGACTTGGTTGAGAAAATAAAACAGCTGGTAGATTTTAAAGGTAACATAATCTGGGATACATTAAAACCTGATGGTCAGCCGAGGAGATGTTTGGACACCTCACGTGCAAAAAAAGAATTTGGTTTTGAAGCTAAAACAAATTTAGATGAGGGCCTGAAAAAAACAGTGGACTGGTATATTAACTCGTTGAAATAAAATTTGTATTATAATTCTTATATAAATTTAATTTTTTTCATTGCAAAAAAGGCTGCTTTTAAAAGAATCATTCCACCCTGCCGTATAGGGATGTTTGTAGCTCCATAAGTTCTGCTTTTATAGTGAACGGGCAGATCAATTATTTTTAAACTTTGTTTATATGAACCAAGGATTAGATCAAAGTCACCGTATTTGTCAAAGTCTCCAAAATAATCTTTGGCTTTAATTATTTTCTCATAATCACTTTTTGCTATAACCTTTGTTCCGCACAAGGTATCTTTAAAATAATTACCTAATATCCAGCTGAAAAGTATGCTGAAAAATTTATTTCCAATTGATCTTAAAAAACGCATGGCATCTTTTTCCATAGGGTATACAAATCTTGAACCATTTATAAACTCACCTTTTCCTGATGCAATTGCATTATAAAATTTTTGTAAATCTTTAGGGGGAACAGTCAGATCGGCATCCAATATCATAAGAATATCACCTGCTGCCATATCAAATCCCTTAAAGACTGCGTCCTTTTTACCTATCCCATCCTGAATAAAGTATTTTATTTTTTTTAAATTTTTATATTTTTCACATACTCTTTTTATCTCTTCAAGAGTATTATCTTTAGAGTGTCCTTCAACAAATATTATTTCGGTAAATTTACCCATTTCCGGAATTTCTTGAACAGCAAGCTCGACACTTTCAGCTTCATTTCTTGCAGGGATTATTACTGAACAGCTGAGGTTTTTATTTATCAGCAGTTCATTAGGTTTGGGTCTTGCAATCATGTAGTTTACAAAGCACAGGTTATGAAGTAAAAAAAATTTTGAAACGTATTTATTCAAAAATTCAGATATAATTGGAATATATACTGGTAGAAGCAACCATGCTCCCATTCTGATTGTTTCAAAGTTAGCAAGGTTTAAAATATTTAAAATGTCATATTTTGAAAGCCAATTCTGATGAAATTCCTTCATTTTAATTTTCAATTTTTCACCAATTTTTAATGATAATTCCCACAGGAAATTATAATAGGTTATTACTACTCTTGTTTTCGGATGACAAACATGATGAAGTTTTTCCAGTGCAGGCTGAATGTCTTCAAGGTGTCCGATTATATCTGACATTACTATGTAGTCGAATTTATAATCCAGATTAAGGTTTTCAGCATCCATTTCTATAAATGTTAATCCGGGGTATTTTTCCTTTGCAATATTTATCATATTTATACTGAAATCTATTCCCACCCCCATGCCGGGCTTAAGGTCATTTAAAAGGTCTCCAGTTCCGCAGCCAATTTCCAATACTGAGCTGCCTTCAGGGATTATAAATTTTAACAGTTGAGTTATTTTTTTATAATAATAACGGTTTTTCTTCTTCCAGTGGTCTCTATCTTTGGCTATTGAGTTAAAAAAGTCTATTTTTTGGTTTTTATGCATTTATTTTTTTGGTTTTTATTTCCTATATTTAAATATTTCAATAAATCATGATTTTTTTGATAATTTTTTTAAATAGCTTCTTTTTAATTTTTCATAAATATAGCTTTTTTAATTTTTTTTGCAATATAAGATAAATTTGCCAGTCTGGTATATTTAATTGTTTTAAAAAGATTTTATTTAGAACAAACAATAACAGTAATGAAATTTTATATTTCAGGAAGCGTCTGGAAAATCAAATACAATTCTTTGAAAAAAAACTGAAAGGTTTCTCGAATCTGAAGATACCCCTAAAGCCAAAGGGCTTAGCAGATATTTATAGTTAAATTCTAGTACGTTGTAATTATCAAGTTTTATTAGATCCTCTTCAATTGTAAAAACATATTCGCCAGGATTTGAGTTTTTAAATTTGATTTCCCCTATCTTTTCATTGTTAAATAAAATCATCATTTCCTGCTGCTGTTCACTGCTGTATAAGGGAGATACATTCATCGTCATCCGGTATGTTTTTTTCTCTTTAAAGTTTAAAAACAATACCGAGTAAAGTTTATCAGACCAGGTGCCCATTTGCGGTTCTACCTGGGACCAGCCATATTTAAGGAAGGGCTGGTTGTTTTTATTACCAAAACCAATTATAAATGGGACATTTCCAGGTTTAACTTCTATTATATTTTGACTTTCCGGTATAAAAAAGAAATCTCTTGTGTTTTTGTTCAGCCTCGGAAAAAGATAAGCAGAGCAAATTGTATCCTCGCCTGCAGCTTTTAGATACTGCTGCTGGCTATTAATAAAATCTGCAACATCAGCTGATATATGTGAAGGAACCCTGATTGAATTTGAGGTGACCAGCCAGATATTTTTATCAGAATTGTCATTTAAAATTTTATAAAACTGATATATATCCCTTATTATCGGGACCCCAAAGAACTCATCATAAATCTTGCCATCTTTATATATGTATGGCTGCCATGTTGGAAATCCGCCTGTCCATAACCAGTAATCAATCTGTCTTGTATATCCGTATGGATTCAACAGGTCAGTTGCAATTACAAGGTCGGCTTCTTTTTTATTGTTATAAATATACTGCCCTGCTATTTTAGGGTCATGATGGAATGTAAAGGTGTTGCTTGGCGCAAAGATGCTGTTTACCTCTTCACCATTTTTTCTGAAAACAATTTTAAAGTTGACTATAGGGTTCACCCAATTCAATGTGAAGAACAGAATTACTGCAACTGATGTAAAGTAAATTACACTTTTTATAATGCTTAGTTTTTTAATACCGATTCTATTTACAGAAATGGATATAAGTCTTGAGATATCAAAAACGACATAGCAAAATATTGCTATAAAGAATGTATGAGCATGATAGATATATCTTTGCTGGGTGTTCATATAACCAAAGCCATTAAAGACTGTATTTGAAAAAAACATAAAATAAAGAAATGCGAGATTGAAAGGAAGTTTTATGCTGTATTTTTTACCGGAATATATATTAATAAAATCTTCTTCCTTGCTTCTAATCCATGGTAAAAAAAGATAAAGTGCAATCAGCACTGACCCCCAGAAGACAAGGATATACATCTGTGAAAAAATTTCCCCATAAATTCTGTGGTAGAATGGCACATAAGGTGCAAAAAATTTTGAAAGTATTTTTAGGAACGGGTTTGTAATGTTAGCATCAATATTTACCGTATAGAAGATTAGTCCTGCCTTCCAGAATAGTTCTCTATGAATTACCTGGCCTGCTATAATTACAATTATAATAATAAATGAAATTATTGTATTCTTTTTAAAAAAACCTTTAAATCTTTTATAGACAAGAAGCATGATAAATAAAAAGATTAATGTAAACCCTAACTGGTGAATTATCGTGGTTATAAATATGAAAACAAGGGCAGGAATTTTAAATTTATTCTCTTCCCTGAAATATCCACGGTAAAACAGGTATGTGCTTAGCAGGTAAAAGAATTGAAATTCTGAATAATATCTTACCTCCCGTGAGAATTCTATCTGCCATGTATTAAAAGAAGTTATAATTGCTGCAAGAATTGCAGCATATCTGTTGCTTAAATCTTTCACGAATAAATAAATTAGAGGAATTATTAACACACCAAAGAAAGCACTGGGAAATCTGAGTGCAACTTCATTCAAGCCAAAAATTAATGATGGAATTACCCTGAGATAAAAGTGGAAAAATGTGTGATACATTATATTTCCTGATGGGAGTTTAGGAAGTCCATGTTCAAGAACTCCAAGTGTTCCAATAAAAGTCTGACCGTCATCACCCCAGTATGCAAGAATTCCAATATTTTTAAAACGGACAACCGCTGCATAAACACAAACAAGCAGAAGTATTACAAATAATGCGAGATTTGTTTTATCTGAAAAGTATTTTTTTATTTCAGTCTTATTTATTCTCATAACTGATGCTTATTTTTTGAAATTAGTATATATAAATGCAAAGATAAGGTTTTTTCTGACTTTTCTAACCAAACCAACAGCAGCACTTTCCACTGTTTTTAAATTAGTTCATGCTGAATAATTGGCTGAAACTGAAAATTAAAAAAATTTTGTGCTCAAAAAACCGGCAATTTTTATAAAATAATGAATTATTCAGCGAGAACTAATTATACTTTTATTTTAATCTTTTATATACTTCTATATTGCAAATAGATTTTTTAATAAGCTGTTATTATACTTTTTTTAACTAAATAATGAAATTATTTGCTATTTTGTTCACTAATTATTATATTTGTCTTGAAAAATAGAAGCATTTCCAATTTTGTGATAGGTGTAAAAGTAAGGCTTATATAAGCAAAGGCTGGATGTTGAAAAAACCTTTTGAAGGCTTAAGCGGGCACGGTTCCTCCTTAAGGAGGAGAGCGAAGCCTGAAATAGAGCAGACTTTGACTCGCCAGGGCAAAGCTTGCGTGTTTTTGAAACAACCAGCCTTTGCTTTAATAATTTATTTTTAGATTGAGAGTTAAGGTTTGAATGAGAATTCTGTTTGTATATCCTGATATTAATGTTAAAGGCGGAGCTCTAAGCTATCATTTTGGTATAGGGTCTCTTTCTGCAGTTCTAAAAAAAGCAGGTCATGAAACTGCTCTTCAATATCTTTATGGTGATTATGATATCAGCCCGCTTATTAAAAAGATTAAACAATTTAATCCCGAATTGATTGCCGTAACCACAGTAAGCTTTCAGTACAAATACATCAGAAGAATGCTTTCTGAAATAAAACAGTTCAGGCTCTTTACAATTTGCGGCGGTCCCCATGTATCCCTTGCACCCCGGGAACTTGAAAGGACTGAAGGTCTTGATGCTGTATGCATAGGGGAAGGAGAATATCCTCTTCTTGAACTAGTAAATAACCTCCAGAAGGGTGATGATATTACAAAGATTCAGAATATATGGATAAAAAAAGACGGGCAAATATTTATCAACCCAAACAGGCCGCTGATAGCGGAATTGGACTCGCTTCCATTTGGGGACAGGGATCTTTTCAATTACCAGGAGGTTATAAATTCTGATTATGACAGGGCGATCTTTATGTGCTCAAGAGGGTGCCCGTACAGCTGTGCTTACTGCTGCAACAGCGGGCTTAGAAAGCTTCAGGATGGAAGATATGTAAGATTCAGAAGTATTGACAATGTAATAGCTGAAATAAAAGAGGTTGTTTCAAAGTATAAAGTGAAATCGGTTTATTTAAATGATGATGTTTTTACTGAAGATTATAAATATGTTAGCGATTTCTGCAGGAAGTTTAAAAGTGAAATAAACTACCCTTTTGAAATAAACACGAGAGTGGAGTTTATGACAGAGGATATGGTGAGCAACTTAAAGGGTGCAGGCTGTTACAGGGTTGCAATGGGCATAGAGCAGGGAGATGAAGATTTCAGGAAAAAAATACTGAACAGGCGGATGAGCAATGAAAAGATAGAAAAGGCTTTTATTCTTGTAAAAAATGCAGGCATAAAAACCAAATCATTCAATATCGTGGGGTTTCCGTTTGAAACCTATGATATACATATGGAAACTGTAAATATAAACAGGAAAGTTCAGCCAAACAGCCTTGTGGTTTATATTTTTGAACCTTATCCCGGGACTCCACTTTATGATATGTGTGTAAAAAATAATTTCATTAAAGAGGATAGTGGGGAAAGGGATTTTATTTCAAGAACGGATACAACGCTTGATATGCCGCAATTTTCAAGAAAGCAGATTTTAAACTGTTACAGAAACTTTGCCTGGAGAGTTTACTGGAAAAAGTCAATAAAAAAGGCAGTTCTTCATAAGGCTTATTACTCTAAATACGGTGAATTTTTGATAAGGCTCCTTTCTCCTTTCAAGAAGATAGTCCAGAAGTTTGCAATGGATTAGTTTAGAGGCTGATAAATAGAATAATTGATAAAAATTGGTTGATAAAATTACAATCAATATCATAATCATAATATGATGGTTTGTAAGATTAATATGACAGATAATAAATTATTACATGTAATTTAATATAACGGGATAGTAAACGGGGCTTTAAAATGTGGAAACTTGTTTTATTAAGAGTTTTATATTATATGTTTTTTGCCTTGATATTTATACTTGCACTTTTTATTTTTCTTCGCATAGTTAATTTTTATTTTTATCTGTCCT
>Ga0194125_10011901_pt1 | contig 11563 bp, 10 predicted proteins | sample TA2KigC250mmetaG_FD_148626 | JGI IMG/M metagenome (GOLD analysis project Ga0194125, IMG submission 148626) | Freshwater microbial communities from Lake Tanganyika, Tanzania - TA2015034 Kigoma Deep Cast 250m | ecosystem: Environmental > Aquatic > Freshwater > Lake | place: Tanzania: Lake... | reverse complement strand
GCAGGGAGGGGGGTTCGGACCCCTCTCCCTTGCAGGGAGAGGGTTGGACTCAGGAAGTGACAACAAGCTCACCGGAATTGGGGGCCAGCTTCCCGCCCGCGTGCCGGCTGGATTCCCAGCCGGCGATCTCCTATCATGGCGACACGGGGCTGGTCGTTCTCGGGGTGTGGCATGGCTGGCTGTCGGGTCTGCGGCGTTTCGTCGAGTTTCGTCAGTGCGCCGCTGGAGGTGTGCGGGGGGTGCCTGCGGGCCGAGCGGCCCGAGGCTCTGGCCCGCGCGGCAGATGTCCACCGCGCCTGTCGCGCCGAGTTCGGCCTCCCGCCCGAGCCGCCGCGCGAGGGGACGGCCTGCGGCGGCTGCGCCAACCGCTGCCGCATCCCCGAGGGCGCCCGCGGCTACTGCGGCGTCCGACGAAACTCCGCTGGCGTCCTCCACGGCGGCACGGTCGCCGACGGGCGGGTCTCGTGGTACCACGACCCGCTGCCGACGAATTGCGTGGCCGACTGGGTGTGCGCGGGGAGCCACGACGTGGACCGCAGCAATCTCGCCGTCTTCTATGAATCTTGTTCCTTCGACTGCCTGTTCTGCCAGAACTGGCAGTACCGGCAGCGGAGCCTGCGGCCCGCCCGCGTGGCCGCCGAGGCCCTCGCCGCGGCCGGCGACGCCCGCACGGGCTGCATCTGCTATTTCGGCGGCGACCCCGCCACACAGATGCCCCACGCCCTCGCCGCCTCCCGCCTCGCGCTGGCGAACGCGGCAGGCCGCCCCCTCCGCATCTGCTGGGAGACCAATGGCTCGATGGCCCCGCACCACCTTCGCGAGGCCGCACAACTCTCGCTTGACTCCGGCGGCTGCATCAAGTTCGACCTCAAGGCCTGGAGTCCGGGCCTCCACCTCGGCCTTTGCGGCGCCTCCAATCGCCGCACCCTCGACAACTTTGCCTGGCTCGCCCGCTTCGGCGCCCAGCGGCCCGACCCGCCGTTCCTCATCGCCAGCACCCTCCTCGTCCCCGGCTACGTGGACGCGGTGGAGGTGAGCCAACTCGCCCGCTTCATCGCCGCCCTCGACCCCGCGGTTCCCTACTCGCTCCTGGGCTTTCATCCCGACTTCCTCATGGCTGACCTCCCCCGCACGTCGCGGCGCCAGGCCGAGGAGTGCCTCGCCGCCGCCCGCGCGGCCGGCCTCACCCGCCTCCACATCGGGAACACCCACAGCCTCGACCCAACCTGAACCCTCTGGGGGCGGGACTACAGAGCTTGTTGGGGCAGAAGAGGTGACATTCCTATTTTCTGCCCAAGAGGCCGTTTGCGTTCTCGCTGGCATTGCCCGACGCGGTTGTGTAGAATGCTCCGTGCGGAGGGAACGTGCCTGAGGAACCGAGGCGATGGGACTTGTGGGTAGTAGTGCAGCGTGGGTGTGCGTGGCGCTGGCGGCGCTGGGTCTGGCCGCGGAGACGGTTGAGGCGCCGCGGGCGAACGGGCCGACGCCCCTGGCGGTGGAGCAGGCGTTCGAGGAACTCAGGTCGGGCGATTGGGTGCTGAAGTGGGCCGCAATGTCCCAACTGGCCCGCTGGAGGGTGAAAGAGGCCGAAGCACCGCTGAAGGGGATTCTGGGGGGCAAGGACCCTCCGTGGGTGCGCGGGCGCGCGCTGGTCGCGCTGGCCGAGCTGTCGGGCGAGGCGATGCTGGGGGAGGCCCAGGCCCGCGCGGGCGACGCGGCGCCCGAGCTGCGAGCGGCCGCGGTGGAGGCCCTCGGCGTCCTCGGGACGCCAAAGGGGGAGGCGACGATTGCTGCGCGGCTGAAGGACCCGGCGCCCGAGGTGCGATACCAGGCGGCCGTGGCCCTGGCGCGGGTGCGCAAGGGGGAGGCGTGGGAGACGATTGCCCCGCTGCTGGACGACAAGGACCCGCAGCTCGTGCAGCACGCGGCGCGGGCGCTGTTCTACGTGGCGCGCGCAGAGGCGCACGAGAGGGCCATCGCGCTCCTTGCCCACGCCGACGCTGGGGTGCGGGCCGAGGCGGCGCACACGCTGGGCCAGGCTCGCGTGCGGCAGGCCGTCCCGGCGCTCCTTCGCGGCATGGCGGCCGATGGCGAGGCCAAGGTCCGCTTCGCCTGCGAGAAGGCGCTCGCGGGCTTCAGCGGGCAGGCGCTCTTCCTACCGCTCCTGGCGGCGTTGCGTGGGGCGGACGCGCGGCTCTACGCCTCGGCGCTGCGCGTGCTGGCAATGCGGCCCGTCGCCGAGGCCTGCGAGGGCGTGGCCGCGCTCATCCGCGACGCCGACCACCCCTACCGCGAGGTGCTGCCCGAGGCCTTCCGCCTCCTGAGCCGCATTGACCCCGACCGCTACCAGGAGGTGTTCGCGGCGCACCTGAGCCATCCGACAGCCTACGTGCGGGTCAAGGCCATCGAGAGCCTGGGCCAGTGCGCGAAGGCCGACCAGTTCAGGCTCCTCCGCCCCGCCCTCACCGACAAGGACCAAGGCGTCCGCATCGCCGCCTTCCGCGCCATCCGCAACATCACCGACGCCGCGCCCGCCGAGGGACTCGTCGAGTACCTGGCCGAGGGCATCCGCGAGGGAGACAAGTGGACTCATCGCGCCGCGACCGACCTGTTGTGCGAGCGCATCACGGTGGCCGAACTCCCCCGCGTCGTCGCCCTCATGGCCCCCGTCCTCGGCGGCAAGGACAAGACGGAGCGCGAATACATCGCCAAGGCCCTCGCCCGCCTCGGGGACGACGCGGCCCGCCGCCGCATCGCCGCCGCCCAGGGCTACGTGGCCGACTGGCACCTCATCGGCCCCTTCCCCTACGAGAGCCGCAACCGCGGCTACGGCCCAGCCTGGTTCCCCGAACACGAGATTGACTTCGCCCGCGACTACCCCGCCCCCGCCGCCGACCCCACCGCCGTCTTCCGCCCCGGCGAGGTCACTTGCGGCGGCCAGAAGCTCAAGGGCCTCGCCCTCCAGCCCCCCAGCGGCCAGGCGGCGGGCGGCAAACTCGTCGCCACCTTCGCCCTCGAGCTGCCCGAGGCCAAGGACCTCAAACTCACCCTCGCACTTGGCCTCGAGGACACCGCGGCCGACAGCGATGGCGTGGGCTTCGAGGCCGCGGTGAACGGCCACAAGCTCCTCACAAAGAAGCTCCTGAAGCCCGAGGGCTGGGAGACTGCTGAGGCGAGCCTGGCCGACTACGCGGGCAAGCGAATCGCCCTCGAGCTGACCGTGGACCCCCTCGGCAACCCTAAGGACGACCGGGCCGCCATCGCCGACCCGCGCATCGTCAGCGGCGACCAGGTCCTCGCGAATCTGGCGGACCTGGCCGACGCCGCCCCCGTCCGCATCGCCGTCGCCGACCCCAAGGCCCCACGCCTCGCCTGGCAGCGCTACCGCGCCAGCCGTACTGACGGCGAGGTCTCCCTCTACGACACCTATCCCCTCCCACTCGACGCCAAGATGGTCTACGGCGTCGCCGACATCGTGTGCGCCGAGGAACACAAGGCCACGCTGCACGTCAAGAGCGACGACGGCTTCATCCTCTGGCTCAACGGCGTCAAAGTCAAAGAGCGCCCCGGCGCCGGCGAGGACAAGGCCGAAGTCACCCTCCGCCAGGGGCCAAACCGCCTCCTCATCAAGTGCTTCAACCTCCACGAGTGGTGGCTCTACTGGGTCCGCCTCACCACCCCCGACGGCGCCGCCCTCCCCTTCCGCCAGGACGACAAGTAGGGCTCTTCATGGCCTTGCGATCCTGGCTTGACAGAGGATGTCCTGCGCGCGGAGTCCGGCCCCTGATCTTGGGGATTGCCCCCGCCTGCCCACTCGTGCTCGTCGTCGTCCTCGTCGTCGTCGAACACAATGGCTCTCTGCCTCATGAGGGGTTCGACGACGAGGACGACGACGACAACGACAACGATTAGGAACCCCAAGACCAGGGGTCATACCCCTGCGCGCGCTTGGCTATTGACACGCGTCCGGTCCCACAGTACAATGGGGTCATCGGGGGGGGCAGAAAAGGGGACTTTCACCTTTTCGCCCCCCTGGGGCGCCGAAGGCTGCTTCGCAGAAAAGGAGAATGTCCCCTTTTCTGCGCCGAAGGGCCGAGGGCATGGCTATACGCGGCAGGCGAAATCGCCGTTTTGCGGTCGAGGACTGCACGGTCGAGTACCGCAAGCACGCGGCTCTCGCGTTCCTCGCCGGCCACCCCAAGGTCTCTCCCCTCATTGACCTGTCAGTCTCTGGGCTCCAGTTCGTCAGCGAAGACCTGTTCGACATCGGGCAGCGTCTGGACCTCAAGGTGATCCTGCCGGGCGCCTTCCGGGCGTTGATCACTCGCGCGGAGGTGGTGTGGGCCAAGCGCATCACTGACCGCACGAGCTACCGGATGGGCGTGCGCTTCCTGAACCCGTCGGCGGAGGACGTGGCCCTGCTGCGCTCGCTCGAGGAGCGCCACTGGGCCGTGCCCGACGAGCGCAAGCGCGAGCTGGAGGCGACCATCGCCCGCAGGTTCCCGCTCCACCTCGAGCCGCGCCCCCCTGGGGAGCCGGCAAGGGTCTACGACGAGGCGGCCGAGGCGGCGGCCCCGCCGCCCAGCGAGGCGGCTCCGTCCGGCGAGACCCCACTGCCGGCCCCCGAGGAGGCGCCACCCGCTGAAGCGCCGGCCCCGGCCCCAACGCCGTCGCCCATCCCCAAGCTCCCGGAGCAGGCCGCGCTGCCGCCAGCGCCGGCCAAGGAGGAACCGCCAGCCCTCAAGGAGGCGCCCAAGGAGCAGCCCGCTCCGCCGCCTCCCCCACCGCCGGCCCCCGCGCCGCCCGCGCCCGAGGAGACGCCTCCGCCGCCGCCCCTCGCCTCCATCCCGCTCTACGACCTCGTCGCCGGCATCGAGGCCCGGGCCGACGCCGGGCTGCTCGTCCGCGGCGTGTCTAAGGGCCAGCTCATCCTGCCCGGCATCACGGACCGCGATGCCTTCGCGATGGAGGTCCACGACAACACGATGCGCCACACCGGCGCACCGTCGTTCGACCGGGGCGACGTGGTGGTCTTCTCGCCCAACGTGCCGGCCCGTAGCGGCGACCTCGCGTTCGTCGTCACCCGCGAGGGCGGCGCCTTCCGCCAGGTCTTCTTCGACGCCAACAACGTCGTCCGCCTGCGTGCCCTCAATAGCTGGTATCCCGAGCAGTGCTTCAATCGCGGCGAGGTCCAGGGCCTCTGGCGCCTCATCGCCAAGGCCGAGAGCTACCTTGGGAAAGAGGCGCGCTAGTCTGAATTCCTCACCAGCCGCTGGTGAGGAATCCAGGAAATGCCAAGCAGCAAGGATCAAGAGCCAAGCAACGCCCAACCCTCAACTCCGAAAGGCCCAGACCAAGAGCGCGGCGGCAGGGTTGCTGTTCCGCATTTGAGACTTGGCAGTTGGAGCTTGCTTGGTGCTTGAATGCTTGGCACTTGTCACTTCCCCCGCCTGTGGTGCGTGACGCTCGCGGCGCTCGTCGCTTGCGGCTGCGGAGCTGGCCGGGCCGCGCGCGAGCGGGCGGGGCGCCGGGCCGAGGAGGCGCTCGACGCCGGCCGCCGCGCCGAGGCGCGACACCTTCTCCAACTGGCTATTTCGGATGCCCCTGGCCTCGCCGCGGCGTGCAACGGCCTGGGTCTGTTGGCCTATGAGGAGGGGCGGCCCGACGAGGCCATCGCCCACTTCCGCCGCGCCTGCCGCGGGCGGCCGCCCGCCGCCTACCTCAACAACCTCGCCGCCGCCTGCGCCGCCGCGGGGCGCCTGGCCGACGCCGAGCGCGCGTACCAGCGCGCCATCCGCGCCGGCCCAGACGACCCCGCCGCCTACGTGAACCTGGCCTCGCTCCGCCAGCAGGCGGGCCGCCCCGACGCCGCGCTCGACCAGGCCCGCCTCGCCGCCACGCGCTTCCCCGCCGACCCCCACGCGCGCCTCGCCCTCGCCCTGGCCCTGGCCGCCAACGGCAAGGCCGAGGAGGCGGAGCCACTCTTCCGCGAGCTCGGCGGCGTGCCGGAGACCGCCCTCGCCGCGCGGCGAGGCCGCGCCTGGGCCGCTCGCGTGAACGGACGCCCCGCCGAGGCCATCCCCTTCCTCACCGGGCTGCTGGAGCGGGAGCCGGGGCGGGCGGCGCTCCGCTTCGAACTCTCGGCCTGCCTACTCGCCGTCGGCCGCACGGGCGAGGCCATGGCCGAGGCGCGGCGGGGCCTGGAGACGGAGCCGCAGTCGGTCACGGGCCAGGTCTGCCTCGGTGCTGCGCTCCTTCGCGGGGGAGACCTTCAGCAAGCTGCTCGGTTGCTGGAGGGCGCGGTGAAGCGGGTGCCGCTCGACTTCGATGCCCGCGCCCTCCTGGGCGACGCCTACATCGGCCTCGGCCAGCCCGAGCGCGCCGTGGCCCTCCACCGTGAGACGATGGAGCTGGCGCCCGACAGCCCGCTCGCCCGCCGCCTGCTCGGCGACGCCTTGATGGTCGCGGGACAGTATGGCGACGCGGTGCGGGCCTACCTGCGGGGGCGCGACCTCGGCGACAGGTCGAAGGCGACCCAGGGGCTCCTTGTGGACGCCTGCATCCACCTCGCCCGGGCCGAGCTGGCCCGCGGCCGCCCCGCCGCCGCGCGCGCCGCCATCGAGCGCGCCCGCCCCCTCGCCCAGACCCTCGCCGCCCAGGACGCCCTCGCCGACCTCACCCGCAGGCTCGACGAGCCGAAGCCGTGACGCCGCCTGCCGAGGACTTGCCCCCTGTTCTGGGGGTCGTTCAGCGACGGCCCGCGCGTGTGCCATGGCTGGCTTGCCCAACTGTGTCCTCAGTACCAGGACCGCCACGGCCACAGAGCTCCGTCGGGCAAGCCGAGCGTGGCACACGGATGGTGGGATGGAGAGTTCGCCCAGGGCAGGGGCCACACTGGTGTGTGCCGCGAGGGCTTGACGCTGAGCGCCTTTCCCGTAGAATGGGCAGGTGAGATTCCATCGCAGGAAAGGAGAGCCAATGCACGCGATGACGGCGGCGAATCTGCGGAGCGCGTTCGGCGGCGAGAGCATGGCGCACATGCGCTATCTCATCTGGGGCGACAAGGCGGAGAAGGACGGGTTCCCGAACGTGGCCCGCCTGTTCCGCGCGATTTCGCATGCGGAGCGGGTCCACGCGACGAATCACTTCACGGCGATGGCGGACGAGGGGGGCGCGCACCTGGTCGCCTCGGGGGCTGGCTTCGGCCTCGGCACGACCTCGGCCAACCTGGCGGGCGCCATCGAGGGCGAGGAGTTCGAGGTCGAGGAGATGTATCCCGCCTACATGGCCGTTGCCCGCGCCCAGGACGAGAAGGGGGCCATCCAGAGCATCCATTACGCCGTCTCGGCGGAGAAGATCCACGCGGCCATGTATACGGCAGCGAAGAAGGGGGTGGACGCGGGGAAGGATGTGAAGCTCGGCCCCGTGCAGATTTGCGCGGTGTGCGGCCACACGGTGGAGGGCGACGCGCCCGCCAAGTGCCCCATCTGCTCAGCCGCGAAGAGCCAGTTCACGACCTTCGCCTGATGTCCCACTGGCCTCCCGCAGGTTCCGGAGCCTGCGGGAGGTTTCACGAAGGATTGCGGGATGGCGACGCCGGGGGACTACGCGAGGCGAGCCGCGCCGGGCCTCGTGCTCGGCGTGGGCCTGCTCGTGCGCGTGCTGTTCCTGGCGGCGGCCAGCGAGCACGCGCTGGTGCGCGTGGTGCCCGACGACGCCTATTACTACTTCAAGGTGGCCCGCAACGTCGTGGCCGGGCAGGGCGCGACGTTCGACGGCATTCATCCCACCAACGGTTATCACCCCCTGTGGATGGGCATGCTCGTGCCCGTGGCGGGCGTGGTGAAGGACCCGCTGCTCTTCGTGCGGGTGGCGCTCGGGCTTGGCGTGGCGCTCAGCTTGCTGAGCGCGATTCTCCTGCATCGCCTCGTAGAGCGCGTGGCTGCGGCCCCTGGTCCTGTTGGGTCGCTGTGGGGGCAGGCCCCAACCCTCCCCCTACCCCCTCCCTGTGAGGGAGGGGGGTGTCCGAACCCCTCTCCCTCTCAGGGAGAGGGCAGGGAGAGGGTAGGGGCTGAAGGAGAGGGGGCGCACCGCGGGAATCGAGGGCCGAGTTGGTGGATTCCGCTGCTTGCCCTCATCCTATACTGGCTCAACCCGCGGGCCGTAGTCTCCAGCCTGAACGGTCTGGAGACGAGCCTGAGCACGTTCCTGTTCACGGCGCTGTTGTGGCTCACGCTGCGAATTGCCGATTGCCGATTGCCGATTGCCGATTTCAACCCGAAACCCGAAGCCCGAAATCTGAAGCCGCTCCCCGTCATCCTTGGCCTCCTGATGGGTGCGCTGTTCCTGGCGCGGACGGACAATGTGTTCTTCGTGGCCGCGTTCTGGATCGCGGCGGTGGCGATGTCCGAAAGGGCGGTGCGATGGCGGCGAGCGGTGGTGATGGCGGCCGCGGCCGGGGCGCTCGCCGTGCCGTGGGTGGCGTACAACTGGCTGGCCTTCGGCTCGCCGGTGCAGGTGAGCGGCCTCTCCATCCCGTACGTCCACCACGAGCTGTACCGGCTCGGGGGGCATTCGGGCGGGGAGGCGCTGCTTCACGGGCTCAAGCAGTTCGCTGTGATGCTCTACGAGGGGCTGCGGGGCGAGATCGGCTACTCGCGGCTCGTTTCGTTCCCCGCCCTCGCGCTCTCGCTGCTCGTCCTTGTGGCACGATGGCGGCGGGAGCCATCTGCCCGCCGCACGATCCTGGTCCTCCTCGGCCTCGGGGTGGCCAGCCTCGCCCACCTCTTCGTCCACTCCGCCATTCGCTGGTATTCGCGGCCCTGGTATTTCGACCAGTTGCTCGTCCTCCTGCCCGTGGTCTTCGCTCTGGCGCTGGCAGCGGCCCGCAAGGCGGGCATTCCAGATTCCGGATTCCAGATTCCAGATTCCCCAACACCGAACACCGAACACCCAACAGCATCCTCTCCTCGTCACGCGTCACGGGTCACGCGTCAGGCGCTCGGCGGCCTGGTGGCCGCGGCGCTCATCGTCCTGGCGTCGGTGCAGGCGACGCTGAGCTTCCGCAGGCTTGCGGAGGGCGAGTGGCGCTGGGCGGTAGAGATGCTGGACGCGGCGCGCTGGTTGCGCGATAATACGGGGAAGGACGACGTGGCCGCGGCGTTCAACGCAGGCATCATCGGCTACTACTCGGAGCGCCGCGTGGTGAACCTGGACGGCGCGATCAATAACGCGACCTATGAGGCGCTTCGACGGAAGGAGCTGATGGGCCTGATGCGCCGGGCGAACGTGCGGCACTACCTCGACTTCGAGCCGATGACGCTGAAGCACTTCGGCCCGTTCCTGGGCGTACGAGGCGGCATGGAGCGGATGCCAGTGGTTCGGAGGTTCGACCGGCTTGGGGCGGACTGGGAGGGCTCGCACATCCTGGCTATCAGAACGACATGGCCACACGAGGGGACAAAGGAGGAGTGAGCATGGCGGAGATGAATCGCCGGGAGTTGTTGGGCCTGGGCGCGCTGGCGGCGGGCCTGGGGGCGCTGGGCCTCGGTCAGGCGGGCGAGGCGCCGGCGGCCTCGGGCGAGTATGAGCTGCCCAAGCTGCCCTACGGCTACGACGCGCTGGCGCCGGCCATTGAGGAGAAGGTGCTGCGGCTCCACCACGCGAAGCACCACGCGGCCTACGTGAAGGGGCTGAACGCCACGCTGGCCGCGCTGGCCAAGGCCCGCGAGGCGGGCGACCTGGCGAGCATCAGCGGGCTGTCGCGCGCGCTCGCCTTCCACGGCTCGGGCCACGTGCTGCACGACCTCTACTGGCGCTCGATGCGGCCCGGCGCAGCCACTCAGCCCGAGGGCGCGCTCAAGGCGGCCCTCGAGCGCGACTTCGGCTCCGTCGAGAAGTTCGCCGCGCACTTCGCCGCCGCGGCCAAGGCCGTCGAGGGCAGCGGATGGGCCATTCTCGTGCACGAGCCCATCGGCAAGCGGCTCCTGGTCCTTCAGGTGCTCAACCACCAGAACCTCACGGTCTGGGGCGCCGCGCCACTCATGGTCTGCGACGTGTGGGAGCACGCCTACTACCTCCAATACGCCAACGACCGCGCGGCCTACGTGGACGCCTTCTGCAAGATCATTGACTGGCCTGGCGTGGCGAAGCGCTACGAGGCGGCAACAAAGTAGACTCCTAAGCCAATAGGGGATGAGTGGATGGGTGGATGGGTGGATGAATGTCAGGCGATCATCCATTCATCCACCCATCCATTCATCCCCCTCCGTTGCGGCGAACGGCCGCCTTGACGCCTGTTACACGAAGGGGTGACAATGAGCCAAGAGGCCAGGGCATTCGCGGGCACCGTCACCAAGAGGGTGGCCTGCCGGTATCTACTCTACCTGCCCCCCGGCTACGAGCGGGGCCGCAAGCGCTGGCCCCTGCTCCTGTTCCTCCACGGCGCGGGCGAGCGTGGCAAGGACCCGGAGCTGGTGAAGAAGCACGGGCCGCCCCGCCTCATCGCCGAAGGCCATGAGTTCCCCTTCATCGTCGTCTCGCCCCAGTGTCCCAAGGGCCAGTCGTGGTCCACCGACGTCCTCCACGCTCTGCTCGACGAGCTCGGGGGCAGCTACCGGGTGGACACGCGGCGGGTGTACCTGACCGGCCTGAGCATGGGCGGCTACGGCACGTGGAGCCTGGCCTGCGAGCGCCCCGAGCGGTTCGCCGCCATCGCGCCCATCTGCGGCGGCGGCAACCGCCTCCTCGCCCATGGGCTCAAGGATGTGCCCGTATGGGCCTTCCACGGAGCAAAGGACGAAGTGGTGCCCCTGGCTGAATCGGAGAGGATGGTGGATGCCGTCAAGGGGTGCGGCGGCAAGGCCAAGCTCACGGTCTACCCCGAAGCCGGCCACGACTCGTGGACGCCGACCTACGCAAGCCCTGCTCTGTACAAGTGGCTCCTCAAGCATCGGAGGCCGCCGTGTCCCGCCACGCACCGCCCAGGCTGACCACGAAGTTCATCCTGACGATGGGCGTGAAGGAGTACCGCGAGACCATCCCAGCGTGGGTGACGGCGGACGACGTTGTGCTGGAGCTTGGCTGCGAATGGGGCACCACGAGCGCGCTCCTCGCCCCGCGCTGCCGGGAGCTGGTGGCGACCGACATCAGCCCCGAGTGCATCGAGCGCGCCCGCCGCGAGCACCCGGGCATCCGCTTTGAGACCCTCGACGCCTTCGACGTGCGCGCCGCGCTCGACCTCGGCCTGCCCTTCACAAAGGTCTACATGGACCTCTCGGGCATCTCAGGCTACCACTCGCTCCTCGACGCCGCGGCGCTCCTGGTCTCCTATGCCACCGTCCTGCGGCCCCAGGCCATCGTCATCAAGAGCGCCTCCCTCAAGCGCTTCGCCTCCCACTGCATCCCGTGGAGGGCCGCCGGCGCTTGACACGCCTTCGCGCCCGCCGTACAATCCCGGCAGAAGCGCGCGGCGCAACCGGTGGGTTCGTTGCGTGTCCGGCCCGCGTGTTTCAGGAGGTGTTGGAGCATGTCGAGAGTAGAGACGACGCCAGGACCTGGGGCC
>Ga0194125_10011897_pt1 | contig 11566 bp, 6 predicted proteins | sample TA2KigC250mmetaG_FD_148626 | JGI IMG/M metagenome (GOLD analysis project Ga0194125, IMG submission 148626) | Freshwater microbial communities from Lake Tanganyika, Tanzania - TA2015034 Kigoma Deep Cast 250m | ecosystem: Environmental > Aquatic > Freshwater > Lake | place: Tanzania: Lake... | reverse complement strand
GATCCGATCCAACTGGGCGCAGGAACCACCGCGGGAAATTTGGAAAGTTCCCCTGGGGCACGGGCTGAGTTCTTTTTCGATCGGTGGCGGCCGGGCGTTCACCCTGGTGAACCGGCGCGCGGGAGGGGCGGAACAAGAATTCTGCGTCGCGCTCGATGCGGCCACTGGCCGGGAACTTTGGGCCACGCCGCTGGACGTCGCGGATTATCCCAACGGCGGCGTGGGTTCGGATGACGGGCCGCGTTCCACGCCGTCGGTCGATGGCGATCGCGTGTACGTGCTGACTTCGTATTTGCACCTGGCCTGTCTTGAAGCAGCGACCGGGAGAATTGTTTGGGACAAGTATCTGGAGCGGGAATTCGGCAGCGTTTTCATTCCCTGGCAGAACGCAGCTTCTCCGTTGATCGAGGGCGATCTCGTGCTCGTCAACAGCAATGGCCGCCAGAACGAACATCTTCTGGCCTTCCGGAAACAGGACGGTTCGCTCGCGTGGAAAGGACAATCCGATGGCCTGACTCAAGCCACCCCCGTGGCTGCGACCATTAACGGCGTGCGCCAGGCCATCTTCTTCGCGCAGTCCGGATTGGTCGCCGTGGCGCCGGAGACTGGCAGTGTGCTCTGGCGTCACGCGCTGCGGTACAATGGAACTTCCGTGGCGGCGTCACCCGTGGTCGCGGGCGATCGCGTGTATGCCTCGCGCGCTTATCCAGGTTTTTCCGCACGAGCCGGAGCCGTGACCGTCAGTGTCACGCCTTCCGGCAGCATTTTTTCCGCGACCCCGTTATGGTCGAAGCCGAACCAACTGATGAATCACTGGGCAACGCCGGTGCATTTCAACGGCCACCTTTACGGCATGTTCGGACAGGATAACCTCGCGCTCAAATGCGTGGAACTGGCGACCGGTACGGAAAAATGGTCGGTCAGTGGCTTTGGTTACGGCAGCGTGCTGGTCGCGGACGGAAAGATTCTCGCCACCAGCGCGAATGGCTGGCTCGTGCTGGTGGACCCGAATCCCAACTCCTACACCGAACTGGGCCGTTACCGCGCGCTGGATGGAAAAACGTGGAACGTGCCCGCTCTCAGCAACGGGCGCATCTACTTCCGAAGCACGACGGAGGGAGCGTGCATCGACGCGGCGGGCAAAGCCCCGTCGATTTCACGTCTCAAATTGAATCCCGCGTTCTCCGGACAAAACGGCGTGTTCCGCATGTCGATTGCCAGCGAAGACGGCTCGCCGCTCGATCCAGGCCGCGCCGCGAAGATCGATGTCCTGACCATCGACGGCATCAACGCCGGCGCCAACAACTGGACCAAGCTCACAATCAGCCCTACGGTTGAGAATGGGCAATTGCGCTTCGAGGTTCCCATCGAGCCGACGCAAACAAGGCGGTACTTTAAGGCACAGGAGCGCCCGTGAAATACGGCCAGCAACCCATTGGGCGATGGCCTCGATTCTGCTATTTTGGCCGAGGACAAACTGAGAAACGGCGGTGCGGGATGAATCGAATCATGAATGCTGTGGAGGCTTCCCATGAACCGTTCCTCCGGACCGTGGCCTTTAGGCCGCTTCAACGCTCGACTTCGGAGAGCGCGCGGAAGCAGCCTGAAGGCTGCGGTCCGCACGGTTTTCGGTTCATGGGCCATGTGCGTGGCACTGAGGCCAAGGGACCTTCCCATGAACCGCCGGGTAGGGCGAGCCTGTCCCCAACGAGCCGATCCACACGTATTCCAAGCACGTGGAGCGGCTCGCCGGGACGAACTCGCCCGACCGGCGATCGGTTCATGGGCCGTGTGCATGGTTCCCAGACCAAGGCAGCTTCCCCTGAACCTGCGTTGGTTTGTAGTCCCGCCTTTAGGCGGCCCCAGCGCACCGGACCGCCTAAAGCCGGGACTACATGCCGGGCGTGGTTAGTGGGCCGTGTGCATGGCGCCTGGGCCAAGCACCGCCCTACCTTCGCCGCCTTCACGCTCATCGAACTGTTGGTCGTCATCGCGATCATCGCGATTCTGGCGGCCATGCTTTTGCCCGCGTTGAGCGCGGCGAAGGAACGCGCTCGCCGCGCAAGCTGCTTGAACAACGCCCGGCAGTTCATCCTGGCGACTCACATTTACGCCGGCGACAACCAGGAGTTTTTGCCGCGCGGCGACACGGATAATCGCGACAAAAACGACACCCATACGCCGATCCTTTCCAGCGCGACCAAAACGAACATTCTGAGATATATCGAACCGCTGCGCGTGCTCGATTGTCCGAACCTGGCCAGGCCGTTCGAGAGACAAGAGGGTTGGCGAACGCACCTGGATTACGGCATCGCGATTGGTTATCACTACATGGGGGGCCATCTGAATACGCCCTGGCCGCCGCTCGGAAGCATCACCAACACGTGGATTTCACCGCAGAAAACCTCCGACGATCCGTCCCTGGTTTTGTTAGCCGACTTGAACGTGTATTGCTACAGCTTCCCGCGCATCCTCGCGCCGCACACCGCGCGCGGGCCGGTCGTCCGGGAGGAATCCTACTTCGAGCAACACCTCGATTCGTACGAGCAAACGCCGAGGCAGGTCGGCGCCAAAGGCGGCAACGTGGGAAAGCTCGATGGTTCGGTCGCGTGGAAGGACATCTCGCGCATGCTGTCCTATCGCGGTTCGCAGTTGTGGGACGAAGGCGGCGCGTTCGGGCTCTGGTAGCGCAGTTACTGAGGAGACCGCGGGATAGGCGATGCTTCCTTCCCCCTCACCCCAACCCTCTCCCCTGGGGAGAGGGAGAATCGTTCGCCGCACTCCGACAAGCTGAGCGTAGAGGATCGGTCCATACGCCGGGCGCAGGATTCCCTCTCCCTGAGGGAGAGGGCCAGGGTGGGGCCAGGGTGAGGGGGAACGCGGCGTCCAATAACCACGCGCTGTAGCTTATCCCACGGACTGCACAGTACGGCGAGCCGCGAATCGGGAAAACCCCCTGAGTTACAGTGACGACGGTGGGGCGACTCCTGCCGAGCCAATGCCATCGAAGAAAAGCTCCGCAGGAGCGTCGCGCCACCGTCGCTACTCCGGGGTCATGGTTACTCCTCGGTTGCCAAACCGATCGCTCCTCGGTTACGGTCTGACGACAAAGCGAGAGTCCAAGTCCGGCTGAGTTTTTTGCCAAACGCCTCTATGAACCCGACATCGTCCAAACCCGCCCGCCGCGCTTTCACCTTGATCGAACTGCTCGTCGTGATCGCGATCATCGCCATCCTGGCCAGTTTGCTTCTTCCAACCCTCGCGCGTGCGCGGGACAAGGGGAAGTCCGCCAAATGCCAGAGCAACCTGCGCCAGCTCGGCATTGCCGCATTGATGTATGACGAAGACCACCAGGTTTATCCCATCGGCTGGCCGCCGTCGGAATTGCTCGCGCTTTCAACGCCTCCCATCTGGTATCGCCAGCTCCAGCCATATCTCGGCAGAAACACGAATGTTTCGGGTCAAGGCGTCTTTATTTGTCCTTCCAGTTTGCAGAAGGCCCGCCCGGAGGAACGGCTCGGCAACGCGCTGCGCGAAGGCGGATTCTGGGGATTCCTCGCCTACGCCCAGAACGTCCACGTGAACGGCGGAAGAAAAGACATCGGTTCCCGCCACGTCCAGGATGTCCCGGGCACGTTGCTCTACGCCGATACGGACGGGTGGGACGCGTGTCTCTACGCTGACGGCCAGGGAACCGCAAACGTTTGTTACCGCCACAGCGGCGGCAATGAGAAAAGCGCGGACACAGATCGCGGCGTCGCGGGTCCCAAACGTCCCAAAGGCCGCGCGAACGCCGTGTTTGTCGATACCCACGTCGAATTGCTGCGCAAGGCTCCCCTTCGTCTCTTCACCCTCGAGCGCGACTGAGCGCATTGCAGAATTCAGTCGATGGCAGGGCGAGTCCGTCCCGGCGAGCCGCTCGACGCGCTTGGAACACGTCCGACTCGGCTCGCTGAGGACAGGCTCGCCCTACCGTCGCGTTTCATGGGCAGTTCCCTTGGTCCGATCACTCTGCTCATGGCCCATGGACTGGGGCCGTTGGTTCGACGTTCCGCGTTCGGCGTTGGATGTTCGATGTGCCACCGGCCTCTCGCCCCATGAACCCGGTAGGGCGAGTCCGTCCCGGCGAGCCGCTCGACGCGCTTGGAACACGTCCGACTCGGCTCGCTGAGGACAGGCTCGCCCTACCGTCTGGTTTATCTGAAGTGCATCCTGTGAAAGCGTTATCCTCAGGCCAAGATCTGGTTCACGAGTTGCCCGTGCACGTCCGTCAACCGGAACTGCCGGCCTTGATACGTGTAAGTCAGACGCTCATGGTCGAGTCCGAGCAAGTGCAGAATCGTCGCCTGCAAATCGTGGATGTGAACCGGGTCTTGCGCCACGTGAAAACCCAATTCATCCGTCTCCCCCAGGCTGACGCCCGATTTGATCCCGCCCCCCGCCATCCACATCGTGAAGGCTTGCGGATGGTGATCGCGTCCTTGTTTGCGCCCCAACGCCGCATTCGTTTCCACCATGGGCGTGCGGCCAAATTCGCCGCCCCAAATCACCAGTGTCTCCTCGAGCAGCCCGCGTTGTTTGAGATCGCGGATCAGCGCCGCGCTGGCGCGGTCAGTCGCGCCGCAATTGGTTTTGAGATTCCCCGCCACATCGGAGTGCGCGTCCCAGCCTTCATGGTAAATGTTCACAAAGCGGACGCCGCGCTCGATCATGCGCCGAGCCAGCAAGCAGGCTCGCGCGAAGGAAGCTTTCTCCGGATCCACTCCATACATTTCCAGCGTGGTCTTGCTTTCGCTTTTCAAGTCCATCAGCTCCGGCGCCGAGGTTTGGAGCCGATACGCCATTTCGTAGGACGCGATGCGCGTTGCGATCTCCGGGTCGCCCTCCGTCGCCAGCCGCTGCCGGTTCAATCCGCTGATCAAATCCAGCGTGTCGCGTTGCAGGCGCGCGTCCACGCTTTTGGGGCTCGTCACGTTCAGAATCGGGTCGCCCTGGTTGCGGAAGCGCACGCCGGTGTAAAGCGTGGGGAGAAAGCCGCTCGACCAGTTGGCCGCGCCGCCACTGATGCCGGCCCCGGTGGACATCACGATGAACGCGGGCAAATCGCTGCTTTCAGAACCCAATCCGTAGAGCACCCAGGAACCCAGGCTGGGGCGCCCCGGCTGCGAGAAACCCGTGTTCAAAAAGAGCTGCGCCGGCGCGTGATTGAACTGGTCGGTCCGCACGGATCTGACAAGGCAAATGTCGTCCACCACTTGTCCCAGGTAAGGCAGCATTTCCGAAAGCTCCGCGCCGGCCTGGCCGTGGCGGGAGAATTTGTAGCGCGGACCGAGCACCGCCGCATCCGGCCTTATGAACGCGTAACGCTGGCCGCCAATGACTGAAGGAGGGAGCGGCTTGCCTTCGAGCTCAGCCAATTTCGGTTTGTAATCGAAGAGGTCGAGCTGGCTGGGCGCGCCCGCCATGAACAGGTGAATCACGCGTTTCGCTTTCGGAGTGAAGTGCGGTGTTTGCGGGCCTAACGGATTGCGAATCGGCACGGAGGAGGTCGAAGCTCGCGCGGCGAACGCGTCGGTCAACAATGACGCGAGAGCGATTTTGCCGAGGCCGACGCCGCACTCGCGAAAGAAATGGCGGCGGGTGATGGCCAGTGCGAGTTGCTGATTAAACATAGGACGCGATGGACTAAAGTGTCAGCCCGGCAAACCGGGCCAGCCGCCTCGCCAGATCGTGCACCTCCTCAGGCAGGTCCTGGGAAGAAAGCGTCTCAGCGAGTTTCTTGTCGGAAAACTGGCCGATGCCGTTCTCCTGCAACCAACGCTTCAGGCCAGGGAGCACAACATCTTTGGCATCTGCCAAAGCCAATCGCTGGGTGGACCAGTGCTTTTCGAGGAATTCAAGAGCCATGCGAGCCATCGTTGCGGCGTCCCAATTTTCTTTCGATCTTTTCCGGATCTCATCGAACGCCTGGACCAACCGGTCATTTGCCGAATTCTTCGATGCCTCAATGAGTCGATAGAATTCGTTTTTGAGAAGCTCGTGATCCAGGGTCAATTGATCATCCCGGATCTGCAACAGACGTTCGACCGCTGGAAGGTGCAAAAGGTAATTCTCAATCTCAGCCCGGTGCCAGATGTGCCAATGCAGGTGCTCCGAAGGCAGCGACTGGCGCAAAGTCTCCACGTCCGGATGATAGTCTCGATCGGCGACCACAAAAACTTCCAACGCCGGACCGGTGACTGCGATCATTTGCTGCAGGAGTTGGCGCAACCGCACAAGGTCATGCTGTTTCCACGGATTGCCCTTGGCATAGCCAAATGCGACTCGCCGTTCAACTTGCTGCCAGACTTCAGGCCCGAGACATTTCGCGCAGAAAACGGAGAGAAAATCCCGATCCGTGCGATCCTCGACCAGGACCACACGCCGGTAGGCTTGGATGAGCGCCAGATGAGTCGGGTCAATCGATCCAAGACGGTCCAGCGTATCGTAAATGTCGAAAGCCAGCGCCAGGCGTTTAGGATCCCCCTGATCAAGCGACAAGATATTCTCGGGGCTCACTCGCGTGATCAGATCTCGGGAGTGAGTCGCGACCAAGACTTGCTTGCCTTCACTCACCAGTCGCTTGAATTCCTCAAGCAATACGGCCTGGAGCGAACCATGCAAGTGCACGTCGGGCTCATCCAGCAAGATGACAGAAGGACGCCGCAACAAGACGAACCCGAAAAGATACAAGAACTGTTGGAACCCGCTGCCGGCGGAGAAAATATCGAAATCCTTAGGCCTGCCTTGCTCGTGATACGTGACGGTGATGTAACGATCCGTCACTTCATCGAACTCGATCTGCAGATTCTTCAGCGCCGGAAAGCTTCGGCGGAGAATGGCGATCAGGTCATCCTGACGATTTTGGTTCCGAATTTCCAAGAGCAGATTTCGAATGACGCTGTGAACCCGCCCGCGCCCCAGCTCGTCTTCGATTGCGGCAGAGAGGCGTCGTTCTTCTCGCGGGAGAAAGGCGGAAAACACCGGTAGATACGCCATCCGAAACGCTGTCAGTTGGGTCAGCGCCTCGGGCGATTCATCCGAGGGAGCGATGGAAACACCAAAACGATTGTAATCGAGCTTCACAGTTGCCGTCACCGCCGTTTGATTCTCGAATTGGACCGTGATGTTCACGCGGCGCTGTTTGCCGCCTTCCATAGTTTTGCGGTCTGTCCATATGTCCATCGGATTCGTCACGGGCAAGACGTAGAAGTCCTCGGGTGAGATCGTCCGCCGTCGAAGTTCGAGGGTGCCATTCTTGCGGTTCAAACAATGATGAACACAAAAATCGAATAACGCTAACGCCTGAAGAAGCGTCGTTTTCCCCGAGTTGTTCGCGCCAACCAGACAATCGAATGATCGCAGTTCGACGGTCAACGACTCGAAACGCTTGAAATTCTCAATTTGAACTTTCTTGACTCTCATGAACGGCCTAACCCTCTGAGTTCAACCCTCGGGCGAAGATGCGCCTCAAAACCCGTCCTTAACCACGAGCCATCGTCTGCCTGTGGAAAGAAAGAATCAAGGTTTCGAAATCGCCTCATCCAGATTCAGGAGCGCGCGCGCGACGGCGGTCCAGGCGGCGCGCTCGATCGTGTTTCCCTCGCCGGGACCCGCCACCGCGTCCGGGTCGAGTTCTTTCTCGATGAATCGGGCTTTCTGTTCGCGGTAAAACTTAGCGGTCATGGCGAGCTCCGGGTTCGCCGGCGGACGCGTCAAACACCGGCGAAAAAGAAACGCGGCGCGGCCCTCTTCATCCCCGTGTTGCGAAGCGACGATTCGGCCCAACGCCTGCGCCGCCTCGAAGAACACCGCGTCGTTCAGCAACGTCAGCGATTGCAGGGGAGAATTGGACACTTCGCGACGGGCCACACACGCTTCACCGCTCGGCGCGTCAAACGTGCTGAACATCGCGTACGGCGCCGTCCGTTTGCTGAAGGTGTACAGGCCGCGACGATAGCGATCCTCGCCGGGGCTGGCGGTCCAGGCGAGCGCGCCGTAAGCTCCTTCCGTTGTCACGCCGGGCGGCTGAGGCGGAAAAACACTGGGGCCGCCCAGTTTCGGGGAGAGCAATCCGCCGGCGCTCAAGATCGAATCGCGGATCAATTCGGCTTCGAGGCGAACGCGCGGCCCGCGCGCCAGCCACTTGTTCTGGGGATCTTTCTCCAGCAATTCGGGCGTCATGCGGGAGGATTGCCGGTAGGTCGCGCTCATCACGATGAGCTTGTGCATGGCTTTCATCGACCAGCCTTGCTGGACGAACTCGACGGCCAGCCAATCGAGCAACTCCGGATGCGTCGGCAGCTCGCCTTGAAATCCAAAATCTTGCAGCGTGCGCACCAGCCCGCGGCCGAAGAACGCGGCCCACTGCCGATTCATCGTCACGCGGCCCACCAGCGGATTGTCCGGCGAGACCAGCCAGCGGGCGAAGGCCAGCCGGTTGCGCGCCGCGTTTGCAGGCAAATCGTGCAACACGGACAGCACGCCCGGTTCAACGCGCTCCGTCGGTTGCAGGAATTCGCCGCGATTGTGGACATGAGTGAGGCGGAGATTTGCCACCGGGCGCTCCGCCATCACAAGCGTCGTCGGAAACGCGGGCATTTGTTCGCGCAGCTTTTCTATTTCCTGATGCGCCTCGGATAGTTCGGGCGCAACGGCGAGAAAATATTCCAGCAACTGCTGGCGCTGTTCCGGCGTGCGCGCAGGCGAAGCCGCATCGACAGAAGACCGGCTGCGCGGCAACGCAGCCCTACCCGGTGCAGGGGAAGCTTCCTTGGTCCGATCACCAGACTCTCGCCCCATGAACTCGGTAGGGCGAGTCCGTCCCGGCGAGCCGCTCGACGTGCCTGGAACACGTCCGACTCGGCTCCCTGGGGACAGGCTCGCCCTGCCGTCAGGTTCCGGGGAAGGAAGCAAAAGCAAAGCCTGGATTTCATCCGGAACCGCGCTCGCTTCGGTTGGACGCGCATCGGTTGTCGCCCAGACTTTGAATCGGCCCAGCCCGGCCGCGTGGTAGCGCTCGAACAGCAACTTGACGCCCAGCGTGCTCGGGTCGGCGAGCGGTTCCGCCAGGTTGAAGACGGCGTGATGCGTTTCGCCCTGACCGCCATTGATCGCCCATCCGGACTGCGGATCGCCATCGATCGCGGCCGGCGCGCCGGATTTATCGGCGGCATAGCTGTGCGTGGCGCGCTGGATCGCCACCGGCTTGCTGTTCGCGGTGACTTTGAACTCAGACAGAAAGAAGTCTCCTGCCGGGCCTTCGTAAAACACGCGGCCGGGGCCGTGTTTGGGCAAGCGCTCGTCCGGCAAGACCTCCAGGCGAAGGGCCGTGATGCCTGTTAAACCGTTGGCAAACTTCAACTCGTACTCATCGCGCTTGCTCTGGTCACCGCTGGCGAAGACCGAGTTGTCCGGCTGGATTGTCAAGAGCGGCAAATTGCTTTTCGCCTCAATAGGCCTGAGGAGGGTCCATTGCGCCACGCGCGCGCTTTCGCGCTGAAGCCATTCGCCGAATTTCTTTTCCAGGTGTTCGTGCCGGCGGACCTCGGCGGGGCGCGGATCGCCGATCGGTTCGCCCAGGCTCAACCGAAATCGGCCGAGCGTGTTGGTTTTCCCGTGTTGCTGGGACAATTCAATCGTCCATCGGGCGCCTTCGGAAAAAGTCACCGGCTTCTCGATCTTGAACGTTGCGGTCCGATTGACGTGCCACCTCCGCGCTCCCTGGATGCCCCATCCCGTGTTGGTCTTTCCGTCAATTGCGTACGCGACCGGGAAATCTCGTTGGGAAAAGTCCGCGCGTGCTTCCACCAACTTTACCCGTTGAGGCGGCTCGGAAGCGGCCCTCACCGCGACTTCTGCCGTGATTTCGCTCAAAACAAAATTGCCGAGTTCCGAGCGGCCCGGTCCGGTCCCTGGCGAAGCCCAATCCACCAGGGCTTCCAGGCGCAGGTGCGTGACATTGGTCAACTCGGAATTGAAGGTCACCCGGTACGTGTCTCGTTCCGCTCCTGGGCCGGAAAGCCGCCAGGACCCATCGTCCAGCTTCTCCGCTTCCACTTTGCTTTCCGAACTGAAGTCGGAATTCGAGGCCAGGTGCCAGCGGATTTCTTCAAGAGGAAACCGGTCTGGCAAGGCCGCGTTGAGTTCCGCGATCTTGCGTTCGAGCTCGGCGCGGCGCGCGGCAACTTCCTGGCTCGCGAGATCGATTTCCGGTTCGTCGGCGTTATTCAGAAACGCCATGAACTGGTAATATTCGCGCTGGGTGATGGGATCATACTTGTGGGTGTGACACTGCGCACAAGCCAAAGTCAGGCCCAGCCACGTGGTCGCGGTGGTGTTGGCGCGATCCACCATGGCGTAGAATCGGAACTCCAGCGGATCGATGCCGCCCTCTTCGTTCAACATCGTGTTGCGGTGAAAACCGGTGGCGATCCGCTGTGGCACCGTCGCGCCGGGAAGCATGTCGCCCGCAATTTGTTCAAGGGTGAACTGGTCGAAGGGCAGATCCGCGTTGACCGCGTTAATGACCCAGTCGCGATACGGCCAGATGGAGCGACGCCGGTCTTTTTCGTAGCCGTTTGTATCGGCATAGCGAGCCAGATCCAGCCACCGCCGCGCCCAGCGCTCGCCGTAAGGCGGTGAGCTTAAAAGGCGATCGACCCACTTCTCATAGGCATCCGAGGAAAGGTCGCGAACGAATTCGTCCGCTTCCTCAGGCGTCGGTGGAAGCCCAATCAAATCGAGATACAACCGCCGGGCGAGCGAATACCGGTCCGCCTGCGGCGAGGGACGCAGACCTTCGGATTCCATCCGAGCCAGGATGAAAAAATCAATGGCGTTGCGGGGCCAGCCGGTCTGCCGGATTTGTGGAAGCGGAGGTTGTTTCGGCGGAGCGAACGCCCAGTGCGGTTTGTATTCGGCGCCGGCGGCGACCCAGTTTCGCAGGATTTCCTTCTGGGACGCGCTGAGAGGATTCTTAGTCGAAGGCGGTGGCATGACCTCGTCTTCGTCGGTCGAAGCAATGCGCCGGATCAACTCGCTGTCCGCGGGCTTCCCGGGCACGATAGCGGGTGCGCCTGATTTGGCAGGTTGCACGGCCTCTTCGCGAAGATCCAACCGGAGTTTGGCCTTGCGCGCCTTCTCGTCCGGGCCGTGGCATTTGAAGCAGTGGCCGGAGAGAATGGGTCGAACGTCGCGGAGGAAGTCCGGTGGGGCGGCCCACCCCACGCGAACGGCTAGGAACAGCGCGCCCAGGAGAATCGAGCAGAAGGAGTGACGCCGGTTCATGGGAAGCAGCCTGTTCCAAAAGGGCCTGCGATCGGCCCTTGAACCCGGTAGGGCGAGTCCGTCCCGGCGAGCCGCTCGACGCGCTTGGAACACGTCCGACTCGGCTCGCTGGGGACAGGCTCGCCCTACCGTCTGGTTCATGGGGTTGGCGGTTTTTCCAACTGTGGATTCTCGCCCGCTAGCGCAAATGCTCGGCAAAGAGCCGATACGCGATCTCGCGCATTTCGATCGGGAATTC
>Ga0194125_10011885_pt1 | contig 11571 bp, 12 predicted proteins | sample TA2KigC250mmetaG_FD_148626 | JGI IMG/M metagenome (GOLD analysis project Ga0194125, IMG submission 148626) | Freshwater microbial communities from Lake Tanganyika, Tanzania - TA2015034 Kigoma Deep Cast 250m | ecosystem: Environmental > Aquatic > Freshwater > Lake | place: Tanzania: Lake... | reverse complement strand
ATATTCCATTGGTTGTTTTGCCGGTTGATCCTCCTTTTAATCCTCAAATTCCACCGGGTTCTGGTGGTGGTGATTCAGGGGGAGGGTCTGGTGGTTCCGGTGGTGGTTCTCCAGGTTCCGGAGATTCAGGCGGTGCATCAGCTCTAAAAACCCAGCTTGATAGGGATATTGAGGGGGTTAGGGGTGTTGTTGGATCTGGTAAAGCAGATAAACCAGTACCTGCTTGGAATTTAACTCCTGGAGAACCTGATGAAGAACTAAATGAAGAATGGAAATCTTTTTTGATTAAATTCACTGGTGAGATCATATTTTATGCTATCTTATCAGCAATTCCTAATGAATATCTTCGAGGACTAACAAATGCAATTACAAATTCTTTTAAAACTCTTGCTAATATAGCCAGATATTTTGGATTTGGAAAGCAAGTAAATCAACTATCTTACATTTTACAAAGAGGTAAAACTATGATAAATAACCCTCTAGCTGAGAGTTTTATATCTAAGTGGTCGGCAATTATGGATGGTTTAAGCCCTAATTTGGGAATGAAACTTCTGGAGAAGGCATTAATCAAAATATTCCCAAATTCCGCTAATGAGATCAGACTTCTTTTGAATATTTATTCCTCCATAGAATTCTTAAATGATCCTTTCGGGACGATAAATTCTATTATTGACGCAATTTTTGCTATGTTTGCAAAGGAGCTTCCTGATCCTAGGGATCTTTCAAGTTTGCTATAATTCAAAGATTTTAGATGCAATCACAATCAATCATTAATATTAAGTGAACCAATAAAAGGTAATATTATGGGATTTGCAGAAAAAATTGAAAAAATGGCTCATGATAAGGAGAAGGAGAGGGGGTGTAAGGACATAGAGAAACTTTTCAATTATCTAGAAAACTCTGAAGTAGAGGATATTGACGATATATTAGCCAAAATAAAAAATTCAAACAGCTCTGGACTCTATAGAAAATTGATAGAAGCTTATCAAACAGAAAATACTGTTCCAAGGGATAGAGTTTTCACTTTGGACGAACTACTTCAAGTTCGTATTTTGAGACTCTCACGGGATAATTTAAGATTTGGTGGTCTTTTAACCACTGTTTTCACACCTTCTTTGATAACTGCTAAACAGTTTCTTTCTATTTACAGTTTTATTGAATATACTTATTCTATTTTCGCCCAAAGACCTACCAATTGGGATGATGCACTGAATATTTATTTCAGCCGTTTAGATGAACGTATAATATTTGCTATGGATAGGTTTGATGAAATAGAACTCGGAAATATGCCTAAACCCACACCTGAGTATTTTCAGATGCTTAGAAGAGTCAAATGGAAGAACAAAATATCAAAAAAATTGTATGACAAATTAACAGAACTTATGTTTGAAATAAAGAAATTTGTATTAGATTATCCGGATTTAACTCAGCAAGCAGGGTGGATTACAACTTATAGGGTTACTGAAGACCTTTTTATTCAAACAATCGCTGGTTGTAGTGCAGTGAACGAAGGGCGATTGGAAATAGGAGTTGAAGATGTAGTTAGAGCCTATAAAACATTTTTTAAACTAATAAAAACCGATGTTACTAAGTATAAGGCTATTCCTGAACTACTGGAGGGCATTGATGGATATCATGGGAATTTAAAACATGATAGTTATTTGGTGTGTGAAAGTTGTGGGGGATATTATAAACTTCAACCTGGTGAGTCACCTGATGATTTTTCTGATACTTGTGAATGTGGTGGGGAATTGGTGTATAAGACGAATTTAGAAGAATAATGAATTAAAACCTTTTTATTGTGTTATGATCTGTATTATAGTAGTTTAGGCAGAGATTTTATGAAAATTGAACCTGGATACTTAATATGTGAAAAGTGTGAGGGATATTACCGTCTTCAACCTGATGAGTCTCCTGAAGATTTTTCTGACATTTGTGAGTGTGGTGGTAAGTTAAAATATTTGGGATCTTATGATAATGGGTGGAAGAGTATAAGGGGGAGTTTTGGAGGGCGTTAGCTTCCGGGGTCTTTTTTGGTTTTATATTATTTTTTGGCTTGAAAATGATTGTTGCGTCTTTGGTGGGTGGTGCTACAACTGCATATATGGTTGGTGGGAAGTACAGGGACGGAGCCTGGAATGGTTTTATTACAGGAGCCATTATAATGCTTTTAGTTATGTTCATAGCATTTATTCATGGTATATATGTCAAAAAACTCGTTTTAGATTTTTCAGCTGTTTTTAGTTATGGGTTTGGCTTGGTAATATTATTTACAATTGGAATTTCTCTTGCGGCAGGAGCAGTAGCTGCATTTGGTGGTGTAATTGGGATTAAGATTCGTAAGATCAGAGAAAAATATCAATAAAGTTCAAGGGTCGTTATCTGGAAGAGGACGTCTGTCTGGAGAGATTGAGTGCGGCGCTTTCACCGGTGGTTTATGATATCACGGTGAGCACCCTTAAAGGTGATTCTGCCACGGATCTCGCGGTTAGCATAATTGGAGATAAAAATGTATTAAATCTTGGCGAAAACATTAAATTAACCATTAATGCTCAAAATAATGGTCCTTTCTCTGCAGATGTTAAAGTAGATTATAAGATACCATTTGGATTGAAACTTTTAAGTAGCAACGGGTCTGGAATATACGATCCTATAAATGGGGTTTGGAATGTGGGCATTTTACCTGCAGGCACCACTGTCACATTGGATTTAATCCTTCAAGCAACTCATGCTGGTTATATTGTTAACATAGCATCAGTTTATGGTAGCATGTCATTTTATGGTATTAATGGTTTGAATTCAGGCTCTCTGAGAATTTTTGCAGTTTATACTGGTGGGTTTGTTAGGACTGTTGCTTCTATGTCGGATCCTGATCCTAGTAACAATCAGGCAAACTATGGCATCTCATCTCAAGACCCTACAGTTCCGCCGGATAAAAGTGAGATGATAATTGTACCTGGCACGTTCCCGGATGTTGTTCCTTGTCCAGCTGAGCCTCCTTCCCCTCCAAACTTACCAGGTCCGGGTTCAGATGATAGTTCACAGCTTAATCCTTTTAAACCTCAAGGACAGCTTGCAAGAGATATAGTGGGGGTTAGGGAAGCAGTTTCAAGTGGTGAGCCAAAAAAGCCAGTACCGTCATTTGTGTTGCCTTTAGAAAACTCTGAAAATAGGGATAAAGATGGTGAAATACCTTTATGGGTTTATGTGATGGCTATTTTGGGCTTTATTGGAGCATTTTTGGCTTATAGATATAGTTCAGCTTTATCAGAATATTTAATGACTGTATGGACTGGTATATTGAATGCTTTAAGTGCATTATGGTTTTATCTAACTTATTATGGATATTCATTGTATGAAGTACTTAAAACTAATCTTTACAATGTTTTTACAAGATATGGAAATTATATATCTAATGTTCTACAAGAAATTTATTTAACACCTTTAACAGGTTTTGATTTAGCTACAGCTGCAGGAATTTCTTTAAGAACACTTGCAACACGTTATCCTTCGTTGGAACCTTTATTGATACCAGTAATATATATGCTAGAACAATATTCCTATTATCAAGTTACACAGAAGCTTAAAGAATTTTTTAGAAAATGAGGGGGTGATCTGATGTCTTTGCGGGAAATGTTGCGTATTCCTTCTAACAAGGATTTTGGGAGTTTTGCTGTGGATAGATTGAAGAAGAATTATGATGCAAGGGGTTTAGATGATTTAATTTCTGATTTAATGTTTTTGGTGGACAATGGTTTTTATAGTAAGTTATTAGATGTTTATGCTAATTGGGATGAACCTGTACCGCTTTCACATCCAGAGAGCGCTGAAATAGCTTCAAAGAGCAAGCTCCTGATTCTTGCGCATGAAAATTTGAAGCATTCTCCTGTTAAACTTTTTTCTGATCTAATAGATTTTTTTAGCTTTACCTATCTCTATCCATTCCTTGAATGGGTTTATTCCATGTATCTGGAAAGACAACTAACAGCAGCCGACGTAAGAAAATTATTATCAGGTGATATTGGGGAGAGGATTGTTCTTTGTTTGGAAGATTTCGATAAAATCGAGAGAACGCCTGAAATCACACCAGAATTCTTCCAAAAACTAAAGAAACTAAAATGGAGAGATAGAAAAACAGAAAAACTATACACAAAAATACGTAAAATAATAGTTTTTTATGCTTTCAAGGAATATGGATCAAACGAAACATCATTTAACGTGAGACAAATTGAACTAGTTCTTTTCCTTGCAGGTTGCAGTGCTGTAAATGAAGGAGAAGAAAAAATAGACGAAAATGATGTGATACGTGCATATAGGACTTTGTTCAAAATCATTAAAACAGACCTATCAAAACTAATTGATTGACGGAAAATTAATCGGCAGCCATCTATAAGAAAAATAGTTTGGATCTCTTTAGGATGCTGTTCTTCGGCGGCCACAATGCAGCTGGCATAATGACAGCCCCATACAGCACGAGTTATGGTCGGGGTACCTGAACAGTTATCCACGATTCCATGAGCGATAATGCATGGGGGGGTGTTATAGGCTGGAACAGTTACGAACCATCAGGAACTAAAGTAACGGTAAGAGTTAGAAGTTCCAATGATAAAATCAATTGGTCAGTTTGGGAAGATGCTGTAAATGGAGTTGCTCTTAAATTAACGCCGCATGGTCGTTATCTGGAAGTGGAAGTCTGCTTGGAGAGATTGAGTGGGACGCTTTCGCCTTTGGTTTATGATGTTACTATAAGCACCTTAAAAGGTGAATCTGCCACGGCCCTTGCAGTCAGCATCACTGGCGATAAAAATGTGTTAAATCTCGGTGATAATGTTAAATTAACGATTACAGCTCAGAATAATGGTCCTCATTCTGCTGATGTTAAAGTTAATCATAAGATACCCTTGGATTAGCTAGCTATTAGAAACTATAAACATACAAATAACTGGATTTTGTCTTTATACTGCGAATTTTTTACTTTTCAAAATAATTTTTAAACCTTCAATTTAATATTAGACAAAAGGAATAATAATATTAAATATTAATCCAGAGGAATGATCATGAACTCCTATTTCAACGAAGAAATCGAAACTATGGAGCGAGATGGACTGGATTCACTGGTTGAAGAGCGCATAAAATATACCATTAAATATGCATACGAAAATTCACCCTTCTATCGAAAATGGATGGATGAAAACCAGATAAAAAGATCTGATATAAAATCTCACGAAGATCTGAGGGAATTACCCATAATATCAGGTAAAACGATACGGGAAAAACAACCTCCAGAAACTTCAGATTTTGAATTTAGATCTATAGACTGGGATAAAGTTTTCACAGTTCATGAAACCAGTGGAACAAGTGGCGTGCCCAAAACATTTTTCTTAACCTGGGATGATTGGAATAGATATGCTGAAAAATATGCAAGGGCATTTATCTCACAAAATTTCGCTCCAGGAGATCGGGTGGTGGTCTGTGCCTCCTATGGAATGAATGTGGGAGCCAATACCATGACCTTGGCAGCTCAGAAAATTGGTGTGACCATAATCCCAGAGGGTAAATGCACATTTCCCGTCCGTATCATGAAAAATTATAAGCCTACAGGAATAGTTGGAAGCATTTTTAAGCTTATACATCTAGCTAAAAGAATGGAGGCTGAAGGAATTTCACCACACAAATCCAGCATACAGAGACTCATAGCCGGCGGTGAAAGCTTTGCAGAAGAATCAAGAGATTATGTGGAGGAATTATGGGGAGTTGACGTTTATAACACCTATGGAAGCACTGAGGGAACCATGTGCGGCGAGTGTTACAAAAAATTGGGCCTGCACGTGCCTGAAGATTTAGTACATCTGGATGTATATGATCCTCAATTAAAAAATTTTGTAGATGATGGTGAATGTGGTAGAATAGTACTTACAACCCTCCTACCCGTGGGTGAGCGAACAGGAACGCTTCTCCTGAACTATGACACTGAAGATACAACTGTGGTTGTATCCAGGGATAAATGTCCATGTGGAAGAACTCACATGAGGATAATGAACCCTGAAAGAGAAGCAGAAACTTTTTGGATAGCTGGGAATCCATTTAATCGTGTGGATGTAGAGCAGGCAGTATTTCAGGGTGAAAACATGGATTATTTAACAGGGGAATACGAGGCGTTCCTCTATGGAGACGAAGACGAGGGAGAAGTCACCATGAGGGTGAGCATGGAATGTTTCCATCCAGATAAATGTGATCACGAGTTGATCAAGGATAATTTCATAGACACCTTTTTAAAGTATAAACAGGGACTTGCTGAAGCTTATTATGACGGTACTTTTAACTTAATTTTCAACTTCACTGGACCTGGAGGTCTGGAGTTCTATAGGATTAAAGGACGGCCAAGAAGGATAGTTGACCGGAGATAGACCCTTAAAAATCATCTGTTCTAAGAATTTGAGTTTCTACCTTGGTTTCTGTTGTCTGAAGGCTCGTTGAAAATGAAATTGATTGAAACTATGTTTACACAATTTTATTTTTACAAAGGAACATCCAGGCCTTTACCCCGTAGATATTCCTTTACCTGCTGAATTCCTAAAAGCCGGTAATGAAAAACAGATGCTGCAAGCAAAATGGTTGCTCCACCCTCAACAACGGCATCGTAAAAGTCTTCAAGTTTCCCAGCTCCACCGGAGGCAATAACTGGCACATTAACAGCTTCAGAAATGGCTTTGGTGAATTCAAGGTCATATCCTGCTTGGGTTCCATCACCATCCATACTGGTTGGAAGGATCACCCCTGCACCAAGCTCTTCACACTTTTTTGCCCATTGTATAGCATCTATACCCACAGGCTTGGTGCCACCTGCAACCACAACTTCAAAGCCTGATGGCATTTTACTGTTTCGGCAGCCATCAATGGCAACAGTGATGTGCTCTGATCCAAACTTCTCTGCTGCTTCTTTTATTAAATCTGGACGTTTAACTGCAGCACTGTTCATTGATACGTTGTCTGCGCCGGCTTCTAGAGTCAATTCTATATCTTCCAGCGTGGAAATACCACCACCCACAGTGAGTGGCATGTCAATGACTGATGAGACATTTTCCACCCATTCAAGCCGAGTTTTCCGGTTTTCAAGTGTCGCAGCTATATCAAGCATGGCTAACTCGTCAGCACCTTCTTTTTGATATAATCTGGCGTTTTTTACTGGATCGCCTGCATCCTTTAAGTCAACAAAGTGGATACCTTTCACCACACGACCATCTTTCATATCAAGGCATGGCATTATCTTAACTTTAGTCATGATTTCTCCTCCTAATTAACGTTCCATAAATTATATTATGTATAGAGGAACACTTCTATAAAAAGAATCAACACTCCAAACAATTCAAGGCATGATTTCAAATATTATAAATATTTTTTTTTGATCATCCCCTCCCTTTGCGTTAATGATATACGTTGTTTACAATTTTCGAGAAATATAAAAAGGAAATATAAAAATGTATAGGGTAATTGGAAAAAATAAAACTGGAGAAGAGACATGTTAAATGCAGAAACCTATATCACCACAGTAAAAGGGATTGGTGGCGAAATTCGGGTTAAATATGAAGAATTTTACGTGGAAGAGATACTAGAAACCCTTCCCAGTGGAGAGGGCCCTAATACATGGTTTTTTATCGAAAAGGTTGGCCGTAATACATTGGATGTAATACTGGATATTGCCCGCAACCTGCGTATCAGCCGAAAAAGAATGGGATTCGCTGGAATGAAGGATAAACGAGCTGTTACAAGACAATGGCTTTGTATAAGTAACACTGACCCTGAAATGATAAAAAAGATAAAAAATCTTGAAGAAGAACTATACAACGTCAAAATCTTAAAAATAATTCAAAATGAGAAGAAATTAAGGATAGGGCAGCTTAAAGGTAACAAATTCAGGATCTTAATAAGGAATAGTGATAATCCAGAAAGGGATGCTAAGATAGCAGAAGATATACTGGCAAAGCTCAGTATAATCGGAGTCCCAAACTACTATGGCTGGCAAAGGTTCGGGAAATCGAGACCAAACACTCATTTAGTTGGAAAGGCTCTCATACGCAATAATTTAAAAGATGCAGTTGATTCATACATTGGAAAGCCATACGATGCTGAACCAGAGCACATAAAAGATGCAAGAAGAATTTATGAAGAGGGATACCTTGAAGATTCCCATGAAAAAATGCCTGCCAGCATGAGATATGAGAAAATGATGCTTAAAGTTCTTATAAAGGAGTTAGGTAAAAAAGATGAACTGAATGAGACCTCTTACAGACTTGCCATTGAAAGCTTACCAAAACCCCTTAAACGAATGTTTGTACATGCATATCAATCTTTTCTTTTTAATAAAGCAGTTAGCGAAAGAGTGAAGTTTGGAATCAATAAATATGTTGAGGGAGATATAATAATAGATAATCAGGAACATCTAATACATGAGATCAAAGAAGATGAGATTGATGAATTGATAGAAAATTTCAAAGCCCACCCCACAGCACCTCTATTTGGAACTAAAGTTCCATTAGCAAGTTCTAGCGTGGGAGAAATGGAGAAAAAGATACTAAAGGATGAAAATTTAAATAAAAAAGATTTTGAATGTATTAAAATGCCAAAACTTGGAAGTCATGGATTGAGACGAGCTATCAGATTTAAAATATGGGACATTTCCACGAAATATACGGATGAAGGGGTTTTAGTTGAATTTTCCATTCCTAAGGGCTGTTACGCCACTGCAGTGCTGCGAGAAATCATGAAAAGTGAGGTTGTTTGATTGGTGAGATGATGAAAAAAGATGAATTCGAAATTTCAATGAAAAACATGGAAATCTTTGGTGATAGATATTGTGAGAAATATCTTGATAAATTTGATAAAAAAAAGCTTGAAACTGACTGGTGGTATGCATTAAAGTTTTTCTTTGGCCGTTCTTTCGCTAGAGGAAGAAGAGATGAATTGTCTAACGAATACTATGATTTCACCATCGATGTTCTAGAAGATCATTTTGATATAAATGGTCTAAATTTTTCTTTGGAAGAATCTTTTGAAAAACTTAAGAAAGAAAGAAAATATTTTGATAAGGAAAGTATTAAGAACTTTAAAAAAGACAGAAAATTGGGAAGTAAAGGCGCTATTAAACATGAAGATTTTAATAGTGAAATCAAACAAAAAAATCTAATAGTAAGTCTGTTAGTGACTAAAAAAGAAATAGAAATTTATAATAAAGAGATTTCTTTGGCCAACGATATGGATCTAATAATGGTTTTGGATGTTTTAAACTTCATATCAGAAAATGATAAAAAGAATATTTACAATTATTTAAAAAATGGTTTAGAAAATCGAGGAGTAAGAGCGGTATACAACGAATTAATTGAAATTAATGGTATTGGAGACAAAATTGCCACATTTATAATCAGGGATATTGGCTTGATGAATATGGCAATAATAAATGACGAATATGAGTATGCCTTTCCTATAGATACTTGGGTATTTAAAATCGCTAATAAATTGAATTGTAATACTAATGAAGTTAAAAAATGTCTTATTGATAAATGCATTAAATACTCTATCAATCCTTTAAAAGTTGCGGCAGGAATGTGGTGTGTAGGATCTCATTCATTAGATATATTATTAGACGATTTTTTAGGGAAAGCTGAAATTTATAACGTTAGTTATCGTTAATATCCTCTTCAAACTATATTTTACAATTAAAGTTCAAATAGGGATTTAATGAAAATTCAAAAATCAATAAAATGCAGAAAAATTGCTAAAGGCCATGTAAGGGGTGAAGTTATCGTAACAAAGGATCCAATCAGCTTTTTAGGCGGAGTTGACCCCAAAACAGGGATTATTATTGATGTAGGGCACGAACTCCATGGTAAAAATATAAGTGAGAAGATTCTGGTCATCCCTTCAGGAAAAGGTTCAACTGTTGGTTCTTACATTATTTATCAGATGGCTAAAAATAATACAGCCCCCAAGGCAATAATATCAATAAAAGCTGAGCCAATAATTGCAACTGGGGCTATAATGGCAGGAATACCTCTTGTTGATAGACCAGAGGCAGATGTTCTAGATCTACTAAAAGATGGGGATTTAGTAGAGGTTGATGCAGATAATGGATTTATAAAGATTTTATTGTAACTATTCTACACCCCTTTCCCTAACAGATGCCCCGATAACTCCTCCAATGGCTCCAAGAACACCACATATTAGCATGGAGACTATACCCACAAAAATACCAATTATTATGGATATTGTGGTTATTGCAAGTCCTAATGTTTCCAAAAAGATCCCAATTATTGCACCAATAGCGCCAAATCCTATAATAAAAAGAATTCCAATTATCAGTCCACCAATAACTCCAGCAACACCACCCTGTACAGCAGCGTCTTTTGGCTCTTCCCAATCCTCATCTTCACGGATGAGATAGATAGTTATAAAACCACCTAGGATTGGTCCTAAAAAGAACAGTGGGAATACAGCCAGGGCAAAAACAATGGTTAAGACTGCTGTTGTTATTGCTCCTATACCTACAGCTTTCCAGTCACTCATCTTATCACCTTTTTTGGGTATTTTTGATTTTTCTACTTAAATATTAATAGTTAGATTAAATATTCAGTTCTTAAAGTCAATACAAAAAAAGGAAAAAAAGGAAAAAAATTTTTATTCAGGTTCTGGAACTTCTGGAGTTTCTGGAGCCTCTGCAATAACATCAGCAACTAGCAGGGCTATAGCACGGGAGGCAAACATAGCAATGTAAGGCATTATCACCAGTGGCAGTAGGATTATACCTATTAGGATAAACATGGTCAGCATTCCTATGAAGACACCTACCATAGCCAGTAGAACGATTACTATGTATGTTACTATGTATTTACCCCAACCTATCGAAGCTATGAGATTCAGGATTTCGCTAAAGCGGAAGGCTGCTCCTAATTCGCCGTCGTAATATGCCATGTTGGCAATGGCCATGATCTCGATGAGCCCAACGATGATTGCGATAATGATAAAGACGATGTTACCAGCCATGAGGGCCCAGAACATACCTGCTGAAAGAGAAGTCACTGTAGCTGCACTGTAAAATGCTGATCCAAGCACTAAATTAAAAAGCCAGGATATTATAGCTACTGGAATAGCATAAACAATAGCCACCACAAAAATTTTCAGCCCATCAACGAACATATCCCCAATTTCATCGAATTCAGGTAGTTCGTCCATTCCAGCTAAAGTGGCCTTAATTATTCTGAATATATATCCGTATACAAGAAATATAGGAACAATCAGAATAGAGGCTATCATTATCACTCCCAGAATAAGCACCTTTCCCCAATTGGAGGATGGATACTTTATTGAATCGGATATAATTTCTCCAATTTCCATAGTTTTCACCTCCTTTTAAATTTTACAATTTTATATTTCTTTTACATTCTTTATATTTTTTTCTTTTATTGAGGCTGTCTCGTAAATAATGTTTGAATTTTTTTTGGATTTAACGTTATTTTTAATGGGGGGGGGTTTTTATGTGTGGGGATTGGGGGGTTGGTGGTTTGGTTTTTGGATTTT
>Ga0194125_10011884_pt1 | contig 11571 bp, 7 predicted proteins | sample TA2KigC250mmetaG_FD_148626 | JGI IMG/M metagenome (GOLD analysis project Ga0194125, IMG submission 148626) | Freshwater microbial communities from Lake Tanganyika, Tanzania - TA2015034 Kigoma Deep Cast 250m | ecosystem: Environmental > Aquatic > Freshwater > Lake | place: Tanzania: Lake... | reverse complement strand
TTTTCTTGCCTGGGGGAAGCAGCTCGTCAATCATGCCGGCCAGATCAATGTCCTGGTCCAATTCGTTGATCAGAAAGACCGAGCCGTATTCCTTGGGGGAAAAACCTTCCGGGGGACTTCCTTCCGATGATTCCAGGAGGGACTGCACTTTGTCGGCGGTGCCAAGATAAACCTGGTTGACTATCGTCGGTCTGCCCTTAATGCGTTGAGATTCCCGGATATAATAGTACGTATGATCCTTTTTGACCTTCTTATGGAGGTGGGCCATTCCAACTTCCTCTTTACTCTACTAAATTTATAAGGACAAGGTGCGGGGGGATAAAAAATCCGTTCGCTTCTGCCTTTATACGACTAGACACTATTATTGTGTATAATATAATCAGTAAACCTTTTTTAAAAAATTTACAATCGTAATAACTTCCTAATTTAATAGGTAATATAACACATTTTAATGCTTTTTATATTCTTTTTTTTAAATTCACTATCCTGCGTCCCAGGCCGCACCCGTAGCCGGAGACACCACTCCTCCATGCCTAACATTACCCTTGCGGCCCGTAATTCAGCCTGTCAGGGATGAGCGCCCTGTGCCGTCAGGCCCTGAGGAAAGGGATAAAGAGTTATTCCGTCCCCGGCTTATTAAGTTATCATGGGGAACACCTGTTCGGAGGTATAGCCTTTCTGGATGGCGTAGCGCACCAGTTCGGCGATTTTGCGGCATCCCAGTTTGCGCATCATATTGGCCCGGTGGTGTTCCACGGTGCGGGAGCTGATCTGCAGCATGGCCCCGATTTCCTTGCTGGATTTGCCTTCGGCGATATGCCGCAGAATTTCCTTTTCCCGCCGGGTCAGGGGGTCCTCCGGCATCTGGGTGCGTTCTTCCCGATACTTGCGCAGGAGCAGATCTTTCAGCTGGGGGGAGAGGAGGGGGGAAATATAGATACCCTGCTGGCGCACCGTATCAATGGCGGAAAAGAGCTCGGAATCGGCGTCTTCCTTCAAAAGATAGCCGTCGGCCCCGATGCTGAGGGCATAATTGAGATACTCGTTACTTTTATGCATGGTTAAAATAAGCACCTTGACCTTGGGGTGCCGCTTTTTAATTTCCTTGGCGGCCTCCAGGCCCTGCAGTTGCGGCATGGAGATATCCAGGAGGATCAGGTCCGGGGTGGTCTCTTTGAGAAGATTCAAGAGTTCGACGCCGGTGCTGGCCTCCCCGATAATCTTATAGGTGGGATTGGCGTCGATGATTTTTTTCAACCCTTGGCGGAACATGACATGGTCGTCGGCAATGATTAAGGTGTAAGGTTTCATGTGGTATCCTTTCAGATTAAATGATCTTAGTTATGCAGGGGAACCGTAAAAACTATCCGGGCGCCGAGCTCGGGGCGTCCGAACAACTCCAGGGAGCCCCCTAACATCCTCACCCTTTCGTTGATGGCCGATAAGCCCAGCCCCGGGTTTTCGTAGGATTTTTCCAGGGCCGCCTGTTCATCGAACCCCGTGCCGTTGTCGGTAACCGCAAAGGTCAGACGGTTAAGCCGGCGGGAGACCTCTATGGTAACTTCCGTGGCCTGGGCATGCTTTTCAATATTGGTGAAAATCTCTTGAAAAATGCGGTACAGGTGAATCTGCGACTGGGGGGGCAGGAAGGCGTCGATGTCATCGAGTTCCTGGAGATTTTCCCTGATCTGGTAGAACTGGCGAAACCCGTCCAGGAGATGCCGCAGGGCCGCAGCCAGACCGACATTGTCCAGGAGAGAAGGGCTGAGATCGTGAGCCAGGCGCCGCACGTCTTCCACTACCTCATTGATATAGGCCAGCATGGCATTACATTCCTGCTTAAGCCGGGATTGGTCTTTCCTCAGCTTGTTGGCGATGGCTCGAAGCTGTAATTTCAAGGCGGTGAGGGATTGCCCCAGTTCATCGTGCAGTTCCAGGGAGAGACGGCGGCGTTCGGTTTCCTGGGCCGCAAAGATATGGGCCGCCAGGGCCCGCAGGCGCCTGGCCGATAGCTTGAGAGCGGCTTCCAACCGGGTGCGTTCGGTAATATCCTGGGCGTTGATGACAATGCCGGAGACCACCGGGTCGTGCAGCAGATTCTTCCCTTTAATTTCCCAGACCCGCCAGGAGCCGTCCCGGTGCTGCACCTGGGCTGTGGTGGTAAAAACCTCCCCGGTCTGCTCCGCCAGGTGGTGGAAAAGCTTGCGGAGGAGTTCGCCCTCCCGGGGATGCACCAGCTCAAAAACACTTTTGCCCATGAGTTCTGCCGGGGTGTACCCCAAAAGATCGGCGACGGTGGGATTAAGGTACCGGATGAGCCCTTCGGAGTTCAACAGGCCGATGACATCGGAGACATTCTCGGTGAGCTGGCGGAAATACTGTTCCCGGCGCTGGCTGGCGGCTTCGGCCTCCCGGCGGGCGCTGATATCGGTGATAACTGCAAAACTGCCCGTGAAATTGCCGTGGCGGTCGAACATCGGTCTCGGCGAGATGATGGTATGGAGTTCACTGCCGTCCTTGCGGGTCCAGACCAGTTCATAGGGAGTATGGACGCCGTTCCGACGCCGGGTGAACTGTTCGGCCAAGGTCTGCTGTCCGGCTTGGGTGAGAAAATCGTTGAGAGGTCGCCCCACCAGTTCCTCGGAGGTGTAGCCTATAAGTTCGCACATCCGGGTATTGACATACGTGATGTTTTTGTCTGCGTCTGATATCCCCAAACCGTCGTTCATGGTCTCCACCAGGAGGCGATACCGCTGTTCGCTCTCCCGCAGGGCCTCCTCGGCCTCCCGTTGTTGGGTGACGTCAATGAGGCTTCCCAGAATAGCCGGTCGGTTGAGATAGGACACCAGGCGGCCCAATACCTCGCAATACAAAACGCGGCCGTCCCGGTGCCAGACCTTGACCACATAGCGCTCCGAGGGTTTTCCGGCATACCGTTCCTCGAGCTTTTGCCTCACCAGGTCCCGGGAATCCGGATGCACGAGATCCAGCAAGTTCATCCCGTCTGTCAGATCCTCGGGGGAGTAGCCGAAAATCTGGGCAAAAACCGGGTTGACATAAGCAAACCGGTTATCCTGGATAACAAAGATGCCCACCAGGGAGCTTTCGGTGTAGGTCCGGAAGCGCAGTTCGCTCTGCCGCAGGGCCTCCTCGGCCTCCCGCCGGGCCGTCACGTCCCGGCCTACTCCTTGGTACTCCTGCACCCGGCCCTGATGGTTAAAAAAGGCATAATTGATCCAAGCTACCCGACGGGAGCTGCCGTCCGGCAGGATTACCTGGTGTTCAAGCTCCCCCACCGGCCGGTCCGGGGTCAGGGTGGCCAGGTGGGCTTGAATCTGATTTTTGGCCTCCGGTGTCAGAAAGGAAAGGAAAGACCGGCCGATTAACTCTGCCGGGGTCTTGCCTAAATATCGGCACAATGCGGCATTGACATAGGTCAGGGTGTCATCCGGAGTGAACCGGCTGATGAGGTCGGTCTGGGATTCCACAATGGCCCGGTAGCGTCTTTCGCTGAGTAACAGTTTCTCCTGGGCCGATCTGGCTGCAGTAATATCCATGACCGAGCCGATGTATTCCAAAGGGGCGCCCTGGCGATCCCGCACCAGATTGAATTCATCATGGAGCCAACGATACGTCCCATCTTTATGTAAGAACCGATAGGCCACCGACTGGAACCGGACTTCAGTCCCGTTTTCTAATTTTTCAACCACACCTGGATAATCTTCCGGGTGGAGCCGAGCCGCCCACAAAGAGGGGTCGGCCAGGAATTCGGCGGGGCTGAAGCCGGTTAGGTTGCTGATGTTTTTACTGAGATAGATCAAGGCGCCCATGTCGCCATAGCGGCGGCTGTATAGGGCCGCCGGGCTGTGATCCAGCAGGCATTCCAGGCGGGCCTGGGTTCTTTCCAGTTCCGTCCTGGTTTTTTTGTCACCGGTGATGTCTATGGCATAAACGCCCACCTGGACCACCTGGCCGGAGGCATCGAAAATGGGGTAAAGAATGTTATAGATATAAAACCCCCCGTCTTCATCTTCAAAACGCCTGATTCTGCCGGTGGCGATAACTTCTGCGGCTTTGGCCTTTCTTCCCTGAGACAGATGCGGCGGCATGAGGTCGAAGACATTGAGGCCGATGAGCTCCGGGACGGACAGCCCCAGACGCCGGGCGGCAGTGTCGTTGGCGGCTAAGACGACGCCTTCGGGAGTGAGAAGCATGGCCACGTCCTGGAGGGCGGCGAGGAGGGCCAGAAAAGCGCTCTCAGGCTGTTTGACGGCTGCGGCTGCGTCCTTTTGGGCCTGGATAGGACGGATGACCGCGATGAGATAGGTTTTCCGACCGATGCGGGTGGCCCGCAGGCTCACTTCCGCCCACTGCCGGCGGCCGGACCGGTCCTGAAAGAGCCATTCAAAGAGCTGCGGCCCTTCCTTGGTAGCTTTCTCGATACTTTCCTGGGCCTTAGAGGCGGCATAGGGCAAGTCAGGGGTTGATAAGTCCGCCAGGGTGAGGCCCTTGACCTCCTGCCGGCTCCAACCGAACCTGGCGCAGAAACTGTCGTTGGCCTCCAGTAATTTACCGGTTCCAGCCTCCACCAGGAGGATGCCGTCACTGGCGCCTTGGAACAGTATCTCGTAGAGCGCCTTGGCGGGGGCGCGTCGGGGGGGAAAATTCTTCCGGCCTGTGGGAGGGGGATGGCAGGGGGCCCTATTGTGACGCAAGGTTTTTTCGTTCATGGGAAAATAACAAACTGATAATCAATTAGTTTATATCATAATGAATTTTAGGGAGATTCACAATATTGCTAATTTACTCAAGTATAATTACTTAATATATAACGATAAGATAGAAAAATCAATCCCTAAACATAAAAAAATCCCATGAAACAGTAAGATTACTGTGGAAATATTTTTTTCTGAGAAAAAAATTTGGCGTAGCCAAACCAGGTCTGTTAAACTTCCCCCTGGGATGCAACAAGAAAAAACCCGGTTTCAGCAGGGAGGACGGCGGTAATGTCGTTTAATTGGCCTGAGGTGGATTGGGTGCTCCTGGATATGGACGGCACCTTGCTGGATAAATATTTTGATGATTATTTCTGGGAAACCCTGGTGCCCCAGGAATATGCCCGCCAGCGGGGGATGGAGCTGGCCCAGGCCCGGCTGGAAGTGTTTGCCCGTTACAAACGAGAAGAGGGGACCCTGAACTGGACGGACATCGATTTCTGGACCCGGGAACTGGCCCTGGATATCCCCGCCTTAAAGGAAGGCATCCGGCACCTGATCGAGGTGCATCCGGACAGTGAACCTTTTCTCACTTATGTCCGGGGCCTTAATAAGCAGGTGATCCTGGTGACCAATGCCCACTATAAAACCCTTGACCTGAAAATGAATCAGGTGGGTCTCTTGGGCTACTTCCATCGGGTGGTTTCTTCCTTTGACCTGGGCGCGCCCAAGGAGCTGCGCCGGTTCTGGGAAACTTTGGAAGCTCTGATCGGTTTCGAGCCGCAGCGCACCCTGCTGGTGGACGATAACCGGGAGGTCCTGCAGGCAGCCCGGGATTATGGCATCAGGTATGTCTTTTTCAAGGCAATATCCAGCTCCCAGGCTGAGGCCGAGACCTCCCGCCGGTTTCCGGTACTGCATTATTTCACCGAGTTGATGCCCTGAGGCTTAAAGGCTCCCCTCGCCGCCGGGGGCCCGCTCAGGCTTTTTCCCGCCAGATGGTCGCTCCCAGGGCGGATAGTTTGTTTTCTATCCTCTCATAGCCCCGGTCCAGATGATAGACCCGGTGCACCTCGGTCTGGCCCTGGGCCCCCAGGCCGGCCAGGATAAGGGAGGCACTGGCCCGCAGGTCGGTGGCCATGACCGGGGCCCCCTGGAGCGATTTGACCCCCCGGACCACGGCCTGGTTGCCGGACACCACGATGTCGGCCCCCAGTCGCCGCAACTCGCTGATATGCATGAAGCGCTTCTCAAAAATGGATTCGGTGATAACGCTGACCCCCCGGGCCAGGGCCATGGCGGCCATGAACTGGGCCTGCATGTCAGTGGGGAAGCCCGGATACGGCATGGTTTTGAGGTCCACCCCGGTTAAACTGCCCCCGGGCCTGACGCTGATGATGTCCTGATCAACCTTCAGGCGCAGCCCGGCTTCGATGAACTTGTCGATAACCGCGGTTAGGTGTTCCACCGGGGCCTGGCGGATGGTTACCTCCCCCCGGGTGATGGCGGCCGCGGCCAGATAAGTGCCGGCCTCGATGCGGTCCGGCATGATCCGATATCTGGCCGACTGGAGTTGTTTAACACCGTGAACCGTGAGGACATCCGAACCGATGCCCTGGATATCGGCGCCCATGGCCTGCAGGAATCTGGCCAGATCCGCCACCTCCGGCTCCTGGGCGGCGTTTTTGATCACGGTCCGGCCCCGGGCCAGGGTTGCCGCCATGAGCAGGTTTTCCGTGCCGGTGACCGTGGGGAAGTCTAAGATGATCTCGGCTCCCTCCAGGCGTTTGACCGCGGCCTCCACGTAACCGTGCTGCAGGGTGATTTTCACCCCCATTTCCTCCAACCCTTTTAAATGCAGGTTGATGGGGCGGGCCCCGATGGCGCAGCCCCCGGGCAGTGACACCCTGGCACGGCCCAACCGGGCCACCAGCGGCCCCAAGACCAGCACCGCGGCCCGCATGGTCTTCACCAGATCATAGGGCGCTTCCCAGGAGGTCAGGTCCCTGGTGTCCACCGACAGGCCGTCAGGGCCGTCCGCGAAGCGGGCTCCCAGATTTTCCAGCAGTCTTTTGGCGGTGCGGATATCAGCCAGGTTGGGAACGTTGTGCAAGGTGTGTTGGGCCGGGGCCAGCAAAGCCGCCGCCAGGATGGGCAAGGCGGCGTTCTTGGCCCCGCTGATGCTCACCTCGCCCTTTAAGGGAATGCCGCCGGCAATGACAATCTTATCCATGGCCGTTCGCATATCATAAAAAACACTTAATCTCAAGCATTATCTCGCCCCAAGTTCACCCTCTACTGCAGAAAAATAAACTTGTTATATCGGATAGATAAATCATCACGAGAGAACTGCTGGGCACTGCATCCTGCTAAGCTTTGACAGGCTTCCCTTCCCTTTTTAGGTCTTATAGGGCAGCTGTCTGCCGCTAGGCCCGAGGTCGGGCGGTGGTATCCCTGGTTTTATTGGTGGCTTTGGGGTTGGCGGAGGGGGTTGGCTTGTTGATGATCATCCCCCTGTTGCAGCTCATTTCATTGCCAGAAGCGCATATGGCTTCATGATCCATGCAAAATATTATCCGGACGCCGCTGATATCTATCTTAATTTTAGAAGGAATTCATGATAATATGGTGGTGCAAGCTTTAGGGACGGGCTGGCAGAATTTTTCATATAATTTTTCTCATTTGCATGACTTACCAGTCATCCGGGAACTATGAGAATATCCTTGCCTCCCTCACCCCGAGCCTCGCCCCCCGCCAGCGAAGGGCGAGGGAGTTAATGGAATCTTGGCTCAAAGGCTATTTTGGCAGCAACTGGCCCCTGACCGATATATTTTCCTGTAAGCGTTCAGCGGTCAGCTCACAGCCGTCAGCTAATGATTTAAATTCAGATAGTTATTCCAAGATGGCAGGATGCTGGTTTATCAATTAGTTTGCCTAACTCCTTGTTTTTGCTGAAAGCTGAATGCTGATAGCTGAACGCCTACATTTTCCTAATATTGGCCAGGTTTTTTCCTGAGAGCTGAACGCCTGCCATTTTTATCAGATTGGCAAGGAAAAGAGATGCTGATGGGGCGGACCGGTCCTTTTATCTTATGCCTAAATCCCTGGGTCTATGATTTTGCGGCCCACGATTTTTTTGCCAGGCCTTTGGGTCTGCTCTATCTGGCCGGCTTGTTGCGAAGCGTGGGCTTTCAGGTGGCTGTGCTTGACTGTGCCAGCCGCCCACCTGGCAGCCGCGGTCCTAGAGGTCGCTGGCCCAAGGAATCTCTTCCCACGCCCCTGCCCCTCCAGGGTCTGCCCCGGCGCTATAGCCGTTATGGTCTCAGTATGGCCCAGGTGCAGGACGGTTTGGCCCGGCAGCCCCGCAGTCCGGATGCTGTGCTGGTGACCTCTCTGATGACCTACTGGTATCCCGGGGTGCAGGCCGGCATTGCCCTGGTCCGGCAGCATTTCCCGAACGCACCCGTTATCCTGGGGGGCATTTATGCCACCCTCTGCCCGGAGCACGCCCGAAACTACAGCGGCGCCGATTATGTCCACACCGGCCCCGGGGAGGAAGGCCTTCTGTCGCTCCTGAGCGACCTCATTGGCCTAAAAGCGCCGCCCCTTGAATTGCCCGACCTGGATACTTTGCCCTATCCGGCCTGGGACCTGCTTGCGGACCGCCGGATGCTGCCCCTGGTGACTTCTCGGGGCTGCCCGCTGTCCTGTGACTATTGCGCTTCGCGACTGCTGGTGTCCCGCTTCCGGCGGCGGCAACCGGACAACGTCATCGCCGAACTGAGGTACTGGCATAAAAGGTTCGGGGTGACCGATGTCGCCTTTTATGATGACGCCCTCCTTTATGGGGCAGATGATCACTTATTACCGGTCCTGGAAGGAGTAGTCCGTCTGGAGTTGCCCCTCCGATTTCACACGCCCAACGGTCTTCATGTGAGCCTCATTGACCGGCGTTTGGCCGGGTGGCTCAAACGGGCCAACTTCGCCACCCTGCGTCTGGGTCTGGAGACCACTGCCACCGGGGCGGACCGCCGGGATCGGAAAATCCAGGCCGGCGACCTCGAGAAGGCATTGGCAGCCCTGCGTGAGGCGGGCTTTAAGCCCGAAGATCTGGGGGTCTATCTGCTCATGGGCCTGCCGCACCAGGAAGACGAGGAAGTGGCGGAGTCCATCCGACAGGTACGCCGCCTTAGGGCCACCCCGGTGCTGGCCCAGTATTCCCCGATCCCGCAGACGGCCCTGTGGGACGAGGCGGTCAAGGTCTCCCGCTATGACCTGGCCGCGGACCCACTCTACCACAACAATTCCCTTTTTCCCTGCTGGCCGGAGTTTTCCTGGGAGCGCTATACCCGGCTGAAAAATCTGGCCGCGGGGAGAGACGAGAGGCGCAAATAAGGAGGAAAGGCCATGGGTACTTCGGCGGCGCGCAAGGCCCCTGTGGGAAGGCTCTGGCGGAATGCCAAATCTTTCGCTTCCCGGTTTGCGGCGGGACAAGAGGCCTCAGCCCCCCGGGTGGGGGAGGTCGTGGCCCGCTATATCGCAGCCCTGCGGGAGTCTTCGGGCACACAGGAGAGAGGCCAGGGTGAACCCATAATGGCGGATGTAACCCGGACCGCAGGCCATTTGAGCGGTTTTTACCGCGACTGGGAGCAATCCGGTTGGGAGACGGCTTTAGCCCGGCAGGGAGTGAACCTGTCAGCCAGGCCAACCCTACCCGAAATTATCCCGGCCCTACTGGACAGACTGGCCGGTGCCGGGGCCAGGCTGGGGGAGGCCGTGGCCAGGGCCGCCCTCATCGAGCATTTCCGGGGGTTTTTTGGGGCTGAGGGAAATTCTCATCAAACCGGCGTTACTGCAGGGGTAAGGTGCCCTGAGCCAACGGCCGGGATTCGTTCTTTCCTGGGGCTGGCCATTTATCGAAAAATTATTTCAGACCTGGGCGAGCCCCTGGAATTCCAGGCTGCAACGATTCAACGGGGTATAGAACGGCAAGAGGTAATCAGGTCTTATATTCTGGGACACATACAGGCTTTGGGATCGGAGAGTGAAAAAGCCTCACCTTTTTCAGACGAGGAGGCGGGAGAACTGTTGGAGCTAATCCTTACCCGTCTGGGCAGCCGCCATGAGTGTTAAGGTCTTTATCGGCTCCGGGTCTGAAACTGAGTCCGTTGGCCGGTATGATTGCGCCATCGGACTGGGGCCCTCCTCCCTGGGCATGATGGTACACCACAATCTGGGGCTGTTAGGGCAGGGAGCCGGTTCCTTGCCGGAAGAAGTTCGTACTTTCCTGGTGGTCGGCATCGGTGTCTGGGCTGCAGATAAGGCGGTCCCGCGTCAGTCTGCGCCCGACGCCTGGACCCGTCAGCTGCAGGTGTCCCTCCCGGCAGCCGGGTGGGGCGAGGTAATGGGGGCGTTTGCCTCTTTGGCGGGCTTTCTCAGTGGTGATGCCTGGCGCCTGGAAGCCAGACCGGTGCGGCCATCCTTAGAGCTCGGCTCCAAGCCTACTGAATCCTGGCATCCGGACTGCGTCTGTCTCTTTTCCGGCGGGGTGGATTCCCTGGCCGGGGCCATTGATCTATTGGAGGCCGGCCGGAGGGTTTTGCTGGTGAGCCACTATGATTTCGGCCAACTGGCCAGCAGCCAAAACATGCTCACCGAGGGGCTGAGCCGCCATTACGGCCCGGCCCAGGTCCGCCGCTGGGGCTTCCGGGTCCAGTTCGAGGCCCCGGAACTCAGCCTGCGCAGCCGCTCACTCCTGTTCCTGGCTCTGGGCCTGGCCGCGGCTTCGGTATGGGGCCGGAAGCTGCCCCTCTTCATCCCGGAAAACGGCTGGATCAGCCTCAATCCGCCCCTCACCGGCAACCGGCTGGGGAGCTACAGCACCCGGACCACGCATCCGTATTTTATTACCGGGTTGAAGCAGTTCCTCGCTTCGGTGGGAATTGCCCATAATCTGATTAATCCTTACCAATACCAGACCAAAGGAGAAATGCTGGCCCAGAGCCGCAACCAGACCCTGCTCCGGGATTTGCTGCCGTACACCATTTCCTGCGCCCACCCGGTGGCCTCCCGGTGGCGCAAGGACCGCCAGGGGAACTGCGGTTACTGCTTCCCCTGCCTCCTGCGCCGGGCCGCCCTGCATGCGGTGGGCTGGGATGACGGCCGGGAATATGGTCAGGATGTCCTCCGGCAACCCGAGGTCCTGGCCAGCCGGGCCAAGGGGGCCGACCTGCGCAGCCTGCTCTATCTGCTGGCGGAATGGCGCCGCCATCCCCGACCGGAGGAACTACTCTGGCAGACCGGACCCATCCCCGGCGAACCCCAGGAGGTGGCGGAATCGATAAACCTGGTGGGCAGGGGGATAGAGGAGATTGACCGGTGGATTAGGGTAAAGGGCGGGGATTTATGAGAACAATTGTAACGGAAGTTCCAGTTTTAAAAAATAGAAATTTTGGTTATCTTGTTAATATTATAAATTAAATCGAACTATCTGGCCATTTTCCTACTGGGTACACATATCCTTTCGGGGAGCTTGATTGACAATGCCTCCGGAGATTATCAGTAAATCGCCAAAAATGAGATGGCCGGTGAATAAATTCAGTGGGTTATCTACCGAAAAACCGAACCCTGCAGTGTCGGCAATATATTTTTAATTAGTTAATATCTTTGAAGAAATTTGCTGGTCCCGGGTGTTCCATAACTTCCTGCGGGGCCGGCAGTTCGAGTTCGAGGTCATTGCCAACCTCAAGGTCATGGTGGCCAATCGTCTCCTGGATCCCATGGCCAAACTCCACCTGCTGGAGTGGCTGGAGGGGGTGCATCTGCCCAGCATCCAGCGGGAGCAGATCGATTATAA
>Ga0194125_10011882_pt1 | contig 11571 bp, 6 predicted proteins | sample TA2KigC250mmetaG_FD_148626 | JGI IMG/M metagenome (GOLD analysis project Ga0194125, IMG submission 148626) | Freshwater microbial communities from Lake Tanganyika, Tanzania - TA2015034 Kigoma Deep Cast 250m | ecosystem: Environmental > Aquatic > Freshwater > Lake | place: Tanzania: Lake... | reverse complement strand
CGCCGACATGGCTCCGTGCTGTCCCCAGGTCTTGTCCCCAGGATTTAGGGGAAGGCCATCTCCTCGACGTAGATCTCCTGGAAGCGCGGGTCGGCGGCCAGCGAGAGGTGCTCGACCCTCTGGCGGACGTGCTCGAATGGCGTGCCGAAGAGCGCCAGTTTGGCCCCCAGCAGCGCGGTGTTGCCCGCGGGCTGCACCTGTTCCTCCGGGAACTGGATCAGCCCGATGCGCCGCGCGCTGGCGCGGTTGACGTAGTTGCCGAAGGCCCCCGCCAGGTACAGCCGCTGTACGTCCCCAGCCGACGCCCCCAGCAGATCCAGCACCATTCGCACGCCGGCCGCGATCGCTCCCTTGGCAAGCTGAAGCTCCCGGACGTCGCGCTGCGTCAGCGCCACCGGCGGGCACACCGTGAAGCACGATTCGCCGCTGCACAACCTCCCCGCCGGCGAGATCAGACCCAGCTCCAGGCCCGCAGCCACCGCGTCCACCAGGCCACTGCCGCAGATGCCGCGCGGCGCGGCGCCCCCAAGCACCCGGCAGCGGAGCTGCCCTTCCACCACGCTGACCTCGCTGATCGCCCCCGTGGCCGCCTGCATCCCCATCTTGATGCGGCCCCCTTCGAAGGCCGGGCCCGCTGCCGTCGAGGCGCACAGGATCCGCTCCCTCGTCCCGAAGACGATCTCGCCGTTGGTCCCCAGGTCGATCAACCCCAGCAGCTCGGAGCTTTCGTGCATCCGGGTGGCCAGCATGCCCGCCAGGATGTCGCTGCCCACGAATCCGCCCAGGCACGGCAGGAACTCGACCCGCGGGTCGCCGGCGATCCGCCAGCCTAGCTCCGCCGCGCGGAACGTCATCAGCCCGTCGCGAGCGGTTTCGAAAGGCACATGCGACAGCGGCTCGACGTCAACACCACAGAAGAGGTGATGCATGGCGGTGTTGCCCACGATCACCACGCGCCCGATGGGATCCCGCGCCGCCGGCAACATATCCTGAATCAGCCGTCCAATCCCGGAGCGAATCAGTTCCCCCAGCTTCCGCCCGCCCTCCGCGCTCAGGCCAACCTGGATGCGGCTCATGATGTCGGCGCCGTAGCCCGCCTGCGGATTCAGCCCGCTGCGCACGCCCAGCACCGCGCCGCTCTTCAGGTCAAGCAACTGCGCCACCAGCGTGGTGGTGCCCAGATCCACGGCGACGCCACACCCTTCCCCGGGCATGAACTCGAAAGGCGAGTCGTCGGCCAGGATGGGCGCCTCCCACTGGGCGACCTCCAGCGCGAGGTCACTCTGCGCCAGCGCCCGGCAGGACAGCCTCCAGCCGTCCGCCAGCTCCTCTGGGGCCAGAACGCTGCGCTCCTCCGGCGTGGGGGGCAGGGACCCGGAGAGCACCTTCACGCGGCAGCGGCGGCAGCGCCCCCGCCCGCCGCAAGGGAACTCGACGCCATAGGCAAAAAGCACTTCCCGGAGCGGCGTGCCGCGCCGGACTTCCAGCCTCTCCCCCTGCGGCCGCAACTCGATGCTGACCAGGTCACTCATAGACGAGGCGAGCGCCAAAGGACTATAATCCCACGGAGGCCGCTCTATGCTCAGGATCACGCTACTACTCATAGTCGCCGCGCTCGTGGTCGGGGCGCTGGTGCTGTGGATCGTCGGCGAGCGCGGCCGGCTGCTGTTAGGCTCCACGCGGCGCTTTTTCCGCGAGGGCGGGCGGCTGCACGGCTACGTCTACGGCCGCTGGACGCGCCAGTACATCGACGTGCTGCTGAACCGCCTGCCAGCCAATCCCAAGGCCACACACTGGCTGGCCGACCGCTATCACGGCAAGGTGCTGACCCATGACCACGCCACCGCGCTGGTCGGCAGCGACAAAGACGTACCCTTGCAGGACCTCGATCAGGTCGTCCCCTATCCGGTGGCGCGCAACCTGGTGCTGAAAGGCCCGCCCGACGTGGCCGTGTACGAGTGCGTGTGCCGCCATGCGCGTGAAAGCCACTGCCAGCCCACCCAGGTGTGCATGGTCATCGGGCAGCCCTTCGTGGATTTTGTCCTCGAGCACCATCCCGACACCGCGCGCCGGCTGAACCAGCAGGAGGCGCTCGAGCTGCTGGCGGACGAGCACCAGCGCGGCCACGTCCACGCGGCCTGGTTCAAGGACGCCATGCTCGATCGCTTCTACGCCATCTGCAACTGCTGCAAGTGCTGCTGCGCGGGCATCCAGCAGATGCGACTGGGGACCCCCATGATGACCCCGTCGGGCTATGTGGCGGAACACAAGTCCGACCTGTGCGGGGAGTGCGGCACGTGCGTCGAAGCCTGTCCCTTCAATGCCCTGTCGATGGACGGCGCCCGGCCCCGGCTCGACTTTGAGAAGTGTCTGGGCTGCGGCGTCTGCGAGGTGAAGTGCCCCAACCAGGCGGTGGCGCTGGTCCGTGACGAGCGCAAGGGCATTCCCCTGGACGTGCGCGCGTTGGCGGGCTGAGCCCGATGTCGTTCACTCGGGGCGCCACCACTCCCTGCCGGTCGTGGCTCGGTTGCGTTTCCCAGGGCTCTAAGGCTCCTGCCGAGCCGCGAGCGTTACCGAGCGGTTGGGACTGCCCAAAACGGGACAGTATTGGGGCTGAACCGCGTGCTATGCTGAGGGCCATGGCACGGGTATTCACTGCTCTGCTCCTGATGGCGGCCCTGGCGCTGGCCGCCGATGTTACTGGCACCTGGAACTTCACCATCGAGACCCCGGCCGGCACCGGCAACCCGGTTTTTGTCTTCCAGCAGGACGGCGAGAAGCTCACCGGAACCTACACCGGCATGCTGGGCAAGGCGGACGTCACCGGTACGGTCAAGGGCGACAAGATCCAGTTCCAGTTCGAGGCCTCCTACGAGGGCCAGAAGTTCTCCATCCGCTACTCCGGCGTCATCGAAAGCCCCACCCGGATGAAGGGAACCGCCCAGTTCGCGGACATGGGCGAGGGCGCCTGGACCGCGGTCAAGAAGTAGAAACCAGTCCGTGCGAAGGTTGCCGCCGGCCCGCCCGCGGTGTATATTTGACTTGACCGGGGCCGATCTCGCGGTAGCCGCACCACCAGGAGAGCCGAACGATGTGGATCATACCAGTCATAGCTGTACTTTTAGTCGCCATAGCCGTCTATGAGTACCGCCTTCGCAAGCCGGACCAGCTTGTGTTGTGCGAGGCCGACGGCGCCGTCCGTCTGCGCCGCCGGCGTTTCTATCCGCGCCATTTCAGCCTGGCCCTGCCGGGCACCACGCACCCCCTCGAGCTGAAGATCGACGGCGCGGCGCGCGGCGGCATTCAGATCCGGACCGCGCTGGTCCTCACCGTGGCCCCGGCCCGCGAGCACCTGGCCAGCCTCGTCCGGGTGGGCGGATGGCGGCGCGATGCGCTCATCAAGGCGGCCAGGGAGCTGGAGACAGTGGTCCAGGGCACGGTGAAGGAGTTCACCGAGAGGCACCTGCTGGAAGAGCTCGCTTCCGAGAAACTCAGCGCGCATCTCTCGGCTGGTGTGAACGAGAGCGCGCCCAGGTTCGGCCTGGAACTGGTGTCCCTCACGGTTCACTCGGTCGATCCCCTGGACCCGGAGATCGCCGAAGCCATGCGGCGGCGTGAATCCGCCCGCATCCTGGAGCAGACCGAGCTGCTCAACCAGCAGGCGCGCGTGGCGGCGGCGCGAGCCAGGATTGACGCGGATGAGCAGATCGCCCTCTCGGAACACGAGCTGGAGCTGAAGAAATACGGCCTCCGCGAGGCCGAGGTGGAGAAGGAGGCTTTGCTGGCGCAGAAGCGCACCGAGGACGAGCTCAAGCGCAGCCGGATGAGGCTCGCTTACGAACAGGAGGAAATGGCTCTCCTGAAGAACAGCCCCGAGCTGCTCCTGCTCAGCCCGCAGGCGGCGCGTCTGGCCGAGGCCAGTCAGAACCTGAAGAACGCCCGCACCATCGTCTCGCTGTGGTCCTCGGATGCCGAGCGCGAGTCCCGGCTTTCCAACTTGTTTCAGCGTTTCCTCGAGCTGGTTCTCGAGGGTGACACCAGGCAGTTGAGAGCCAAGGGCGAAAGCGAGGGATCCTAGCCCGGCCGGGCGCCGTAGCATCGCCCGGCAGTGCTGGCACGCCTATGCGTGAGAGTCAGGCGCCTCTGATCGACCTTGCGGCGGGCCCCCCGCAGCCGCTCACGGACGCCTTTGCCCTCCGGCCGGTCAAGGCGGCGGTGGTATCGGAGATCAGCGAGGCCACCGCCTCGTCTCCGGTGGCCCCCGAAGAGCGGGTGAACTTCCACATCGGGAATCCGGTCCAGGATCCCCGGCTCGTGGAGCTGTACGCCCGGATCGCTCTTGGCCTGGGGCCGCGTACAGTGAGCGCCCGGGATGACCTCGCCGCCGGGCTCAGCGCCGAACTCGGCTGGGAGGCGCCGGATCGGGCCAAGCTCGATTTCCTGCTCGAGTTGATCCGCAGAAGCACGCCCTACCTCCCCCGCGGAGGGTTCCTGAAGAACAAGCCGAATGAGTTGGTCCGCCTGTTCGCCGAGTGGCTGACCAGGCAACCCGAGCCGCTGGCCTACGACCTGGGCGATAAGACCGGCAGACGCGAGGTCATTCTGGCCTCCGGTGGAATCGCGGAATCCTTGCGGGTGCTGTTTCACGCTCTGGCCGGCCAGCTTCAGCATCTCCCGGCCGCCGTCTTCAGTCACGGAATCCGCCTGCCCGAACACCTCACGCAGTTCGAGACGCTGCGTTTCCACTCGCTTCCCGACAACAACGAGGCCGCCGCGGTGGCGGTGCTCGAAGACTCGGTGACGGGCGATGCAGCCTGCCCCTCTTTCGTTCTGCTGGGCAGAATCATCTCGGAAGAGACCCGCCGCGCCTTGCGACTGCTCAGCCGCGACTACCCGCTGTTCATCCTCGAAGCCAACGACGCCCCCAATCACCTGTCACTGGCGCGCGAGGCCAAGATGATGAACCGCACCCTGCGGTTCCTTACTCCCGCCATCTTCTCGCCGCGTCTGGAGGGGCTGTCCACGGTCTTCATCGCCGGCTATGACGAGTTCATACGCCTGATCGAGACCGTACACTTCCAGCTCAAGGGAACCCCCTCGGCCGCGGAAGTAGAGCTGCTGACCTACCTGCTGAAACGTGGCTGGCCCGCTGGCGGGGCCGAGCCCCTCCTGGACGAGACACTGTACCAGGAGAGTCCTCCCGTTCTGACCGGCGCGCATCGCGTGGCCGGGGCGGCCCTCTCCAGAATCGAGAGCCGGACGGCCCGGATCGCGAGCATCTGGGGAGCACGGATCGAGAGCGCGCTGGAGTCCGTCGTCGAGCGCTCCGCCGGGCGTCTGGAAAGGGCGCTGGAGCCGGTGGCCCGCGGCCCGTTGGTGAGCGACCCCTTGGAAGGGCTTGGCTTCCGGGAGATCCTGGCTCAGCTTCCGGCCCGCCAGGCCGACCTGACCGCCGCCTTCAAAGCCGCTTTCCTCCGCCACCATCCCGAGTACCGGCTCGAGGCTTCGCTGGTGGTCAGCGGGTCAGCGCGCACGGCGCTGGGTCTGCTGGGGTTTCACTGCCGCATCCGCGAGGTAGTCATTCCCGATTTGAGCTGGACCTACGAGCACTGCTTCCCCAGCGTCACGTCGGTCCCCTTGACCCCGGCCTTCGAGCTGGACGTCCCGCGGATGATCCAGGCGGTCGAAGACAAGCTGCTCCAGGACCCGGGCTGGCGCGACTACGGCGCCGTGGTCTTCAACAACCCGCACAACGCCACCGGCCAGGTCTTCCGCGAACAGGACCTGCGGACGCTGCTGCGCCACTACCTGGAACGGGGCATTCTGGTCATCGACGATCTCTCCTACCAGAACGTCGCCCCGGCCCACGATCTCGCGGGGCCGCTGACGCTGCGCCAGCTTGCTGACGAGCTGGCTCGTCTCGGCTACATCTCCACGGACCAGGCGAACCGGGTGGTAGCGGTGCATTCGCTTTCGAAGACGGATTGCCTGGCGGGCGCCCGCCTGTGCCTGGTCGAGATCCGCGGCCCGGATTTGCGCCGGCGCTTTGAGGCCGTCAACGCCGCCATCGCACCCAACCTCGGAGCGATTCTGCTGGGGTATCTGTTCTACCGCAACGGCGCGCAGAGCGCCAACTCGTACTGGAAGCTTCGCAACGTCATCTTCGAAGAACGGATGAGCGCCATCGAAAAGGCGGCCGCGGACCTGCCGCCGGAGCGGAATCCCTTCGGGATCGCCATCACCCGTCCGGCCGGGAGCATGTATCCGCGGATGACGCTGGAGCATCTTCCGGCGGGCATCTCCCTGGACTGGATCGCCTCGGGGCTGGCCCGCCAGGGCATCGGTCTGATTCCGCTTTCCACCTTCGCCCACACGGAGGAAGGTTTCGAAACCGGGCGCAGGTCGTTTCGGATAACCCTGGGCGGCGCCGACGGCGCGGACCGCCTGCTGACCAAGACCCGCCGCGTGCTGATTGACCTGAACCGCCTGATCGCGGAAGAGGAATCCCACTACAACCGGAAGTCGCTGGCGCTGTCGGGCTGCCGCGCCCACCCCAGGTTGGACTCGCCGGCGCTCCGGCGGCAGTGGGACGCGCTGGCCGCCGAGGTCGCTGCCTCGTGCCGCGAGATGGTCGCTCGGGAGCTGAAGGACTCGGGCAGCCCCGCGAAGTGGACCTCCGGTCCGGCCTCTCTCGCCCAGTTTCTGAATGACCGCCTCAGCGTGTTTGGCGCCCGCTTCCAGGACCGGCTCGCGCTGGCGCACGAATGGCTCTGGCTGGCCGAGGCCGAAGACGGGCGGAAACTCGAAGGGCTGCTCGAGCAGGAGTTCTGCAAGGACAGTCTGCCGCGGCGGCAGTCGCTGTTCCGGCGGCGGCTCTACGACCGGACAGTGCATCCCACGCAGATGTACTCGATACAGCCGGAGCGGTTGTGGGAACAGGCCATCGAGCCCATCATCACGGGGAGGCCAGCCGGCCGGCCCCTGGCGCAGCCTCTGGCCCGCGAGTTGGCCCGCGAGTTCCTGGGCTTGAACGTGGCCGTCACTTCGCGGGACGAAGGCAACGAGCTGCTGTTGGATCTCGACGCCGTGATCGCGGCCGAGGACGTGGTGCGGTTCGGTTCCACCGCCGAGTGCGGGACATTTCTCTCCTACTGGGGCGATTGGGACGGCAGCAACCGGCCCTCCGGCCAGGGACACCGCCTCATCGCCACCGTTCTGATGGAGAACGTCGCCCGGCTGGGACGGCTCCTCCGCATGTTGCTCAGGGCCAGCCCCGGCCTCGACGTGGACCCCCAGCTCATCGAGGAGGTGCACCGGCTGCCCGCAAACAACCGGCGTTTCGCGGCCTTGTTCGACGAGATCACCGACCTGACCCACCAGCTCGAGCGCCGCTACCGCGGCCTGCTGCCCTACGAGGTTCAGCCCGGCCCTGTCCGCAGGCTCGGCATGAAGCTGCGCCTGGCGCGCGACCCGGTGGTCTCGCTGTGGGAGCACAACGACCGGCTGGAGCGCAGAATGCTCGAGCTGCGCCGCAACCGCCGCCGCACCCTGGAGCACTACTTCGCCCTCAATAAGTCGCTGCGCAAGACCCTGCGCGCCCATCTCGGCGAGCTGCGCCGGCAGGTCTGTCACACCGAATTCGCGCTGGCCGCGGCGGGCTACCGGGATCTGCTGCGCCGCTTCGTCATCACGCCGCGCATTCATCAGACCCTGGTAACCTCCCCGGATCCGTTCGCCATCGACACCACCGTTCACAACCTGATGGAGATCAACGAGATCGCCGGGCGGCACGGGAATCCCGGCATGGTTCTCGCCCTCCAGGTGAGCATGTCCTCGGACGCGGAGGCCCTGATTGCGCTCGACCGCAAGATGCGCGCCAAACGGGAGGAGGCGCTGCGCTCCAGCTCCGCCGAGCTGCCCTCCATCTGGCTCGTGCCCCTGTTCGAGGACGTGCAAGTGGTGCGGAATGTGCCCGCTTATCTGGGCAAGCTCTGGGACTACGCCGTCCAGAGCCGCCGGCTCAGCCAGAGCGCCGAGAGCCGCTTCTCGGAAATGCTCTGCGAGGTCTTCATCGCCGGCTCCGATCTCAGCCAGCAGATCGGCCAGGCCGCCGGCCTGGCCTTGTACCGCAAGGCCAAGTACGACATCGTCCGCTGGCTGGCCGAGCGCGATCTGGTCGGTCCGGTGCGCATCAAGATGGGCAGCGGCGAGCCTATGCAGCGCCAGGGCGGCTACTACGCCCCGCTGTCGGGCCAGCCCGCATTCGTCCTCACCCCAGACAACGAGAAGACGCTGTCCCAGTTCGTCGAGCCTTCCGCCAAGCGCAGCACCCGCTATGCCGCCTCGCCTCTGATGGGGCTGTTTGCCAGCGGCGATCTGCGGACCTTCCAGAGCAACCTGTCGGAGCGGCTCCGGCACTTGCCCGCCGCCGAGCTGGCCCAGGTGCTCTACCACGTGGCGGAGGCGCAGCGATTCTCCGCCCGCGAGCTGCACCGCGCGGCGGAGCCGCTAACGGACACCCGCCTCCAGTTCGCCGGCCGCGGGCTTCAGGAGCTGGAGCGCCTTACCGTGGGATTGCAGGATCCGCTGGTGGATGAGTTCATGAAGCTGGCCACGGAGAACTTCCGCCGCATCCTGTACGGTTCTGAGGAGGATGTCGTCGGCATCTACGTGATCTCCTACTTCATCGCCCGCACCATGCCGCCCCTGCGTGACCGTCCCACGGTGCGCCCCGCTCCGGACGCGGCCGCCGCCCGCGGCCACAAGATCCTCCAGCGCATCGCCGCCACCATACCGTTCGCCCGCTACGGCAGCTCTCTGCGGGCCATCGCCCACAACCAGGCGCAGACCTTTGTGCTGGGCGTCAACCAGCTCACCACCGGGCTGTCTCGCACCCTGAACTCGTTCGCCCGCCAGCGCGCCGCCGAAGGAGAAGGCGAGGGCGTCCTGGCCGATCGCATTCTTCCGCACCTTCCCGTCTACGAGATCCTTCAGGCCTTGCGCCTTTATCACGATGTGGAGTTGCGCTGGCTGGGCCTCATGGAGCGCGCTTTTCCCGCCGGCAACTCGGCCTTCACCGTGCTCCGCGAAGACGCCGACTCCATCCGCGCCACCGTTCCGCTCTTCCAGAAGGAAGTGTTGCGCCGCCACGGGGTGCAGGTCGTGGAGTTCTTCGAAGGCGATCGCCTCATGCCGCGGCTGCTCCCGGCCCTGCGCCCGGATCTCGCGGTGTTGCTGCAACCGGATCTCTTCAACACCAGTGTGGATGTTCTGTTGGGCGCCATCGGGGACCGTGTCCCCCAAGCTTGGCGCCGGGAAGTCCAGCGGCTTCTGGCCATCCCTGAGGAGATCCGGGCCTGGCGCGAGAGGGCCTGGGGCCTGCTGGCTGAGCCGGTGTCCGCGCGGGTGTCCAGCTTTGTCGAGCTAGCCACCGCGCTGCACTCAGTGGCGCAACGCGCGCCGACCTTCGAGCCGGCGCTCATGCCTCTGACGCCCAAGAAGACGCGTGAGGTGGCCTCTTTTCTGCGCCGCCCCGCCGAGGACTCCTTGCAGCAGTTTCTGGTGGCCGCCTTCGAGTACCTGTCGGCCATACCCAGGGGCTCGGTCGAAGTCCCCACCAATCTGGTCAGGGCGGTGCGGGAGGTCGAGCGCATTGTCAAGATCGAGGAGCAGGCCCTGCCCGCGCGCCAGCAGGACCTGCTCCGCTTCTACCTGCTCCAGATCGCCCGCGCCGCGGGCGAAAACGGCTGACTGTCGCCGGGTGGGACGGCTATACTGGTAGGGTCTGTGGGGGAGGTGACCGCCTGCCCTTTGACGGCAAAGGAGTTGCGAACAACCAGTGAGCATCAGCCAGCTTGCACGATCCATCGTCGAATCGCCCACCCTGAAGCTGAACCAGACCGCGACCCTGCTCAGGGACAAGGGTGAACCTGTCATCCATCTGGGGGGCGGGGAGCCTAAGACCCGGGCCCCTATCGATGCCATCATCAATTGCACGGCCTTGCTGAACACCGGCGAAGTGCGCTACGCCCCGGCCGACGGCATCCCCCAGCTCAAGAAGGCCATCATCCGCTACACGGAGGAGCACTACCACCGGCTCGTCGCCCCGGAGCAGGTGGTCGCTTCCAACGGCGCCAAGCACTCCATCATGATGGCCCTCTACGCCATCCTGGAGCCTAAGGACGAGGTCATCTTCCCGGTGCCCTTCTGGGTGAGCTACCCGGAGATGGTCAAGCTGGCCGGCGGGGTGCCGGTACCCATCCGGGCGGAGGACGGCACTTTCCAGCCCACCGTCAAGGAGATCGCCGACGCGGTGGGCTCCTACACCAAGGCCATCATCATCAACAGTCCCAACAACCCCTCCGGCGTCATGTACTCGGAGGAATTCGTGGCCGGCATCGTCGAGCTGTGCGAGAAGAAGAAGCTGTGGCTGCTCATGGACGACACCTACAACCGGCTCATCTTCGACGGACGCACCCCCACCAACTGCTACCGCTACGCCAGCGACCTCGGCGAGAGCTCCCAGTTGATAGTGGTCAACTGCATCTCGAAGATGTATGCCATGACCGGCTTCCGCATCGGCTGGGCGGTCGGCAACAAGGAGGTGGCGGCGGCCATGGCCAACATCCAGTCGCAGCAGACCTCGGGACCTTCCGTCCCCGCGCAGTGGGCCGCGGTCGGCGCGCTGAACGGCGTACAGAGCTCCATTGACGGCTTGCGGCGCACCCTCGAGAACAACCGCAACATCCTGGTCAAGCACCTGAACGCCTTCACCGGAGTTAAGGTGACCAAGCCCGACGGCACCTTCTACACTTTCCCGGATTTCTCCGCCTACATGAAGGACTCCAACAAGCTGGCCAACCTCCTGCTGGAGAAGGTGCGCGTGGTGACCGTGCCGGGCAAGGACTTCGGCATGGAGGGACACCTGCGGATCAGCTTCTGCGGCACCATCAAGGACATCACCGAGGGCATCGAACGCATCAAGTGGGTGCTCGATCCCGACGCCCCCAACGAGCTGTATCTGGGTGATCGCAAGCTGGTGAGGGACTGGCGATGAACATCTACCAGGACATCCCTTCCCCCGCCGCCAGGCAGGCCGGCGAGCTGGCCAGCATCTTCGGGCTACAGAACCACGGGCTGACCAACCTGCACCGGGTGTATTGGAACCTGCCCACGGGCGCGCTGTACGAAGAATCCGTCTTCCGCGGCGAGGGCATCCTCGCTCACCTGGGGCCCCTGGTGGTCAACACCGGCAAGCACACCGGGCGCTCGGCCGCCGACAAGTTCATCGTCCAGGAGCCGACCACCGAAGAGAAGATCTGGTGGGGCGAGTACAACCGGCCCTATGAGCCGCAGCGCTTCAGCGCCCTCGTCACTCGCTTGCAGGGTTACCTGCAAGGGCGCGACGTCTTCGTCCAGGACTGCTACGGGGGGGCCGATCCGGAATACCGGATGCCCATCCGCATCATCACCGAGAAGGCCTGGCACAGCTTGTTCGCCCGCACCATGTTCCTGAAGCCCAGAACTCAAGACGAGTATAAGCGCCACGTGCCCGAGTTCACCATCATCCAG
>Ga0194125_10011879_pt1 | contig 11574 bp, 13 predicted proteins | sample TA2KigC250mmetaG_FD_148626 | JGI IMG/M metagenome (GOLD analysis project Ga0194125, IMG submission 148626) | Freshwater microbial communities from Lake Tanganyika, Tanzania - TA2015034 Kigoma Deep Cast 250m | ecosystem: Environmental > Aquatic > Freshwater > Lake | place: Tanzania: Lake... | reverse complement strand
TTCCATCAGCAGCTTGTCGGGCAGCCACTGGTGGTGGAAGCGCGGCCAGTCCGCGGCTTCCTGGATGTTCATGCCGAAGTCCAGCACGTTGAGGAGCACCTGCAACACCGTGCTGATGATGCGCGGTCCGCCGGGCGAACCCGCCACCAGGTACAGGTTTCCGTCGCGCAGCACGATGGTCGGCGTCATCGAGGACAGCGGCCGCTTACGCGGCGCGATGGCGTTACGCTCGCCCTGAATCAGCCCGTAGTAGTTGGGCGCGCCGGGCTTGACGGCGAAATCGTCCATCTCGTTGTTGAGCAGGAAGCCCACCCCGGGAGGCGTCACGCCGCAGCCGTAGCCGCCGTTGAGGGTGTAGGTAACGGCCACGGCGTTGCCCTCGGCGTCCACCACCGAGTAGTGAGTGGTCTCGGAGCTTTCCTCGTGGGACAGGCGGTTTCGCCTGTCCGCCGTTTCTTTCACACCTTCCTCGCCTGGCGGTCTCCCCGCGCTCACCCGCGCGCTGGGCGTGGCCCGCTCGGGGTCGATCGACTGGCGGCGCCGCGCCAGGTAGGCGGGATCGAGCAACCCCGCCACCGGCACCCGCGCGAAGTCGGGGTCGGCCAGGTACTCGGCGCGGTCGGCGTAGTACCTCCGCATGACCTCGGCCACGTAATGTATGGAGGCCGCCGCGCCCGCTCCCGGCTTCTCGTAGCCCGTGCCCTCCAGCATCCCGAGCATCCCCAGGATGCCCACGCCGCCGGAAGAGGGCGGCGGCGCGCCGATGATCTCGTAGCTGCGGTAGCGCCCGGTGAGCGGCTTTCTCTCCACCACCGCGTAGCCCGCCAAGTCGGCAGCCGTCCACAGCCCGCCATTGGCCCGCATGGCCGCCACCAGCCGCCGCGCGGTCTCGCCTTCGTAGAAGTCGCGCGCGCCCGAGCCCGCGATGCGCTTCAGCGTGGCGGCCAGCTCCGGCTGCGCCAGCCGCTCGCCCGGCTCCCAGTAGGCGCCATCCTTCAGGAATATTCGCTTCGACTCGGGGAAGCGCTCCAGCTTCTTGGTTGCTCTGAGGCTGCGCGCCAGGCCGTAGGAAACCGGAAAGCCCTTCTCGGCCAGCTCGATGGATGGCGCCAGCAGCTCGGGCCATTTCTTGCGCCCGTACTTGCGGGCAGCGAGTTCGAGTCCCCGCACCGTGCCTGGCACGCCGGGAGCGCGCCAGCCTTCGAGGCTGTCACGGGTAGGCTCCCCGTCCGGGCCCAGGTACATGTCCCGGGAGGCTTTTTCCGGGGCGCGCTCGCGGAAATCCAGAAAGGCGGTGCGGCCGTCGGCGAAGCGGATCAGCATGAACCCGCCGCCGCCCAGGTTGCCCGCGGAAGGATGCGTCACCGCCAGGGCGAAACCGACCGCCACGGCGGCGTCCACGGCGTTGCCCCCGGCCCGGAGCACGCGTATGCCCGCCTCGGTGGCGTGCGGCTCGCGTGATACCACCATGGCCTTGGGCGCGCGCACCGGCTGCCGCGCCAGCACCGCCAAGGAAATCGTCGCACCCAGCAACAGGGAGGTGAGCAACCGCCGTCGCATCTCGAACGATTGTACTATCTACCGGGCCACAGCACGCTGCCGCTTCCACTCGAACAGGACGATGCCGGCGGCCACCGAGACGTTCAAGGAGGAGATCCTGCCGGCCAGGGGGATGCGGATGAGGAAGTCGCAGTGTTTGCGAACCTGCTCGTGCAGCCCGTGCCCCTCGGCGCCCAGCACGAAGACCGTGGGAGTGGCGTAGTCCACCTGGTCGTAGGTCTCGGCGCCGCGCTCATCCAGCCCATAGATCCAGAAGCCGCGGCTCTTGAGGGTCTCCAGCGCCCGGTTCAGGTTGCCCACCCGCGCCACCGGGAGGTGTTCCAGGGCGCCCGCGGCGGCCTTGGCCACGGTCTCGGTCAGCGGCGCGGCCCGCCGCTCCGGGACCACCACCCCATGGGCCCCAGCAGCATGCGCCGTGCGGATGATGGCGCCCAGGTTGTGCGGGTCCTCGATGCCGTCCAGCGCCACCAGCAGGCCGGCGCCCTCCAGCAGGTCCTCCAGCGCGCAGTATTGGTGCGCCGCGCCCAGCGCGAGCACGCCTTGATGGGTTGCGCCGCCGCTCAGGCGGTCCAGCGTCTCCCGGTTCTCAAAGCGCAGGGGAACGGAGAGTTGGCGGCACAGGTCAATGATTTCCTGAAGCCGGTGTGAGGCGGCGCCCTTGGCGATCACCACCCGGCTCAGCGGGCGGCGGGCGCGCAGGGCCTCCAGGACGGGATGCACTCCGATGCGCAGGGCCACAGAACCATCATGCTACCGTGGCGGGGCAAGGGGAAGAGCCGGATGCGGGTCCCGGGCGGGATGTCCTCCAGAGTGCGGTAGCGCCGCGTGCCCCCTCACGCCCGGATGACCCGCATCCCAAAGAATGGCCGCCGGCGCCCTCCAGGGGCTATGGTGCGCGGCCGGCGGGCCTGTCTGTCCCGAGTTTACGCACTACTTCGCGCGGCCCGGACGCTGCCTTTCGGCAAGCGATTCAAAACACGGCAAATAGAGTCGACCGGGGTTTGCGATCGTACTGTTGCTTGCCCTTTACCTACACGTCCCGTGCTATGATCTCTGTCGGGTTCAGCACACGGTCTGGGTGACGCTTGCGGTCGACGTGGGGTCATGTGTGGGACCTGAGAGAACTGTTGGGACAATGAACCGACAGGAAAAGAATGGCCTACAACGCGCTGAACGCGAGGCTAGGACGGGTGTCGGCGGCACCGACCAGCCAGTACAGATCACTACGGAGACCGGAACAGCGGCCCCGCCAGACCACCCGTCAGGTGCCGGTCCACGGGAGGATTGTAAGGAGCGCCCAAGCCCAGAGAGCGCAGCCAAGCAGGAATGCGATTCCGCTCCACGGCAGCCTAATCCCAGTCCTCATGTTGTGCCAGCCCCACCCAACCCCCGCCAACCCAAGCACAGCCAGAACATAGCCGAACCATGGTGGAAGAGCTGGGACGGATGGAAGCGGCCGATTGAGATTGTCGGCATTCTTGGTGTGGTGTTCTATGCGATAGTGACTTACCTTCAGTGGCGCGACCTCAGACACAACTTTCAGGTTGACCAGCGCGCATGGGTTAGGGTCGAAATCGTGTTGCCCAACGTTGCGACCTCGAGTGTGGCGATGAAGGTGACAAACATGGGCAGGAGCCCCGCCGTGGAGTCTGTAATCGATGCGATGGTAGGAATAATCCCAGCGGACAGAGCCCCGTCTGCCGAGTTCATCAAGGGCCATGATCGCGTCAGTTTTGCATTGCTGTTTCCCAATCAGTGGGGTGATTTCGAGGCATCGGTAAGAAGCTCGGACGGTTCCCGGCGATCCTTCACCGAGGCTGAAGTTCAAGGGCTGATCAGCGGCAAGTCTTACATCGCAGTGTTCGGCCAGATGTGGTACAGAGACCAATTTGGCCTCCACTGGACACGGTTTTGTGACTGGAAAGCATACAATCAATACCCTGCCAAGTTCAATGCTGGACCATGCGTATCCTCTAATGCGGTCGGGGACGGAATGCCACCGGCTGAGTGGCCAGCCCCGAAAGACTGAACGCTCCCGACTGACGTAGGCACGACAGGGGAGGGCATTCAGCAGGAACAGCACAAGAAGCAGAAGCGAGCGGAATGATCCACTGGCCGCCGCAGCGATGAGGGACCTCGACACACCTTTCATACAGTACCCATTGCTACGCTCACGCGCCTTCAGGACACTAGAGCCGGATGCGGGTCCCGGGCGGGATGTCCTCCAGAGTGCGGTAGCGCCGCGTGCCCCCTCACGCCCGGATGACCCGCATCCCAAAGAATGGCCGCCGGCGCCCTCCAGGGGCTATGGTGCGCGGCCGGCGGGCCTGTCTGTCCCGAGTTTACGCACTACTTCGCGCGGCCCGGACGCTGCCTTTCGGCAAGCGATTCAAAACACGCCAAATAAAGCCGTGCGGATCTTGTGATCCATACCCGGTTGACCTTCAGCCCCGCTTCCCCGTAGGATGACGGTGTCGGGCCGCGCGATGACCAAACGTGCCGCAACCGCGGAGCAGGCGCCGGAGATACCCCAGCGGCTGTACTTCCGGATCGGAGAGGTCAGCCGCCTGGTGGGGGTTAAACCCTACGTATTGCGGTACTGGGAGCGCGAGTTCGCGGGCCTGGCGCCGCGGAAATCCTCGAGCGGACAGCGGCTGTACCGCCGTCAGGACGTCGAGCTGCTGCTCGAGATCAAGCGGCTGCTCTACGAGAAGCGGTTCACGGTGGAGGGGGCCCGCAAGCACCTGGGAGGCGCGCGTCCAGCGGCGAAGCGGCGCCTCGATTCCCGGTCCAGGCAGGACAGCCTCTTCGCGCCCGCCGCGGCCGGGTGGGAGCAGGTCCGCAAGGACTTGGCCGAGATCCTGGAGTTGCTGAAGTAGCCCTGCGGAATCAGCCCCTGCCGGCCGCCAGGTGGCGCAGCAGGCGGAGCTGCACACGGGCGCCGTCCAGCCGCCGGCTGGAGCCCCGGCGCATACGGCGCAGCCCGCCCCGCATCTGTTCGGTGACCGCCTCGAGCAACTCCCGGCGCTCGAATCCCTCGGAGAGTGCTGGTTCCACCACCCCGGGCCCAACCGCCGCCCGGCTCAGTTCCCGTTCCAGGCGCGCAACATCTCCTGATTCAATCGCTTCCAGAAGCCTCCGGGCGGCCAGGGCCGTCCCGGAGCCGGTGGGACACACGAGGCTGGTCACGGCTCTCTCATCGGCCGCCCCGCGGACAATTTGAGCGCGCGCAGCCCGGCATTGAGACGATAAGCCCTCTGAGGAAGGACTGTCATGATCAGGCTCACACGCCTGAACCACGTCCCCATGATGCTGAACTCGGACTTGATCGAACACGTGGAGGTGACGCCGGACACGGTGATTGCTTTGACGACGGGCCAGAAGTTCATGGTCCTGGAGTCCGCTGAGGAAGTGCGGGATCGCGTGATAGAGTTTCGCCGGGTCATTCACGCGCGCCTGTGCCAGTATCCGGACGTGCTGAGGCAACTAGAGGAGCAGGCTGCCTAGGGCCGGCTCGAGCGGAAGCGGCATGGCTGACAAAGCGCCCCAGCCCGCCAAGTCGAAAGGCAAAGTCGGCAAGCCCGACCTGGCCACCCTGAGCGGGCTGGTCCTGGCCGTGGGAGGCATTGTCGGCGGGCTGATCCTGGAGGGCGGCAAGGTCCAGGAGATTCTCCAGCCCACCGCCGCGCTGATCGTGTTCGGAGGCACCATCGGCGCGGTCATGGTGACCGTTCCCCTCCACGTCTTCCTGGGCGCCGGCAAACGCCTGATGGCGGTCTTCTTCGAGAAGCAAGAGACCCCGCAGGTCGTCATCGAGGAGCTGATCGGGTATGCCACCAAGGCCCGCAAGAACGGCATCGTGGCGCTGGAGCACGAAGCCGAACAGGTCGAGGACCCCTTCCTGCGCAAGGCCCTCAACCTGGCCGTGGACGGCACCGACCTGCAAGAGATCCGCAAGATGATGGAGCTGGAGATCGGCGTGGACGAACACCACCACGAGGCCGAGGCCAAGGTCTTCGAAGCCGCCGGCGGCTACGCCCCCACCATCGGGATCATCGGCGCCGTGCTGGGCCTCATCCAGGTGATGAAGCACCTGGCCGACATCGAGGAGGTGGGCCATGGCATCGCCGTGGCCTTCGTGGCCACCATCTACGGCGTCGGCTCGGCTAACATCCTCTTCCTGCCCGCGGCCAACAAGATCCGCGCCCGCGCCCACCAAGCCATGCAGATCAAGGAGCTGATCCTGGAGGGCATCATCGGCATCGTCGAGGGCCTCAATCCCAAGCTGATCCGCACCAAACTGGAGGCCTACGCCCGCCAGAATCTGCCGGAGGGCAAGAAACAGAAAGCGAAGCAGGCCAAGGGCGCTCCGCAGGCGGCCCCCGCCTCGACCGCACAAGGATAGAACAGGGAGACTGCTGCTTGTAATGGCACGCAAGAAGAAACACGCCGGGCACGAAAACCACGAACGCTGGCTGGTCTCCTACGCCGACTTCATCACCCTGATGTTCGCCTTCTTCGTGGTGATGTTCGCCAGCTCGCAGACCGACAAGGGCAAGGCGGCGCAAGTCTCCGAGTCCATCCGCAAGGCCCTCGAGGAGAACCAGGTTGCCTCGGCCATCGCCGGGATCCTGGGCGGCACGGTGGATGACAAGGGCAAAGGCAACGCCATGCTGAGGGGCCCCGGCGGCGCCAAACCCGAGGCCCTTTATCCCGAAGCCCGCCAGCAGATTCTGGCCGAGCTGCTGCCTTCGCTCCAGTTCCTCAGCAAGGAACTCCAGGCCGAGATCGCCGGTGGCAAGTTGCAGATCAAGCTGCAAAGCCGCGGGCTGGTAGTGAGCCTGATGGAGGCCGCCTTCTTCCCCTCCGGCGAGGACGCCATAGACCCGCGCACCTATCCCACGCTGGAGAAGATCGCCAGCGCCATCCTGGCCTTGCCGAATCCGGTGCGCCTGGAGGGCCACACCGACTCGGTGCCTATCCACAACGTCCGCTTCGCCAGCAATTGGGAGCTGTCGGCGGCCCGGGCCGTGGCCATGTTGCGGCTGCTCAATCAGCGCTTCCAGATCCCGGTCGAGCGCATGGCCATCGCCGGCTACGCCGAGACGGTCCCGGCGGATACCAACGACACCGCCGAGGGCCGCGCGCGCAACCGCCGCGTGGACCTGGTCATCCTCAACAAGATCGGCATGGAAGTCGAACCGCCGGTTACGGCCCCGGCCAAGCCCGCCGCGCCGGCCAGGCACTGACGAACCGAAGCCGCGAAGGGCCGGCCGCGGCGATGACCAAGTCTGGTATCCTGAGCTTCGAAAGGACTGGCCCGGCGTGAACCCGCTCCTGAAAAGAATATCCGTGGATCCCGAGGTCTGCTTCGGCAAGCCGTGCATTCGCGGCACGCGGATTTGGGTTTCCCTGCTGTTGGACTTCCTCGCTTCGGGAATGACCATGGAACAGATCCTGGAGGAGTATCCGCATCTGACCCGTGATGACATTCTGGCGGCCATCGCTTACGGCGCCGAGATGAGCCGCGGCCGGTTTGTTGAACTGCCCGGGCAGAGCGCGGCATGAAGTTCAAGCTCGATGAGAACCTCGGCCCTCGGACCGCGGGGCTGATTGCCGAGGCCGGACACGACGTAGCTACCGTCGCGCAGGAGAAGCTGAGCGGAACCAGCGACGCGCGCCTTTTTGAGATCTGCATCGCCGAGCGGCGCTGCCTGATTACGCTGGACCTCGACTTCGCCGACGTACTGCGATTCCCGCCGCACAAGACCGCCGGGATAGCTGTGTTGCGCCTGCCGCGCGCAGCGTCTCCGGGCCTGTTGACGGGGCTGGTTCGTAGCCTGCTGGACGCGCTTCAAAGCGCATCGATTGCCGGTCAGCTTTGGGTTGTCGAACCGGGCCGTATCCGCGTCCACGCCAAGCACTGAAATCGGGCGCCGGCACCTGGCGCATCGGGTGGTATAGTGGCTGGTGTGATCAGGCTGGTCAATGCCGAGAAGTACTTCCAGGCGGGCAACACCAAGACCTTCGTGCTGCGCCGCATCAACCTCGAGATCCAGGATGGTGATTTCGTCACCATCATGGGGCCCTCGGGGGCCGGCAAGTCCACCTTGCTGGCCATCCTGGGGATGCTGGACGGCGCCTGGAGCGGCGAGTTCTACTTCCTGGACCAGCCCGTGCATAAGCTCAACCCCAGGCAGCGGGTGGAACTGAACAAGCGCTACATCGGGTTCGTCTTCCAGAGCTACCACCTGCTGGACAACCTCACCGTCTACGAGAACCTGGACCTGCCGCTCAGCTATCGCAACATGAAGTCCAGCCAGCGCGCCGGGCTGGTCTGCGATGCCCTGGACCGTTTCCAGATCGTGGGCAAGAAAGACCTCTACCCCAGCCAGCTCTCCGGCGGCCAGCAGCAGCTTGTAGCCGTGGCCCGCGCGGTGATCGCCAACCCCAAGCTCATCCTTGCCGATGAGCCTACGGGCAACCTGCATTCCGCCCAGGGCCGCGAAATCATGGAGCTGTTCAAGAAGCTCAACCAGGAAGGCGCGACCATCATCCAGGTCACCCACAACGAGCAGAACGCCGCCTACAGCCACCGCATCATCAACCTGCTGGACGGCTGGATTGTCAGCTAGTCCCGTGACCGCCTCGTAGAGTTCGCGCCTCCTTCTGCGTATGCCCGTGTTGGCTCACCGCCTAGACGCTCGGGAAGGCACTGAATCAGGCGGTCACGGGACTAGCGGTCGCCCTGGCTGCTACCGGTTACTATAGGAAGAGCATGAGCGCCCCGCCGGCCATCGCCGTCTCCCAGTTGCGCAAGCTCTACGGCGAGAAGGCCGCGGTGGACGGCCTGACGCTGGCGGTCCCCCGCGGCTGCTTCTTCGGTTTCCTGGGTCCCAACGGCGCGGGCAAGACCACCACCATCCGCATGCTGCTGGGCTTGTTGACGCCCAGCGAGGGTGCGATTGAAGTGCTGGGCCGGCCCATGCCTGAGGAGGCGCTCGAGATCAAGCGGCGCCTGGGCGTGGTGCCGGAGGAATCGGTGCTGTTCGACCGCCTCACCGGGGCGGAGTACCTGGAGTTCGCCGGGCGCATGTACGGGCTGGCGCGCGGGGTGGCGGCGGCCCGGGCGCGCGAACTGCTCGGCCTGTTCGAGCTGGGGGCGCAGCCCAAGAAGCTGATTGCCGACTATTCCAAAGGCATGCGCAAGCGCCTCAGCATGGCCGCCGCGCTGATACACCGGCCCGAGCTGTTCCTGCTGGACGAGCCTTTCGAGGGCGTGGATGCCGTCGGCGCGCGCATGATGAAAGACCTGCTGCTGGACCAGGTGCGCCAGGGCGCCACGGTCTTCCTCACCTCGCACGTGCTGGAAGTAGTCGAGCGGCTGTGCGACCGGGTGGCCATAATCGACCGTGGCCGACTGGTGCTGGAAGGGGCTACCGCGGAGCTGCGCAGCGGCGCCGAGACCCTCGAGGACGTCTTCGTGCGGCTGGTGGGGGGCGAGCGCGCCATCGAGCGCCTGGACTGGCTGCGATGACGCCTACCCGCATTCCGGCCATCCTGCGGGCGCAATGGCGATCCCTGTGGAACCTGCGGCTGGCCAAAGGCCGGGGCGGCCGTCTGCTGGGCCTGGCGCTGGCCCTGGTCTGGTACGGCCTGTGGACGCTGCTGGCCATCAGCGCCGCCGTGCTTCTGGCCAGCGCGAGGCGCCTGGACGACATCGCCGCGACCCTGCCCTGGGCCTTGATGCTGGTGCTGGGCTACTGGCAGTTGCCCCCCGTGCTGACGGCGGGCCTGGGCGCCGGGCTGAACCTGGAAAAGCTGCTGATCTTCCCCATCCCCGAGCGGGAGCTCTTCGTGATCGAGGTCCTGCTGCGGCTCACCACAGGTCTGGAGATGCTGCTGGTGCTGTGTGGCGTGGCGCTGGGCCTGCTCCTGAACCCGGCCGCGCCCGGAGCGGCGGTCCTGGCCGCACTGGTGCTGTTCGCGCTGCTCAACCTGACGCTGGCGGCCGGGCTGCGCAACCTGCTCGAGCGCCTGGTGGCGCGCAAGCACGTGCAAGAGGCGCTGGTCCTGCTGCTGGTGCTGGGCGCGGCCATGCCCCAGCTCATCGCCCTTACCGGTGTCCCGCCGTTTGTGAAGACCGCCCTGGCCCAAGGCATGCCGGGGGCATGGCCCTGGAACGCGGCGGCCCACGTGGCGGTGGGCCACGGCACACTCGCCGACTGGGCGGCGCTCGGCGCCTGGACGCTGGCGGCCTGCCTGTTCGGACGCTGGCAGTTCTCCCGAAGCCTGCGGCACGACGCCGCCCGTGTGGCCTCCGCCGCCCGGCCCGCGCCCCGCTCCGGGCCCTGGGCCGACCGCCTCTACCGCCTTCCCGAGCGCTTCCTGCCCGACCCGCTGGCCGCGCTGGTGGGAAAGGAACTCCGCTCCTTGTTCCGGACGCCTCGCTTCCGCCTGGTCTTCCTGATGGGCTTCACCTTCGGATTCCTGATCTGGGCCCCGCTGTGGCAGAACCATCGCATCCGGCTGCTGCCGGCCCCAGAGGATCTGGCCGTGCTCATGAGCGTCTACGCCCTGCTGCTGCTCTCGGAGGTGGTCTTCTGGAACGTGCTGGGCTTCGACCGCGCGGCCGTGCAGTTCTATTTCTCCGCGCCGGCGTCCTTCGCGACGGTGCTGCTGGCGAAGAACCTGGCCGCCGGCGTGGTGGTGCTGCTGGAGGTCAGCCTGATCACCGCGGTAACCCTGGCGCTGCGCCTGCCCGTGACCGCAGCCAAGATAGTGGAGACCTATGCCGTGCTCCTCATTCTTTCCGTATACATGACCGCGGCGGGGAATCTCAGCTCCCTTTATTGGGCGCGGCCGGTGAACCCGGACCACGCCTGGGGCCGCACCTCGCGGGGACGCTCGCATGCCTTGATGGTGCTGGGGTTTCCGCTGCTAGGTCTCCCGGTGATCGCCGCTTACGTGGCCCGGCATTTTCTTGAAAGCCGGGGCATCTTCGCCGGCGGGCTGGCGCTGGCCGCTCTCATCGGCCTGGCCGCCTACCGGGCGGCCCTGCGCGCCGCCGCCCGGCGCGCCGATTGCGAGCGCGAAACCCTGCTGGCCCTTTTGATCCCCGGCGCCGGCCCGGTGACGGGGTGAGCGATGCGTCGAGGGCGGCGCCTCAGCCTTTCTCGTCAGGTGTGAAACCGATGCGGCGCTTCGGCGGGAGCACTGGCGGTTCCATCAGTTTCTTGATGGCCGCAAACACGGCACGGAACCGCTCGTCGTACTTCTCCTCCATTTCGGCGATCTTATGGGCCAGTTCTCGATGGGTTGCCAGGACCTCACGTAGCTTCACGAAGGCCCGCACGACCTGGACGCTGGCACGCACGGCCACCTTGCTGTTCAGGACATTCGCCAGCATCACGGCGCCGTGTTCGGTGAAGGCATAGGGCAAGGCGGGGGAGAACTTCAGCCGCTGGAGGTGGTCGCAATCTGCGACCACCTCGGTTTTCTCTTGGGCGGTGAGCTGGAACATGAAATCCTGGGGGAAACGATCACGATTCCGCTTCACCTGTTCGTTGAGCCGCTTGGTTCTTACGCCGTAAAGCCTGGCCAGATCCGCATCCAGCATAACCCTGGCTCCGCGGATGAGCAAGATCTTGCGTTCGATGGCGTCGAGTGGAATGAGCTCCCTGCCTGGCATCGGTGCCCGGCTGCCCTGCCTCAGATCAGGCTTGGTCCCCAGCCCGACGCAAACAACAACAGCAGCGTATCACAGTGTGACCATGGGTAACCGGCTCATGCCTCCCAGACTGTCGGAAGAGCGCTCCCGGCCCCACCGGGCTGCGCCCGGGTCGCCGCTCGCAAGGCTAGGTGCCCTGTCTGCACCGTGGGGCAGGCCGTTTGGCCTGCCGCCGAATCGATTCTTCACAGCCCCGTCAGCGAGGGGTCAAGCCACGTCCGCCGCGCAGGCTGCCAGTTCCGCGGGCGTGCAGGTGACCAGGGTCTTCTCCATGTCCTGGCCGG
>Ga0194125_10011875_pt1 | contig 11577 bp, 8 predicted proteins | sample TA2KigC250mmetaG_FD_148626 | JGI IMG/M metagenome (GOLD analysis project Ga0194125, IMG submission 148626) | Freshwater microbial communities from Lake Tanganyika, Tanzania - TA2015034 Kigoma Deep Cast 250m | ecosystem: Environmental > Aquatic > Freshwater > Lake | place: Tanzania: Lake... | reverse complement strand
CCGGGCGTCTCGATGAAGGTCGCCGGGCTGCCGTCCACGAGCGCGAGCCATTGGGTGATGCGCGGGCCTTTGACGTGGAAGCCGTGCTGGGGCAGCGTGAGCGTGCGGCTGCCGTCGGCGACTTGGTAGGTCTTCTCGCCGAAGTTGACCGTGACGACCGTGCCGGACGAGAACCGCGTCCGCTGCACGGCCCGGTCTTCGGTCACGAACTCGTGCGAGAGCATCTCGTCCATGCCGATTTGCTCGTGCAGCTTGCACACGTTGCGGTAGGTCTGGAGGCAGCGTTCGCGGTGCTTCTGCCAATACTGCGCCCAGATGAGCGGCGGCGTGCCGTAGAGGATGTTCAGCGCGTCCTTCTTGTCCGTGACTTCGGGCGCGATGTCGTGCAGCCAGTCGGTCGCGTCGCCCCAATACCAGTAGGACACGACGCAGTCGTGGAACACGAGTTCCCAGAGCGGCACGCGGAACTGATGGCCCACGCCGTAGCGCTCATACTGCTCGAACTTCGGGTGCTTGTGTCCCCAGGGCGAGGTGAACTCTTCGTCCTTGGACTTGGGCCGGATGAGATGCCCCGCGGGCCACGAGTAGTTCCCGCCGCTCATCATGCCCTCGATGTAGTCCTGCACAGGCACGCCCCACCATATCCCGTGCTCGCCGCCGACCACGAGGCCGAGCGAGCGCGTGTAGCTCAGCAGGTCCACGCCGCACTGCCGCTTCTCGGTCTTCACCAGCGGGTGGATGGGGTCATAACATTCATACAGCCCTTCGGCCGTGGTCACGTCAATGAATCGGCCCAGATATGGATGCTTCTCCAGCACCGCGGGCATGACGATCTTGGCCGCGTCCACCCACAGCGCCGGGCAGCGCTTCATGTACTGCCGTTTCTTGTCCCAGGTCAGCCATGCGGTCATCTCCGAGCCGTCGCTTTTCTTCACCACGTGCTCCGGAATCGGCGCGTGGTTCGAGTCAATCTTGCCTGGCTCTTTCGGCGGCAGGATGTCGGTGTAGTTGTCGTATTCGGAGGTGAGGAAGCCCATGTCGTTGATGGCGCGCATGTCGTCGGCCGACCAGCGGCCATGGATGAGCGAACGGGTCACGCCCGCGGCTCGGATGGCCTGGGCGAATCGCAGCCCGTCCGCGCCCCACACGTCCCACGAACCCATCAGCTTGTCCAGGTTCGGATTCTTCTTCCGCTTCTCGGTGAACGGCACAACGAGTCCCTGGGCCTTGGCGATGCCGCGATAGATTTTGGCCAGCGCGACGTAGCCGCCGGAGGGCGAGAAGTGATAAGTGGCGCGCCGGGCGTAGCGCAGTTGGCTCTTGGACGGCGTCCAGGTGATCTGCGGCGCGAGCAGCGCAATCCCGCCCGCGGTCACCTGCTTCAGGCTCACCCGGCTGTCGTCCGAGGTCTCCAGGTGCAGCAGGTAGCCGTGGCCCTTCTGCACGTCCACGACTCCGACCCACGGCATGTCGAGCCGTGCGCCGTCCCAGCCGCGGCCCTTGAACCCGCCGTACGGCGGGTCGTTCAGCGGATACAGATGCCCGTCGCAGTAGTCGGCGACCGCGACCGCGCAGTTCGGCGAGTCGGCTGCGAGCGGCTCGGGGAATGCGAAGTTGCCGATTTGCGTCTTGCGGTCGGCCATGTCGTATTCGAGCGTGAACTGGGATGCGCCATCGGGGACGGTCAGCTTGACGTGCAGCGCCGCGGTCTTCCCGCCCGGAACCGGGATGTCGGTCTCGAATGAGACGCCCTGATTGGCCAGGGCCACGACGTTTCGGGCCCTTGCTGCCTTCTGCGCTTGGGTGGGCAACGCGAGCGCAACGCCTTTCTCGTCCGCGAGCACGGCGGGCGCGAAGGTTTCCGGCTGCGAGTGAATCCACGTCTTGGGCAGGTAGAGTTGGCCTTCTCGGCTGCCCGTGGCGTCCGCGTCGTTGAGGCCGATGGCAAACGGGAACGTCCGCCCCGGCTTTGCCTCGCGCAAGTCCGCGAAGGACGGAAGCGGAATCGCGGCCTCGACCACGTAGCCCGGCCGCCCAACCACATCCAGTCCGTGCTGCTTGGGGACGAGTTCCATGTCCTTCAGAGAGCCGATCTGCGGCGCGGGCTTCACCACGACCGTCGCGCCGTCGAGCGCCTGATTCGCGCCACGGAACGCCGCGCTCTTCTGCGGCCAGAGCGCCAAGCCGACCTGCACACCGCCCACCCAGAATTCCACGGAGTCGGCCTCCCACCAGCTCCCGCTGCCCGGCGCGGCGAACTTGCACGCGTCGTCCACGACCTTGAGCGCGAGGTAGAGATTGCGTTCGTCCCAGAGGCAATAGACGACCGCGCTGAGGTCGCGGTTGTCCTTCACGTCCTTTGCGTGCGCCAGCATGTCGGCCGTGAGCACGAGAGGCGTGATAGCTGGCCAATCGGCCAAGTCGCCATCCACGGTGATGGGCTTGGCGGCCTTCGTGGTCGGGATGGGCGTCCTGGGCGGCGCGGCCGGCGCAGCATCCGGCGGCAGCCACTTCCGGCCCGACGCCTTGTCCGTCACGGCAAGATTGCCCGTCTGCGGGTCAAGCGTGACGCTGACGCGCTCATTCTCGGTGCGCCACTGGCTGCCTTGCTGCGTCACGGTCGTGGCCGCGTGGCTTTCGCCCGTCAACCAGAGACTGATGACGAACAGGATCCCCAGGGTGAGGATGGTCGTTCGCGTTCTCACGTGCATTGGCATAATTTCCTCCTTCGAAAATCGTCCTTGTCGTCGAGGGTTTCCGCCCTGGCGGATTCAGGGTTCAGTGTGAGTGTTGAGAGTTCAGTGTTCAGGAGCGGTGCGTCGTGCTTCTCCCGACCCGCCCCGACTTGTCGGGGCGAGTGGGGATTCAACGGCCGACGACGAGTACGAGTTGGGCTATTCTGGGTATTCCGTATTCCGGCGACACATCACTACCTTCCGACCATTGTATTTGCAGCCAACGTCCTCCGTACCTTACTTTACAAGCCTGGGGCTGTCCAGGGGAAATCGGTGATGTGTCCCCCGGATACGAACGTCGGCTGGAAGCCGTTGGTAGCCGTCCATTTCAACTCACGGTAGCAAGGATGTACTCCATCCCCCGTTGTTTGCACCACATCTCTGCCGCCTTGCGCTTCCGCTGTACGTCGCCGGAATCGAGACGACTGGGATCCTTGACCTCGATGACTGCCTTCCTGCCGTCTGCATATTCCACGAGGAAGTCGGGCACATAGCGCCGCTGGTGCTTCTGGCCGTCAATCCAGGGGATGCTGATACCATGCCGCTTCATCCACTTGACCACATGCGGATCGCGTTCCAGGCGGTCCATCATCCGTCGTTCGAGGTCGCTCTGGTACTTCTCGAAGTTCCAGGGGCTTTTCTTCGGATTCTCGTATATGCCATGAATGCTAACTGCCATGTTCGATGATCCCCGCTATCAGTCCTGGGATGGCTCCGACCTTCGCCTGGACCTGCCGGAGCATTTTCCACGCGAAATCAACGTCGGCGCGTTCGGCCAGTCCAAGCGAAGAACCATTCAGGAACTTGGCCCGGACATGGTGCAGCAACGCGCTGTAAACCTGATCCTTGAACGTTGCGGCATAGCCGGCTTCAACGGTCAGCAGTCCGGCCATGTCAAGTAGTCCCGACTTCACGGCCTCCCGCACAGCTTCATCCGACACTTGCGCTACCGCGCCACCGGGGACGCTTTCGTCGGGCGCGGAATGGATTGTCTTCCAGCCTTGGCCGCCCAACTCCTGCCCAACCACCCCTGCAATGCCGACCTTCGTAATCTCAACCACCGTCGGATCGTATTCGATCGCGTCCAGCGCCTGTCTCCAGTTCTCCAGCGGCTTCGGCGGCGGAGGGATGTCGCCCACATCAAACTCGCCGTCGCGCATCACCGACGGATCAACCGGCGGAAGGTCAATCACCAAGTCGGGCTTGTCCAGTTCCTGCTTCGGCGGCGGGGGCGGCAGGTCTTCGGTCTCGTCGAACTCGTCGTTAATCAAGACGCCGGTGCGCTTCTTCGCGTTGAAGATGTCCCACAGCCATTGATGCTCCAGCTTGGGATGATCCACCACCGCGCAGATCTGCGGCTCGGTCGGCTCGATGCCCTTCACCCGCACGCGGCGCAGCCCACGCCCGATCACCTGTTGCCCATAGACCTTGCTGCCGAATTTGCGCAGGAGCAGGATGACGCCCACTTCCGGCACGTCCCACCCTTCGCGCAACATCAGCACGCTGACCACCGCCCGGTATGGCTTGCCGGCTTTCTGGGCTTTCCCAAGTTCGCGCGCCTTCTGTCGGTCCTCTTCGTCACTGTCTTCCGTGAGCAGCAGCGTCTTGACCTTGAAGTATCTGTTCAAGGTCTGCTCGGCCTTCTCCGCGTCCGCCTTACACACCGCCACCACAAAGAGAATCGGCTGATAGCGACCCTTCGCCCGTCGTTCCTGTTCTTCCAGACGGCGCAGGGCAATCGCCATCTGCTGGCGCATCGGCTCGTCATCCGTTACCCATTGCGTGGCGTTTAACCCAAGCCGGTCTACCTCGTCCCAGTCAATCTCTTCCACTTTGCGCTTCTCGCCGGTGCGCGCGTCGGTGTAGGTCAACTGCACCGTCTTGATGTCCGGCTGATAGACCACCGGCGTCTTGATGATCCCGTCGGCCAGGGCGTCGGTCACGCTGTACTCATAGATCATCGAGCTGTCTGGGACCTTGCCGTCGGCGCGGTCGGGTGTGGCCGTCGTGTCCACGCGCAACGCGACCTTCTCCCGCATCCGTAGCAGGGTGGCCTCGTACTCCGGCGCGGGCGAGTTGTGCGCCTCGTCGTTGAACAGCGCGAAGTGCGGACCGTTCATCAGCGCCGACAGGTTGCTCTGCCCGCTCTTGTTGCTCAGGTAGAACTGGTGGATGTTTCCCAGGATCACGCTGGCGCTGAACAGGCTCGCCCAGGCGCCTTCCTTGCCGCTGCCAAGTGTCGTCAAGATAAAGTCGTCTGGCCTGTAGCTCGCCCAGGACGGCAGTAGGTCGCGGTCTTTGAAAACCTTCCCGCCCTGAAAGTCGTCTTCCAATCGGTCCCGCACGATCAGATTGGGGCAGAGCATCACGAACTTCTGGACGTTATGGGCGATGCGCAGCCAGGCGATCACCGCCGCGATCACCGCCGTCTTGCCGCCGCCCGTTACGATGTTCAGCAGTAGCCCGTCCGCCCCGATCTCCGCCTTGCCCAGAATCTCGTGCGCATAGACCACCCGCAGGAACGACTCCCACTGATGCGGCCACAGCGTGCCCGCTCGCGGCGCCTGATCGTCGTCCGGCGAAGTCAGAAACTCGATGTACTTGTAGGACTCCGCCTTCAGGCCCGGCATTCCGTCCCGCCGCCAGTCGCGGAAGGCGTCCTCATACTTGGCAAACTGGTTGAACACTGGCTACTTGACCTCGATCTCGCCGATCCACAGCCCTTCGCCCCCCATGTCGTCCTGTACCTTGCAGGCGACGCGCTGCTTGCCCGCCTCCGGAAACTCGTATTGCGCCGTGAGCGCCACTTCCTTCTTCCCCGTCCGCGCAAAGGAATATCCCGGCGTGCTCGAAAACCGCTTGTCATAGTCAAAGTCCCACTGCACGTTGATGATCTTCGCCCCGGCGTTCATCACCGGCGTTTCGCTCACGTCGAACAAGTAGGTGCGCGGCGCGATGCGCTTGTAGCCCACCTCCACCCGCGGCGGCTGCACGAACGTCAGAAAGTTCTCGTAGTCGGCGTTGTCGGTCGAAAGCGCGGTCACGTGCTCGCGGAAGCGCGGTGAGTCAATGCGGATCATGTCCAGCCGGATGAAGTTGAGGTCTGTTTGCTCCAGCCGCCGCAGCCGCTCCGCCGCCTCCTGGGCGTCGGGCCGGAACGCCCACGCCAGCATCATCCCGTCACGCAGGTTGTCCTGCTTGTAGCGCAGCGTCTTGCGGATGGCGTTGGCGAACGCCTGCACGTCCGCCGCCGTCACGGCCTTCTTCTGGTCCGGCTCGCCCACCCAGACGGGGATTGCACCCTTGTAACCGTGGATGCCCGCTTCATGCTCTTCAATCACCCCGCCAAAGCACTTGAGGACGAAAGCTCGGAACTGATCGGGCGGGGCCTCGGCCAACCGCCGCGCCTCATAGACGCCCCAATGCTCGACGGTGAAGTCGGGCACATTGAAGAGCGTCCCGATCTTCTGCTCGATCGTTCTTGTGATACGGTCGGCAGTAACGGCAACGGCGATGCGAGATTGATCGCACGCAATCCAGCGGCGATTGAGTAACTGAGCCGCCGCGGGCGTCGTGCCGCCACCGCAGAAGAAGTCAGCCACGACGCCACCTTCATCAGATGACGCTATAATGATCCGTTCCAGCAACTGCTCTGGCTTCTGTGTGGGATAACCTATCGCCTCACCGAAGCCCCGCTTGATCGCAGAGATGTCGGTCCACCAATCGTTGAGCGGCTGTCCTTTGTTTACGTCGAGCCAAATTTCATCCAAGTTGTCGGGTACGCCTTTCAGTTTCTTGAAGACGCCGGGGTTTGTTTCCTTCAACCTCCTGTAGGAGATTTGCCCCCTCTCATCGAAATACGGGCTGTACCGCTTGATGGTGCTCGCTGATAAAGGCTTTAGCTGGATGTTGAAGGGACGGCGCTGGTTTGTCTTTTGGTAGAAGAGAATCGAGTCATACTTTCGCTTGAAGTAGTTTACTGCTTTGCCGCCAACATCCTCGTAGCACCAAGCGATGTGATTCACGAAATTGTCGAAGGCGAAAATCTTGTCCATCTCTACTTTGACGTAGTGAACCGCATGCCAATCGAGATGAACGAAAATGCTGCCGGTTGGTTTCAGCAGGCGTTTCATTTCGTACAGCCGCGCGTTCAGCCATGCGAGGTAGCCGGGCATGCCGCCTTCCCAGATGTCGGTGAAGGAACGCACTTCGTTCTTGTCGCCGAAGATGACGTTGTATTGCCGCCCTGAGAAGAAGGGCGGGTCAATGTAGATCAGGTCAATGCTTTCACTCGGCAGTTGCCGCATGACGTGGAGGTTGTCGCCCCAGAAGAGACGGTTCGGCTCAAGATCGGGGTGGCCGAATTGAACCCGCTCGACCACCTGAAACGGCAGCATGACCTGGGGGAACAGCTTTCGGAATCCCTTGCGCCGGTCCCACCCCAGCGGCTCCTTTTCGACCGGCACTGACCCGAAGCGCACCGGCGGCCGCCAGAACTCGTCCTGGGCCGGGAGGGCGTCCGAGCGTTCGTCGGCATCCCCCACCTCTCGCGGCGCGATGAAATCGCCTTTGACAGGGCCGGCAATGGTTTGCCTCTGCTTGTCTTCATCTGGCTTTGGCATTACGCCACCTCCTTCCACGCTCGCATCGCGTCAATGATTGGACGGCTAACGACGAAGCGTTGAGCCCCTGCCGGACCGAGCGTCTTCCCGACAGAAGCCGGGTCGGCCCCAACGCGGTGTTAGGCCGGTTCGGATAGTGGTCAAGATGGTCCGGCAGTCTTTATGCCGGTCAGTTCAACCAACTGGGATGGCGCATGGCCATTTCTCTGCGCAACAATGCGCCACGCCTTCGCTTGCGACACGCCAGCAACCGATCTTACGCGACGGTTGATTCGATCCCATAGGTGAAGAGCGGCCTTGGCTAAGACATCTGTGGCATGGCTCCGCCGCAGCCAATCTGTCAATGGGCTATTCGTGAAAGCGAACGCGTCGCGGACCATAGCTTCGGTCAGATCGAACTGCCGCTGGGGCCAGTACACTGCTCGGTTGCCGTGACTACCGTGGGTGCCAAGAGCGATCTCATTCTCATAATCGGTCTTCGAGGAACACGACAAAAACATGCCAGTGCCCTGTGGCTCCCAGACTCCATTGACGATTCCGGAGAACTGAAGTCTGCGCCAGGCCGAAATGGAAATATCAAGATTTGGGCTAATGTCGGTAGTCCCAAGCTTGGGAATCGAAAGCCAAGCGTGGGTGCCAGAGTCATTCGCGTCGCAACCAAGAATGGCGGGCGCTTTACCGTTCTGAGGACCCTGCATGAACATGGCTTTGCCGATGACAATGCACGCTTGAATGCCTGAAGCTGCGGCAAGGCAGGCGGAAATGAAGGCATGCTCGCGACAACTCCACCCCGAATCGAAGCCATCACGATGCACTGCCGGTTTGATCCAGAGTAGTTTGTGGATTTCATCGAGGAACGCGGAACTCTTGATCGCATCGAGAATCGAGACGGTCATTCTTCTTCCTGGGCTCTGCGGGCCGTTCACGGTACGGCCTAACGTCCCGTTGAGCGGCGGCTCCGGGGAAGCGGCAAGCTCTGCCGCAACCGCAGCGGCCTTGGCTAGCAAGCCGAAGCCAAAGACGCCGGATCGTCCGCTCTAACCCGCTGCTATGCATACCACGTCACGGCTGTGGCCGGGGAATGGCGTACACTTGTGGCGTGCCCCCAATGAACGGTGCACTGTAGTCACTCATACTAAACAGCACGCCTATCGTTCGGATGTAGAGGTCCACAATCAGGGCAATCTCTTGCAGCGATGCCGGCCGTCTGAACTTCCAGGCCCGATTGCTCCAGACGTGCTCGAAGAAGCTCGCCATGTCAGACTCCAGGATGATGTAGCTGATTCGTCCGGACGTGAAGCCATTGATGTAAACCTGGTGGCCCCCCTGCTGGAAAAACGGCGCGAGATTCTTCTGCGTCCAATCTCTGGCCCAAAAGTCCTCGCTGATCTGGAAGGTGTCCCGGATGTCGCTGTACTCGCCGGTTTTCGGGTCCATGCGGTAGACGTTCCTGATGAACCAGAACTCGGGATGCCACCCAACACTGTCTTGCACGTACCCGGCCACCTGGACCATGCTGCCCTCGGCCTTCTGCGGTTGAGTCATCTGCGTCTCCAGCGTACCCGCGAGTGCGCTCGAAAAAGCATTGAGCGATCTGCATCCTGCCTGCTCTTGCCCCCGGACAAAACTGTCAATCCACTGCCTCATGCTGTGTCCGCCGACCCCATAGGACCCGGCGATGGTCAGACCAGCCTTGAGAAAGCGAATGGGGAAGACCTTGGCCGCTTCGCCGGCGCAGGATCCATCAGCAGCAGTGAGATTGCCATCTGAGGCGTGAATGATTCCGAGGCTGCTGATGTAGGTCAGTATAAGCGTCATCGCTTGCATCTCCTCTCTGCGCCTAACGAAGTCCTATATGGTTGGCACCTAACTCCTTTGGACTTGGGACTTGCGGCCTAACACGCAGCCTCAAATCGCGCCCTACGCACCGGCAACAGTGGGACCTGCGCCCCTTCAACTTGTCATTCGTGCGTGATATGTCTCGGGGACACATCATCGAATTCGCAGTGAGACCACTTGGCTTGTGGCCTAGCCTGTCCGCCCCGGCGGACGCGTCGCTGGCGGGCTATGGGCGACCTTCGCGGCCCGCTCAGGCAGCGTGAAATGAGTCACGGGATTTTCGGCAAACGGGTTCCCTTTGCGGGGGCTTTTCTCCCTCGCCTAGGGCCCGGGATTGTGCGGGGGTCAGAAAGCCGCTTAGAAACTGGACTCACTGCAACATCTCACTATGCTGCTACAGGTCAAGAACCCAGACGCCTCCCTCGTCGCGGAAGCCAAGGCTTCTCAGGAGGGCTTCGCCCCCTCGTGACTTGGAAGGTGCCCCGCTGATTCGACGCAGGGCCATTTTCTTGGCAATCGGGAGAACCTTCAGGCAAGCAGACTTCCCGTACCCTCTACGCTGCATCCCCGGCTTAATCGCGACGTCCATCCATGCCATAGGCGGATTCATCTTTAGCAGCACGTGGCCGATGAGGTTGTCCCCGAGGACTATGGCGTATGGTTTGCGCTGTTCAGAACCCGACCAGCGTTTCCACGACTCATCCCTTTGGGTACCCGAAGGGTGCCAAAGGAAATACTGGCGTTCCCCTTTGGGAACGGGCCATTTTCCGATCTCGTCCAGGTCTTGCCTGTGTAACGGGCGCACTGTTATGTCCGCATTTTCCACGGCAATCCCTCCCTCAACACGGCGGCAGACTGACCGATTGTCCCTCACCCGCTGAACGGCCGGTCCGGCGGGAGTTGGAATTCGCGGCGGATGGGGGCGTTGGCTTTGGTGTCCGAGGGCCACTGCGCTTCGGCGGCGAACTGGATTTGGACCCGGCCTTGGTGTTTCGCTCACTTCCCGGCAGTGGCCTTCTGGCAAAGACTTTCCACGGTTTCTCCGGGGAACAGTTTGTCACGCCATTGAACATAGTCGCCCCGGCCAACACGCCAGGCGGACAGGAGCCGGGCCACCTTGGACGGCGGCATCCGCTCCAGCAACACCGTTACAGCTTCCTCGACGGTGGCCTGCTCGCTCTCGACTTCGATGCTCACGGGTTTTCCTCGCTCCACAAGAGGACAAAATCCACCGGATTCAAGACGATCATCGTGCCGGAGTACCGGCGCTGCAGACGGTCGTCGCAGGTCAGGAAGTGCGTCACGCCCGCCCGTTCCGCAGAGGCAACATGCAGGGCGTCCAGCGGTTTCAGTCCCTGGCGCTCGCAGTCGAGCGCCCGTGTCTTGACGGTGGCATCCAGTGCCACAGCCCGACGCGCCAGGCGGAGGCACTTGTCCACCCACTGCTGACGCAGGGCGAACGGGTTCTCGCTATTCTCCAAGTCCTGCGCGGGCGAACGGACCGCCTCTACGGCACCGGTTTCAATCAACTGGAGGATGACACTCAACGCGAGCGTTTCCAGCCAGATGCGGGCCTGCTTCTGGTCATCGAACGGACGGTTAAGCGCGCTGTTATCGAGGTAGACAATCACACTGCCTTACCGCGCATCATGGAATGGCTTCATCCACCTATCCCTACAGCACGGGTTTTCAACAGAACCCGCTTCTGTCTCACGGCCCGTTGCCAGTCTACTCAGCCCCTTCGCCAGTGTCAAACGAAATCTTGGTTCGGCATTCGGGGGCGACATCACTCATCCCACGATCCCTGGACCTGCGGCCAGCGGCGTCCGCAGCCCGCCAGCGCCGTGCGCCCCGGCGGATTCAACCACCGACGACGAGGACGATTCGCGTCTGTCCGCCGTGGTGGATTGTCCGGGGCATAGGGGCGGCTCGCATGGAGGATGGGACGAGGGACGCACAAGCGGCTCAAGCTCATCTTCTCCCAGCATTCCCTGTGGCAGCTTTTCCCTGGCCCTTCGCGGGCGGCGCGCCGCCCGGTGTGGCCTGTGGCGCGCCCGTGGGCGGAGTCACCTTCGGCTCTTCGGCCAGGTATCCGAGCGACTTCAGAAACTCGTCGGCCCGGAGGATGGTCTTCTCCATCCAGGGCGCATTGTTGAAGAACGCGTGCGGCTGGCCCTCATACGCCTCGATCTCGACACGCGAGCCGAGTTCCTTGCCCTTGGCGCAGAACTCCTGGCACGCGGGGAAGAACTCGTCCTTCGAGCCAATCAGGATCAGGGCCGGGGGCAGCCCCTTCCTGATGTCGCGTATCGGATCGGGCAGACCCGGAGGCACCGGGACCTTAGCCCGTTCCCAGGTGGCGAACCCGAACGCGGGATTGA
>Ga0194125_10011873_pt1 | contig 11577 bp, 10 predicted proteins | sample TA2KigC250mmetaG_FD_148626 | JGI IMG/M metagenome (GOLD analysis project Ga0194125, IMG submission 148626) | Freshwater microbial communities from Lake Tanganyika, Tanzania - TA2015034 Kigoma Deep Cast 250m | ecosystem: Environmental > Aquatic > Freshwater > Lake | place: Tanzania: Lake... | reverse complement strand
AGAACGGCCAAGGCGGCTGCGGTCACCGCGGTCTTCCACGGGATCTCTGCCGGTGATTTCCGGGACCACTACTGGCCGGTATGCCAGGGCTTTCTCAGGGACAACCGGTTGGGGAGGGTCGTGTTCACGGCTACCGAGCTGATTCAGAAGAGGAGATTCGCCCGACGCGGCCTTCTACGCACAGTTTCAAACGAACAGAAGAAGAAGGGCGCTCAGCGGAGGATGAGCATGGTTCTGTGGGATACCTTCACGGGCAGTGCTCCCTATCGTGAGGTGTTCAAGCGCACGCTTCACCCCGGCCTGACGGCGGGTTTTCTGGGCAATGTGGCCATCGGATGCTGGCCATCGAAACGCGGGGACAGCGGGGAACACAAGCCCTGATGCGGAGGATGTCATGGAGATGAGTGCTCTGGGCAAGCTGTATCGTGACGGTGACGAGATCGTGCGCCAGGGAGAGGCTGGAGACTGCATGTATGTGATCCAGGCGGGGCGGGCTGAGGTGGTCAGAAGCGAAGCCGGCAGGGAGTCCCGGCTCGCTGTGCTCCAGGAGGGAGATGTCTTTGGGGAGATGGCGCTCTTCGATCGGGAGAAACGCTCGGCGACCGTCAGGGCCTTGGGCGAAGTGAGAGCGCTTACGGTCGACAGGAAGACCTTTCTCCGTCATGTGCATGAGGATCCTTCCTTGGCCTTTCGGATACTGCAGAAGATGTCCAAACGCATTCGAGATCTGGATGCTGAACTGGCGCGCCGACAAGCCGGATGAAGCCGGGGTATACGCAGGTTTGGCCCGAGGCTGGCTCCGGGGCGGGATGCCCGGCACCGCATTGATTTGCAGAACATCTCTCGGGTTGCTACAATACCGCAGGGTAGATTGAACGCAATGGTTTGTCCTACGCCCGGGTGCCTTGCTCACTGCCAGTTGAAGGTCAGCCGGGCTTCATGATAGGGTCCTGGACAAAGGCTTTCATCACCGCTGTGGCGATACGCAGTATTGCACAGCGAATCTCCTCACAATCCTCTTCTCCCCCCTGTGTGATCCCGGGCAATTCCCGGTGCATGCGCATGCATATTGGCGGACATGCTTTGCATAGCGAACCCACGACAGAAAAGGGAAGCCGGACAATCTGAAGGGAGTTGCAGTCATGCCGAACGTTCAGTCAATCGGTCCTCCGTGAACCAGCCGCGTGCTTCCGCACCTCAAGTCCCCCTTTGAGCTGGCCAGAGGAGGACAGATGCCGCCTTCCTTTGGCCGGGTACGGACTTGAGCCGTCCGGGCAGTCTTGACCCCGAGTCTGGCGTCTTCCCGCAGTGACTGCGCGGCAAGCACCGCAAGTGCGCTGATCTCCGCGCCCGCTGCAGACCACGGCACCTCGCAGTTGACGTTGCGTGGCGGGGAGGTACAGGGAAGACAGATTCCATGAGAACAGGAGCAGTGTGAACGACAACAGAGGAGGAAGGCGTTGACCACAGAAACAGTGACCCCGTCACAAGAAGTGGCCGAGATTCTGCTGCAGCAGGGGGGCGAGATGCTGCGGGAGTGCTACCAGTGTGGCACGTGTACGGCCACATGCCCCTGGAATCAGGTGACCACTTTCACGATTCGCAAGCTGATCCATAAGGCGCAAATGGGACTTGTGGACTTTGAAGACCAGGAGATATGGCGTTGTGTTGGGTGCCGGCTTTGCGTTGATCGCTGCCCCCGCGGTGTGGATGTGCCGAAGGTGATCAGGGCTATCCGCAGGGTAGTCATGGATGTTGGTGCCGGCGTAGTCCCACATGCTTTGCGCATCGCGGACAAGAACCTGGCAGGCGTGGGCAATCCCTTAGGTGAGCCGCGGGAGAAGCGGAATGACTGGGCCAAGAGCCTGGACGTCAAGACATTCACCAAGGATACGGAGTTCCTGTACTTCGCCTGCTGCTATCAGTGCTATGATTCCCGGTGCCGCGCCATCTCCCGGGCGGCGGTCAACATCCTGAAGAAAGCCAAGGTCGACTTCGGCATACTCGGGGCAGAGCAGGTCTGCTGCGGCGAGAGCCTCCGCAAGGCCGGCCATGAAAGCCTGTACCAGAGCCTGGCCCGGACCAACATCGAGGTCTTCCAGCAGGCGGGGGTGAAGAAGATCCTGGTGACCTCGCCGCACTGCCTGCACACCTTCAGGGACGAATACGGTGAGTTCGGCGGTAACTTCGAGGTGATTCATACGGCGCAATACATCAGCACCCTTATCGAGGAGGGCAGAATAAAGCCCACCAAGCGACTGGGCAAGCGGGTGACCTACCACGATTCCTGCTGCCTGGGGCGCTACGCAGGCATGTACGATGAGCCGAGGCAGATACTGCAGAGCATACCGGGGCTGGAACTGGTTGAGATGCGGAACACCTGCCAGTATGCCCTGTGCTGCGGCGGCTGCGCTGGCAGGCTTTGGCAGGAGACTCTGAAGGGTGAGAGGTTTGCCGAGACCCGAATCGAACAGGCGCTGGAAATCGGCGCCAGTGTGCTGGCGGTCTACTGCCCCTACTGCATGGTCAATTTCGAGGATAGCCTGCTGAGTTCAGGCAAGAGCGAGAGCCTCAGGATAGCCGACATCACCGAGCTTGTTGAAGAGGCCATTTCGGCCTAGAGGGAGATGAAGATGACAAAGAACAAGGCCAAAGTCGGCGTTTACATCTGTCACTGCGGCAGCAACATCGCGGGTGTCGTAGATGTGAAGGATGTGGCAGCCTACGCTCAGGGTCTGCCTTCGGTGGCGGCGGTGAAGGACTACGTCTACATGTGCTCCGATCCGGGCCAGAACATCATCAAGGAGGACATCAAGCACCTGGGACTGAACCGGGTGGTGGTCGCCTGCTGCTCTCCTTCTCTCCATGAGCTGACCTTCCGGCGTGCCTGCCAGGAGGCAGGGCTGAACCCCTACCTCTTCCAGCAGGCCAACATCAGAGAGCAGTGCTCGTGGGTGACCGAGGACGCGGCCCTGGCCACTGTGAAGGCCAAGGCGCTGGTCAGCGGCGCGGTGAGCCGTGTGGTTCACCAGGAGCCGTTGGAAAAGCGGGAGGTGGAGATCAACCCCAATACTCTGGTCATTGGGGGAGGCATCGCCGGGATTCAGGCCGCTCTGGAGATCGCCGATGGCGGCTACAAGGTCTATCTTGTGGAGAAGACGCCCAGCGTTGGCGGGCACATGGCGCAACTGGACAAGACCTTCCCCACGCTGGATTGCTCCTCCTGTATCCTCACCCCCAAGATGACCCAGGCCGGCTCTCATCCCAACATCGAACTCATGGTCTACAGCGAGGTGGAGGAGATCTCCGGCTATGTCGGCAACTTCAAGGTGAAGGTCAGGAAGAAGGCCAAGTACGTTGACGAAGAGAAGTGCACCGGCTGCGGCATATGTCAGACCAAGTGCCCCATCAGGGTGGACAGCGAGTTCGATGCCGGCATAGGCAAGAGGAAGGCCATCTACACCCCCTTCGCCCAGGCAGTGCCCAACGTGCCGGTCATCGTAGCCGAGGAATGCACCTACTTCATCAAGGGCAAGTGCCGTGCCTGTGAGAAGTTCTGCGAGCCCGGGGCCATCGATTTCGAGCAGAAGGACGAGATTGTGGAAATCGATGTGGGCGCCATCATTGCGTCCACAGGCTACGGTGTGTTCGACCCGACCCCCATGGCCCATTACGGGTACGGCAGGTTGGACAACGTGATCACCAGCCTGGAGTTCGAGCGGCTGGTCAGCTCGGCCGGACCTACCGGCGGCAAGATCCAGCTCAAGGACGGCTCAACGCCGACCAGCATCGCCATCGCCCACTGCATCGGGAGCCGTGATGAGAAGTACCACGAGTACTGCTCCCGGGTGTGCTGCATGTACGCCCTGAAGTACTCCCACCTTATCAAGGAGAAGACCGAGGCCGATGTGTACCAGATGTACATCGATATGAGGTGCTTCGGCAAGGGCTATGAGGAGTTCTACAAGCGCTTGTCCGAGGAGGGCGTCAAGTTCATCCGGGGGAAGGTGGGCGAAGTCACTGACCGGGCCATCAGCGATGAAGAGAAGGGCAAACTGATCGTCCTGGCCGAGGATTCCCTTCTGGGCAATGTGATGAGGGTGCCGGTGGATATGGTGATCCTCTGTGTTGCCCTCGAACCGCAGGCTGACGCCGAGAACACCGCTCGAAAGCTGGGCATCAGCCGCAGCGCGGACGGCTTCTATCTGGAGCGTCATCCCAAGCTGGACCCGGTGGCCACAACCACCGACGGTGTGTTCGTTGCCGGCTGCTGCCAGGGACCGAAGGACATCCCGGATACGGTGGCCCAGGCGTCCGCGGCAGCCGCCCGGGCGCTGGCCATGATCAGCAAGGGCAAGGTGGAGGTGGAGGCGGCCACGGCCCACATTGACGAGGAGCGCTGCTCCGGTTGCCGCATCTGCAACGACCTCTGCCCGTTCAGCTCGATCACCTTCGACGAGGAGAAGAAGGTCTCCCGCGTCAACGATGCGCTGTGCAAAGGCTGCGGCGTGTGTGTGGCCGCCTGTCCCAGCGGGATCATAAGCGGCAGGCACTTCACCGCCGAGCAAATCATAGCTGAGATTGAAGGGGTGCTAGCATGAGCTTCGAACCGAAGATCCTGGGTGTCCTGTGCAAGTGGTGTTCCTATGCCGGCGCCGACCTGGCCGGCACTTCCAGGAAGAAGTACGCGCCGAACGTCAGAGTGGTCCGGGTGAACTGCACCGGCAGGGTGGAGCCCACCTTCGTCCTCAAGGCGTTCGAGAAAGGGGCGGATGGCGTGCTCATCGCCGGTTGCCATCCCGGTGATTGCCACTACCTGGAGGGGAACTACAAGGCCCTGCGCCGTTTCCAGCTGCTGAAGAAGATGCTGGCCCAGATGGGCATTGATGACGGACGGGTGCGCCTGGAGTGGATTTCAGCTTCAGAAGGAGAGCGTTTCGCCGTCGTCGTCAATGAGATGACGGAGCGGGTGAGGAAGCTGGGACCTTTCGCAAAGAACGGAGGCAGCAATGGCTAAACTGAAGGTGGCCTTCTACTGGGCAGCGAGTTGCGGTGGCTGCGAGATTGCCCAACTGGAGATCGGGGAGAAGATCCTCAAGGTGGCCGAGGTGGCCGATATCGTGTTCTGGCCGGTGGCCATCGATGCCAAGTACAAGGATGTTGAGGCCATGGCGGACGGGAGCATCGACGTCTGCCTGTTCAATGGGGCCATCAGAAACTCCGAGCAGGAGCACCTGGCCCACATGCTGCGCAAGAAGTCCAAGGTCATGATCGCCTACGGCTCGTGTGCCTATGAGGGCGGCGTCCCGGGCCTGGCCAACATGTTCGATCGGGCCAGCATCTTCGAGCGCGTCTACCACGAGACCCCATCGACCAACAACAAGCACAAGGTGTTCCCTGAGCCGAGCCACAAGGTACACGAAGGTGTCCTTTGCATTCCGGAGTTCAATGACACGGTGAAGACCCTGCGGCAGACCGTCGATGTGGACTACATCATCCCCGGCTGCCCTCCCGAGGAGAAGACGACCTGGCTGGCTCTGACGGCGCTGATCGAGGGGAAGCTGCCCCCCAAGGGCACGGTGATCACCGACAACGTCAAGGCGGTGTGCGACGATTGCCCCAGGAAGAGGGACGTGAAGAAGGTGAAGAAGGTCTACCGGACCTATGAGATCATCACTGACCCGGAGATATGCCTTCTGGAGCAGGGTCTGCTCTGCGCCGGGGTGGCCACCAGAGGCGGCTGCGGGGCCCCCTGTCCCCAGGCCAACATGCCCTGCACGGGCTGCTACGGCCCGGTGGAGGGAGCCATCGACCAGGGAGCGCACTTCATCAGCGCCATGGCGTCAGTGATCGACTCCAAGGACCCCGACGAGATCCAGAAGATAATCGACGACATCCACGACCCGGTAGGCACCGTCTACCGCTACAGCCTACCCGATTCGCTGCTAAGGAGGGCCAGAATACAATGAAGAAGATCACCATCGACCCGATCACCAGGCTGGAAGGCCACGGCAAGATCGAGATCTTTCTCAACGAAGCCGGCGAGGTGTCCAAGACCTACTTCCAGGTCCCGGAGCTGAGGGGTTTTGAGAGGTTCGCGGAAGGCCGGCTGGCGGAGGACATGCCCCAGATAACCCAGAGGATCTGCGGGGTCTGCCCTGAGGCGCACCATCTGGCATCGACCAAGACGCTGGACGCGGTCTTCCACGTTGACCCACCCAGCGCGGCCAAGAAGCTCCGGGAGCTGCTCTACAGCTCCTTCTATGTCACCGACCACACCACGCACTTCTACATCCTGGGCGGGCCCGATTTTGTCATGGGGCCGGATGCCCCGGTGGCCGAGCGGAACATCCTGGGCGTGATTGCCAAGGTGGGGCTGGAGCTGGCCGGAGCGGTGATCAAGACCAGGAAGCGGAACCACCATGTCATCCAGATGCTCGGCGGCAGGGCGGTGCACCCCGTCTTCGGGATGCCCGGCGGTGTAAGCAAGGGACTGAACGCCGAGCAGATCAAGGAAGTGCAGGAGATAGCTGAGGAAGCTGTAGGCTTCGCCCAGTTGTCGCTGAAGGTCTTCGATGACATCGTGCTGAAGAACAAGGACTACGTGGCCATGATCACCAGCGATGCCTACACCCATCGGACCTACTACATGGGTCTGGTTGATGCCAAGAACAGGGTCAACTTCTACGATGGCATGGTCAGGGTCGTCGATCCCGACGGCCAGGAGTTCGCCAAGTTCGCCCCCAAGGACTACCTGGACTACATAGCCGAGCACGTGGAGCCCTGGACGTACATCAAGTTCCCCTATCTGAAGCAGATCGGCTGGCACGGGTTCAAGGATGGCAAGGACAGCGGGGTCTATCGGGTGGCCCCTCTGGCCAGGCTGAATGTCGCCGATGGCATGGCCACACCGCTGGCCCAGGAAGAGTACCAGAGGATGTACGCCACCCTGGGCGGCAAGCCCGTTCATCACACCCTGGCGAATCACTGGGCGCGGCTGGTGGAGCTGCTCTACGCTGCTGAACGAATGCGGGAGCTGAGCCGCGATCCGGAGATCGCCAGTCCCAAGATCCGGACTATTCCCACGGCCACCCCTGACGAGGGTGTGGGCATTGTGGAAGCCCCCCGGGGCACGCTGATCCACCACTACGCCACCGACGAAAGGGGCGTGATCAAGAAGGCCAACCTGATCGTGGCCACCGTGGGCAACGCGGCAGCCTTCAACATGTCGGTGGGCAAGGCCGCTGAGGCGCTGATCAAGCCCGGAAAGCCGATAACCGAAGGCCTGCTCAACCGGATCGAGATGGCCTGGCGGCCCTACGATCCCTGCTTCGGCTGCGCAACACACAGCCTGCCGGGCCGCTCTCCCATCCCTGTGTACGTCTATGACAGCAAGGGCAACCTGGTCCACAAACCGTAGGTCGGGTCAGCCGGCAGTCCGGAGAGAATGAAGTCGTTCGCCAGGGACCCCGCGGGGTCCCTGGCATCGTTCTGTGTTTCAACTTGGCCGCCATTGGGTATATCCTATTGTCTGTCTTGATGTAGGAGCTTGAACACCGCTGTGACGTCCGACAGCCAGAGCGCAGCACATCCCCTGGACTACATCTTCCATCCCCGGTCCGTGGCCGTGGTGGGCATCTCGGCCGATCTGCCCAAGATCTGGATCAGGCGGCTCTACCTTGACTCCCTGATCCAGAGCGGGTATCCCGGCCAGATCTACCTGGTCAATCCCAAGGGCGGCGAGATGGCGGGGTTGCCCATCTACCGCAGCCTGAAGGACATCCCCGGAGAGGTGGACCATGTGGTCATCTCCATCCCCGCCCCCTACACGCCGGGGATCATGGCGGAATGCCGGGACATGGGGGTCAAGGTGGCCCACGTCTTCGCCTCCGGCTATGCGGAGACCGGCGAAGCCGAGCGGATCGAACTGCAGGACAGGCTGGTGGCCATCGCCCGGCAGGGCAACATCCGGGTGATCGGCCCCAACTGCCTGGGCATCTACTATCCCAAGGGGAAGATCGGCCTGATCCCCGACTTCCCCGCGGATCCCGGGCCGATCGGGTTCCTGTGTCAGAGCGGCGGCAATGTGGCCTACATGGTCCGCCATGCCGTGGCCCGGGGACTGCGCTTCAGCAAGATCGTCAGCTATGGCAATGCCTGCGACATCAATGAGTGCGACCTTCTGGACTACTTCGCCGCCGACCCCGAGACCAAGGTCATTGCCGCCTACATCGAGGGGGCCAGGGATGGTCGGCGTCTGAAGGAGGCGCTGGCCAGAGCCGCCGCTGCCAAGCCGACCGTGGTCCTGAAGGGGGGCTACACCGCCGGAGGATCAAGGGCGGCCGCTTCGCACACCGGGTCGCTGGCCGGGGCCGATGCGGTGTGGGACGGCCTGCTGACTCAGGTCGGGGCGATCAGGACCTACAGCATCGAGGAGATGGTGGACATCCTGGTGGCCCTGCTCCGGGTCAGGCCGCCCCGGGGCTTCAACACCTGTGCCGTGGGCAATGGTGGTGGGGCCAGCGTCATGGCCACCGATGAGTTGGAGAGGGCAGGATTGCGGCTGGCGCCCATACCCGGGGAGATCAGGGAAGGACTGAAGGACTTCATAGACCTGGCCAACAGCATGCTGAGGAATCCCATCGACATCAGTCCCCTGGCCACCGTGGTGGGCTTCGAGTACCTCATGGACCTGGGCAGCCGCCGGTTCGAGGAGATGCTGCGGGAGAAGCTGGCCAAGGGACCGAGCGTGCACTGGGCCCGGCTCAATGCTCAACTGCAGAAGTGGCCCGGCCTGGACCTGGTCATCTATCATCACGGCTTCGACGTCAGTCCTATGCCGCTGAGCGAGCTGATGGTCAACTGCATCGTGGGGCCGATGGCTCTGGCCGCCAAGGCTTGTGAACTGCCCAATGCCATCGTGCTGCACTCCATCGGGAATGATCACACCTGGCAATCGTCGGCGGAGCTGCGCGGTCTCTGCGTGGAGTTCGGACTGCCCCTCTTCCTCTCCATGAGGGGCGCGGCCACGGCCATGCGGGCCCTGATCGACTACAACCTGGCCCATCCTGAGAAGCTGGCCGCCCTGCACTCGTCCTAGGGCTGCCTAGGCAACCCTAGCATCAGCCAGGTCAGCTGTTCTTCTCTGCGATGTCACCGGCTACGGGGAGCTTGTACCTCTCTCCCTGGTAGGCCTTGACCATGAGCACGATCCAGAGGATGACCGCCAGTATCCAGACGGCTATGGAAAGGGCCCAGAACAGGCTCCCCACGACATCCAGCCCGTCGAGGATGCCAAAGGCAATGAGCATGACTGTGATCGCCCCAAAGACGACCATCGACTGCACCGCGTGGAAGCGGATGAAGCCATTCTTCTTCTCCAGCAGGATCATGATCAGGCCGGTGATCCAGCCCAGGGCATAGCTGAGCAGTCCACCGAGGTTTGGCTCGATGCCGAGGCTGGTATCCGTGGACTTGGCGGGTTCGGGGACAATCATCGAGCCGCACTTCTGACAGAACTTGCTGCTCTCGGCGTTCTCCGTACCACACTTGGGACAGAACATGTCAGACCTCCTTGTGCCGTCGCGCCGCCGGCGGATGGGATGGTGGCCTAGTTCTTGCTGGAGTGGTAGTACTCCAGTCCGCCGCCGATGGCGGCCAGCAGTGCGCCAACCATGGAGATATACACGCCCTCGCGGATGTCGAGATCCACGGCCTGGTCGTTGATCCAGTACATCGACTGGAAGACCAGGATCAGTGCCAGGGCGCTGATCAGCATGGTGACGATCCCCCAGGCCCCCGGCATTCCAGTGCGCGAGAGAACCAGGGTCACCAGCAGCAGAATGCCTGCGGCCAGAACTGCGGCTCCGCTGGGCATCTGCAGCCCCAGGGTGGCGGCTCCGAAGCGGGCGCTGACCCAGGCCAGAAGCGGTCCCAGGACCAGCATCAGCGAGCCGACAGAGACCAGGGCCATGACCGGGTCCCTCTTGATCTGGGCCACCAGAGGCTCGAAGATACTCGAAGCCCTGCCGTAGCCGGCTCCGGAGCTGGAGGACTGAGTGCCGCAGGAATTGCAGAACCTGCTGCCTTCAGGCATCTCCCTTCCACACTTGTTGCAGTACATCGTTCAGTCTCCTTTCTCGGTGACAAAGACTCACGGCCGGCCGGCTGCTTCTCGTCGCCGGCGGCCGGCCGGGGTCTATCCTATAGTCTGCTCTCCACAGCCGTCAATACCTCGGGCAGCGCACTCAGTGTACAGATGCCTCTGCCGATTCCTCTCCGAGCACAAGATGCTTCTCCCAGAAGACCCGGAGGCAGGCGCTGACCACATCGGGGTCGTAGAGGATGCCCTTGTTCTGGACGATCTCCTTCAAGGCCTTCTCCACACCTAGGGCGGGACGGTAGGGCCGGTGCGAGGACATGGCCTCGACGACGTCCGAAACAGCCAGGATGCGGGCCTCCAGCAGGATTTCCTCTCCGCGAAGCCCTGATGGGTAGCCCGATCCATTCACCCGTTCATGGTGCTGCAGGACAGCGTCGGCTACCGGCCAGGGGAAGTCGATGCTCTTCAGAATATCGTAGCTGGCCCTGGGATGGGTCTTGATGATAGCCAGTTCTATCTCGCTCAGATGCCCTGGCTTGCTCAGAATCTCGATGGGGATGAACAACTTGCCCAGGTCGTGCAGTCGGCCGGCCATGTGGATCATCTGGATCCGTTCGTTAGAAAGCCCCATCTCCTGGGCGATGGCGCAGGCCAGCTGGGTCACCCGCTGCTGATGTCCGGCAGTGTAGAGATCTCGCGTCTCGACCATCAGGGTTATGGCCTGGATGGTGCCTTCGAGCATTCTCTGTAGGTTCTGATAGCTTTGCTGCACCTGCTCTTCAGCCAGCTTGCGCTGGGTGATGTCCCGGGCGATGCCCCGGTAGCCCCGAACCACCTTGCTGTCTTCGTCAAAGAACGGGACGCCGCTGATCTCCACAGTGACCTGATGTCCGTCCTTGTGCAGGAAGGCGACCTCCACGAAGGTGAATGGCTTCACGGAATCGACGGCCTTACCGTAGAGCTTGGCCATGCGGCTGGCGCTCTTGGGAGGCATGATGGCTGATGCAACCCGGCCAAGCACCTCATCGGGGTAATAGCCCAGGATTCCATGGATTCTGGGGCTGACGTAGGTGTAGATGCCCCTCTGGTCAGTCTCCCAGACCCAGTCGCTGGTGGTGTCGATGAGCTGGCGGAGGCGCTCCTCACTCAGTCTGAGGGCTTTCTCTGCCTCCCTCCGTTCGGTGACATCGCGGAGCACCCCCATGATCTCGACAGGCCGGCCCTCCGCGTCGCGTATGAAGCCCACTGTAGTGTCCAGCCAGAGGGCGGAGCCATCCTTGCTCAGGAACTCCAACTCCAGTCGCTGTGATGCGGTCGGACCGGCAGTCCCCTGTCTTGCGGCCGCCATTGCCTGGGCGAAGGCCTTAGCGGCTCGGTCGATGGAGGAGGGAGCCAGTGAACTCTCCATGGTGCCCACCATGGCTTCTTCCACGCTGTACCCCAGCAGGCGGCTTACGGAGGGGCTGATGTATGTC
>Ga0194125_10011869_pt1 | contig 11581 bp, 9 predicted proteins | sample TA2KigC250mmetaG_FD_148626 | JGI IMG/M metagenome (GOLD analysis project Ga0194125, IMG submission 148626) | Freshwater microbial communities from Lake Tanganyika, Tanzania - TA2015034 Kigoma Deep Cast 250m | ecosystem: Environmental > Aquatic > Freshwater > Lake | place: Tanzania: Lake... | reverse complement strand
GCGTTTTTTTGGCCTGGTTCAGACCCGGGTAACAGTCTGGGTGGGTGGCAGCGGCAAGGCCGGAGGCTTTGCGCAGGCCTTGCCGATGGCGGACAAGCAAGACCATCGGCAAGCTCCGAAGACTGCGCTTGCCGCTGCCACCCGTTCTCTGTTACCCGAGAAGACTGTTTCTTGAACCAGGCCGTTTCTTTTCCGGCAGGAAGGCGACTACGGCGTGCGGCCGCACGGCTCGGAACCCCTGGGTCGTGTGCCCCGGGGGATCAGGAGCCTGTCGCTGCCCACCATGGCTGAGAATACGCGGACGTCGAAGGCCCGTTCGATCTCCTCAGGAATGAGGATGTCCGCAGTTCTGCCGATACGGTAGGAGGGGGACTCGGCCGGCCGACGGTCGGGGGTGTACAGGAGCAGGGTTTCCTCGCAGTACTGGGCGGCCAGGTTGAGGTCATGGGTGATGGCGACGAGGGTCGTGCCCTTCTCAATCTGGATGGACTTCAACAGGTCGTAGATCTTGACCTGGTGCTTCAAGTCCAGGAAGGAGGTCGGCTCGTCGAGCAGCAGGATCGGGGTGTCCTGGGCGAGGCCCCGGGCGATGAAGACCCGCTGGCGCTCGCCCGCGCTGAGGCTGCCCAGCGTCCGCGAGGCAAAGGCGGTCGTGTCGGTGAGCTCCAGGGCCCGCAGGGCCAACTCTCGGTCGGTCTTGCTCTCAAAGCCCAGCCGGCCAAAGTAGAGCGTTCGGGCCATCAGGACGGTTTCCAGCACGGAGAACCCGAAGGCGGGTACGAACTCCTGCCGGACCACGGCGACCTTTCGGGCGGTGATTTGTACGGGGCAGGAGCATAGATCCACCCCCGCCAGGAGGACCCGGCCGGACTGGGGCTTGAGCAGACCGGCCAGGAGGTTGAGCAGGGTGCTTTTGCCGGCTCCGTTAGGCCCGGCGATGGCCAGAAACGTCCCTGCCCGGACCTCGAAGCTGACGTCCCGCAGGACCGGCCTGTCGTGGCGATAGCCAAACGTAACATGTTGTGCCTGAATCGCGGAGGTCATGCCAGCCAATACACCTTTCTGCTGTACCGGATCAGCAGGATCAGGAAGAAGGGGCCGCCCATGATGGCGGTGATGACCCCAACCGGCAACTGGGCCGGCGCCACGATGGTGCGGGCGATGGTATCCGCCACGACCAGGAACATGGCGCCCAGCAGGCTGCTCAAAGGCAGCAGTTGGCGGTGGTCCGGCCCGAACACGATCCGCACGGCGTGCGGAATGATCAGACCCACGAAGCCGATGAGACCGCTGAGGCTGACCGCGACCGCCGTGATGAAGGCCGCGAGGGCAAAGGCGGCCAGTTCGATCCTCTCCACCGGGACGCCCACGCTCCGGGCGTCCTGAGAGCCGACGCTGATGATGTTGAGCTGCGGACCGAGGAAGAACAGGCCGACAAGGCCCGCCACGATGCCGCCGCCGCCGACCCAGAGGACGAGGAAATCCTCCTCGGTCATGTTGCCCATGAGCCAGAAGATCGTCGCGTAGAGATGCTGGCTCTGGGCGACGGAGGTCAGGAACATGATCAGGGCCGAGAGGAAGGCGTTGACGACGACGCCGGCCAGGAGCAGGCCGGTGACATGATACTTGCCCGCGCTGCGGCCGATGCCCCAGACCAGCCAGACCGTCCCGAGGGCTCCGAGGAAGGCGAACAAGGCGATGGGAGAGCGTCCCCACAGCGTCCAAGTGAGGCCGCTGAGAATGGCGACGATCACCCCCAGGCCGGCCCCGCTGGAGATCCCGAGAATGTACGGGTCCGCCAGGGGATTGCGCAGCAGCGCCTGGAAGACCACCCCCGCGCCGGCCAACGCCGCACCCACCAGGGCCGCCAGGATGATCCGCGGAACCCGGATTCGGAAGAAGATCTCGTAATCCGGATTGGGCGCGGCGGCACTCGTCGAGACGCTTGCGACCGACTTCAGGGAGATGGTCTGGGGACCAACCAGCGAGCAGGCGAGCATCACCAGGACCAGCAGCGTGGCGACGACGCCGGTCCGGAACAGCAGTCTTCCTGGCGAAAGGGTCCCCGGCACTTCTCACTCTCCCGGCGGCTGCGGCCGCAGGCATCGGGCGATCTCCTCGAGTCCCGCGCACAACCGGGGACCGAGGCGTGAGACCAGATCACCATCGATCACGTAAATCCGCCCGCTCGCGACGGCCGGAACATTCGTATACTTGCGCCAATAGGAAACCGCCTGTCGGTGCTGCGCGTCCAGGTTGCCCGGGATCATCGTCGGCTCGATGATGACCTCGGGTCCGGCCGCGATCACCTGCTCGGCCCCGATCGGCGGGTACTTGTGCAGCGTCGGGCCGATGGCATTCTCGCCGCCGGCCAACTCGATCATCTCGTTGATGAACGTCTCGCGCCCGGCGACCCGCAGCGGCTCGCGCTGGACCACCCAGAGCACTTTCGTCCGGGGCCGGCCCGCCGTCGCCGTCTGGAGACGATGAATCGCGGCCTCGATATTCTCCGACAGCTCCTGGGCTCGGCCTTCGACGCCCGCGGCCGCACCGATAGCCGTGATGGCATGGAAGAGACCCTCGACGCTTTCGATCTCGACGCTCAGACACTCGTACCCGATTCGCTGGAGCCGCCGGGCCAGGTCCTTCTGTTGCGCAAAGGTCAACGTCACGACGAGGTCCGGCCGGGTCGCAATGACGGCCTCGATGTTGGGCTGCCAGAAGGTGCCGACTTTGGGCTTGGGCACAGCGGCGGGGGGGTAGTCGCTATCGAGCGTGACGCCGACAATTCGGTCGTCCAGTCCGAGCGCAAAAAGAGCTTCCGTAAGATCCGGCGCCATCGAGACGATTCGGGCAGGGAAAAGGGGACATTCTACTTTTTCGCCATGCTCCGACGAAAAAGTAGAATGTCCCCTTTTCCCGAGCAGCGCATATCCGCCTGCCAGCCACAGGGTCAGCGCGGTCAATAGCAGCCACCATCTGCCCATCATGTCCTCTTGAACTGTTTCTCCAACTCGCCGAGCGAGAACCGGATCGTCGTCGGCCGTCCGTGCGGGCAGCGGCTGGTCGATTCGAACCGCCGGCGCTCGGCGAGCAACTCCTGGATCTCGCTGTCGGTGAGCCGTTGGCCTGCCTTGATCGCCGCTTTGCAGGCGGCCATGCTCACGAGATCGTTGAGGAGATCCTGTTTCGATACCGCGTTGCCCCGCTCGACCAGGGTGTCGAGCAGGTCCTGGACGAATTCGGCGGGCGCGACGCTTGCCAGCAGGGTGGGGAAGGTCTGCACGGCGTATGTTCTCGGGCCGAACGGCGTCAGCTCGATCCCCAACTGGGCCAACAGGTCGGCGTGGGCCTCGATCGCCCCCGCCTGAGCATCCGTCACCTCGATGCTCTCCGGCAGCAGGAGCCGCTGCGATTCGAGGCTCTCGCGCTGCAGCCGTCGCTGCAAGGTCTCGTAGAGCATGCGCTCGTGCAAAGCGTGCTGGTCGATGATGACGAAGCCATCCTCGGTTTGCTCGACGATATAGCTGTCGTGGATCTGGATATACCGGCTGTCCGGCTCGGGACCCGCAACGCGGGACTCCGGATTCGGGTCACGCGCCACGGGCCACGGCTCGCGGGCTTTGCGATCGGGTCCCCGCTGCGCGCCGTGGCCTTCCGGGCGCAAGTCGAATTGCTGCTGGTGCTGGGAGGGCCGGTGTTTCTTGAAGAATTCCGCCATCGCCTCGGCGATCTGCTGTCGTCGGGCCGGTGGGCCGGCGACCTCGCCGCTCACGCCGGCCGGCGGCTCGGAAGGCAACTGGGCGGGCAGGTTCAGGTCCGTGCCGAGCAGTTGCTCCCGCAGGACGCCCAGGACCTGGGAGTGGACCAGGTTGGCGTTGTAGAACCGCACCTCGATCTTCGTCGGATGGACGTTCACGTCGTAGTCGTCGAACGGCATCTCGATGAAGAGGAACACCACGGGGAAGCGGTTGGCCTCCAGCATCCCGCGGTAGGCCTCTTTGATGGCATGCGAGATGAACTTGTCGCGGATGTACCGGCCGTTCAGAAACGTGTACTGGAACTGGTTGCTCGTGCGCGAGACGCTGGGCCGGCCGAGCAACGCGCGGATGCGGATGCGTTTCTCGTCGCTCTGGGTTTCGATCAGATCGCCGGGCTGGCTCAGCAACATCGGGAACAACTGCGCGACCCGTTCCTTGAGGCTGTCGGTCTTCGGCAGGCGATACAACTCCCGGCCGTTGTGGGTCAACGTCAGGTCCAGATGCGTCTGGGGCAGGGCGATCCGGGCGAACTGCTCGCTGATGTGGCCGATCTCGGTATTGGCCGCCCGCAGGAACTTCCGCCGGGCCGGGGTCTTGTAGAAGAGGTCGCGGACCTGGATCGTCGTGCCGAAGTCGCCGCTGCATGGGCTGACGGGACCTTTCGCGCCGCAGTCGATCTCGATACAGTGGGCTTGGTCGGAGTCGCGCGTCCGGCTGACGGTCCGGACCCGGGCGACGGAGGCGATGCTGGCCAGGGCTTCGCCGCGAAAGCCCAGCGTGGCAATGTTGTGCAGATCCTCGACCCCTTTGATCTTGCTCGTCGCGTGGGATTCGAAGGCGTTGGCCAGGTCCTGGGCGTCCATACCGGCGCCGTCATCGACGATGGAGATGAGCCTCCGGCCGCCATCCTCGACGGCCACCGCGATCCGGGTGGCGCCGGCATCGATGCTGTTTTCCACCAGTTCCTTGACCACGCTCGCCGGGCGCTCGATGACCTCGCCGGCGGCGATCAAGTTCACCATATTCCGATCAAGCTGGACGATTCGACCCATCTGGGATTTATGATTTATGAATTATGATTTATGATTGGCTTCGCCGCTTCCGCGCCCTGGCACAGAGGGGTATCAAGCCTTCGCCATCGTACATCCCAAATCATAAAGCATAAATCATGATTCATCAATCCTGGAGCAGGCTGCGGCCGGTCATCTCGGGCGGCTGGGGCAGGCCCATCATGTCCAGGAGTGTCGGCCCGATATCGGCCAAGGTGCCTCCGTCACGCAGCTTGCGGCCCTGGTACCGGTCGTCGAAGACGATCAGCGGCACATCGCCCACGGTATGGGCCGTGTGCGGGCTGTCCGGCGCGCCGTCGATCATCTTCTCGAAGTTCCCGTGGTCGGCGGTGATGATCGCCGCACCGCCCATGCTTTTGACCTTGTCGAGGATCTTGCCCACGCATTCATCGACCGTCTCGGCGGCCTTGATCGCCGCGGTCAGGTCGCCGGTGTGGCCCACCATGTCGGGGTTGGCGAAGTTGATGACCATCACGTCATACTTGTCGGACTCCAGCTTCTCGAGCACGACGTTCGCCACCTCGTAGGCGCTCATCTCGGGCTTGAGATCGTACGTCCGGACCTTCGGCGACGGGACGATCTGCCGGTCCTCGCCCTTGAAGGGCTTCTCGTTGTAGTCGTTGAAGAAGAACGTCACGTGGGCGTACTTTTCCGTCTCGGCGCAGCGGAACTGCTTGAGTCCCAGCGCGCTCCAATACGCCGCGAGGATATTCTTCATCTTGGGCGGCTTGGTGAAGGCCACCGGCGCGGGGATCGATGCGTCGTACTCGGTCATGCAGACGAAATAAACGTCGGGCTTGATCGTCCGCGTGAACTCCTTGAACGCCGGGTCCACGAATGCACGGGTCAGCTCGCGCGGCCGGTCACCCCGGAAGTTGAAGAACACGACGCCGTCGCCGTCGGAGATCGTGGCAATCGGCTCGTTGTCCTCGTTCACGAACGCCGTCGGCTCGATGAACTCGTCGGTGATCTTCTTGCTGTAGCTGTCCTGGACGGCTTCCGTGGCGCTGCGGGCCTTGAGACCTTTGCCGAAGCGCAGGCACTCGTAGGCCTTCTGTACGCGATCCCAGCGGCTGTCCCGGTCCATCGCGTAGAAGCGGCCCATGACCGTGGCGATCCGGCCCACGCCGATCTCGGCGGCCTTTTTCTCGATGTCGCCGAGGTAGCCCAAGCCGCTGTCGGGTGGCGAGTCGCGCCCGTCCGTGAAGGCATGGATGAAGACGTCTTTCATCTCGTTGCGCTTGGCCAATTCCAGGAGGCCGTACAGGTGGCCGAGGAGCGAGTGCACCCCGATATCGCTGCACAGGCCCATGAAGTGGACTTTGCCCTGGTGCTTCTTGACGAAATCGATCAGCTTGAGGAACTGCTCGTTCTCGAAGAACGATCCGTCGCGGATGGCGTGGGTCAGGCGGACCGACTCCTGCGGCACGACGCGTCCGGCCCCGATATTCTGATGCCCGACCTCGCTGTTGCCCATCGTGCCGTCCGGCAGGCCGACGTACTCGCCGTAGGTGTGGATCAGGCAGTGCGGGTACTCCGCCATCAGCATGTTGTCCGTCGGGACCTGGGCCCGCTTGATGGAATTGTACGGGTCTTCCGCGGCATCCGGATTATAGCCCCAGCCGTCGCGGATGATGAGAACGCACGGCCTCTTCTTCAGCACGATCTTCTCTTTTGCCATGTAGCATGAGCCTTTCCAATAGTATTCTGGAGTTTTGCAGAACTCCAGATAATAACAATCAGGGCGAGGCGCAGAACCGGTCCCGCCGGGTACTCCAAGGGCTCCGTATCATATAGAGGGGTCCCGCGGGTGTCAAATGTTTGCCCGGATCGGCGGGCAAGCAGGTGAAAGCCGCAAGATGTAGGCCCCGCCCAAAGATGCTCAAACCCCGCCAAAGACGCTCACCTTTTCCCAAAGATGCGCACCGGAGTGTGTTGAGCATCTTTGGTGATGCTTGCTCGGGGAGGGCGGCGTTCCATCGTGGAAATACGGTGCGGCCCCGGCATGTCCCCCTATTCCCATGGACATAGGTGACATTTCCCCTTCGCCTAGGGGCGAGATGAGGAGTTTCAAGTGTGAATGAGAGAGAAGAAAGCGAGAGAATGGTTCAGAATCGGGTAGCAGTCTGGGTGGGTGGCAGCGGCAAGCGGAGTCTTCGGAGCTTGCCGATGGTCTTGCCTCTGGGCCATCGGCAAAGCCTGCGCAAAGCCTACGGCCTTGCCGCTGCCACCCACCCGTTGGTATCCGGAGAGGCCGTTTCTGGAACCAGGCCCCCCCGCAGGGCCTGGTTCAAATTCGCCCGGATCTGGGTAGCACCTCGGCAAGGTGCAACGAGTGGCCGCGTCGAGCGCCGCCTGCGTTTGTAGTGTGCCCGCAAGGGCATGTTTTGAAGAGAACGCCTTGCGGCGTCACTACAAACGGCTTGGACGCCGTCCCCGCCAAGACTGTTACCGGGTTCTGAACCAGGCCCCCCGGCAGCATTGCCGACGTTGTTGTAGCCGGTTGCTTCCCAAGAGGTTACGCGGAATTCCGGCCAGATCGGGCGGTGGAATCCCGGAAAAGCGTAGCACTCCCTGGCAACCGGATCGTACCTGTGTTACGATTTGCCGCCGCAGGGGATGAATAACCTGCATTCTGTCAGAGCTGACGCTCACCGGGGTTTGAAGGGAGATTCGATGCGATTGAAGACTTGCTGCTGGACGGTTGTCGCAGGTCTCGTACTGGCTGCCTGCTGTGGCGGCGCCGAAGAACGAAAGGACAATGAGACCGCCGAGAAGAAGCCGACGATCTATCTCGGCGGGGGCGTCGTCGTCAAGTCGAAGCCGTACGCCGAGGTTGACGCCAAGGTGTACCCTGTCCCGCTGTTCGCCTACGAGGGCGAGCGTCTGTACGTCTGGGGCGTGCGGGGGGGATACCGCCTCTTTTCCCAGCGGGGCGTGTCGATCGGGCCGATTCTACAGCCGCGCTTCGATGGCTACGACTCGGATGACAGCCCGGTCCTCGCGGGCATGCGCGACCGCAAGTGGTCGGCGGAGGGCGGCGTGGGGGTGCAGGCCCTGACGCGTGTTGGGCTGTTCGGATTGTCTGTCGTCACCGACCTGCTGGGCCGGCACCGGGGCCAGGAGCTGGACTTCAGCTACACGATTCTGTTTCCGCTGGCCGGGTTCGACATCATTCCCACGGCGGGCGTCCGGTACAAGAGCGAGGACCTGATCGACTACTACTACGGCGTGAGGCCCGAAGAGGCCCGGCCCGGCCGCCCGGCCTACGCCGGCGAGGCCGCGACGGACCCCTACCTGCGGCTGGCCCTGCGGCGCAAGCTCTCCGACCGCTGGAGCCTGCTCGGGGCCGTCCAATACGAATGGCTGTCCGACAAGATCGCCGACAGCCCCATCGTGGACAAGGACTATGAGGTGAGCTTCCTGGCAGGCATCCTGTACTCGTGGTAGCGGCCCATGCATCTCGCGCAGGGGCCCAAATCCCAAATTCCAAATTCCAAATCCCAAACAAATCCAAAACTCAAAGCACAAATGGCCAAAACGCTCGCACGGGCTCTGCCCGTTTTGGATTTGGGATTTCCGCCTGCCGGCAGTTCTGGATTTCGCGATCCGGATTTGGTCCCAGGCGTCCGCGCTATTTCGGCACGATCTTGAACGCGACGTCGTTGCCGATGTGCAGGGCGTGACCTCCGGTGGTCTTGAGCTCGGGAATCGTCACCGTGAGCTTGCCGTCGCGGCAGGGGAGTATCTCGGGATCCAAGTATCGGCCGCGCCAGGTGCGATAGAGCCGCACCTCGTAGTTGCGGTCTTGGAGGCCGGCGATCGTGAAGGACTCGTTCGCGACGCTCGTCTTGGGGTGCACGATCCAGCCGAAGATCAGCTTGTCGCTTTTCATGGCCCAGGCGTCGCAATTGCCTGCCTCGACCGCAATAGGCTCCAGGTCGAGCCGGGCGAAATCGATGTCATCGACGAACTGGCGGAAGTGCCGCATCTGGTTGGTGACGACACTGTCGTTGAGCCAGTCGGACCAGGCCCACCAGAAGGGCGTGCAGCACAGCCCGTTCGCCAGGCTCACCCACAGGGCATTGTGGTACATCGCCAGATAGCCGGGCATGCCGGGCTCGTAGTACGTGTGGTCCCAGCCGCACTCGCCGATCGTCGCGGGCTTGTGGAAGCCTTTCCACAGGTTCTGTGTCTGCACCGCGTAGTTGCGATAGCTGTACCGCAGCGGGCTCTCATCGCCGGGATCGACCTTGCCGCTCCTGGGCATGGGGTGGCCCTGGGCTTCGTAGATCTCGCGCGACGCGATGTCGAAGATCCTGTAGCCGTTGGGCCACCACTGGCCGATCCCGCCGCTTTGGGTGCCCGTCGTCGGGCGGCCGTAGGGGTCATGCTCGTTGAAGAACGCGTCCATCTTACGGCACCACTCCTCCGCGACCGCCTGGTCGCCCTTTGCCCAGCCCTCGGTCCCGTTGATCTCGTCGATGGTGAACCACAGGAACAGGGCCCGGCTGTAGCCCCAGCGGGCGATCATGTAGCGGTACAGCTTCTCCTGGTACTTCCAGGCCTCGGCGCTGCCGAAGAAGCCGGTGGCGTCGGTGATCAGGTGGTACGGATTGTGCCGGTAGCGGGCGTTGCCGCCGCCCCAGACGGCCTGCGAGATGTAGGAATGGAACCAGAGGTTCCAACTGATGTGGATGTCGCGTTTCTCGCACCACTCGAAGAGCTGATCGAGCCGGCCGCAGCGGTTCTCATCGTACCGGCCGAGCCCGGAGCCCATCGTCTCCAGCGGCGTGTGGAAAAAGCTGATGAAGTTGCCGCCGCGCCGCTTGAGCTCGTCGAGGCCCGCTTCCGTGATCGCGCCCTGGTTGAACAGCTCGTAGCTGTCGTTGTACCAGAGGCCCACGCCATAAAATGAAGTGCCGTCGCTGTACCTCAGGTAGCGCTGGTTGGGCGCGATGCCGATGAAGCCTCGCTGGGTGGAATCGACCACCGTGAAGCTCCCGGCCCGGCCCTGGGCGGACCCTTCCTTGTCCTTCACCCGGACCACGTACCGCCACGTCCCTTTCTCCGTCGGGGCAAAGCGGACCATCCAGAGGCTTGACCACTGGGACGGATTGTAGAAGCCCCAGATCTTCCAGGTCTTGCCGGACGGGGCGGTAAAGGTCGCCCCCAGGTCGATCTCGTCAGGATCGAACGGATTGGCATAGGTCGCATCCATATCGATCCGCAGCTCGAATTTCTCGTAGAGACCGACCGGCCCCGCCGTGCCCGGCCGGACCGAATGAATCACCGGCGCCGCCGCCACCACCGGCACGACAATCCCCGCCACCACGATCAGGACACAGATGACCACCTTGCACATAACGTTCTCCTTTACCTTCGAATTCCCCATGGACAGACAAACGTGTCCATGTCACACGACCTCTCTGCTTGTAATGTGCCCGTCAGGGCACCGTAGCATGGGCGTCTCGCCCATGAGTATCACGGGCGTCTCGCCCGTGGGCAGGGCCATCGTGGCCCTGGAATCCAGGGACGCTGACGCCCATGCCCTCATGATTGCTCCTATCACCAGTCGTGACATTCACGTCTGCGGCACGAGGATACCATAGGTCAGGGAGTTTGGAAACCCTCTCCTGCCGGGCTGGTTCAGAACCCGGTTTGCAGTGTGCTCGTAAGAGCATAAAGATCGCGTCTGACGACGCCACTACAAACCAGGCCGTTCGTAGTGACGGCGCAAGGCGTTTTCTTCAATACATGCCCTTGCGGGCACACTACGAACCGGACGAATGAAACGCCGTGAGGCCCGTCTCACGGTGCGGCGTTGGGCTTCGGCGCCACCGCGGGCTGAACCGGGAATTCGAGTGAGCCGTTCCAGATGGCCTTGATCGTCGGGTCCTGGTAGGCAAGCTCCGGGTCCGGCTTCAGGACGATGGTGCCGAGGGCGCCGCCGGCTCCGGGACGGCTGCCGGCCTGGAGATCCACGAAGAGCAGGCCGGAGCTTCCGGCGGGTGCCCGGAATTGCTCCGGTTGCCAGGTGGGAACCGGGATTTCCCGCCCGTCGGGCAGGCGGCGCACGCACCGGAAGGATACCGCGATGGGCAGATCCTGGTACGGAATGTGGAAACCCGAGGGTATGATTTGCTGTTGGAGGGCCGAGGTTGCGGGGGCGCCGTTCGGGTCGGGATTGTCCATGCGGAAGGCCTTTCGGACCGCTCGATCGAGATCCGGGTTCGACACCAACTCCACCGTCTCCGCTTCCTCCGGGGCCGCGACTACGATCTCCGTCCGCACGGTGAAATCGCAGTCATAGCTCCGCGCCGGTTGCCAGCCCGGACCCACAGTGCCTCCCATCCGCCGCAGAAGCGAGTCCAGAAGGCTTCGCAGACGGCCGGCTCGCTCGATTCCCAGCGCATACTGCAGGCGGATCTCGACAGGGTAGGTCCCAGCCTCGCGGTACACGCGGGGTACACGCAGATTCACAGGGGCTCTGCGGAAGTCACGGTGCCCCCCATGGGTGCGGAGGATGGGCTGTCCCTCGATGGAGATGGTCCCCTCCAGTCACAGGACATCGCGGAAGCCAAGGTCGAAGGCTCTTTCCAGGTTGAGCCCGACCGGTTCTCCCACCGCGTACGTCCGGCGCATCGCAACGTTGGGTTGCAGGAGCAGACGCAGGACCCGCCGGCCCTGTTTCGCGTCGGCGGCATGAATGCCGAGCAACTCGACCACCTCATCCGCGCGGGCCTGAGA
>Ga0194125_10011867_pt1 | contig 11582 bp, 7 predicted proteins | sample TA2KigC250mmetaG_FD_148626 | JGI IMG/M metagenome (GOLD analysis project Ga0194125, IMG submission 148626) | Freshwater microbial communities from Lake Tanganyika, Tanzania - TA2015034 Kigoma Deep Cast 250m | ecosystem: Environmental > Aquatic > Freshwater > Lake | place: Tanzania: Lake... | reverse complement strand
TCTGCTTCTTTTAGAGCTTGCTGCAATTGGTGTTGGGTTTCTTCAGTGTCGACACGAGCCAAAATCATCAGGAGACTCCGTTAAGTGTTTTTATAAAGTCTACCTGATGCCAAAGAAAATGTAAAGTTTATTTTTCAAAGTTAGTTAAATTCATTTAGCGCTTTCATATAATTGGCTCTCTCAAAAGCGGCGGGATTTGCGATGGATTTATGGCTTATCATGCCCTTAATCTGTTCGATGGATTCATATCCTCTTTTTTCCATCCATTCCGCCATATCCTGTTTAATCTCACTCACTTTCCCAATACCGTTTTTCAGAAGCGTCGCGCAGAGCATGGTGACATCTGCTCCCGCCATAATCATTTTGAGCGCATCAGCGGCACCGTGGATGCCTGTCGTTGCAGCAAGGCTCGCTTTTATTTTGCCGGACAGAATTGCAACCCATCGAAGTGGCAAACGCAGGTCATTTGAGGTGCTCAAAACGACCCCGGGTTCCACCTCAAGTGAATCCAGATTGATATCCGGCTGGTAGAAGCGGTTGAAAAGAACCAAACCATTAGCGCCAGCTTCATCTAACCGCTTCGCCATATTTGCCATGGCACTAAAATAGGGGCTTAATTTCATCGCCACCGGAATGGTTACTGCATCTTTTACCCTTTTGAGGTTCTCTAAATATAGATTTTCAATATCTGCACCCGATAAAGATAGGTCAGTTGGGATGTAATAGATGTTGAGTTCAATGGCATCGGCGCCAGCTTCCTCGATCCTTTTAGCGTAATCGCTCCAACCAGTGTTTGAAACACCATTTAGACTACCGATGATTGGAATATCCACAGTTTCCTTCGCTTTCCGAATATGTTCCAAATATTCATTCGGCCCAAAGTTATACGCATCTATTGGCGGGAAATAAGTCAGCGCCTCGGCAAAACTTTCCGAACCGCGGGTTAAATAATAGTCTAATTCTTCCTGTTCATGAATAATTTGCTCTTCAAAAAGGGAATACATAACCACCGCGGAAGCGCCAGCGTCTTCAAGTTTTTTGATGTTGCCGATTTTCTTAGACACTGGCGACGCTGACGCTACTAATGGGTTTTTCAGGCTCAACCCCATATATTTTGTTGATAAATCCATTTTACATCCTCCTTGATAAAAACAGGTAACCAAACTTTTCTTTTTTAAATCACAAGAAGCACTGTAGAGAGAAACTCGGTTTCTTTCGCACACTTTTTAGGTTCAACTCCTTATCATAATAAGGAGCATTTTGAATCTCTCGGTAGCTTTAACGGCGTGCGGGATGTTGGCAGGCATGATTATCATTTCGCTTTCATTTAACTGGTATGAAACGCCGCCTATCGCGAACTCTCCAGTGCCATCAATAAGATAAACCATAGCGTCATAGGGAGCGGTATGTTCACTAAGGCCTTGCCCTTTATCGAAAGCGAAAAGGGTTGTCGTTCCAGTTTTCTTATCGATTATCGCGCGGCTGACGATGGAACCATCCTGGTAATCTACCATCTCTTTTAATATGAATTTTTCTACCTTACTCATTTGTACTCCTTTTTGGGAATTATAATTGATAAAACGCTCATAATGAGCGCGGTTATGGGTTGCAAACGAATGTTTGGAAGGTATTGAAATTGACTTGCTTGCTTCAAAATTTTTAAACCAAACTTTTCTTTCTTAAAGAAAAGTTTGGTTACTTTGCCTTGCTAGACTTGATGCGTTCTGCCTCACTCTTTTGCCTCGCACTTATCTTTATTTCTACCGAGAATTTTATCGAATAAGCTGCGCTCACCGTGAATTATTTTTTCACCCCGTAGTTTGGCAAACTCACAGAGCAATTCTCCCTCTCTATCGCTCAAATCGGTTGGTGTTTCTATGATGATTTTCACAATTAGGTCGCCAGAACCAAAGTCACGAAGATACGGCACACCTTTTCCGCGCAGACGAAATTCTTCGCCGTATTGAGTTCCATGGGGAACTTTTACTATTTCTGCTTCGCCAGCGATGGTCGGAATTTCTATTTCAGTTCCTAATGTCGCCTGCGAGAATGAGATAGTTGCAACATACAATAAGTCATTGCCATGTCGTTCAAACAGGTTATGTTTAGCGACGTGGACAACTAAGTGCAAATCTCCGGGCGGTCCGCCTCTGGTTCCGGCCTCGCCTTCCCCGCGTAGTTGTATTACTTGACCATTATCTATGCCTTTAGGGATTGTTACATTAATCTCGCGTGTGCGTTGCACCTGTCCCTGCCCTCTGCATTCTTCGCACGGGTTGGTGATTATCTTGCCCTCGCCGTGGCAGCGGTCACAGGTTCGCGAGACGCTAAAGAATCCCTGGGTAAAAGATACCTGACCTCGCCCACCACAGGATGGGCATGTTTGCGGTTGGGTGCCTGGCTTCATCCGCGTACCATCACAGACAGGGCATACTTCCATGCGTGGGATTTCAATAGTCGTTTGCTTACTTAGAACTGAATCCTCCAAACTAATCTCCACGTCATATCGGATATCTCGTCCACGTCTGGGGCCAGAACGCCTGCGCGACCCGCCGACTCCCCAAAAATCGCCGAAATCGCCAAAGATTTCTGACATAATATCTTCAAAACTTGTGAAATCAAAGCCATAGCTGCCTGCCCGCGAGGCGCCTTGAACGCCTGCGTGTCCAAATCGGTTATACCGCTCTCGCTTATCCGGGTCACTTAAAATTTCATAAGCTTCGGCAGCCTCTTTGAATTTCTCTTCCGCTTCTTTTTTATTATTGGGATTTTTGTCCGGATGGTACTGAATCGCCAGTCTGCGGAACGCTTTTTTAATCTCATCCGCGCTGGCATTTCTGCCAACACCCAGAATTTCATAGTAGTCACGTTTTGCCATTTACGTGTCACTCCTGTTTAATAACGTAATTTGGTATCTATTGATTGATGACCTCTGGATTGATGATTGATGATTGTTGATTGTTGATTGAGAGAAGTTTTTTCAATCATCCATCGTCAATCGACAATCGCCAATCCAATGATTTTGTCATTGCGAAACCCCTTCCACTTCTTCAATCTTCTGGATGTAAAAGTTTAGGTCGTCCAGACGTATTTGCACATCGTCGAAGTCTAAAGCACCCTCGTAGTAACCTTCGATATGGAATTCATCTCTCAGGAAAAAGTAATATGGTCTGAATTCTCTCTCAAAATATTTGTTGACCATATATCTTCTTCCTCTATCAGTCTTCGGCAACTCTTCCTCTTTGCCCCCTTTTTTAACCAAAAAGGCGTAAGTGGCTTCTATAACGGAAAGCCACCCCTTCCCACAGGCGTCTCTTAGAACTGTGCCATCAATTTTCTCTTTTGCTTTTTCAAACTCTTCTAAGGCTTTTTGATATAGCTTTTTGGCCTCTTTTAGATGATGATTTTCGGTACTCATTTTTTCACTCCTTCCAAAATGTGCAGAAGCAGAACTTCTGCACTCCAAAAATGAGGCGACACTTTGGAGCCTTCTGCACTCCAAAAATGGAAATTCTTTCGGGCGTTCAGTATACTATTTCAAAATAACCATTTTGCGAGTCATTCTAAAACTACCTGCACCGCCTTCGCTTGTACTTTGCTTTCCCGTAGGCTCAACCTGTAACGTGTAAAAGTAAACGCCGTTAGCGACTTTCTCTCCAAAATTGTCCCGACCATCCCAATAGGTTGCTTTATCCTTTGAGACATAAACGCCCGCTTTTTGATTCCCAAGATTCAAGACGCGGATAAGCTGGCCTTTGACGTTGTATATGCTGATTGTTACGTCCGCATCTTTGGCAAGCTCGAAGGGTATCCACGTTTCTGGGTTGAAAGGATTTGGGAAATTTTGAAATAGCGCAGTTGATAGCCCCACGGCATCAGCCGTGCGGAGTTGCTTCGCAATCAAACGCTTTAAACTTTCCAATACCTTTTGTCCTTCTCTATCCAGAGAGACAGCTTCGAGTTGTTCTATCGCTTCCGTCAAAAGTTTGGATTCGCTTTCTGCATCCAAAGCCGGCGCACCAGTTAAAGACCTTGGAAAATCTGTTATCAGCCCGACAGTGTATTGCAGAACCAAAGCGGCGTCCAACGCGCTGACTGTTCCATTTCCGCTGACATCCGCTACTTCAAGCGTTAAATTAGGATAATTCGGGTCATCCAGAACAAGTATCCCAACAACCACCCTAAGAATGAGCGAGGCGTCATAAGCAGTTATTTCTTTATTGCCGCTGACATCGCCGTAAAGCGGAGATATGCTGACGGGAATAAATTCCACCATAGTGAGCGAGTTATCAGAAATGGGCTGAATGCGCATAACGCTGTAAGAAACAGTAGGCTCTTCCGCAACTTGAATCTGCCATGACACCGTCGTCTCCGCACCGTTTTCAAGTTCGCCGACCTCAACAATCTCCGAACCCAGTATTGTCATACTTTCATCCGAAGTCAACTCCAACCTCACATTCTGCGCCGTGCCTGTGCCTGAGTTTATCACGGTGGCGTTCAGGGAGAAAATCTTCTTCGGTTGTATCGAACCCGATAGGACATAAGATTTGACCATCACCAAAGGCAAGGCGGGGATACTGAACACTTGCGGAACAGTGGCGTTCAGATTGTCGGTTACTGCGCTATTTGCCTGTAGTACAAATTCCGCTTGTTCCAACACTGCCTGCTTTGTCGCAGGTTCTGAAGGCGCCAACAGATAATCTAACAGATTACTGTAAAGCAATCCTCTCTGTCCGCTTGAATCTTGCTTCGTAGTTGAGGTTGTATCGTACGCTTCGGCGAATCCTGCGACGATGTTCGTTGCGTTTTCATGCGCGGCGACAAGAGGCGAAAACGCCATATCGTGGCTTACAGACAAATCGTCATCCGCCTCTACCAACTGCGGTAAGAGTTCTTGCACTGCTTCGGTATCATCGGCCTCAACCGCCGCGACAATCTGCGCTAATATGGTTTCAAAATCATCTCCGCCTGTTGTCGCCATTTGCAGATACTTTTGATACCGAGTTACGTCCGGTTTCCCCCCTTTAAGAAAGGGGGGCAGGGGGGATTTAACACCTCGACGGTTATGAGCGACTAATGCAGGAGGCTGGTAAATTTGAACCGGTTTGTCAGGCTGAAAAGCAAGCAGAACGGCGTTTTCAAGGTATGAGGGAACTTCATAGTAGAAAGTGATAGCGCCATCAACAATCCCATAGCCCAATTCTATCCCCGCCATAACTTTGGTGACGATGCCTACGACTGTGCCGATTCCCGTCGCTAAAGCAATATCTCCCACTGTGTTAGCAATATTTGCGTTAAATTTGAGCGTCTCAATAATTTCATGAGTAACATCTGTTTTGCCCCTTATTTTTTCAATATACTCATAAACCTTCGCCTCCGCCACTTTTGTCGTACTGGTGATGCTATCGGGGTTATTAGCAAATTCAACCGCCTTATTTATAAGATATTGGGATTTTTCAACGTAGTCGGATAGAATCAAATCGTCCGCAGGAATCCGAATTCCAACATCCGCGAGAAGCTCTGCTAAAGATTTTCCTAAATCCAAATTGGCTTTAAGGTCAAAGAATATTGCCTTCATTCCCATAGATAATATGTTCCGATATGCTTCATCGGGAATTTGATTAATCCCATCGTTCAATACGTCTTCAACAATTCCCAATATTAACTTGCCTACCTTACGGACAATGTATCTAAGAATTGGAATATCGCCGGCGAGTCCTTCAATTTTTGCGATCGCCCCTAACCCTACAAGTAAAATCTGCACTGCCGAATCCGTAATATCATCGGCAATTGTCATTTCCCCAAGCACTTCTCTATCATGGTCTATCTTGCTTGGGTCAAATCTATGATAATAAGCATGGTCAATTGCCTCTAACGCAAACGTCAACCGCTTTAGCGCCTCAATTTCGGCGGGAGTGGGATTGTTGGGCGGCCTGATCTTTGTATCGAGAAACTCCTCAACTCCAGATAGGTCATAGCTCTCGCTCAAAGGCGTTGATGGCCAGCTTGGAACTTCTATTTCCAGATTCTTCAACCTGTCGATGTATTCCTGAATCCGCTGTAAGTATTGTTGAACATCATCCGAAGTGGTAGTCACCTTCACTTCGGCGCCTGGGACACTATAATCCGCAGGGATTTGGGCTCCTATTCTCACCAACCCCGCCGTTTCTGTGGAGGCAAGGACAATCTGCGCTTCGCCGTTTTGAGCGGTAACAACCGGGTCGCCTTGCAATATCCCCGGCCCAACAAGTATGGCAAAAGTTACGATGTCGTCATAACTCAAAACTGTGCGATTCTCGGCGTCTTTGACGATAGCCGTGAGCGTTGATGTATCTCCCTTTGTCAAAATGATGGACGGCTCGGCTCTAATAGTCAGTTGTGCAGGCGGCCCCCAATCTCCCGCGACCACGTTGTAGCTTATGATTGTTGAATCCAGTGGCGATGGAGTTTCAACTCTGTTCTGAATGTTGTGCGTACTGTCCACTACATCAGTCGGAAGGAACGGGCTCTCCACCTCAGTCCGCTTGCCTTTAGTCATTGTTACAGTGAAATCCTTCCAGGGCGCTCCATCAAGCCACCATTTTCCCGTAATCTCCCCTTCGTAAGTCCCCGTAAAATACGCCCGCGCTGTGGTTTCCGTCCACTGCTTGAAACTTTCGCCATTCGTTGGTCTATCAATCACCGCCGAAGTTACAGCGGATTCAGCATAAGTCGCCTTAAAATCCCATACTTCGCTCCAGGCTGACTCAGCGCCTGATTTGACGCCCTTAGCGCGCCAATAAACCTGCGCGCCGATGCTTTGCAAGGGAATAGTGTAGTTGGTCGTGGGAAGTCCCGTCAACGTCACCGTTTTTTCTGAAATAGGCGGAAAAGCCTGGTCGGTCGAATACTGCACGGTATAAGATGTCGCGCCAACGACCGCGCCCCATTTCAATTCTACCGTCGGAGTGTCGATTACGCTTCCGTCGGGTGGGGACAAAAGAATAGGTGAAACTAACTGCGTTGTCCCTTTTGCCACGTTGGACAAACCAGACCAATTCGGAACTTCATCGGCTGTTTTGATAGCGAAATAGTAAGTCGTGCCAGGCGACAAGCCCGTTACAACAAAACTCTCCGCCGAACCTGCCAACTTAGGCTTTGGCTCCCCAACCGCTTGCGTCGCAGAATCCCAGTTCCCCTCGTTAATCAGCGATGTGGAATATCTGATGTCATACTGGCTTGCCAAACCGACATCTCCATCATCCCCCGGCGCTGTCCATGTCAGCGTGATTGAATCGGGCGTTGGATTTGAAGTTGCAAGGTTGGCGATGGCGGATGGAGAAGTGTTGTCAATCCAATCTTTCGGTGGATATGCCCAGCCAATGTAAGAATCGATTAGAGACAAATTTTCGACAATTACTATTCCCTTATTGACGCCGCTATCTTCCTTATCTACACGCACTTTATCATACGAATGAACTACCCCCTGGTCGCCTAAGTAAATCCCTATATGACCCTCTTCTACATACTCACCTAATGCGGAGAAAAATATCAAAGCGCCTCTCGGTAGATTCCAACATTCAGTCCATGAATAGAACTCATCTCCAAGTGCTTCTTTCATCTCATTCGGATTCTGATAACCTGAATTCGCTCTACCAAAGGCATTTGCTACAAATTTCAAACACCACCCTGCCCAGTCCGTCTTACCCTCTTGTGATATTGCCCAGGTAATCGCGGCTTCGATTTTATCCTGGTTTGAAGAGAAGTAATCAGGAACATCAGGAGGAACAAGATTTTCAGGAGAAACTTTTGTAAGCCAGTTTTCTGCGACCCAACCGTCGATAGGAGAAGTTTCATATTTTTCTTCTCTAACCTGCCACCAAATGTAACCATCTGCAGGAATAGGAACACCGTTTATTATTCTAAATGTCCATCCATCAGGAACAACTTTTAACTTTTTACTCGAAAGTCCATAATCGTCTCTCAAAGATAGACCATCATCGCCAGTTCCATTTACTCCTACTATATCATTAAGAGACAGCTTAGAGCCAAAAGCAACGTTAGATAAATCCGACCAATTCGGGACCTCGTCCGCCGTTTTCATCGCAAAGTAGTAAGTCGTATCGGGAGATAATCCGGTAACTATAAAGATTTCTGCGGTTCCCGCTGGACTCGGCGCAGGCTCCCCAACCGCTTGCGTCGCAGAACCCCAGTTCCCCTCGTTAATCAGCGATGTGGAATATCTGATGTCATACTGGCTTGCCAAACCGACATCCCCATCATCCCCCGGCGCAGTCCACGTCAGCGTGATTGAATCGGGCGTCGGATTTGAAGTGGCTAAGTCAGTGATAGCAGAGGGAGGAATGGTGTCGGGAACGCCGCCTGTATATCTCAAAATGTATAGCCCTCTAGAACTACCCGCCACATAAATTAACCCGCCTGAGACGTAGACGCCCGAAGCACCAGTCGTGTCGTAGAACCCCACCTCTCTTGGATTTTCAGGAGAGGAGATATCTATGACGCGAAGACCACTTCCACTATCCGCCACATAAGCATAGCTCCCTGAGACGTAGACGCCCAAAGCATAACCAGGCGTGTCGTAGAAGCCCACCTCGAAAGGATTTTCAGGTGAGGAGACGTCTATGACGCGAAGACCAGAAAACCAATCCGCCACATAAGCATAGCTCTCTGAGACATAGACGCCCAAAGCCTCACCAGGCGTGTCGTAGAAGCCCACCTCTCTTGGGTTTGAGGGTGAGGAGACATCTATAACGCGAAGACCATTATAATAATCCGCCACATAAGCATAGCTACCTGAGACGTAGACGCCAAAAGCATAACCAGGCGTGTCGTAGAAGCCCACCCCTTTTGGCTTTGAGGGAGAGGAGACATCTATGATGCGAAGACCACTTTCACCATCCGCCACGTAAGCTAAACTACCTGGGATGTAGACGTCCAGAGCAGCATCAGGCGTGTTGTAAAAGCCCACTTCTCTTGGGTTTGAGGGTGAGGAGACATCTATGACGCGAAGACCACTACTACCATCTGCCACATAAGCATAGCTACCTGAGACGTAGACGCCCTGAGCCGAATCAGGCGTGCCGTAGAAGCCCACCTCTCTTGGGTTTGAGGGTGAGGAGACATCTATGACGCGAAGACCTTCCCTAGCATCCGCCACATAAGCGTAGCTTCCTGAGACGCAGACGCCCAAAGCATAACCAGGCGCGTCGTAGAAACCCACCTCTCTTGGGTTTGAGGGGAAGGAGATATCTATGACGCGAAGACCATAATCACAATCCGCCACATAAGCGTAGCTACCTGAGACATAGACGCCGTGAGCAGAAGCAGGGGTGTCATAGAAGCCTACTTCTTTTGGCTTTGAGGGAGAGGAGACATCTATGATGCGAAGACCATAATCTCTATCCGCCACATAAGCATAGCTACCTGAGACGTAGACGCCCTGAGCCCAACCAGGCGTGTCGTAGAAGCCCACCCCTTTTGGCTTTGAGGGAGAGGAGACATCTATGATGCGAAGACCACTTTCACCATCCGCCACATAAGCTAAGCTACCTGAAACGTAGACGCCATAAGCTTGATTAGGCGTGTCGTAGAAGCCTACTTCTTTTGGCTTTGAGGGAGAGGAAACATCTATGATGCGAAGACCACTCAAACTATCCGCCACATAAGCATAGCTCCCTGAGACGTAGACGCCCGAAGCACTACCAGGCGTGTCGTAGAAGCCCACCTCCCTTGGATTTGAGGGGGAGGAGACGTCTATGACGCGAAGACCACTATAACAATCCGCCACATAAGCATAGCTACCTGAGACGTAGACGCCGGAAGCATAATCAGGCGTGTCGTAGAAGCCCACCTCGAAAGGATTTTCGGGGGAGGAGACATCTATGACGAGAAGACCACTATAACAATCCGCCACATAAGCATAGCTACCTGAGACGTAGACACCTTCTGCTACGTCGGGTAGGTCGATGTTTCCGACCTTTGTAGGATTAGCAGGCGCGCTGATGTCGAGGATGACAAGGACGCCGTAAGCACAAAGATAAGCATAATTCCCCTGCACGAAGACATCCTCAACCGCCCCTCCCGTCGCGCCGACAAACTCCACGTTTTCGCTAATGGCAGATGGAACAAGACCTTTCTCTCCAAGAACACCAAGATGCCTTGGGTCAAGTTCTCTTCCTGGCGGGAAGTCCAGAGCGGGCGGCGTCTGGGCATGAAGGTGGCCAGACAAGCAAAATAGTGCTAAGAACAAACTCAAAGAAATAAGGTTATGGATTAAAATTTCTGAAACGGTGATAGATTTTTTGATGTTTAACATTTTTGTTCTCCTTTACATTTTTTCAATGTAGCCCAAAATTCTATTTTGGCAGAAGCGGGACAAGACGTGATATACATTTGGAAAAGCCAACATAGGATGTTGGGCTACATTGTTAGTGCGCTAAGATTATATCATTTTTCCCATTTTGTTCAATCATTTTATCTGCTTCCAAAATCTTGCTCTATTCATTTTTTCATTACATTTTAGGAAGCCGCCGCAGTTTTATATTTCACGGTAAGATACCGAATGATATATTCGCGAACTTCGGCATACTGGGGTTCGAGTTTCTCAGCGGCTATAGGCTCAGGATACCAAAGGCTATAATTGGCAATCGTCGCGCCGACAATCTTGCCGTTTTTGATTGACATCCGTAAAAAAATATCGTTACCGATGGGGATGACTTCGGCTGGTTCAGGTTTGAATGTATCAATTAAGAGGTCGAGTTCGTCGGCTTCAGTGTCATAAGCTAATTCTCTTATTAACATTTTGGATGAATCCTTTCTAATTCTGGATAAGGTTCAGAAATTTGCCGTTGGAACCAACTGCTTGAGTAAAATCCAATGACTTCGCCATTGGGCTGCATTACGTATTTTACAGCCACTCTAACATAATGGTTGACAAAATATCCTGACAATAATCCTGACCGATATAATCGCCTGAAGTATCGTTTTGGTTCATCAGGACGAGTATTCGGATAAATTTTCTCTGGATGGGACATCGTCTTGGCAACTGCTTCCAAAAATGGCTCGATTTCTGGATGTTTCATAATATGACGCTTCCAGGCATCTTCATCAATTACAATCTTTATACCTTCTCTGTCAACGCCCTGCCAAATCATTTTAACTCTCCCAATTCAATAATTCGAAATGGTTCTTTGATTCGCCAACAGTGTCGTAGAAGCCCGCCTCCCTTGGGTTTGAGGGGGAGGAGACATCTATGACGCGAAGACCACTACTACCATCCGCCACATAGGCGTAGCTCCCAGAGACGTGGACGCCGTAAGCTAAGTCGGGGAGGGCGATGTATCCGACCTTTGTAGGATGAGCAGGCGCGCTGATGTCGAGGATGACAAGGACGCCTACAGCGCACAGATAAGCGTAATTCCCCTGCACGAAGACATCGTAAACCGCCCCTCCCGTCGCGCCGACAAACTCCACGTTTTCGCTAATGGCAGAGGGTGAGATGCCATTTTCTCTTAGATCTAAAGGATGCCTTGGGTCAAATTCTCTTCCTGGCGGGAAGGAAAAAGCGGGCGGCGTCTGGGCAT
>Ga0194125_10011866_pt1 | contig 11582 bp, 9 predicted proteins | sample TA2KigC250mmetaG_FD_148626 | JGI IMG/M metagenome (GOLD analysis project Ga0194125, IMG submission 148626) | Freshwater microbial communities from Lake Tanganyika, Tanzania - TA2015034 Kigoma Deep Cast 250m | ecosystem: Environmental > Aquatic > Freshwater > Lake | place: Tanzania: Lake... | reverse complement strand
GAAGGGCTTGAAACGGAAATCGTGCATGAATCTGAGGACGGATGTATGAGTGCTCGGAGGCCTAATCACTTTGGCTAAGCTACGGGAGTATGTGCTGAAAGGCAAGAATCGTGAAAAAGACCCGGCCTCACCAACGACTTGCCGACAGATTTCCAAATCGTGGTGAAGAATCGGACAGCGCTGACTGACAGATTGAAATCGGGCAATTCATCCCAGCGAAATGTTGCCGACTAGTAATGGCATTTCATTCTCAAAATGGTTACTATGGACGAGTCATTGCCTCAGAGAAGGAGTATCAACTGTATGCGCACTCGTTACCTTGATCGCCGGACATTTCTGCGAACGACGCTGCTCGGGGGAAGCAGCGCGCTGCTCGCCTCAGCCACCCTTCCGGATATCGCCCGTTCGACTGCCAGGGCATCAACCTTTGAAAGCCCGATCATCAGACGCAAACTTGGGAAGACTGGCATCGAGCTACCTATTGTCAGCTTCGGCGTGATGCGCGCGGACAATCCGGCGCTTGTACACGAGGCATTGAAGCTGGGCATCGTGCACTTCGATACCGCACACGGGTATCAGCGCGGCAGAAATGAGGAAATGCTTGGAGAGGTATTCAAGAACTATCCCCGTGATTCGTTCGTGATCGGCACCAAAGTGCACCCAGAGGAAATTGACAGAAAGACAGGCATCCCCGGACCAGCGACTACCAGCAAGGCGTTCCTTGAGAGATTGGACACGAGCCTTAAACGACTGAGGCTCGAGTATGTCGACATCCTTTACGTTCACGAGCTCTCGCGCCGCGATGCCGTACTTCATCCAGAATTGCTCGAAGCACTGACCCTGGCGAAGAAGGCGGGAAAGGCTCGACACATCGGATTTTCCACGCACAGAAACGAACCGGAAGCCATCCTGGCTGCCATTGACGGGGGCGTGCACGAAGTTGTCCTCTCTTCCATCAACTTCAAACAGGCTCATTATGCTGAGGTGAAGCACGCCGTGGAAAAGGCCGCGCAGGCGGGTATCGGCATAATTGCCATGAAGACGATGGCCGGCGCGTTCCACGACAGGGAAAAGACAAAGCCGATCAACTGCAAGGCGGCGCTGAAGTTTGTTCTCCAGGACGAGAACGTTACCACTGCCATCCCCGGCATCACGAACTTCGACCATCTCACCGTCAATGCAAGCGTCAACACCGATCTCACAATGACCAATCAGGAGCTGGAGGATCTCGCTTTGGGTCAGACACAGGGCGGTCTCTATTGCCAAGGATGCGAACACTGCATCCCCGGCTGCCCGAAAGGACTGCCGATCCCCGACATCATGCGAGCGTATATGTACACGTACGGCTACAACGACCCTGAAAGCGCGCGTACCCTCCTGACTAGTCTCGATGTGCCGGACAATGTGTGCGCCGGGTGTTCAACTTGCACAGCAGTCTGCTCAAAGGGTTTTGCGATATCGGAGCGGGTGACGGATGTCATGAGACTCACCAAAGTTCCGGCAGAATTCATCACCTGAGGTATATCCGCGACGATGCGATACACAGCCATCTTCTCCCTTTTCGTTTCGATTGTCCTTCCTGCGCTGTATGGACAGGATTCGCCGTTTCCGACCATTGCCGGATGGGAGACCGTAGCGGAAGAGACGGTGTATAATGCGGAGAATCTATGGGACGCGATCAATGGGGCAGCGGAGCTCTTTCTTCTGTATGACTTCGTCGATCTCCGCATCGCGCGCTACACTCGCGGCGACAGCATCGAAGTCAGTGTTGAACTCTATCGCCACCGCTCGGCTTCCGACGCGTTCGGCATTTACTCTCAGGAAAGACATCCGGGCTATAACTTCATACAACTCGGGGTCCAGGGATATCTGCAGGAGGGCGTTTTGAATTTCCTGAGCGGGGTGTATTACGTCAAGATCTCCACCCTTGAGGTCGGGGATGCCGCTCAGAACGCGCTTTTGATGATTGGCCGGAAGGTCGAGAAGCATCTGGGTCAGGAGAGTGCTTGGCCGGAGATCATCCGTCGGTTCCCGGCCGCCGGGCGCCTCCCCAACACCGAACAATACGTAGCGAAGAGCTTTCTGGGTTACAGTTTCCTGAACGGCGCGTACATCGTGAGCTACGACGATGGCGCACTGTTTCGCATGTTCGTGATCGCAGCAGAAACTCAGGGGCACGCGAAGGAAATGGCGGAAGCGTACTGCAATGCGGTACCGAAGGATTCAGTCAAGAGGCTCGATGGTGGGAGATATGAACTTCGTGATTCCCATTATGGAGTGGTTGCGCTGGCTGTTACGAAGGGATACCTCTGTGGAATTGTCGGCAGTAGCGTCGGTTCAAGGGAGCAATATCTCAGGCGATTAAGCAACGCCTTCTTGAAGTAACGCGGTAGAAGTCCGACTTCTTCTTGAACCTTCCGAAGGTCTGAGAGCTTACAGGAGAACCTTCGGAAGGTTTCTTGGTAGAAGTCGGACTTCTCGAAGTGGCTGGCCGCACGAAAGCTCACCACGAGTAGGATGTTCCGACCCCCACCGTTAGCATCGTGACATTGTTCTTGCCGAACGTCTTGAGGATACCAAGATGGGGATCCACGGTCCACGCACCTCGGAGCCCAATGGTTGGCGCGAGTCTCGCAGAGACGGCAAAATCAGTGGTCGGCGAAAACGGGATATCTCCTTCCTCTCCGCTCCAGAAAAAGAGCGGACCGAAGCCTGCTTCACAACGGACATCTGTCGAGCCGACCGCGAACAACTTCAGATCACCCATGAACTGTAAGATCAGCCCGTTGAGTGACGGTGGCGGATTTGCCGGGAAGTCGAGAGCCGACTGCGCAGATTTCGCTACTACCCCTCCCCCGTCCGATCCCTGCGGACCGCGTACAGAGTAGTAGCTCACGATCGTGATGGGTCCAGAATCTCTCTCCTCCCACCGGAACATCTGGACGGTACATTCACCTCCAAGACGAAGGCGCCCACCGAGCAGATCAGTTGGGAAGAACAACCTGAGGTTCAGGCCCAGTCCCCCGTAGTGACCATCATCAGCTGTTTCTGCGTCCCCTATTCCAAGGGATGATGCATCCGGCAAAAAGAAGCTGGCGTAGCATGACCGAATGTTGTCGCTCGGAGAGTAGAATCCGTACGTGACGGACGCCTTGAACACGCTACGTTCCTGGGGCTGTTCTTGAGCTTCAGCCGCGTTACCCAAGCCACAGAGAAGAGCACACATTGCGAGGGTGAGGCTTCTCGTATTCATTTGACATGATTCCTTAGAGTATCATTTCTTCTTTGGTTTCGTGCTTTTTTCTATGACAGTTTTTGCGGCACTCCGCACCATTGAGTCCGGATCAGAACGCGATAGCGCCGTCAAGCGCGGAAGCACCCTGGGATCGCGAAATTTTCCGAGGATGTGGACCGACATCCAGCGGACGCGCTGGTCATCTTCCAAAGTGCCGAGGAGTGAATCGACAACCCGCGGGTCCTGGTAGTTCCCCAGTGCCTCCACAACCTGGAGTCTGATATCCTTGTTCGCCAGGAGCTTGAGCAACGGGTCGATGGCCGCGCGATCCCCGAGCTGGCCGAGGGCATAGACAGCGTTGTCCCGGACTGAGTAGTACGGGATCGGAAGGGAATGGCCGACGACTTTGAATTTCTCATCCAGAAAGATTTCTGTGAGAAGCTCGGGATCTGCCAAACTGACAATCTGCCCTTTCGAGCGTCCGGCGTCACTGCAGGCACGCACCAAGGCATCAAGAGCCCTTTTGTCTTTGATCTTTCCGAGGGCGTTGACGGCAAAACAGCGAACAAGGACGAAGTTGTCCCCCGCGGCTCTGATCAGCGGCTCCGTTGCACTCGTATCCTTGAGCTCCCCGAGCACCCAAGCCGCGAGGTACCGGTGCTCGTTCGATCCGCCCCGAAGAATGCTGACGAGAGAAGGAACAGCCCGTTTGTCCTTCACGTGGGCGAGTACTCTCGCAATCGGGCCGTTGAACTCAAGAGACTTGTTCCCCAGCGCCGCGACAAGCGGCGTCGCCTCGATCCGATTGAGCCTCAGGAGTGCGCCTGCCATTGCCATGTACGGATCATCATTCAGCGCCGCCATAAGGTGTGATTCGCTCAGCTCGCTCAGAGAAGCATATTTGATGGGCGGATAGAGCGTCGGGGGAGAGTTCGGGATGTCTTGCGAACCTCCTGACCGCCTCCCAAACCCGAAGTCCCTCCAGGTGTAGATCTGCACCCTCCTCTTATTAGACTCTTTGGATCCCACGTGAGCTTGAGGGTCGGCGTACGTTAGCTCAAGAACAACCACCTCTCCTGACTTAATCGTTGCTTTCGTACCCACAACAACCGTTGGCTCGACACTGAACCAGGTCCACTCTCCTTTTTCAATGTCGAATGCCCCTCGTGCTCCCGATGCTAACCTATCCGACCTTCTTGTAATTTCAAATTTGTACGTTCCAGCCGGAATCTTGATGACTATTCTTCTCTGAGGGCCGAGAGGATCTTTGTCGGCAATGCGCCCGAGGAAGAGTCGGATCCCTTTCGGCGTATATGCCGAAACATGCCAGTCCATATCCCAGCCGGAAGGCACCTTTCGCGATTTGGGAATCTCAAGAATTACATGTCCCGCTGAGGAGGAGGCCTCCTCTCGTACAAGACTGATATACGGTTCTTTCTCCTGTGAGCGCACAAAACACACCAAGCTGCAGAATACGACAATGAACAGAGTCAAGTCTTGCCACATAATCTTCATTTCAGATCTCCTTTGATCTTGCTGAGCTTTGCACAGTCAGACATCTCGTCAGCGCGGCTCACATCGTCTTGATCGAACCAGACCTTAATCGGGATTTCCCCGTTTGGGGAAACGTCAGGGTTCGTTCCCCATCTTTTGACAGCCTGATCTCCTTCTTCTTCGGATTCACGATCGAGATCCTGACAGCAGTGAGATCGAATCGCAGGGTGTCGCGGGGAACTACAATGACAAGAGGCCCCTTCGAGTTGTTCTTGAGTGTCAGCTCGAGGTTTGCCCCGTCGTCCTTCGCTGTAAACGCGAGGGCGAGCTTCCCAGATTTGTATGCTTTCATCAGGTCCATCGTGTTGGTATCCCGGGCGTCCTGGGGTTGCCACACGAGGGCGATGAAAGAGAGGGTCATGACAAGAATCTTCATGGGTTCACTCTCCGTTTTGTTCCTAGAGGTGAGGACCTGACGCTCCCACTTTGAAACGTGGTCAACAGGCGGTACGGAATCCCATCACGTCCCGCGCGTCAATACGAATACTCCTCACGTGTGGACTTCTTTGGTCATTGCGTAAAATGCGTACACAATTCCGCTATTCCCCGCATCACCGCAGTATTCTTCCGACGAGAACGTATATTTCTGCTTTCCTGCCTTGAGACCCCCGACCAACTCAGGACTGTTTTGCGTGATCATTCTCCAAGCAAATGAATAGTCGATCGCCCGCTGAACGTCCGACGATTCAGCATGCCCGATGGTACTCAGCAACTTCTCGTCGCGAAAGAACGTCACGGGCACATCAGCATATGCCATTGTCTCCGGTAGAAGCGATCGGACAACGCCTCTGACATACTTGGATTCGTCCTGCGGCACGGGACCGGAATCGAAGACAAAGACGTGCACCAGTGCTCCTTGCCGCATCGCGCCTCCGGGTTGCTGTTCCATACCCTCCCGTTCCTCTTTGCGAAAAAGCCTCGATAAGATTCCCATCTAGATTCCTTGGAACCAGCCAGTTGAAGCGTTGAAAACAGGAAACGATGAGACCGAGCTACAGAGACACGTTCCCCGGGGTTCTTTGTGAGAATACCGACAATTCACCTTGCCCGCAGAAAAGGACCTCAAAAAATGAAAAGAGCCGGACTATCCCGCAACCTCGTTGGATAATCCCGCCCTCGTATGCGACTTCTCAATTCTGCCAGAGCTACATAGTGGCACCCCCTTCAGATCCTCCTCCTGCACCAATTCCCTACTTTCTCGCAACTCCGTCTTGCTGATTCGCCTTCGTCGGCTCGTTGACAAACCGTTCTCCGTTCCAGTACAATACCTGTCTTCGGAGATCCTCGAAGAATGCCCCGTCGAGTGTCCGTTTCAGCTTCCCCTCATTCTCGAGCTGCCTGTGTGCTGCAGCAAAGTGATCTGATCCGCGAACTCGGACACATCTCATAGAGGTATCAAAGTAGTAGTACACTTCCGCCTTGAACCTTTCGAGGGGTTCCATGACGACAACTTCAAGCAGCCCGTCCGCTCTCATTGTCAAGCCGACCGTCCGGTTCGTGATATCGACCCATTCTCGTTTCAGATCGGTTGGCGGAAAGACCAGATAGTACTCCTCCATTCCTTTGCTGACACCTTCGGGTACGTACTCCTTTGGAGCAGGGGCGTAGCCATCGATCTTTCGCGGATCAAGGACCACGAGGCAAGCCTGGCCAAGCCGATTGTTCTGTCCGGCGAAAAAGAGCTCTTCCACTCCATCTCCATCGCTATCCGTGTGAACAACATACGGAATGTGACCTGGGTGCCAGTACTCGCCCTGAAATGAGCCATCGCTTGCATCCAGGCGAACGATGATGTTGGGAAACCAGGGATTATGGCTGACGCCGAGAACGACCTCTGAACGTCCGTCCTTGTCGTAATCGTCAACCATCATCATATGGATCTTGTAGTCATCGGCATATGCGACGCCACCGATCACGATCTGCCGATGGATTTCGTACATCCAGCGCTCGCTGCCGTCGCTGTTGAAACAGATGATTCTCTTCTCGAAAGGCACATTGTGGACGCGAAGGGATGTCCAGCCAAAGATCGCCAGCACCTCGCGCTTGCCGTCACCGTTGACGTCAACGACATTCAGGCCATGCTCGCGCTGCCCCACTATCCACGGCGGGTAGGCCCGTTCGTCGTATCCCTTACCGATATGCCGACGCCAAAGCTCCTCACCTTGGTCGTTGCAGACAATCAGGAATTCTTCCTTCGCGTTCCCGTGGGTCGGATTCAGATCCTGTTGTCCCAACTGCGGGAGCAGGATAAGAAGTGCTGCAACGACCCCGACGATTCCTACGGTCCAGCGAATCGGAGAGCGGCGCATCGATTGGACAAACCGCTGAGGCAACCTCGACTTCCGGTCAGCCAAAGCATCCTGTCGTTTGTGCTCCAACGGTCGGATCGCCCGGTCAGGTGCATAGAGGGCGTGCATCGCTCTCTTCGCCTGCTCGTCTTGTAGCTTTTTCACATCGGCATAATACTCAGAGATCTCCTTGTGCAGTGCGGCGCAACCGGGGCATCGTTTCAGGTGCCTCGCCACTTCCGCGCGGCGATCTCTTATGAGCTCCGACTGCAGGACGAACAGTTCGATCGCCCGTTCGTCGAGATGATGCTGATCTTTACTTTCTCCCTTCATCTTCCAACCAGGGTCGTTTCAGGATTCCTCATGAGTATTATAGTCGCAGTTCTACTTGCCTGCGGAGGAGAGACGCTTTAGTTCCTGTTTCATCTGCCTTTTCGCTTGTTTCACCAGGTACTCGAGCACGCTACGATGTTGCCTGCTGTAGGTCGTCTTAGTGAGATCCGGCATGAACACCTTCAGATGCTCATAGTAGGAAATACTGTTTGATGCACTTGCGCTATATTCACCGAGGAGGATTTCTTTGACAGCATCCATGTACTTCTGGAACGTCTCCTCGGTCCGCTTCCGCGTGCCGACGTATGTTTCCCTGCCGCTGGCTGCAAGGCGTCGGCACACGTCGTCCGCGATCCAACGGATGTCCGACTGCTCAGTCTGAGGTTCGACCGACCTTGTTTCTTTTTCCTCGGCTTCCCAGCCGAGGGTGTACACCTCCTTCAAGAGCAATGCTGCCGTGACAAGCGGAACAGCCCGCTGATATTCTTCCTGACTGAGCAGCATGCGAGAGAGCTTTCCAACCATCACCGGGATCGAATCGCGGACTGAGACGAGCTGGGAAAACCGTTGCCGCAGGAACTCCCCTGTTACCGGAGGCAGATGGTAGTTGGGATTGATAACGCGCGGGACGATACAAGTCTCTCCGAAGCGCACCTGGAGCTCAAGGCTCTTGTTCCCCTCCAATTCGAGCTGCAGGTTGCGGAGTATCTTTCCGAGCACAGGATCCACTTCGCTATAGAGGCGAACGATGGACTGGCGCACCTTTCCAAAGACGAGCCTCCGCAAGGCTATAAGCATCTCGTCATCGGGGCAGATGGCAGGATCGATGTTCTGTTTCATGAAGAACGATTTGACTTGCACGAAAGAACCTTCCCTGTCCCGCCTGAAGAGTTGAGCCAGGCAATCGTACACAACATCGATCTCTTTCAGACCCAAGATATCAAGATTCAGCTTTCCGCAAACGATTTTCGAGCGTACTAGAGGAAGGGCGAGGATGTAGCACAGCTGCACGAACTCGCGTACGTCCAGGGGCGTATATGTGCCGTCGAACACTGCGCGAACCGCCAATCGTTGGGCGGAGGTCAGCTTCATAAAGGCAACTTCCTCGTGAGAAGAGGCAGAATCCAGTCGCGACAACTCGACTGAAGGAATCCCACAAAGCTACTGCAGTTCGGTCTGAAAGGCAAATCGGAGGGTTCTCAATCCTGGTTCGAGGCAGAAGTCCGACTTCTCTCCGCGCACCCCCCCGGAAAAGTCGGACTTCCTACAGGGCTTTGGGTTCGAGCCGGGCGATTTCCTTCCCTTCTTTCAGCAGAATCATCTCGATATCACCTCGGCTTGGATTCTTAAAACTGAATGCAGACTGGTCTTTCTTGGGATAGGCTGAACGAAGCTGAATCGCGTACACCAAATCTCGGCTTGCCCTATCGATGACCATGAGCGTGCAATCTGACACATCACCGCTGGGGCAGATCGATACGGAGTAATCCGTATTGCCTTCCTTGAAGAAGGTGATAGCCAGGTCCTCCGTGGCGTGGTGAAGTCCCCTCGTTCCGTGATAAGGGTACATGAATTCACACCACGCGATGGATTCACCGGGAAGGAGCGCGACGTACTTGTCAAAACCTTGAGTGATGCCGCCCCACATCTCAACATAGCCTGCGTTCGCAGAATCTCCTGAAAACAAGAACCGCACCTTGGCTTCCGGAGCGGCCCCCCAGCTCCAGATGTTGCAGCCGGGTGTGTATTCAAGGGGGAAAACCCTCACGATGCCTTCGTTCTGCTCATGCGAAAACGCACTGTAGAAGCCATGGTCCAGTTTCCACGCCAGCAAATCGCCTGAGCCTTTCCAGTTCTTGAGATACCTCATCGGGTTTTCGTCGTAGGGCTGAAGTCGCTTCCCTTCGGGATGATAATCGAGCATCCACGCATTGAAGCTTCTTTCTGTCGCATACACTTCTTTGGTGGGAATGATGAACTCAGTGTTTGGCGTCAGCTCACCTCTCCCTCCGGGCGTCCACATGGGATTGATCCAGTGCTGAAAATGAACAACGCTGTCCGTCGGATTGGTGATTCGGAGATCAGCGACATAATATGCCTTGTCCGGCGTAATCGAGATCTCAATCGCTTCTTCCAGTCCGAAACGCAGCTCTTTCACTTTCAGCCTTACACTCTTCCGTTTGGCAGAGTTCTCGGTGATCTCCCATTTCCAATCGGTTGCCCAGGTGTCACCATGCTCCTCGTCCGGCATGGTGTACTCAACCCCTCCCAGCATGAACCACCACCCCAGCTTATTTGGGGAAATGTGCATGTGTGCCACTTTCGGAATGAAGAACTCCTCATTGCCTGTTACCTTGTAGATGAACGAATAGGGTTTGCCGAGTTTCGGCAAGAGGGTCAGCTTCACGTACTTATTCTCAAGGATGATGGCATCATACTGCTTCTGTATGTCTCCCTGATTGTCGACGTTGAACTTCTTGAAATCGATTCGTTTGTACCCCAGGTCATCAAGATAGAGAGCGTGGACGAAATCAGCCTGGTGGATCTTGATGCTTATTTCCGTCAGGGTGAACTCCCCTGTCGGCGGTTGCTCCTCCACGACGACAACGTTCTCGTCCAGCCTTCTGCAACCAGGAATGAGTGTCACACAAGCGATCAGCAGTAACAGATATCTCATAGCTGCTGGTTCCCGATCAGTTGCCGTTCTGCAGGTGAATTCGGGGCGTTTGTTTGACCTTCTTGAGCGAGCGGAGTTTTCGGGGTAGGCCGTCGTTTTCGTCTGTCCTTCCGCCCCTTAGAAGCTGGTCAATCGATACGAGAAAGTGAGCAGGAAATACCGATTCAGGTTCTTCGTTTGTTGCTCTTCGAGGTAGGTGTCGCTCACCGTTTGGTTCACATTCCTGTTCTGATTCAGCAGATCGAACACCTGGAAAGAGATTTCGCCTTGGTCGTTGGCAAAGAGCTTCTTGCCGATGCTGGCATTCCACATGATGAAGTTCTGGTTGAAATTGGTCTCCGTTCGTCTGTTCAGTTGATTCCTGACATCTGAGCGAATAACAAAGCCCTCCCAGAAGATCCAGTTCAGTCTGAAGCTCGCGGTGTGCGAAAAGTACTTGTTGTCAAGATTTGCCTGGATGCTGTTTTCCACCGAATTGAAGTTAGCCCGGTACGAGAGCGAGAAATCCAGGTCCTGACTGATGTTGCTGTTCAGCGTGAGCCCCGGCGAGAGCGTAGAAGAGTAGCTGGTGTTCGTCGCGTTGTTGATGAGAGATGGCGTGGACGTGTAGGTAAAGCCAAGATTGAGATTCAGGTTGCTCATGATGAAACTCGCCGGGAAGGAATAATTCACCATACTGCGAAGAGTGCGTTGTCTGCCGAGATTGACAGGCTTGGACAATTGCGACCCTTGCTTGAGGAGCACCCCCCCTTCGAGCAGCGTATCGCTCTGTGCCAGAAGTAGCGCATTGGCTATGTAATCGAGAGTGATCGCCCCGGAAAGAAGAACGAAGACGCTGTTCATATTTTGCACGTTCGTGTAGCTGTAGCGCGTCGTCAGGGAGTGGGTGTAGTACTGCTTCAGGTCGGGATTGCCCGTGCTGAGGAGGAGTGGATTCGAATTATCGATGGCATTCTCCAACTGACTGATCGCCGGGGGATTCGTCATTGTCCGATAGAGAATCTGAAGGTTGTTCGTCCGGGAGGACCGCCACCTCAGCGTCGCCATGGGCAGTACATTGCTGAACGTCTTGTCTGTGGTCCCCTGCGTCGGGAACACCCTCTTGGCGGAGAGCGCGGCGCCTTGATATCCTACACCAATCATGAAGTTCCACTCGGAGTCCTGATACTGATAGCCCAAGCCTGCACGCTGGGTGAGATAGTCGCTCTCCAACTCGTTCGACAAGGTCGCATCGAGCAGGTCGTACTCGCGGCTCTCTGGGTTAAAATTGCGGGTCTTCTTGTCCGTAGAGTTGTTCACGAATGAGATATTGTAGCTTAGTTGCATCAGCGAGTTAACGCCGACGGGCTCGGTGTAGGCAAGATTTAAAGAGAGCGTATGTCCCTTCGTCCTTGAGTTTGCTCGTTGATCCAGAGAGTCTCCCTGCACCAATCTTCCACTGAAATATGTGTTGCCTGATTCAAGACTCCCTTTGCTGTCTCGGTCGTTGAGGTTC
>Ga0194125_10011864_pt1 | contig 11583 bp, 11 predicted proteins | sample TA2KigC250mmetaG_FD_148626 | JGI IMG/M metagenome (GOLD analysis project Ga0194125, IMG submission 148626) | Freshwater microbial communities from Lake Tanganyika, Tanzania - TA2015034 Kigoma Deep Cast 250m | ecosystem: Environmental > Aquatic > Freshwater > Lake | place: Tanzania: Lake... | reverse complement strand
GCCCCACACCTGCCCCCACGGTCGGCCCATCCTGATTCACCTCAACAGCCAGCAGTTGCGACGGGAGTTCGGGCGGGGATAAGAAATTACGGCGCCTCTAACTCTGAAGGCTTTTGTAACAACTCCCAGCGCACCATGCCGTCCTCAATGAGCTGGCGGATTTTCCGTTCCTGAGGGGTGAGCTGTGCCGTCCGCCCCGCCTTTATCTCCATGATGACGATTTCCTCGGGCTCGCCGCGGGAAAGCCCCGGAAAGACGATGAGGTCGACCGGGCTGCCGATGAAGCGAGCCTCGGTGGGGTCGTACTTGAAATCGGGCAGGTAAGGTGCCATCTGCTCGGTGAACTTGCCTCCCAGCACCGCCCGACTCTGCGACACAGCGTCGCGCACCGCTTTCTGTCTCTCCTCTTCCCACTTTAGCTGTACTTCCTCCTGCCACTGCCGGAATTTCTGCTCGTATCTATATCGGGTGGTGAAGTAGACCAGCAGAATGCCCAGAATGGCGGCGACGGTTATAATGATGATGATGAGGGCGACAATGTCCATGGTGAACCTCCCCGAACCTTATCGGTGGTGGACTGTTGGTTGGTATTTCAACCGGGTTATCCGGTCGGTTGCTGGCTGCTGCCTGGCTTTATCAGGGGCACCCCGGCGGCGCAAAGCGGGCAGTCTTCGGGGCGATAGGCTACCGTGGCGGCGCGGTGGCAGCGGAAAAGAGGGAAGCCGTGGTCCTGCGTCCGCTCGGAGCGGTCCACCAGCACGCCGATGCCGATGATGTTGCCGCCCAGCTTTTTGACGGCAGCGATAACCTCGCGTATGGAGCTGCCCGTGGTCAGGATGTCATCAACGATGAGCACCCGCTCGCCGGCGTCTATATTGAAGCCCCGGCGGAAGCTCCTCTCAGTACCCTCTTTCTCGGCAAAGATGCCGCGGACGCCCAGCTGGCGGGCGACCTCGTAGGCGAGGATGATGCCGCCGGTGGTTGGCCCGGCAACCACCTGCACCCGCTGATGGCGAAAGTGGTCGGCAATCATACGGCAGAGCTGCTCGGTGTAGCCGGGAAACTGCAGGATGCGGAACTTCTCCCAGTAGGCCGGGGAGTGCAGGCCGGAGGTGAGCAGGAAGTGGCCCTTGAGCAGTGCCCCTGATTTTTGAAGAATCTCTTCCGTCTCGCTGGCCATTCCTACCTCCAGGCCGATACCGGACTACCTATTTATATATATAACAACGGACCAGGTATAAATCGAATAGATTGGTCAGCTGCTCTGACAGCGAGTATTCTGGCACCAGCCCCCACTTCGGTGGCGGCCAGATGGAGACCCAGGCTTTGCCGACGATGTTCTGACGGGGCACAAACCAGCCGGTGTGCGAGTCGTTGCTTTTATTGCGGTTATCGCCGAGGACGAAGTACTCGTTGGCCGGGACCTTTTGCTCGGGGAAATTGTAATTGGGCGGGTTCTTGATATAGGGCTCCTTCAATTCGGTGTTGTTCACGTAAACTGCACCGTCTTTAATCTCCACCGTGTCCTTGGGCAGGGCGATGATGCGCTTGATGAGGTCATTGTCCTCGCCGTTGACCGGCCTGAAGACAATAACATCGCCCCTGTCCGGCTCGTGCAGGCGGTAGCTGACTTTGCTTACCAGAACGCGCTGGCCGCTGTAAAAGTTCGGCTCCATGCTGATGCCGAGGACAATAACGGTGTCAATGGTAAACCGCAGCAGGAAGAAAACGGCCAGGGCGAGTGCGGCGGTAATGGCAAGCTCACGGAAAAACGACTTCATTGGCTACTTACTCCGCTTAACGGTTCAATTATAGTCCATTCCTGACCCTCTTGCCAATTCAGCCTATCGTGCGGTGCTGAGCCAGAGCTTTTCCCCGTCGGTGGTGAAAGTTACCGTCCCGTGCCGGTCGGTACGGCAGATATTACCGGCGCCGAGCTTCTGCTCCAGCCTGGCCACAACCTCAGGGCTGGGGTGGCCGAACTTGTTTTCGGTGCCAACGGAAATGACCGCTATCTGCGGACTGACCGTATCCAGGAATTCCTGAGTGGTAGAAGTCGCCGAACCATGGTGGGCGACTTTTAAAACGGCGCTTCGGCAGGCTGCCCGCCTGGTGACGAGGTAGGATTCCGCTTCCTGCCCGATATCTGCGGTTAGCAGGAAACTGACGCGACCCATCTTCAGCAGCAGGACTGTGCTGTTATCATCACCGATGTCTTCATCGGCGTTACACCACGCGTTGTCCGGCGGGTGGAGCACCGTCAGCGTTGCCCCGGCCAGCGCCATCTGCTGTCCGGCACAGGCGGTGGTCTTATCAATATTCCTCTCTTCAATCAGCCTTTGCCACTCCCCGTATAATGCCGAATCGCTGTCAAGGTTTGGCGTCAGCACTTTGGCCACGCGGAAACGTTGCAGCACCTCAACCAGACCGGCGAGGTGGTCCTGGTCGGGGTGCGTCAAGACAACCAGCTCTATGGTCCTGTCCCAGAAGGGCATCTGCCGGCCCAGTTCTACGTTTACCTGCTGCGGGCTGGGGCCGCCGTCAACCAGCACCTGCTGCGTCCCCTGCTGTATCAGAATGGCGTCGCCCTGGCCCACGTCCAGGAAGCTGACATGAAGCCTATCATCGGGCATGGTGATGGCGATAAACCACACCAGGACCGCCATCGTGGCCAGTGACGGCATCACCCATTTCCCACTCCTTTGATTGACAAGGCTCATTGACCGGCTGGCACCGGCCCTGAGCCCGGCGGTCACCTTTGGTATCCCGCCTGCCTTTATCTGCCTGCCCAGGATGACGATTGCGGTCAGGCCGGCATAGTACAGCCACAGCCCGACCGGGGCCGGCGGCGCCACTTCAATGAAGGCGAACGGTGACGCTGCCAGCCAGCTGGATACAGAGAGTATATAGGCAAGAAACGGCCAGGCCAGCCAGCCGATAACCTGGCCGGCGGCCAGAAATATGAGCCCGGCAATGCCGGCTACAGCGCCGACCAGGATTATCATGGGCAATGCCGGCAGGAGCAGGAAGGTGGCCAGCGGCCCAGCAAAAGAAATGATGCCAAAGTAGTAGGCCACCGCCGGCCAGACGGCGATTACCGCGGCCATGGTGACGCTGAGGCTGTCGCTGGCAAAGTTGGCCGCCGTTGCTGCCGCTCCCTCTGCGCCGATAACTGCTTTCACCACCTTCCTGCCCAAAGAGCGCAGGGGAGGGAAAAGAAAGACCAGCCCGGCCATGGCCAGGAAGCTCATTTGAAAGGCGGCGTCGCCCAGAATGTAGGGACTGATGCCGACCATTATCGCCGCGGCGAACATCAGGGCGGTCATGGCACTGCGCTGCCGGCCCAGAAGCTCGGCGGTGAGAAACAGGCTGGCCATAATGGCGCCGCGGATTACGGGCGGGTGCATGCCGGTGAGCAGCGCATAAAGCCATATAGCGGCCAGCGTCAGCCAGACATACAGATAGTATCGCCGTCCGAACAGCCAGATGCCGAGGCTGAGCACAACGCCGGCGACGATGCCCAGGTGGAGGCCGGATATGGCCAGCAGATGGGCGGTTCCGGTGCGGACAAAGTCATCTTTGACTGCTGGCGGTATATTTTCGCGGATGCCCAGAATGATACCCTGGGCCAGTGAGGCCTGCGGTTCGGGCAGCACTCTGGCGAGCGTCTGGGCCAGGCTGGCTCTTAGTTCATATATCCAGGCCAGTGGTCTGAAGCCGGCGCCGCGGGCTTCAATTTCAACCTCGGGATAAAGCATGGTGCTGCGAATGCCCTGGTGGGCCAGGTAGCCCCGGTAGTCAAAGCCGTCAAGAGGTGGTGGCGTCACCAGCTCACCGCTGGCATGAAGTCGGTCGCCGTATTGATAGGTGGCGGTGCGCGGCACAAAGAGCAGGGCATTCCCCCCGACCGCCCGCCACTGGCCTTCAATAAGTATTTCCGAGGCAGCAAAGTAAAGGCGGGTGGCGCGGTCGCTGATTTCAGGGTCCCTGGCCACCACGCCCCTGATTTCAGCCCGGCCGCGGTCGTTGTAGAAGCTGAGGTCGGCAGCGTCGGTGACGTTGAGGCTCTGATAGGCATACCATGAGGCGGTGAAGAGGGCAATCAGGCTCAGGCTGCTGACGATGATCATTTTACGGTGCTTTTTAAGCAGCCAGAGAAATAGCAGCGGTACGAGGCTGGCTGACAGCAGCGCTAGCGACAGGTCAAATCTGGCACCCAGAAAAATGCCGACCACCCAGGCGGCGCTAAGCAGAATCAGCGGCACGAGTTCCCTTTCTGAATGTTAGTCCACGACCGTAATCAGATTTTTGATTTTTTCGTAGGTATCCGTCCCGATGCCTTCCACATTGGTTATTTCGCTGATGCTGCGGAACGGCCCGTTCCGCTGGCGGTAGTCCACGATAGCCTGAGCCCTGGTCTGGCCAATGCCGGGCAGTGCCTGCAGCAGCCAGGCTTCGGCCCGATTCAGGTTTATCTTCTGTGGCGCCTCTGCTTCATCGGCGGAAAGAACGCGGAGCTCAATGCCGTCTGGATGGGCGGTGGCATTGGCCCCTCCCGCCGCCTGCAGTAAATCAGCAATGGAGTCGTCGGCTTTGAGCAAGTAAATGCCAGGGGCATTCACCGCGCCGGTAATGGATATCTGGCCGCGGATTTCCGGTGGTGGCGGCAGCGTGATTTCAATCGGCTGGCTGCGGCTGTATTTGGCCCAGATTAAGGTACCGCCCGCCACGAGCACGATAATGAGAAGCAGGATAACCGCTGCCCGGAATTTGTTAACCCTGGTCATGGCCGTCTCCTGAGATGGTATTTATCTAATATGGGCGGAATAGTGCCGGATGGTCTGTGGCAGGTAGTTTCCCGAACCCTTGCCTTCGATGTCTCCATCAAAACATTCCGGTTCTTAAATGCCGGTCAGGATGGCGCGCAGTTCCTCTTCCAGCTCTGGAGTGGTCAGGGCGATTATCTGGTCTCCTTCGCGGATGACGGTGCCGGGATTGGGGATAGCCGGTTTGCGGTCTTTGGGAATAACCAGCGCCAGCTTGGTACCCTCTGGCAGCCGGACCTCCTTGACCGATTTGCCAATGGTCTTGGCATCTTGAGGAATGCGGACTTCCACGACCTCCAGCCCCTTGTCGGCGCGCGTTATCAGGTGGGTCAGCGGGTGGGTGGGCACTTCTTTCTCTATAGCCTCCAGGATGATATTGGTGGCACTTACGGTAACATCGATTCCCAGCTTTTTGAAGATGGCCTCGTTTTGCGGATTGCGGATGCGGGCGATGGTGCGGGGCACGTTGAATTTATGCTTGGCCACCTGACAGGCGACCAGGTTATCTTCATCTTCGCCGGTAACGGCCACCAGCATATCTGCCCGGCTCGTGCCTACCTCGGTCAACGTGGCGGCCTCGCAGCCGTCGCCTCGCACGCAAACGCTGCCCATTTCCTCATTGATAATGTCGCAGAACTGGGCGTTCTTCTCCACAATGAGTACCTCATGTTTCTCATTAAGCAGAGCCTTGGCCAGGTAATAGCCCACTCTACCACCACCGATAATGATGATATACATATATATCCCCTTAGCTCTCTACTTTCTCTCTCACCAGCTCGGCAAAGATGGCCGTGGGGCTGAAGGCCTCCAGGCCGAGGGTATCATACATCTCCTGCCGCAGGGGGTCGTAGATGCGGGAGATAACCCGCGGCACATGGAAAATGTGCTTGGCAATCTGGGCCGCCATGACGTTGCGGTTGTCGCCCTGTGTCATGGCGATAAAAACGTCTGCTTCCTCTATGCCAGCTCTCTTCAATACGTCCCCATCCATGCCATTGCCGAGGAGTGCCGTGCCTTTGAAATCAGGCGGCAACCTGCGAAAGCTGTAAGCATCAATATCAAGGATGGTGATATCATGGCCGTCCTGCTCCAGCAGGGCGGCAATCTGCGCACCAACTCTGCCGCAGCCCATAATAAGTATCTTCATTCTACCCTCAACTGGATTAATTATTGATGATAAAGTATCACCGGGCAGGGTGAGTTCTTTAACACATAGGGGACCACACTGCCCAGGCTGAATTGGCCAAAGCGTTTCTTGTACTTTACCCCCATCAGGATAAGGTCAACACCCCGCTCCACCGCTTCATCGATTATCGCCGGACCGGCGTCACGGGCCTGGAGTATATCTGTATCCACCTCGTATTCTTCTTCCTCTTCAGCGATGGACTCCATTTTATCCATAATGCCATCCGCCTTTTCAATTTCAGGCTTGATTTCAGCATCAAGGGGCAGGGCACGCTTGATGGTGATAACGTAAACCGACCAGACTTTGCCTTTCTCTTTTTTGGCCAGCCTGATGGCCAGCCTTAACGCTTCAACATCAGCCTCGCTGCCGGTTACTGGCACCAGAACCTTATGAAATTCCATTTTCCCCAGCCATATTTTTATTCAGCGTATTATTATAATCCTACGCCCGAAAATCTACAATACTATAACTATATCTTTTTTATTGGCTCGCCTGGCCCTCCGGGGCCTCAAGGAACGGCAATTTTTCCCGTTTGCGGTAGAAATAGTAGATAATGACGCCCACCACCATCCAGGCAAGACCAACCCACCGGCTGTAAGGCTGGGTAATCAGGATGATGACCCAGATTACGGTCAGCGCACACAGGCCCAGAATGGCGGTCAGCGGCAACTCACGTTCTTTTACCCTGATATTGCCGCCGAGCTTGAACGGGCGTGGCAGGTCTGGCCGCCGGAGGCGCAGGCTGATGATTGAGGCGTGGGCAAACATGAAGGCGAGCAGGGAACCAACCGCATATAACGCGCCCATGTTCTCAAAGACATTGGCTTCAAAGAAACCGGGCAGCAGGATGAGGATGGCGACGACGCTGAACAGGATTATGGAGATGTACGGCGTCTTGAACCTAGGGTGAATGCGACTCAGCACCGGCGGCACCAGCCGGTGATTTCCCAGCGAGAAGGCGAGCCGGGAAATACCAATCAGGCCGGCATTGGTGGCGATAAGCAGGATGGCGCCGGCCAGGATGGCAATCAACGGCTTGAGCACATCACGCAGCAGCACCAGCGGCAGGTTGGCGGCGATGCCGGCGACCGGGTCCCGGGACCAGTCCGAGGCCAGCTCCTGCGGCGTCATTACCGATAGCGATACCAGCGATATGCCGGCAAAGACGACCAGGACTGCCACAATCATCATTACCAGCGCGCGCGGCACCTTTTGCTCCGGCTTTCTGGTCTCCTCTGCCATCTGCGACACGGTTTCAATGCCGGTATAGGCGATGGCGGCCAGCGCAATGCCGATAATCAGGTTCTGCGGCGCCGGCCAGTTATCAAAAATGCGGCTGAGCAGTACTTTGGGGTTGAAGACAAGCACAAAGCCGATAACCACCAGAGAGATGTGGGTTGTTAGGTGCAGCACGGCGGCGCTGATATTGACCAATGATGTCTCCTTGATGCCGATGACATTCAGGAGCATGAGGAAGAAGACAATGCCCATGGAGGTCAGTGTACCGATGGCCGCTGAGTCCTTGAGCGGCTCCCAGAAGAAGCCGAGGTAAGGGGGGATGGTGAAGGCGGAGATGGAGATGGTGACGATGTAGCTCAGCATCAGTGCCCAGCCGGCGATAAAGCCAATCAGGTCATTAAAGCCATGCCGGGCGAAACTGGCCGAGCCGCCCGCCTCCGGCAGCGCGGCGGTGCCTTCGGCATAGGTGAGCGCGGTAAAGATAAAGAGGATGCCAGCGATGCCCAGTGCCACGGGCGTTGCCCCCATCGCTACCAGTGCTACGATGCCCAGGGCATAATAGATGGAAGAGCCAACATTTCCATAACCGGCACTGAAGACGGCGGGGATACCGAGCACCCGTCGCAGGCGGAACCGTTTGATTCTCCTAGGGCGAAATACCCTGTCACCAGGTTTGGGTTGCCAAGGGGTGGTCTGCATATTCAAAATTCAGTTTATTTACTCTGCCCCTTTTTCCGTACAATGAGCTATTTTATGCCCATTCCAGGCGGCTGTCAAATCATTAAAAACGGCATAAATATTGACAAATGGCATATTTGCAGCTATAATATATGCCATATGGCATAGAGAAAGGTGCCGCCGTGATAATCAGGACGAGAGTATTTGAGCTGTGTGATGGACACTACCACAACCTGTCCGAGCTGGCTCATGCGATGGGGATATCTGTCAGCCAGGTTTATCGTGTGCGTGATGGGAAACGCTCTATCAATCAAAAGTTCATTGTCGGGGCCAAGCGGGCGTTTCCCAGCTGCGGGCTTGATGAGCTTTTTTACCTTGAGAGTAATAATTCTGACGGTCTTGGCTTGAGGACAGCTGTCACTGAATCTTGCCACAGAGCTGATTAGCGCTAAGGGTATTTAACGGGTTTTGTTTGCTTTTAGTTGCTCTCAGATGCTTACCCCCTGTGTCCCCCTCTCATTTTTATAGCACCCCTCTCCAGCCATAATAAGTGTGGTTGTCGGCCAACGTTATTGGCTGGAGAGGGGACAGGGGTGAGGTGAGCAGATAACACCCAGATGCAGATAAAACCTTTCGTTTAAAGGCCGGTTTCTTCTGGCTGTATCTTGCGCAGCGTTTCCCGCGCTTCAGGGTGGTCAATATACAGCGTCCCGTTGAGGTGGTCAATCTCATGTTCCAGCGCCTGGGCTAAAAGGCCCTCCGCTTTTACCCTCAGTTCCTTACCGTTCTGGTCTTTACCTTTTACGGTCACCGCTTCGGCGCGTTTTATCTGTCCAGTATAGCCGGGAACGCTGAGGCAGCCTTCATCAATAATCCTTTCCCCCCGGCGGCGCACTATCTGTGGGTTGATTAAAACAATATCCTCTTCTTCGGGTATGCCGATGACAATAACTCGTAAGGGGACACCCACCTGCGGCGCCGCCAGCCCGACGCGGCCCGGCTCGACATGCATCGTCTCCAGCATATCCCGGACCAGCTTTTTAATGGAGCGGTCAATGGCGTGGACTTTTTTCGCCTTCTGCTTCAGCACCGAATCGGGAACAATACGGATTGGAAGTACCGCCATACCAGTTCCTTGAGTTAAAAAATCGATTACAGTTTACTAGAGCAGGCCCACCGGGTCAATGTCAACCGTCCAGCCCTGCGGGAAGTTTATCTGCGCCAGGAAAGAGGATAGCCCGGCACCGCGCAGTACGAGCTGCCAGCGGTAGCGTCCTCTGAGGCGGTGGATGAATGCCGGCGCTGGGCCGATCAGGTTAATATCGCCGATACCTCTGGCGTCCCTCTCCAGTGTAAGCGCTCTGGCCATTTTTTCCGCCTCGCGCTGGCAGATGGCGTCGTTGGTGTGGCTGCAGGTCAGAAGCGCCAGCCGGGAAAACGGAGGATTACGCAGCTGACGCCGATAGTCAATCTCCCTTTCGTAGAAAGCGGTGTAATCATGGCTGGCTGCGGCCTGAATGGCGTAGTGTTCCGGTGAGAAAGTCTGGAAGATTACCTGTCCGCCCAGAGGCCCCCGCCCGGCCCGGCCCGCCACCTGGCTCAACAGCTGGAAAGTCCGCTCGCCGGCACGGAAGTCAGGCAGGTTCAGGCTGGTGTCGGCGCTGACCACGCCCACCAGCGTCACCCGCGGCAGGTCCAGCCCCTTGGCCACCATCTGTGTGCCGATGGGGATATCCGCCCGGTGCTCGCGGAACTGGCGCAGTATCTTCTCGTGCGACTCTTTGCTCCGGGTCATATCGCTGTCCCAGCGGAGCAGTCGCGCCCGCGGCATGATGTAGCTGACCTCCTGCTCCAGCTTCTGCGTGCCCAGGCCCAGATATTTCATCTGACGGCTGAAACAGCGGGGACAGCAGTCGGGCACCGGCGTTTTTTGGTTGCACTGGTGGCAGACCAGAACGTCTTCAGTATAGTGGTGGGTCAGCGTTACCTCACAGCGGCGGCAGCGCAGCACGAAGCCGCAGCGGCGGCATTGAATGAACGTGGCGCCACCACGGCGGTTGAGGAATAAAATAACCTGCTCCCCGGCGTTGACTGCCTGCGTGATGGCCTTTGACAGGCTGCGACTGAAAACGCTGCGGTTGCCGGACTTCAGCTCCTCCCTCATGTCCACGACCTCAACCTGTGGCAGCAGTGCGCCTTCCACCGGCACCACGCGCTCAGGAAGTTGTAAGAGTTTAAAGTCGCCCTGCCGGGCCTGAAAATAGCTACCGACGTCAGGGGTGGCGCTGCCCAGGATGACCACCGCCCCGGTCAGCTCGGCCAGCTTCAAAGCGGCATCGCGGGCGTGGTAACGGGGCGACTGGTCCTCCTGCTTGTAGTTCCATTCGTGTTCCTCGTCAATGACAATGAGGCCGAGGTCGGGCTGGGGGGCAAAGAGGGCGCTCCTCGGGCCGATGACCACGTCGCACTCGCCGTCCCTGATTCTCCGCCATTCGTCATACCGCTCGCCGGGGGAGAGCTGGCTGTGCAGGACAGCGACGCGGCGCGGGAAGCGGGCGACAAAGCGCTCGATGGTCTGCGGGGTGAGCGATATTTCCGGCACCAGGGCGATGCCCCGTCGGCCCAGCTTCACCGCCTCCGCCAGTGCCCTAAGGTATATCTCGGTCTTGCCGCTGCCGGTGACACCGTGGAGCAGGAAAATTTTCTGCCCTGTTTGCTCATCATGCAGCGCTTCGCAAATTCGGGCAAAGGCGATCTCCTGAGCGTGGGTCAGCTGCGGCGGCGGCGCCGGCGCCATGTCCTGATGGGAAATCGGCTCGCGCCTGATTTCAACCTCTTCAATGGCGATAAATCCCTGGCGGAGCAGGGCATTGGCCGTCGCTTTATCCGCGCTGAGCTGCTGCCTGGCTTCCGTCCAGGGCACCGGCGCGGCCTGCTGGCTCAGAAAATCAAAAAGAGCGGCCTGTTTCCAGGCTCGTTTCTGCTTGAGCGCTGCTGATATCTCTGGGGCACTGGCGGCGGATACGTTAAGCCGCAAAAAAGATATCTTCTTGGGCTGTATCTTTATCGGCTCAAGCTCATAGTTTCTCGCCGCCAGTCCCCGTTTCACCAGTTGCGAGACAATGGCCTGCGCTTTCTTTTCCCCGAACTTCTTCTCCAGCTCCCTGAGGCTGACCCTTTCCTGTTTCTGTAATAGCGCCAAAATCTGGCGCTGCTCTGGAGTAAGAGAGGAGATGTCCGATTCATCGGCATCCGGCGCTGCCGAGACAAAAGTCAGCGTTTTCCGTTCAAACCCCGGCGGCAGCATGAGGGCCACGGCACTGAAAAGGGGGGAGAGATAGTAATCGCTCAGCCATTGGGCCAAGCTTATCCGGGCTGCGGAGAGAAGCGGGCGCGACTCAATGATGCCGGAGATGTCTCTGGTCTCGGCCACCACCGGGTGGGGGCTCAAGGCCATGACGATGCCCTGCAGGGTGCGCTCACCGAAGGGGACCCATACCGCCTGCCCCACCTCAATATTCAGGTGGAGGGGTATGGCATAGCTGAAAGTGCGGCGCTGGGCAATCGGGGAATTAACGCTGACCTCCGCATATTTCATACTGTGCTCCACCGGATTGTTTTGAAGCTGCTATTGCCCTGCGGCGCCGATAATTT
>Ga0194125_10011861_pt1 | contig 11585 bp, 10 predicted proteins | sample TA2KigC250mmetaG_FD_148626 | JGI IMG/M metagenome (GOLD analysis project Ga0194125, IMG submission 148626) | Freshwater microbial communities from Lake Tanganyika, Tanzania - TA2015034 Kigoma Deep Cast 250m | ecosystem: Environmental > Aquatic > Freshwater > Lake | place: Tanzania: Lake... | reverse complement strand
TGGCCGTAACGACGCTGGAGCATGGAGAGATCATTCAGGTTATCCCCGGCAATAAAGGTGGAGGCTGGCCCCAGATCCAGCAGGGCCTGGACGTGGCCGAGGCAGGAGCCTTTGTGGTAGTCCGCATGGGCAAAGCGAAAGTAGGGGCCGTTGCGGACGGTGAGAATCTCCGGCCGATCCTTGAGGATCTCCTTCACCATCTTCTCGGCGTGGGCTATGCCGGCGGGGGAGTCCACGACCAAGCCGATAGCACCGACGTCGGGGATGACGGTGACATCCTCGTGGGAGCCGACTTCCTTTTCAATCCGTTCGAGGATGGCTCCGTGCCGTCCGAACAGGGCTTCATGAACCTCGGTGCAGGTCTGGTTCCAGGCCTCCACCGGCCGCGCCTCCCGGTTCTGAACGCGGTGAATTTCCCGCTCCGCGGTGACGATCCACTCGGGAAAGGCGGGAGCGTGGTGATCAAGCAGGGCTTCCCGCAAACCCTCCCAAGAGCGACCGGTGGCGACGACCCAGCAGACGTCACCTTTTTTGCGGGCGGATTGAAGCCAGGAGAAAAAGCCAGGGGCGAGCGGGGCGGAAGGATCCTCGTCGGTTAGGGTGCCGTCGAAGTCGGTGCAAACGAGGAGGGGCTTCAATGGGGGAGGTTGAGTTCGTAGTGCAGGGCGGCGGCGACAAAGATGGATGCGGTTTCCGAACGGAGAACGAGCGGGCCAAGGGAGGCGGGGCGGAAGCCGGAAGCGCGGGCACGGCCGATTTCGGCAGGACTGAAGTCACCTTCCGGGCCAATGAGAACGTCGAAAGCCGATAAGGAGCCCTGATTTTTTGCGTCGGCGACCACGGTGGAGAGGGGGCGAGCTTCCGGTTGGAGGGAGCCGATGATGCGGGCGATGGGTGGGGCGGGATCGGGGGCGGCCAGAAAGGTGTCGAGCGAGGCGGCCTCGGGGATTTTCGGAAGCCAGTTTTGGCCGGACTGTTTGCAGGCGGCGAGGGCGATGGACTGCCAGCGGGAGGAGATCCTTTTTTCTCCGTCCGGCTTGGAAACGGAGCGCTCCGAGGCGATCGGCCAGATCTCGGCGACGCCAAGCTCGGTCAATTTCTGAATGAGCCATTCCATGCCAGCGGGCTTGATAAGGGCTTGGCCAAAACGGATTCGGCAAGAAGGGCGGGGTGTCTTGGCGGTGGAGAGGGTCTCGAAGGAGACACGGTCAGGATCGAGGGATTTCAAGCGGACGCGGACTTCGGTGCCGCGGCCGTCAAAGACGGCGGCGGAGTCGCCCTCGCGGAGGCGGAGCACGTGGACGGCGTGGTGGGACTCCTCGGTGGGGAGGACGCCGGAAGCGAGGTCGGGTTGGTAAAAGCGGTGGCCGGGCACGGGTCAGCCCTTAAAAAGATTGCGGGCTTTTTCGAGAAAGGATTGGCCTTCCGGGTGGGTGGATTCGTCGCAGAGCTTGGCGAACTGCTCAAGGGCTTGGCGTTGGGTGGCGGTGAGGTGTTTGGGAACCTCCACCCGAACGCGCACGTGGAGGTCGCCGCGGGCCCTTCCGGAAAGAGAGGGTACGCCCTGACTGCGGAGACGAAACACCTTGTCGGAGGGGGTTCCGGCAGGGATTTTCAGGTTCAATTCCCCATCCAGGCTGGGGACGCTGATTTCGGCGCCAAGGGTGAGCTGGGCGAAGGAGACGGGGACTTCACAAAAGAGGTCGTCGTCCTGCCGCTCGAAGACCGGATGAGAGCGGACGGCGAGGACCACGTAGAGATCTCCGGCAGTCCCGCCGCGGCTGCCGGCTTCCCCCTGACCCGAGGAGCGGAGCCGCGCCCCGGTATCGACCCCCGCGGGGATCTTCAGCTTGATGCGGGCGTTTTCCTCCGCACGACCCTCGCCGTGGCAGTGTTTGCAAGGGTGCTGGATGGTCTGGCCAGTGCCGCCGCATTTGGGGCAGGGCTGGGCGATGGAAAAGAAGCCGCGATTAACGGCCACCTGGCCTTGGCCCCGGCACGTGGTGCAGGTGACCACCTTGGAGCCGGAGGCAGCTCCGGTGCCGCCACAGTGAGAGCAGGGGGCCGGGCGGCGGATGGTGATTTCTTTTTCGCAGCCTTGGACGGCCTCGAGAAAATCGATCTCCAAATCGTAGCGGAGATCGGCGCCCTGATTGGAACGGGAGCCGCGGCGACGTCCACGCCCGCCGCCTCCGCCCATGGCCTCCTCGAAAATATCCCCAAAGATCGTGCCGCCCAGGCCGCTGGATCCGAAGACGTCGCGGAAGAGTTCGAAGGGGTCGTGGAAACCTCCGCCCGGCATACCCCCGCCCGGAGCAAAGGCTTGGTGACCGAAGCGGTCATAGGCATCGCGTTTCTGCGGATCCGAAAGGACCTCGTAGGCCTCGCCGATCTCCTTGAATTTCTCCTCCGCCTTTTTGTCGCCCTTGTGTTTATCGGGGTGGTGCTGCAGGGCGAGTTTCCGATAGGCCTTTTTGATTTCCTCCTGGGTGACGCTACGGCCGACCCCAAGAACCTCGTAGTAGTCCTTTTTGGCGGCCACGGATCAGGCAGCCGTTTGGTTGGGGGCGACGGTGACAACGCTGGCCGGACGGAGAAGGCGGTCGCCCAGCTTGAAGCCGCGGCGACGTTGATGAAGCACGGTGCCTTCCGGGTTCCCTGGTGCGGGCTCTTGGCCGAGGGCCTCGTGCAGATGGGGGTCGAAGGGCTTGCCGAGCGCCTCGATTGGGGTGACCCCGTGATCGGTGAGGAAGCGTTCGAATTGGCTTTGGATAAGTTTCAGCCCTGAAACCACGGAAGCGACGTCCTGAGCGGAGGCGGCGGCCTGTAGGCCAAGCTCAAGGTGGTCGAGCAGGGGAAGAAAGTCGGAGAGGATGGATTGGTTGGCGTATTTGAGGGATTCCTCTTTCTCGCGGGTGAGGCGCTTGCGGGAGTTTTCAAAGTCGGCCCGGACGCGGAGAAGCTGGTCTTTGAGAGACGCGATTTCTGCCGCCGGGTCGGCCTTGGCGGCGGGGGCAGGGGTGGATGGGGCGGGTTGTCCATCTGGCAGGACGATTTGAGGTTCCCCCGCGGGCGCGGAGCCTGATTTGGAAGAAGACTTGGGCTTCATGAATTTACATGTGGAAAATACATCTGAACCGAAGCCACAAGTTATTTACCAGAAGGGAGATGTCAATCGAGGCCAAAGGCGGTCGGGGCTGGCAGGGTGCGGAAGCGGATGGAAAACCTACTAGTCGGACCAGAGGAAGTGGCGGTTGCGAAGGTCATCGATCTTTTTGGCAAAAGCAGCCTGATTGGGGCCGCCGGTGTTTTCCAGGATGCGGTAGATCGCGAGCGCTCCCTTAAAATCGTTGCGTTTTTCCTGAATACGGGCCGCTTCGGCGCCGGAGCGGGCGAACCAGAGGTATTCGGGTTGTGCCGGGCCGGAAGCGGAACTGCCCAAACGGCCGTAGAGGACATCCAGGTAAGCCTGCAGGGCTTCCTCTTCCCGGCCGAGCTGTTCGAGGGACCGGCCTTTGATGAAGCCGGCCTCGTTTTTGTCGGAGGCATCGGCTGCCGAACTTTTGAGGATTCCCTCAGCGGTGGTGACCGCCCGCTCCAGGTTGGCCTTATCGTTGCCGCCCAAGGCAAATTCGCAGGCTAGGCGGCGTTGGCTGACTTCCACCCATGCCCTCTGCTCCGGAGTGCGGTTGGCGAGAAGAGAGTTGGCAATTTGCAAGCCGTCGGAGTAATCGCCGGAAACCCGGCAGGCATCAATCTCGGCCAAGCGCGCGTCGGGACGGAGGGGGGAATTGTCAGGCAGGGAGCGAAAAATGTTAATCGCCTCCTCCGGGTTTCCCAAAGCCAGGGCACTGAGGCCGGCGTAGTAAAGGGCATGGTCCGCCAGCGGATCGTTGGGGAATTTTTTGGCCATTTCCCGAAAGGCGGTCAGGGCTTCCCCATGGGTCTTTTCCTGGTAGTGGGTCTGGGCGATCTGAAAGGAAAGTGCCGGGGCCAGTGCGCTTTCGGGAAAGCGGCTGAGAAGTTTTGCGAACTCGGCTCGGGCCTGGGTTCCGGTCAGTTCCTTGGCACGGAGACGGGCTTCAATGCCGGAGGCCAGAGCCTGAGGCAGCAAGGGCGAATCGGGAAAAGACTTTTCGAAATCCGCAAAGGCCAAAGAGGCTTCCGCAAGGTTGCCGGCCCGGAGGAGGGAGTTGGCCCTGCGCAGAACGGCCTCGGCCTGAAAGGCACTTGAGCCGGGCAGCTGGGCAACCTCTTCAAGGGCAGTACGACTCGCGGCGGAGTCACCTTTCGACTCGAGCATCCGGCCGCGTTCCAGAGCGAGGGCGGCGCGGCGATCACTGTCCGGAAACTTTTTGGAAAAATCTTTCTCCAGCCGGGCAAAGCCGACGGGGTCAGGGACGCGGGCGGTGGCCAAGGCCGCATTGTAGAGGGCCTGCTGGGCGTCTTCCGGCCCGGGGGCGTTCCGAATCGCGGCCTCGTAAGCGGCGGCGGACTCGGCAGCCTTCCCCTCCTTCAGCCAAAGATCTCCCAAGGCGAAGTGGGCCTGGTAGGCGATCGGGGCGGCCAAATCCGGTTTTTTGAGGAGGGTGCGCAGCAATTCGCGCGCGGCGCCTGCCTGGCCCTGTTGGACGAGGGACTCGGCCAGGATGACCTGGGCCGGGGAGACGGCCGGAGAATCGGGATAATTCTGGATGAGATTGTCGAGATCGGCGGCCGCGGCCTCCGCGTTGCCGGCCTCCAAGGTGGCGGAGCCAAGCAGAAGCAGGGCGGGAGCAAAGCGACCCCGTTTGCCGTCGTCGTTTTCGCGTTCCCGGACGGAATCACGCAGGCGAAGGGCAGCCGTGGGCAAGGACTGACTGGCCTGGGCGGCGGCGAGGTATTCGCGGGCGGCCGCAAGGTAGGTTGCAGGGTCCCCGTCCCGTTCCAGGGCTTTTTCCAAAGCAGTGGTGGCGTCGGCGGGCTTGCCGCGGGCACGGTCGATCCGGGCGATGGCGATCCAGGCGCGGGCCAACAGGTCCTGTCCCGCGCCCTCGGCATCCTCCACCAGTTGCTGAAAAAGTTCCCGTGCTTCCTCGCTTTTGCCGCGGGCCGCACTGATTTCGGCCCGCCAGTAGCGAGCTTCGGCCCGAGCGGACGGAGAAGCGGTCTCCTTCATGGAGGCCAGTCCCTGTTCTGCTTCCTCCTGTTTTCCTTCGGCGAGGAGGGTTTTCACGAGAAGCAACCGGGCGGCGTCCGCCACCGGATCTTCTTTTACCATCAGCTCCTGCAAATCCTTTTTCCCGGCCTCCCGCTCGTTTGCATTCAGCAAGGCGGTGGCTCGATCCAGACGGGCTTGCTGGGCCTGGCTGACCGGCAAGGAAGTCAGGTCGAGCTTTTGCCATTCCACGAGGGCTTCTTTCCAGCGGCCGGCTTCATTCAGGGCGGAGGCGTGAACGAGCAAAACCCGCGAGGCCATCGCCGGCGGGGGTGGTTGCGGGAGGGCGGCGATAGCCTCAAGGGCACGTTGGTCCTTGAGCAGGGCCTCGGCAAGAAGCACCTGGGCTTCCGGTTGGGGCGGTGGGCTATTTTTTTGAAGCCAGGCGCGGAGGCGTTTAACGGCGTCGCGGGGCAATCCGTCCCGGATCATCTCCTCCGCCACGCGGAGGTCTTTGGGCAGCTCGGTGCTCTGGAGGCCCTGCGGGCAAAGGGGCCCCAGGCCGTGGATGGCGAGGAGGACAAGGCTGAGACGGCGTGGCTTCATTTAATCAGGTCTCGCAGGACTTTACCGGTGGCACTGGCAGTAGCCCGGGCGATGGCGGCGGGCGGGCCTTGGGCAACGATGCGGCCGCCGCTTTCCCCGCCGCCAGGACCGAGGTCAATGACATGGTCAGCGTGGCGGATGACATCGGGATGGTGTTCCACGATAACGAGGGTATGTCCGGAATCGCACAAGGCGAAGAAAACCGAAAGCAGGCGTTCCACTTCGGCGAGGTGGAGGCCGGTGGTGGGCTCGTCGAGAAGGTAGAGGGAAGGCCCGCGAGTCCGCGAAGCCAAGGCGGTGGCGAGCCGGACGCGCTGGGCTTCTCCTCCCGAGAGGCGATCAGCCGGCTGGCCAACGGGCAGGTACCCGAGGCCGACCTTTTGCAGGGCTTCGAGTGCCGAAGCCAGAGCCGGAATTGACCGAAACAGCTGGAGGGCGCGGTCCACGGAAAGCTCGAGCACATCGGCAATGGAATGGCCGCGGTAGGTCACCGCCAGAGTTTCCCGGTTGTAGCGGCGGCCGCCACAGGTGGGGCAGGGAGCGACGGCTTCGGGAAGGAGTTGGAGTTGGACGGTGACCTCCCCGTGGCCGCCACAGGTTTCACAACGACCGCCCCGGACGTTAAAGCTGAACCGGGAGGGGCCGAAGCCGCGGGCGCGGGAAGCCGGGAGGGCGGCAAAAAGTTTTCGAAGCTCGTCAAAGACGCCGAGGATGGTGAGAGGATTGGAGCGGGAAAGACGAGCCAAGGGGGTTTGATCAATGACGACAGCGCGGCGGAGGGATTCGGCACCAGACAAAGACCGAAAGGACCCGGGCTCCGGTGCGGATGCGGGGCCACCCAGTTGGCGCTGGAGGGCCGGGGCAAGCGTGTCGAACACCAAGGTGCTTTTGCCGGAACCACTGACGCCGGTGACGCAGGTAAAAGAGCCGAGAGGGATTTCTAGGTCCACCTGCTTAAGGTTGTGGGCAGAGGCGCCGCGGAGGATCAGCCTGCCAATGGAGGCAGGGTGACGGGCGGGGAACGAAATCCGCCTCTGGCCGGAAAGAAAAGCGCCCGTGAGGGACGCTGGGGTCGAGGCGATTTCCTTCGGGCTGCCTTGAGCCACCAGCCTTCCGCCTTCGGTGCCTGCCCCGGGGCCCAGTTCAATGAGGTGATCAGCGCGGCGGAGGGTTTCCTCGTCGTGTTCAACTACCAGGAGGGAATTACCGAGATCACGGAGGGCGGCGAGGAGGTCGAGCAGGCGGGAGTGGTCGGAGGGGTGAAGGCCGATGCTGGGCTCATCCAAGACATAGAGAACCCCGGTGAGGCCGCCGCCGAGCTGGGTGGCGAGGCGGGCGCGGCGGGCTTCGCCGCCCGACAAGGTATCCATGGGGCGATCCAGGGTGAGGTAGCCGAGCCCCAGTTTTTCCAGAAAGGTGAGGCGGTGCATGACCGCACGGCGCAGGGGATCGAAGGCGTGGGCCGAGGGCCCGGCGGGAACGGAAAGTTCCTCGAGAAATTTCCGGGCGGCGGAGATGGGGAGCTGGCAGAGAGAGGCGATGTCGTGACCGCGACCAGGCGGGCCGCCCAAAGTCACCAGCAGGGCGTCTGGGTGAAGACGGCGACCCCGGCAACTGGGGCAGATGCCGGGGCTGAAAAAACGGCGGATGCGTTGGCGGGCTGCATCACTGGTAGCCTCCGTCATGCGGCGATCCAATTCAGGGAGAATGCCCTCAAAAGGTTTTTTTTCCCGAACCAAGCGGCCGGGTTGCGCGGTTTGCAGAGTGACGGATTTTCCGTTGGAGCCGCGCAGGAGAAATTCCCGGGCGGACGCGGGCCAGCCGGACCAAGGGGTGGTGGCCTCCACGCCGAGGTGGCGGGCGAGGTCACGGCCGAGGTTCCGGTAGTAGGAGCGGATGCGGGGATGGGCGCGGTTCCACGGGGCGATGGCACCTTTGTCCAAGGAGAGGGAAGGGTTGGGGACGATTTTGGCCGAATCCGGAGCGAGGCGGACGCCGAGGCCGGAGCACTCCGGGCAGGCGCCTTCCGGGCTGTTGAAGGAGAAGTGGCGCGGAGTGAGGCGAGGGGCGCGATAGCCGGTCTGGGGGTCCTCGGGTTCGGAGGACAGGGAAAGATCCGGCTGGCCGGAAGATTGGGAGAAGTCGGCTGAAGTAAAGGCGACGGTGAGGCGGCCTTGGCCGAGGCGGAGGGCCAGTTCCACAGAGTCGGCGAGGCGGGCGCGGCCTGTTTCCTGGATTTGGAGACGGTCGATGACCAGTTCCAAGGCCTCCTCCTCGGTGGAAGCGGCGAGATCGATCCACTGGCCTTGGCGGCGGGCACGGAGAAAGCCCTCTTTTTTTAGTCGAGCGGGATCCGCGGAAGGGAGCGGGGCGAGCAGGACAGCAAACGTGCCGGGTTTTTCCCGGAGGAGGCGATCGACGATTTGTTGGGGTGAGGAGGCGAGCAGTGGTCGGCCGCTTTTGGGATCGTGCGGTGTGCCGTGGGTGGCGTAGAGGACGCGGAGGTGGTCGTGAATTTCGGTGGCGGTGGCGAGGGTGGAGCGGCCGGAGCCGCCGGAGTGGCGTTGTTCGACGGCCAAAGTGGGAGAGAGGCCCTCGATGGAATCAACAGCGGGAGCCGGGAGGCGTTCAAGATGGAGCCGGGCGTGGGCGGAGAGGCTCTCGAGGTAGCGGCGCTGGCCCTCGGCGTAGATGGTGTCAAACGCGAGGGAGGATTTTCCGGACCCGGAGGGACCGGTGAGGACGACGAGGCGGTGTTTGGGGATGTCGAGATCGAGGCGGGAGAGATTGTGCTGACGGGCGCCGCGGATGCGGAGGAGATCGCCAGGTCGGCTCACGGGAGGCGCGGGAAACCGCGCAGGCCGGGTTAGGAAGCCGCCGCGGGCGTGGGATCGATGTGGATGCGCCGGTTGCCGCGGTCGAAGCGGACGTGACCGTCGGAAAGGGCGAAAAGCGTATGATCGCGGCCCATGCCGACGTTGTTACCGGCGTGGAACTTGGTGCCGCGCTGGCGGATGAGAATGGAGCCGGCGGGGACGAGCTGACCGCCGTACCGCTTCACGCCGAGACGTTGGCTGTGGCTGTCGCGGCCGTTGCGTGTGGATCCCTGTCCTTTTTTATGTGCCATGACGAACTCCCTGGTTAGCGGCCACCCTGAATGGCCTTGATCTTGATGCGGGTGCGGGCCTGACGATGGCCGACCTTGCGATGATACCCTTCCCGACGGCGATATTTGTAGGCGATGACTTTCGGGGCGCGGTCTTGGGCCAGAACCTCGGCCACGACCTTGGCCCCAGAGACCACAGGTTTCCCAACTTGGACCTTGGAGTCCTGGGCAAGAAGGAGGATGTCGGAAATCTCGGTGGAGGAGCCAGGTTCGCCCGCAAGGCGTTCCACCTCAAGGGTATCGCCTTCGCGAACCTTGTACTGTTTTCCACCTGTCCGGATGACGGCTAGAGCTGGCATAGATTCAAAAGAGTACGCTCTAAATGACTGAAGGCAAGGATGTTCGTTATCAGGAGATAGGAGGTAGCAAACGAGAAAAAGGAGGAGAGAGAAGGATGGGGATTAAGCGGGGGAAAATCCAGGGAGGTGGTTTTAGGGGAGTTTCGGGGATCGGGAAGCGACGGAGCGGACGAGGAGGACGTCTTCGTGACGGGCGCGGCGACGGTGGTAGCGCTTCTCCATTTCCTCAAGCAGGGAGTTCCAGGCGGATGCGGGAAGGATCTTGGGAGTCTCCCACTCCTCGGCGTCCTTGCGTTTTCTCTGCCAGGAGACTTTGCCAGCAAATAGGGAAACGCGGTAAAGGGTGGGGGGTTCGTCGCCGCCCGGTTTTTCCGTCCATTCAATGGCCCGGCGCACGGGCGCTCCAATCAGAGTTCGCCGCGGGCGACGGCTTCTTTGGCGAGACGATCGGCTTCCTTCTGGCGTTCTTTCTCCGCCTTGGCCGTCCAGTCATCCCAGGATTTTCCAAACGCGGTATCCTCTCCGGTGAAGCGGACGCGGGCGATGCGACTGGCGGGGAGGGTTTGGGGAAGCGAGTCCTTGCCCTGGGGAACGAAAAGATGCACCTGATCGCCGGGCTCGTTGTAGAGATACACAAAGCCCACGAGATGAGAGCCGTCTTGAAGATCGAGCGTCACATCCCCGCGATAATCGAAGGCGTTTTGCAGGGCGTTTCGGCGGGCGGTCGCGTCGTTACACGCCATGGTGCTGCCCTCGATGGAGCCCGGCTTGTGCGTGGGCAAGGCGTGTTTGTCGGCCTGGGGCATGGGAGGAAGAAAAGGTTACGTGCCGTAGGCCAGGGCGGCCTTGACGGTGCGGGCGAAGCCGGGAACGGAACCGAAGGTGTCGTCGACGGAGCTGGCCTCGTAGCCGCAGTGAACCATGCAGTCGCGGCACTTTTCGTTGCCGCTACGGTGGCCGTACTGCTCCCACGCGGTCTCCTCCATGAGTTGCTTAAAGGTGGGGACGTAGCCGTCTTGAAGGAGGTAGCAGGGTTTTTGCCAGCCGAAGATATTGTACGTGGGGTTTCCCCAAGGGGTGCATTCGTAGTCGACATTGCCTTGGAGGAATTCGAGGAAATTGGGGGAGAGGTTGAATTTCCAAGAGCGCTTGCGGTTGGCGAGGATCTGGCTGAAGAGTTTTTTGGTGCGCTCGCGACCGAGGAAGTGTTCCTGATCCGGGGCCTTTTGGTAGCTGTAGCCCGGGGAGAGCATCATGCCCTCCACGCCGAGTTTCATCATTTCGTCAAAGAACAGGCGGACGCGGGAGGGATCGGTGCCTTCGAAAAGGGTGGTGTTGGTGGTGACCCGGAAACCCCGCTGCACGGCCTCGCGGATAGCCTCGACGGCGATCTTGTAGGTGCCGTCGCGGCAGACGGCGGCATCGTGTTCGGGCTCAAGCCCGTCCATGTGGACGCTGAAGGTGAGGAATTTGGTGGGTTTAAAAAGGTCGAGCTTGCGTTTCAGGAGGAGAGCGTTGGTGCAGAGGTAAACATATTTTTTACGGGCGACGAGACCCTCAACAATCTTGTCCATCTCCGGGTGGATGAGGGGTTCGCCACCGGGAATGGAGACCATGGGGGCGCCGCATTCTTCGGCCGCGGACCAGCACTGTTCGGGAGTGAGGCGCTTGCTGAGAACGTGGTCGGGATACTGGATTTTCCCGCAGCCGGCGCAGGCGAGGTTACAACGGAAGAGAGGCTCGAGCATGAGGACGAGCGGATAGTGTTTGTTCCCGCGCAACTTCTGCCCGAGAACGTAGGAGGCAACCGTCCATGCTTGGCTGATGGGGACTGGCATAGGAGAAGCGAAAAGGCTACAAATCCTGACCGATATGTCAACGGAAGGTGGCGGCCTGAATTCGATGCTTAAATCACTCAAGATCTTCAGCTTATGAAAATAGGAATTCTCCAGCTTGACCTGACGGTGGGGGACTTTTCCGGCAACTCCCTAAAAATCCAGCAGGCCTACGAGCGGGTGGTGAAGGCCGGGGCCAAGCTGGTTTTGGCCCCGGAACTGGGGCTTTGCGGGTATCCACCAAGGGATTTGTTGAACCGGGAGGACTTTGTGCAAGCCCACGACCGGAGCTTGCGGCAGTTGGCGGCCAAGACCGGGCCGGTTCCCCTGTTGATCGGGGGCGTTGAGAAATTCAAGGGCAAGGATGGGCGGCCGTTGCATAACGCCGCTTTTCTTTTGCATCAGAGAAAAGTCCGCGTGGTGGCACGCAAAGCCTTGTTGCCGACTTACGACGTTTTTGATGAAGACCGCTACTTTGAGCCGGGCGGGGATTCGCAACCCATTCGGATCGGCGAGATGAGGGTCGGGGTGACGATCTGTGA
>Ga0194125_10011859_pt1 | contig 11587 bp, 9 predicted proteins | sample TA2KigC250mmetaG_FD_148626 | JGI IMG/M metagenome (GOLD analysis project Ga0194125, IMG submission 148626) | Freshwater microbial communities from Lake Tanganyika, Tanzania - TA2015034 Kigoma Deep Cast 250m | ecosystem: Environmental > Aquatic > Freshwater > Lake | place: Tanzania: Lake... | reverse complement strand
CGCGCCGACGAATCCGAGGCGGAGCCCGACCGGCGACGCGAGCCCGTAGGCGCGCTCTTCCGTCCCGGCCTTGCCGAAGTCGATCACTCCCCCGTGCAGGATCCTCCGGAACCTCGGCTCGCGCGATTGGTAGGCATCCCCCTCTTGGACGGCCGCCTGCTCCCACCGCGGAATGGCGATGAAGCCGCGCACGCGCGCGTAACGATGCGTCCACGACGCGCTCGCCCCCTCGAAGGTGTAATCGGGGCCGAGGATCTCCTGGCTCCGGTAGCTGACTCCGCCGGACCCGGGACCGCAGCCGCATCCGCTCGCCCCGCCCCCTATCGGCGGCGCATCCTCCGCGTCCCATCGCTGAAGCGCGAAGGGAGAGACGCGAAGCGCATAGGCGCCGAGCGCTGCCGAGAAAGCGCCCGACTGCATCCTCAACGTCGCCGTCCCGTGGCGGCTGCTCAACTGCTCGGCCCCCTCGGTGAGATACGCTTCGTCCTCGTTGCTGACGCGGAGCCAGGGCTCGAAGGTGATCCCCCTCGCGAGGTTCCAGGCCAGCCTGAGATCCCACCGGTGCAGGAGCAGCGCGCCGTTCTGAAGCTCCTCGCCATAGAGGCCGGTGTCGAAGGGACGCGCTCCCTCGGTCGAGATGAGTCGCATGCGTCCATCGACGCGCAGCGCGGGCCATCCCGAAGGGCTCGCGAAGTTCCCCGCCTCGGGCCGCGCGGCCATGCGCACGGGCCGCAGGCTTCCGGCCTCTTGCGATGCGCCTTGCTCGGCCGGCTGCGTCCTATCCTCTTCGGCTGCCCCTCGATCGACTGGCCGCGGCTTGTCCCCCTCCGGCGCCTCCGCGCGAACCACCACGCGCGCGACCGGCATGACGGGGCTGATCAGATCCGGGACCTTGTCGTCGAACGCCGCCCGGATCGTTCCCCCGCGATCGATGACGAAGATGCCGATATGCCGGAATCCAAGCTCATACGCGGAGGCGCTCTTGCGCGCGTAGTCCCACAGATGCGGCGTCACGATCTCCTTGTCCCACAAGAGATCGCGCAGGATCTGCGGGTCGTCGGGCCCGAGCAGGATCCCGAATACCTGTCCGCCCATCGGCAGAAGGGAATCCGATAGGACCGTCGATTGAAGCGCCACGCTTCGGCAATGCGAACACCCGCGATCCCAGATGATCAGGACGGTCACGGGCGCCTCGGCGAAGATCTCCGAACCGACTTCCGCCTCCCCCTCGATGATGCTGGGCAGGCGGAACGCGGGCGCCGGATCGCCGGGGGCGAGGGCCGATGCGTGCGGCGGGACGCATAGCAAGAGCCCGATCGCGACCGCCCACGTCGCCCACCAGATTGGACTGCGGATCTTCCTGGTCACTTCCGCCCCTACCCGATCGCCTCCTGGGCCGCGCGGATCCGATCCTCGAACTCGCGGAAGGCTTCGTCGAGGACCCCGGGATCCAGGAGATCGATCCCGGCCTGCGCCAGCAGATCCTGCGGCGTCCCGCTCCATCCGCCGCGCAGGAGATCGAGATAGTGGGGAAGGAACTTCCGTCCTTCCCGCTTCCACTTCCGGTAAAGAGCCAGGACGACGACCTGGCTCAGCGCGTAGCTGTAACAATAGAAGGGATTGAAGACGAAGTGCCCCACGGCGGCCCATCCGACCCGGTCGTTCTCGATCGGCTCGACATGGGGACCATAGTGGAGCCGCGCCATCTTCTCCCACAGCTCGCAGAGCCCCTCGGCCGTCAGCGGCTCGCGCGCCGCCTTCTCATGGACGGCGATCTCGAACTCGGTGAAGAGAAGCTGCCTGTGGACGACGCCGATGAACCTCTCGGCTTCCTTGACCAGGAGCTGCTTGCGCAGGTTGGCGTCGCTGGAGGTCTCGATGATCTGGTCCCGCAGGAGGCACTCGCCGAACTCGGAGGCCGTCTCGGCGATCACCTTGCTCATGCTGTAGGCCTGGAGATAGGTCTGCGCCGAGCCGCTCAGGACGAAGTGAACGCCGTGCCCCAGCTCGTGGGCGAGCGTCACGAGCGAGCTCATCGTGTCGACGTAGCTCATCAGGATGTGCGGCTTGTGCCCGGGGACGGGGGCGCAGAAGGCCCCTCCTCGCTTCCCCCGGCGGGGGGCGGCGTCGAGCCGTCCCTCTTCGAAGAAGCGCCCCACTTCCTCGCCGAAGGACGGATCGAGGCGCGCGAACGCCTGCTGGACGAGATCCCTCGAGTCCGACCAGGGGATCGCGACGGGAGCGATCCCGGGATAGGGGGCCATCAGGTCGCAGGTCCGCAGGCGCGGGACCCCCAGCTTGCCGGCCTTGTACTGGTAGTAGCCGTGCAGGACCGGGAGGTTCCTGCGGGCCGCGTCCAGCAGGTTGCGAACGACCTGGCTCGGGATCTCGTTCGGAACGTTCTCGACATCGATCGGCTCCGCGTAGGAGCGGATCTCCTGCTCGACCCCGTGATCCTTGACGACGTTCCCATAGAGGAAGCCGAAGATCCGGATCTGCGCGTGGAACGTTTCGTTGATCCGCTGTCTGGCCTTGAAGCGCAGCTCGGGGTCCTCCCCTTCCTGCAGGGCGATCAGAGAGGCGAAGGTCATCGGCTTCTCGACGCCGTCTATGAAGAGACTCCCGAAGTTGAGCCGCGCGGCGTACTCCTCGCGGAAGCGGACCTGCGCGTCGCGCCCCCCGATGTTCTTCTTCAGGATGATCTGCTCCTCCGCCTCGGAGAGCGTGTGCGGGGCGAGGGACATCTGGTAGCGCAGGTAATGCCGGTAGCGCTTGAGCGCCGGGTTGTCCGAGAGCTTCGCCAGGACATCCACCGGGAGCCTGCGCAGCTCGAGTTCGGCGAAGACCAGGCGCGCGCTCCAGCGGCTCTGCCGCTCGCGCATCCGCGCGTTCAGCGCGGCGAGCTTCTCGTCCTCCTGATTCGCCGCGGCGGCGAGGGCGGCGAAGACGACGAGCCGGTCGGCCTGGAACTGGATCTTCTCGTACTCCTTGAGGACCTTCTCGACGTGCGCCGCCCCGACGGTCGGCTGCGAGAGGCTCCCTCTGTAGGACTGAAAGTCCTCGACCAGCCGATCGACCGTCGCCTCGTCGCCGGCGATGTTCGGATCCTCGGGGCCGGAGTAGAGATGGGTCAGATCCCAGCGGACTGCATCCACGCCAGTCGCGATAGCTTCGTTCATGGGTCCTCCTGTCCGCGGAGGATCCTAGCACAGGGGGGCGGATGGGTCATCGGATCGCATCGCGCCGTCTGGGACCGTTACCGGCGTAGCAGGCCGGGTCAGAAGGGCAAGATCCTGACGAGTTCTGCCGAGTCTGCGGCTACAACCGGAAGTGCGCCATCGGGCTGCTCAACGGCCCGCGGCCCGCAGATCGTCCCCACCAACCTGGATGCCGCGCAGTTCTACAAACAGTCGCTCGGTGATCGACGTGCTTGCTTCGGTCTGGGAAGCGGCCGGCCATCCCTGGTCGGTTCCTCTCAAGGCCATCCCTTCCCTCTGGCTGCCGCAGAGGAGATTCAGGATGAGGCGATCAAGTGTCGGTATTGCGGTGAGTTCCTTGATGGTTCCACCTCATCAACACATCAGCGGACAAGGTCCAACTCCTTGTACTGGAGGACGGAGAGTTGTACCCTGCTAAAGAAGATATGTGAGTACTGGCAACTGGATGCTGTCGAACATCAACGTCAAGCGTACAGACAAGCAAAGAAGCCGACGATGAAGCAAGCGCCGGACTGGAGGAACCCATGAATGCCCGGATGTTCATCCTCGATCTGTGCCTCTTGAGCATCTTGACGGTGCCAGGCTGCGCAACGAACACTTCAACTCAGAACCTGTCTGCTGCAATCATGATCGGAAACGGCAACGAGCTCGTCTACCAGACGTGGCTGTCTCCTGAAAGGGTCTATTCTGGCGGCGCCAAGGTCCTGCTGGAATGGCGGCACGGCATCACTTCCATCAATGGTAACGTGTACAAGCCCCATCCGGCATCCCCGCCGACAACGTATCCTGTGGACTCGCTTCAGAAGTTGTACGGGAATGTGCCTTACATCAACGACTACGTGAGCACCCATCCTGGCGATGCTGAGACTGTCTGGAACCAAGCCTGTCTGACGTGGAGTAGCATGAAACAATCACTTGCCAAGGAAGCTCAAGACCTCTATGCAGCCAACATCAAAGACTTGACTCCACCAGAGGCTGCAATGCACTCCATGAACCTACTACTCAAAAGTCGGCTGGTGCGAGATGTCCGGCTCGACTCGACTGTCGAAAGCTCTTCTCGCCAGCAAGTCCTTTGGATTAGCTGGGAAGGCACGGAAGACGAGTACTGGGTTGAACTGAATGAAACCGTGGCGATCCCGAGCGCCCAGGTAGCCATGACAAGAGAAGACTTCGCCCTGTTTGTGAAGAACCTCTCCCTCCTAGAGAAAGGAGGACCAATCCGGATTGAGCTCAGGTTCGGAAACTACACTCAGGTCAATCTTGCCAGAACAAGGTAAGGTACCAGTAACCGGGGGGATCCCCTCCTTGTCGCAGCGCTCGCCGCGATCCCACTTCTCATACTCCACGCAGAACCTCCAGACATCTACATAGTCTCTACGGCAACGAACGGCCCTCCGGGACTTGAGACCTTTGTCTCCAATGCCTTCTCGGACCGCCCTAAGTTCTTCAAGACGGTGCAGTCCTTGAGAATGCGCTGCAAGAGACGCACGCCGACTCTGCGAAGGCGCAGCAGTCCCTTGAGCGCGCAAGGGTCTATGCGGAGGCATGACCAGACTGAGCATCTGAGGCGGCCCGACCTTCTGCTCGGGTCCGTCGGGGGCGGGCAGTTGTCGCCACCGTCTCGGTCGGTTCCGAGGGTCCCTCGCATCCGATGGTGAGCCCGATGATGACGATGAACGCTGCCATGATGACGAGCTTCGGTGTTGGTGGGCTGGCTCATGCCGCGGCCCACTAGGGTAATCCGATGTAAGTCACCTCCTCTCCATGGAAACGGCCTCTTTCTGCTTGACCTCACGCAGGGTTCCGATGCGGTTTCCCGGCGAGATCATGAGGCTGCCATAGGCGGTCAGCCAGTTGAGCTGCGGGTGCTTGTCAGAGTTCGGGATCGGATCCGCGAACACCTCCGGCACCCAGGTACTGGCATACAGTTGAAGGGAATCACCGAAAGCTGGGATGTTTCGAGAGTCCATCAGCCACGACTCGAAGTTGGTCGCAGCAATGGCTGACGACTGCCTCTGCCACTCCAACCCCTTTTTCCACACGGTGTACTTCACCGTCGGGATGCGGCTGCCGTTGCTGGAGATTATGTACTGGGTACGGATGGTCTCGTCCCGCGACATGGACACCGTCGTGGCGGTCCAGCCCGGATACGTCACCTCCGCCCAGCCGTCCACGCCGGGGGTGCGCAGATGGATGGTCTCGCCGCGTGCGGCGGGGGTAAGCACGCCGGTGTAGCTCGAATCCTGCACGACCTGTACGGAATAGACCGTCCACCCCAACCCGTTGGTTTCCGTCTTCTCGATTGCCGTGACAATGCCCATCACAGCTCCGTCAGGTGTCGGCGGCTGGACCTTGTTGTTGCATCCCTGGGCCGAGCTGGCCATCAGCAGGAGGCTGATGGCGATCCAGAGAAACGACCTTGTATTCATCACTGCCTCCTTCATCGGACGCCGGCCGTTTTCCGGATGGCGGCGGTCTGAGGACCAGCCATCAAACGGGCGAAGTATACACCCCTGGCGACGCCGTTGATCCGTTCGGACCACCATTCCTGCTGTGCCGGAACCGGGCGGTTCCAGCTTTGACGGCCGGCCGGGTCGTAGAGGGCGCGCGTTCCGGACTGTTCGAGTCCGCTGCCAGAAACCAAGCCGGTCTGGGAGCTGACGGCGAGCTGAAGTTGGTCCGTGGCGTTGCTGGCCGGGACGTCGGCTACCGGCCGGTAGATCGTGACTCGGATCCGGTAGGGACTTGGCGCCCGGCTGTAAATGGACTCGGCGGGCCGGCCTGGTATCGGATCCGGAGGCGTGTAGACCTTGAACGTCCACCGCCCCGGCTCAAGCGGGAACTCGTCGATGCTGCCCGTTCTGCTGTTCGTCGCCCAACTGGTTGATCGAGCCGAGATGAATCGCTCCCGCTGTGGCCAGGTTGGGAACGTTGCGCTCGGCGATCCGAAGGCCGGCCCGGCTAAGGCCAGGAGCAGGCAGAGACCTAGTGCCGCGCGCAGGACGTCTACCTGCCCCTGAGTCGGCTGACGTAGTTGTCGGCCGACGGTCCGGCCAGCTTCTGTCGCCCGCCCTCGGTCAAAAGGTAGACCTTTGCGTGGTCGCCGGTCTTCCCAAGGAAGGACTGAAGCGAGAGGACCAGTTGACAGGCGGCGTCGTGCGTTAATGTCCGGCGGTCAGTCTGATCGTCCGGCGGACGCTTGGCGTCGACATAGAAGCAAGCAGGCTCCGGGTCGGCGCCGGTCCAGAACACGATCAGTTTGACATACTCAGGTGTCACTGAGTCAACCCGGACCGAATCGATGATCGGCGCGTTCCGGTAGATCAGAGCAGTCTGTTCTGCGGCAGTACGCGCCTCGGCCGTCGGCCAGACAGTCAGCCAGGTTCGGTAGGCTTCACGGCTGATGGCGTCGCGTTCTCCCAGGTATGAACCGACCGCTGCAATCAAAGGGTCGCCCCGTTGGACGGCTCGTTGAACCGCCGGAACCTCGGTGAAGACGCGCGCTAGTTCTTCGGTCACGATCACAGACCTCGGCGGTTGCGGATACGGCTCGCCCTCGATCAGGATCGGGCCGCCATCCTTCCAGTCGACCAACAGATCAGCATCGGTCCACCAGATCACCGTTCCGTCGGTCCGTTCGTAGACGAAGTAGTTCCCGCTAGGGACATCGATCAACGTCGGGAAGTCGCAAGCGGAAACAGCTGCTGGCGCCAGAAGCGTCAGACAGCCGAGGATGAACCACCAGGCTTTCATGGCGCGCCTCACTTCCCGCCGAGCTCGTCGACGACTTTGCCATTCAAGATGCGGAGATGATCTCTTTGGCCTTGCAGGATGTCGATGACGTCTAACAGGGCAGAGGTCTTGCTGCGCGAGTCTCTATAGATGCGCATCTCCGGGGGAAGGAGAGGACGTTCTGCAGTGACAAAGAACACGAGCGCATCGTCGTTGAGCAACCGTACAAAGACCTTCGCCATGACGATGTTCCCGCGACGGATTGACTTTCTTGTCGCACGTCCCTCGTCAGGACCTGCGGGCCCGACAGTGAGGACTTCGAAGCTCTCCCCGTGCCAGTAAATGATATACGTATCCTTGTCTCTTGTCGCAACGATGCTGTCCGCGAGGCCAGTCTCCGTGCAGAGCCTGGCAAGCTGCTCAGCCAAACTTGTGGGATCGGTTTCCCTAATGAGCCTGACTATTTCTTCCCCGAAGTCGAACTTCTCTCGGATTTCTTGAGAAACCGGGGGCGGTGTGGCGTCAGGATCGGGAAACACCTGCAGATTGAAGTCTCTAGTTGACGTCCTTACGACCAATCTCAGGCCCGTGACGACAAAGGACACCTCCCTGCCGTCAAAGGGCCCGTTGCCGTAAACGAACAGCGTACCACGCAGCGGAACGAGCGTGGTATCTGGCAGATCTGCCTGCGCAACTCCTACGAGGGTCGTGAGAAGCGCGCAGAAGACAAGTGCTGCTTTCATTTCTCAACTCCCTTCCGGCTTCTCAAATAGAAAGATGGTTCCCACCCCGGAGTGGAGAGCGACACGGCTGCGATGTCACGGGCAATGCTGGAAACGCGCGGAGCTCCGATGCCTCGCACCTTCCCTCCCCCTCGGTTGTCCGGTGGTCTGTGCCGAGCTCCCGTGCGCCAGCATGTTCGCCGACACCCCCAGGGAGATCGATCTTGCCTCCCCGTGATCGATCGCAGCCGACGGACCCCGATCGAACCAACCCCTGCGCGATCTGAGGAGAGCAGGAAGCCTGCCGCTCCGCGGATCTTCGCAGGAATCCGCAACCGCTTGACCGGCGGGAGAATCGGCCGATGCCATCGCTCGCCGAACCGGCAGGCGACGTGAATGATACGGGGGAAGCGACATCCGGCGACGTCGCTCATCCGGATGTCGCTATAGCCATCAAGTTCGCTACCACGGGTAGTGATCTTAGGACTGCAACTCCAACCCGGGTCCTCCCTCTTCTGGGGTCTCTTCTCGGGCATCGGATGAGCAGGAGGGCATCGGCATCGCGCGGCAATCATGTCCCTCGCTGACGTTCGGAGGTCGCTCTCGGACCTCACATCGCCCTCTCTGCCGCCCACGTGGAACAATCGCGGAGTACGCGGGGTGTTCGCCTGGTGGGGCGTCGTCTAAAGCTCCCACCAACCCTCGCTGACACCGTGGAAATACAGATCACACATATCGTCCCAGCCCATGCCGCACAGCTCGGCAATGAGGTTCCAGCCCATCGCCTGACCGCCGGGCGAGATCTCGACAGTCGTGCCGCCGGGAGTCTGTTTCATCTCGACGTTCGGGACGAGGGGAAAGACAAGCAACGCGACCGAGAAGATGATGACCGTGCAAAGCCCTCTCATGGGATTCTCCTCCCTGTAGCCTTACGGCTGCCTTTGGCGGCTGTTGACCGCCTGTTTGCCGCGGCTGTGCTGCTGCACCCCGATGTCACTGAGCCGCGGACACTCGCGGGCTGGACGGGTTTTCGATCGCCAGGCCAACGACGTCCTTTTTTCTCCATGTCTTCCCAGTCGCAGTTCGCCCAGGAAAGCAGAGAATGAGGTTGTAGCACTCTCTTCCGTCCGGTATCGGCTTGAGGAGTGCCGTTGAGAGAAACACGGAGTTCGGGGCAGACCGGCCGACGGGCGAGAGATGGTCCGAGGGAACGAGCCACTGGGTTGCCCAGACCGTCTCGCCGGATTCGAGATCCAACCCGGCATTCCAAGTGATGGTCACTCCGTGCGCGTCGGGCAGCGGAACGAGCGCCGCCCTGTAGAGCCGCTCCTCCGGATGTTCGAGCATGTAGTCGATGACGGACCCGAACCACGGATCCGCTCTGTCCCTGACTCTCGCCATGTCTGCATCTATGGCCTTGAACTGCTTCTCGATGAGTACGCGGAACGCGAAGTCCTTCGTCTCATAGCAGAGAGGCTTATCGCCGCAATCTCCGGCGAGCGCTGGCGCGGCGATGACCACCACGAACAGAAAGACAAGCAGCGCGCTCATGATTCCTCCATGTTCTCGGCTCATGAATCCGGCGACTTCGACAGCTCCATTGAGTTTTCAATGATCAGGAAACCTGCCTGTTGCGGATTGCTCGATGCCCAAGGGCCCTCCCCTATTCGGCGAGAAGGTGTTCATACATGACGAGATGCTCCCCAAGTCACCTGGAACCGCGACCGGAGGTGGGCCGATAGGCCACGCCAAGCGTTTTCGCATGTGGATGAACCAAACACAAGAACTATATGCGTTCAGCCTATTGATTGTTATGAAAGCAGTCAAGGCCAGTCGACGCCACGCTCCAGCATCCGCTTGATCGGCCCGAGCCTCAGCCTCCATGCGGGCCGGGGACTCCTCGGGTGCGCTGACCTACTGGCGCAGGCCGGCGAGCTCGGTGTGCTTCTCCGTGCGGAGTTATTGATTCCCGCAGAAGTAATGCCCTACACAGGTCACAAAGAAAGGCCGGTCTGGCGAATGAAGGAATGGAGCAAGCGGGGCTGATGGCGGAGTCGGGAGACATGACGGTGGGCGACATCGGCCAGGTCGTCGGCGTCGGGCGGAGCGTAGTTCGCCAGGGGATTGAGTTTCGCGTGGCTCCAGACCGCCTCGACCGGCTTGAGCTCCGGCGCGTAAGCCGGGAGGTGCTCGGTACGCAACCGGGGATGGCGACGGAGGAAGCTCTTCACGGCACGCGGCGAGGAAGAACGCGGCGAGGAAGAACTAGACAGCCTGCAGACGCCCAACTATACTGTTCCGTGCCTAGAGGTCCCCGGAGACTGTTGCGGATTCGATCACGACACCTCTGACGGTGAGAGTTCCCCGGGTCGGAGGCCGTATGTGCATCGCAGATGCGGTGTTCTGCACGAAGCCCGGATTCAGGCGCCATGTCCGCAGCGGGCCGCCAAGGGGATCCTCTCGCAATCTCGCGGCGCAGCATCTCAAACGGACTCTCCCGATGCTCTCTTGAAGGTCCCGCAGTTCACTGACGATCGTGGATAGGGAGGTGTGTATGAACGCCCGCCTGGTGCTTCTGGTGATGCCGCTCCTCGGGCTGCTGGGCCCGATAACGGGATATTGTGAGGAGTGGTTCGGATATCCGATCCCGACGCTGGAGGACCGGGACCTCTCGATCGTCCGAACCGGGGACCTCAACGGAGACGGTCTCACGGACATGATCACGCCGCGGGGGAACCTGTATCTAGCCTTCGTGGCCTCTCCGGACGGACGGATGCATCTGAGGAGCAGTTTCGCAGCCGAGGGTGGACTTCTTTCTTTCTTCACGCTCATCGATGGTGACGCGGACGGCGACTTGGACGTTGTTGCCATTGCGTTGGGCGGGGGCTACGCTGACCTTTGGGCAAACGATGGAACGGGGGTCTTCACGAACAGCGGCATGAGCTGGTGGGTCGTGGAAACCCTCGGGGCCGGCGACGTGGACGGAGATGGCCGAGATGACCTACTCATGGAGGAGGCGCCTGGCTGCTGCGCAGGCGTGTGCTTCAACGGCGAGAGTGGCCTTGAGAATCCAGATGAGTGTGGATTGCCGGTCATATTCATGGAGGACGGCGATCAATATCAGCGGATCTACGGGATCGGTGTTGCCGATTTCGAGGGGGACGGTCTGAGGGATCTATTTGTAGTCGGCACTCTCAGCGGCCTGTCGGGTGGTGGGGCGATCGTGCGATGGCGGCCCTATCTCGGGAACCGTCAGTTTGGGAATCTCCGGACTTACAAAGCTCCCGTCGCGGCCGATTCCTTTGACCATCCGTCGACTGGGGATGTTGATGGTGTCGGAGGTGATGAACTGGCTGTGCGCCGTTCTTCGACGAACGCAGTTCAGATCCTCACGTATGAGTCAGGCACGGGCACGCTCACTCCGTTGCCATCACAATTCCCAAGCAGAGCTCCGTTCTTGTTAGATCTCAACGGGGATGCGGTGCTTGACCTGGCGCTTTCGCGGGCCTACGTGGGGCCGAACCACGACAAGACCCGTATCTACCGTGGACTTGGGGATGGGACTTTCGCCTTTGTCCAGGATTTGCACGGGGCGACGGGGATTGGCTTCGGCACCGTGATCAACAGCGTGAGGTTGGATGCGATTTCTGTAAGCGCCGGTTACGAGACAGATCCTAACATCGCCGTCTGGCCGAACATCTTCTGCCAGGGTGCGGGAGTCGACGATGGCGAGAGCGCGCGGGACTCCTTCCGCGTCTATCCTTCCATCGCGACGAGTTGGGTCGAGATCTCGCTTCCGGAGGCGGGGCTCCTAGTGGAGATCATAGACATCCAGGGTCGATGCCTGAGGAGCGTCGTCGCCTCGGACCGGCATATGCGGTTGGATCTGACGGACCAGCGCGGCCAACGGCTTCT
>Ga0194125_10011857_pt1 | contig 11588 bp, 10 predicted proteins | sample TA2KigC250mmetaG_FD_148626 | JGI IMG/M metagenome (GOLD analysis project Ga0194125, IMG submission 148626) | Freshwater microbial communities from Lake Tanganyika, Tanzania - TA2015034 Kigoma Deep Cast 250m | ecosystem: Environmental > Aquatic > Freshwater > Lake | place: Tanzania: Lake... | reverse complement strand
CGGCGGGCCGGACAGGCCGTGCACCGCACTTGGTTTACCGGCAATTTCGCCTATAGTCGCATGATCAGGAGGCACTTCGACATCGGTCTGGATGATGGTCTGGTCACGCCCTGGCTCGTGCCGGGCGTGTCCGCGTGTCGCGGGTCCCGGCCGGAAGATTGCCCCGCGCCCGACCTGGCCGCCCTGGCGCGCCACGGTTTCGCGATCCGCTTCGAGATCGAGCCCCGGGAGTGGGAAAGCACCAAGATCCTTGCGATTGTCTACCCCGAGGGCCAAAGGCGACGCCTGGAGCCGGCCCGGCATTTCGGTCCCATCATGGATGCCATCCGTACCCAGGCGGTCGCGCGCTACGGGCCGGATGTCGGCCATCCCGGCGTGCAGACGGCAAGACACGAATCCGGGACGCCGCACCCGGAAAGTTCACCGCTGCCGGTGGCCCCGGATTTCGCCGCACTGGCGAGACGCTGGCTCACCGACGAGAACTCGTAAGCCGTTCGGAGTTCCGCCTTAAGGCGGGTCCGAAAAGTCTTCCGGCGCAGCCGGCGCCATATCTAAGCACGAAAGAACAAAGGAAGGTCGGACTGTTGGACCCGCCTAATGAGTTTTGACGAGCAAGATCCGTAATCAGAACCCGGCGACGGGCGCTCTTTGTAGGGCGAGCGTGGGCCCCCAAACGCGATGAATCGCGTTTGGGGACCCCGTCCCCGCGCGCCGAAGATGTCGTGCGAGGACGCACGACCTACGCGGAGAGCGGCCCGCGCGGCCATTACCGAAATTGTTCGTCAAAACTCATAAGGCGGAACTCCGAACGCTCGTCACCAAAGTGGTGGGACACATGCGATTGCCCTGGACAAACGGCAGGGCAAACGGCACATCCGCTTGCATCGAGCCCGGCGACGGGTGGCAGCGTCAAGGCCGGTAGGCCTTGGCGATGGTCCTGCGCACGGGCAATCCGCCCTCGCCAAGCTCCGAAGAGGGTTCCCAATCGCGATGAATCGCGATTGGGAGCCCAGACTCCGCTTGACGCTGCCACCCATACAGCTAACGACTTTGCGTTCGCCCTGGGGCAAACGGCGCATCCGCTTGCATGAGACCCGCCGGACCGGCTATACTGGCGCACTGCATGTGGGAACTCAAGGAGCCCAAGCCCGTCAAGCTGATCGTCGGAATTCTGGCCTCGGCCGAAGGGGACTCCGCACGCGACGCCTCGCGTGGGGGAATCCAGCGATGCCTGACCGCTGCCGGAGAGGGTCTGGGTACCGCCCTGGGAACGATCGACCTCGCCAGCGAAGTCTGGACCTTCGACCAGACGGAGTACTACGCCGAGCAGATCGGGCCGCAGGTAGTGCGGCAGTTCGTCAGCTTCGAGCAACTGATCGACCCGGGACAGCTCGCCGCGATCAAACACCGGACCAATGCGCTCGAGCAGCAGTTGGCGGCGACGCTCGCCACGCCCTTTCCGCGGCCGGTCAACCTGGACCCCGGCCTCATCGAGCCCTCCAAGCTCGTCCTGGCCTCGACGAAGAATTATGCCCATCGCATCTACATCGGCCGGCGGATGTACGCCGAGGTGACGCTCGTCTTCGACAAGGGCCGGTGGCGTCCTTTGCCCTATACCTACCCGGATTACCACCGGGCGGAATATTTCGATTTCTTCAGCGCCGTGCGGACTCGACTCGTGCACCAGTTGCGATCGATGAAATGACAGAGAAGAATCCAGGATTGCCATAGAATTGGTCATAGGAGAAGCATGCTCGTTTCGCTGGCCGTAGCTCTGTTGATCGGTTCCTTCGCGTCCTCCGTCCTGCTGACGGCCCTGGCGAAGCGAGTCGCTCCGCGTCTGGGCCTGGTCGCCTATCCGAAGGCCGACCGGTATCACCGGTCCATCATTCCGCTGGGCGGCGGGCTGGCGATCTTCGGGACGCTGGCCTTGTTCCTCGTGGCCGGTGCGGCGGGGATACGGTTTCTCATCGCCCCCGGGCACCTGGGATGGCTGGCCGAACGCGCGAATCTCGACCCGGCGGACTTCCTGCGCCGCTCCGGCGAGCTGCTGGTGATTCTGCTCTGCGCCGCCATCCTCTTTCTGGCCGGCCTGTGGGACGACAAACGCGCGCTGGGACCATTCACGAAACTCATCGTTCAGTTCGTCGTGGCCGGCGTGGCCGCGGCCTTCGCCGACGTCCGGGTCGAGTTCTTCATCGAGAGCCGGCTGATCACCGTGGTTCTGTCCGCCGTCTGGATCGTCCTGCTGATCAACGCCTTCAACTTCCTGGACAACATGGACGGGGCCTCCGCGGGGATTGCCGCCATCGCCAGCTCGATCCTGCTGACCGCCGCCGCCTTCAACGGCCAGATCTTCGTCGGCGGTCTGGCGCTCGTGTTCATCGGGGCCCTGCTGGGCTTTCTCGTCTTCAACTTCCCGCCGGCGTCCATTTTCATGGGCGACGCCGGCTCGCTGGTGGTCGGGTTCTTCGTCGCCCTGCTGACGCTGCGGACCGACTATTATGCCCAGGCCCGCAGCGGCCCCTGGTACCCGGTCCTGCTGCCGTTGATCGCCATGGCCGTGCCGCTTTATGATTTCGGCAGCGTCACCCTGCTCCGCATCCGCCAGGGCAAGAGCCCCTTCGTCGGCGACACCCAGCACTTCTCGCACCGGCTCCGGCGGCGCGGACTGACGGACACCCAGACCGCCCTGACCCTGTACCTCGCGACGCTGTGCACCGGCCTGGGGGCAACCTTTCTCTACCAGGTGAACCCGATCGGCGCGATTCTGATTGTCGGCCAGACGCTCCTGATCGTCGCCGTCATCGGCATCTTTGAGAGCACCGGCCGAGCAGACAAGAAGGAACACAGCGATGAGGGAAGGTAAGAAGGTAGGAAGGAAAGAAGGTAGGAGAGGGTCCGACCTTCTTGCGTTCTCACCTTCTCACCTTCCCACGATCCTCTTGGGTCTGTGCCTGGGCATCCTGGCGCTGCGTGTGACCTACACGGAGTCGCCGACCGCCCAGATGCTGACCATGCCGGTGGGCCTTGCCGATACGATCTACAGCCTGACGCTGTCGGGCCTCTTGATCTTCGCCTTTGTTTTCTGGCTGCTCGGCGGCCTCTTCACCGGGCGCTTGACCTACCGCTTCACGGGGATCGAGATCGGCCTGGCCGTCTTCCTGGCGGCCGCCCTTGTCTCCACCGGGGTCGCCGCGGAAAAACGGGCGGCGATCACCCAGACCGTAACTCTGCTGGCCCCCATCTGCACCGCCCTGCTGCTGGCCCAGATCCTGGACGGGCCCGTCAAGGTGCGATTGGTGTTGATTGTCCTCGTCGCGCTGGGGATCGTCTGCACGTTCCAGTGCGCGGAACAGTTCTTCCTCAGCAACGCCATCACCATCGAGCAGTACGAGAAGAACCCCCAGATGCTGCTCGAGCCGCTCGGCATCGAGGCCGGCACCTTCCCGCATTTTCTCTTCGAGCACCGGCTCTACTCGCGGGGTGTGCGGGGCTTCTTCACGACCAGCAATTCGGCCGCCTCCTTCGCCATCCTGTCCTGCGCCGCCGCCGTCATCCTGGTCCTCTGGAGACTTCGGGAGGTCCGGTCCCGTGAGGTCGCGCCGCGTTACGGCGTATTCACGGCGGTAGCGGCGGTTCTGATCGCAGGAGGACTCTTTCTGACACAGAGCAAAGGCGGCATCCTGGCGTTCTGGGCGGGACTGGTCCTTTGCGGGCTGTTCCTGGGTATCCGCAGGTGGTTTCCCGAACGGAAACGTCTCTTCCTGGCCGTTTTCGCCGGCATCGCCTTGCTGTTTCTGGTCGGGGCCGGCTACGCGATGGTTCGATACGGGCTGAAGCACGGCCGGCTTCCCGGCGGCAACTCCATGCTCGTTCGCTGGCAGTACTGGGCCGCCTCGGCGCAGATGCTCGCCGATCATCCCTGGACCGGCGTCGGCCCGGGCAACTTCTCGAATCACTATCCGCACTATAAGCCGGCCGCCGCATTGGAATCGGTGGCCGATCCCCACAACTTTCCCCTGAGCCTGTTGACGCAGTACGGCCCGCTCGGCCTGCTCGGCTTCCTGGCGATGGTTCTGGTGCCCCTCTGGCGGCTGGCCGCCGCGCGCCCCCCGGCGTTGCCCGCGCCCGAGGCGCGTCGGCCGTGGTCCTTCCGAAAGCCGGCCCTCGCCCTGCTGCTGACGATCTGCGCATCCCTGCTGCTTGTCCGCCGGCTGCTCATCCCAGCCACCGCGGACGGCCCGGATGTGTTGCTCTACGAGATGATCACCATGCACGTGGCCCCGGTGGCGGCCTTTCTCATCGGGTTTCTCCTCGTAGCGTCGCCTCTGGACGAAGGCCGCCGCCCGCCGATCGAATCCGTCGATCCGCTGCTACCGATCGTTCTGGGCAGTGCCGTTCTGGCCGTCCTGGTGCACAATCTGATCGACTTCGCCCTGTTCGAGCCGGGGGTGTGGATGACGTTCTGGATCGCGCTTGCCTGCCTGATCGCCCCCCAGGTGCAGCAGCGAACGGGCTTTCGCCTCGCGGCCGCGGGCAGTCGCGGCCGAAAGCCGCTGGCCTTGGGCCTGGCGGTCGCCCTCTTCGCGGCCTACGGCCTCTATGTGTGGCGACCCGCCTATAATGTGACCATCGGCCTGCAACAGGCCCAACGGGCCGCCTCGGCCGGCAACTACGACTTGGCCTATCGGCGTCTGGAAGCGGCCGCCCAGGCCGACTCGCTCTCCCCCGTCGCGGCCAACTTCCGTGGCCGCCTGCACTTACAGCAATACGAGCAGGCGCAGCACAAGCAATCTGCGGCGCTGGAGGAAGCAGCCCGATGTTTCCGGGAGGCCATCGCGCGGAGTTCGGCCGAGTACAAGAACTACGAGAAGCTGGGACTGGTCTACGACCGGCTCGGACAACCCCAGGAGGCTTACGAATGGTATCTCAAGGCGGCCGAGCTTTATCCCGGCTGTGAGCGGCTCTGGTTCGAGCTGGCCCGAATCAGCGAGCAACTGGGCCGGCCGAACGATGCGCTACGCCACTACACCAAGGCGGTCGAGATCGAAGACGGCTTTGGCCGGCAGTTCCGCCAGATGTACCCCGAGCGGGAACACGTCGTCAGCCGATTGGGAGACCGGCAGTATCAACACGCCCGCAAACGGATCGAAGAACTGACGAAATGACCGGCCCAGGTCTTTGAACGTGTCTGAAAACCGCCATTTGTCATGTCGAAGGCGCGAGCGGCTTCGATTCGAGGGCCGGAGGCCCTCGACACGCGCGGACAAGATGTCCGCGACACCTTTTCATACATGCTCTTTCCGACAAGATCCTTATTGGACCTTGGCCATGACTTCCGCGGAGATATCGAAGTTGGCGTAGGCGTTCTGCACGTCGTCGTGGTCGTCGATGGCTTCCATCAGATTGATGATCTTGCGGGCGACCTCCGGCGTGGTGATCGGCACCAGCGTCTGGGGCACCATCGAGATTTCCGCCGTTTGCAGCGGGATGGCCTTCGCTTCCAGGGCCTTCTTGAGCTGCTCGTACGCACTCGGGTCGCAGGTGATCTCGTAGACCTCGCCGGTGTTGGCCATATCCTCGGCCCCTGCTCCCAGCGCCAACTCCATCAGGTCGTCCTCGGCAATGCTGGAGGTCGCCACGGTGATCACGCCCTTCTTGTTGAACATCCAGTTGACGCAGCCGGGCGTGCCGAGCGAGCCGTTGTGCTTTTCGAAGATCCGCTTGACCTCCGGGCCGGTGCGGTTGCGGTTGTCCGTCAGCACCTCGACCACGATCGCCACGCCGCTGGGGCCGTAACCCTCGTACTGGATCGATTCGAAGCTGGCCCCCTCGATCTCCCCCGTGCCGCGTTTGATCGCTTTTTCGATGGTATCCTTGGGCATGTTGGCGCCCTTGGCCTTATCGATGGCGTACCGGAGCGTCAGGTTCGAATTCGGATCGCCCCCGCCGGCCTTGGCCGCCACGATGATCATCCTCGCGATCTTGCTCCAGAGCCTGCCGCGCTTGGCGTCGGCGGCTCCCTTTTTATGTTTGATGGTCGCCCAATGTGAATGCCCGGACATGCCGTCTCCTTAGCTACGGTTCATCAGCCAATCCACGAAAGACTCTCTTGACCGGGGCTATTATAACCTACTCTTTGCCTGTACATAGGGAATTTTGGCAAATTTGATGCCTGCGACAAAAGTCGGGGATTAGCCCAACTGCCCCCTGTTTCTGGTCCAGGAACGCGGATCGAGACCGCACTCGCAGACTTTTGTCGCAGGCGTCAAATTTGCGTTTGGAGGGGGGCACCGATCCGTGTCCTCCGGCCCCGTCCGCGACGGGTGGCAGCGGCAAGCGCAGTCTTCGGAGCTTGCCGATGGTCTTGCTTGTCCGCCATCGGCAAGGCCTGCGCAAAGCCTGCGGCCTTGCCGCTGCCACCCACCCAGACTGCTACCCGGGTCTGAACCAGGCCCTCCGCGAATTTGCGTTTGGAGGGGGGCACCGATCCGTGTCTTCCGGCCTCGTCCGCGACCCGGGGTCTTCCCGCTCCCGGGGATGCCCGATAATCCCGGGGGCGGCGGGACAATTCCGGCGCGGGTCCCACGTGTAGGGATTTTGCGGCTTTTTTTCTTGACGCGGGTTTAGCAGGCTCCTAACATGGACGACAACATTGGCAGTCGTGGACGAACACGGCTGAAGGCCGTTCCCTTTCTTGCGGGAGAATTGGATGTACCTGCGAAAGGGTACACGGAGATGGGCGTTTTTGGAGCTTGTCTCATACGGTAGTCGAGTTGCAGAGACACTTTGAGGTTGCCGCGTCCGAGTTCCAGTCACAGGTAGATCACCTTCGCTCTGGCGGCCGCAAAAGTGGGTTTTGCGTGGAACGAGATCGAGTCTCAGTGAACTATTGTTTCCCAACGCCGGAGGGGTGTTGTTGAGGATAAGACCAGCAAAGCTTCGGTTGGCGGCAGATGGGCCACCTGTGAACGGACAGGACGCACGGGGTTTTGGGACCCTATCGGGCTGATTCTGCCCTTGTTTGGGAAGATTCTCGCGATCCACGCGCACTTCTTTGGGCTTTCCTACCGGCCCATCCATCGGTTCGTCCCACATGAAATGATTTCACAACTTTGACGTGTGGAAAGGTAGGAACATGGACGCCGTACTGATGCAGATCGATCTCCAGGCCGGCCTGATCGGCCTCATCTGCTTCGTGCTCGGTGTCTGCCTCATGGCCATTATCCACCAGATGATCGCCCGGACCCGGGCCAAGACCATCGCGGAGGACCATCAGAGGCAGATCGACGGAGCCAAGAGAGAAGCAGAGAATATCATCAAGACCGCCCAGATCGAAGCGGCCGCCGAGGTCATGAAAAAGCGGGAGGAGCTCACCGCCGAGGCCAATCGCACCCGGGCCGAGCTCCGCGAGAACGAAACGCGACTGTCCAAGCGGGAAGATGTCCTGGAGCGCCAGACCGAGTTGCTCCAGCAGCAGGAGAAAGCCGTCAAGTCACAGGAACAAGAGCTGGATCGCCGGCTCCGCAACGTGGAGACCAAGGACAAGCAGCTCACCGTCCTGATTGCCCAACAGAAGAACCAACTGCTCAAAATCACCGGGATGAGTGTAGATGAAGCCCGGCAGTTGCTGCTCAAACGCCTGGAAGACGAGTGCGAGCATGATATGTCCGCCCTGATCCAGCGCAAGGTGGAGGAAGCCAAGGAGATCGCGGACAACAAGTGCCGCGAGGTGATCAGCGCCGCGATCCAGCGGTATGCCGCCGAGCAGACGTGCGAGGTGACGGTTTCCACGGTCGATATCCCCAACGACGACATGAAAGGCCGGATTATCGGCCGCGAAGGGCGGAACATCCGGGCCTTCGAGAAGGCCACGGGCGTCGATGTCATCGTGGACGATACGCCCGGCATGGTCGTTGTCAGCGGTTTCAACCCCGTCCGGCGCGAGGTGGCGCGACTCTCTATGGAGCGGCTGATCCAGGATGGGCGGATTCACCCCTCGCGCATTGAGGAGCTCGTGGCCCAGACGCGCAACGACGTCAATCACAAGGTCCTGCAACTGGGCAAGGACGCCGCGGTCGAAACGAACGTGCGGGGCCTGCCCAACAAGCTGCTGAGCCTGCTGGGGGCCCTGAGCTTCCGCACCAGCTACGGCCAGAACGTCCTGCGGCACAGCGTCGAGGTGGCCTTCCTGAGCCAGGTCATGGCGGATGAGCTGGGTCTCGACGGCTCGGTGGCCCGGCGGGCGGGCCTCCTGCACGACATCGGCAAGGCCATCGACCACGACGTCGAAGGCAGCCACCCGGCTATCGGCGCCAATTTCCTCAAGCGGTTCAACGAGTCCTCGGTCGTGCTCAACGCGGTCGCGGGCCATCACGGCGATATCCTGCCGGACAATCCGTTCACGCCCCTGGTCGCCGCCGCGGACGCGATCAGCGCCTCCCGGCCGGGCGCCCGCCGCGAGACGCTCGAACGCTACATCAAACGACTGGAGAAGCTCGAAGAGATCGCCACCAGCTTCAAGGGCGTCGAGAGCGCCTATGCGATCCAGGCCGGACGCGAGATTCGCGTCATCGTCGACGCCAACCAGATCGACGACGAGTCGGCCATGAAGGTCGCACGCGACATCGCCCACAAGGTCGAGCAGGAGATGACCTATCCGGGCGAGATCCAGGTGACCCTGCTGCGCGAGGTCCGCTGCATCGAGTACGCCAAGTAAACACAGGAACTACCGCACATAGGTCCTGCAGAAGGCATACATTCTGTCTGTAGGACCTCTTCTTCGTGCGAGGCTGTACATGAGATTGAACCTGCTATGTATTGGCGATATCGTCGGCCGCCCCGGTCGGCGGATTCTGGCGGAAAAGCTCAGGAGCGTTGTGGAGGAGCACGGCGTTGACTGCGTGATCGCCAACGCCGAAAACGCCGCCGGCGGCTCCGGCCTGACGCCGCAGATCTACGACAAGCTGCTCCGCTACGGGGTGAACCTGATCACGCTCGGCGACCATGCCTTCCGCAAGCGCGACATCATCGAGACGCTGGACCGCGCCGACAACATCGTGCGGCCGGCCAACCTCTCGGAACACGCCGCCGGCAAGGGGATCGGCACCTACCAGACCGCCAAGGGGCCGACCGTCGGGGTCCTGTCGCTAATCGGGCGGCTCTTCATGAAGCCGGCGGACTGCCCTTACGCGGCCGCCGACAAGTGGATTCCCCGGCTCCAACAGCAGGCCGACATCATCCTGGTGGAGATGCACGCCGAGGCGACAAGCGAGAAAGTGGCCATGGGCTACCACGTCGACGGCCGGGCTGGTTGCTGCTTCGGCACCCACACGCACATCGCCACCGCCGACGAGCGCATCCTGCCCAAGGGCACCGCCTATATCACCGATGTCGGCATGACGGGCGCCCACGATTCGGTCCTGGGCCGTAAGACCCAGAGTGTCCTGAAGGCCTTTCGGACCCAGATGCCGGTGCCGTTCGAGATCGCCACGGGCGATGTCCGGATGAATGCCGTCCTCGTCACGGTGAATACGCATACGAAGCAGGCGGAGCGCATCGAACGCCTCCGCGTGGCCGGCGCCGCGGAAGACGCCGCCGGCTACGACAGCGACGACGGCCGCCCGGAGTACTTCAACGCCTTCTGAGCCGTCGGCGGCATGAGACCGGTCCCGGCGGGCAATGTCGTCCTTCCCACCCGGGTGGGAAGGCGGGAAACCACGATCGACCGGAGCCAGTACCGCATTTCACCGGTACCGCGACTATGGGTGAGATTGCTTCGTCGCTGCGCTCCTCCGAAGAAAATAGGTTTGGGCCAGGATCGCGAAAATTGCCCTAAGTACTGTAACTATATAGACTTATAGACAAATCCATGTGAAGGCTCATCTTCTTTCACCTACCCGCCGCGCAGCGGCTTCGTGACTCGCAATGACATAGGGCGACTAGGCATGTCATTGCGAGGAGCTTCAGCGACGAAGCAATCTCTACCCTATAGTCTCAGGACTTGTAAAATGCCGTACTATTCGCCGGAAACCGGGAGAGCACCGATGGACCAGACAGCCCGACATGTCATCTTCCAGGGCCACGTGCAGGGGGTAGGTTTTCGCTATACCGCCCGGCAGATCGCCCAACAGTATAATGTAACCGGTTTCGTGCGGAACCTCCCCGACGGCACGGTCGAAATGCTCGTCCAGGGCAGCCCGCAGGAGGTGGACGGCTGCATCGACGACATTCGGCATTCCTTCGCCGGGTACATCCGCGAGACCCGCATCGAGCCGGTCCCCTGGAACGCCCGGCACACCGATTTCCACATTACGTTCTGACCCCGCGGGCGCGAAATAGGCCGCGGAAGCACCAAGCTCGAAATCCGAAGCCGCGAGGCGAAGGAATTCGAAATCCGAAACAAGCACGAATGATCAAAATCCCAATGTCTCAAACGGCTCCCATGTGGCCCAGCCGCCCTCGGCTGGGACCTCTGAAGAATCATCGCCGGTGGCGGCGGTGCCACATGTTTCGGTCATTGGAGCTTGGTGCTTGGGAGTTGTTTCCCGAACGACGCGGGGCAACACAGTATGCAGGTAGGTCGCTTGCTCGTGGTAGAGCCGGAGAGCTTCCTCCTTGTCCTTGCCGAAGTAATAGATCTTCCCCCGGATTTTCTTGCAGTACTGCCCCGTTGGATGTAGAGTCAATGGGAACTTGTCGTGGCGCTTATGCGTAGGCTCGTTCGAGTGGTGCTCCCGTAGAGTATCTTCTGTCATGACTTACGCCTCCGACATAACAATGGTTGTCGCTGTCGAGTCGATGCGGCTCGACTACAGCTATCAAAGAACACTGGTTGTAGTCATGGCTGTAAAGAGAAAAATACGAGCACAACGAAATTGCCATAAGTGCCTAATAAATAACGACTTGGGAGTGTAGCTCAGTCGGTAGAGCAACGCACTTTTAATGCGTAGGTCCTGGGTTCGAATCCCAGCACTCTCATTGAAGCGTAAGACGTGATTTTATAAGCACTTATCCCATTTTGTTTAATCGCCCTTTCGGCGATCACGACGCCAATATTGGCCTTGGGCGTCACTTGGGCGTCATTTTCCTTCCCGGCGTTGGCGATCGGGCTGTCGACGGCGGCAGCCGTCCGTTTCCGCTGGTTCGCATCGACCTGGGAGTAGAACTTCATCGTGGTTGCGGTGCCGGCCCGTGGCGGGCGGCCTTCGACCGCGACACATGAAGATAGTCGCGAGGGGCGTTCATCGCAAAGGGTGAGAGCCCGCCGTAGCGAGTCCTATCTCTGGACCCGCGCACATGGTACAATGCCGTTGCAGCATTTGTTGGTCCGAGTCGCGCCATGAGATAGGGGATGGAGGAACAGCATATGAAGAGCTATGTTACGCGGTACGGGGCATTCGTGTTCGGCGCAGGAATCCTGATGGGCAGCCTGGCAGCGGCGGCGGACAGACAGAAGGCACAGCCTGCCCCCAAGTCGCTACCCAACTCCCGGGCTGAAATCTACAAGAAGATCGGGGAAGTCGAATTGCCGATCCATATCTTCGAGCCGGCGAATCACCGGCCGGGGGACAGACGCCCCGCCA
>Ga0194125_10011849_pt1 | contig 11595 bp, 10 predicted proteins | sample TA2KigC250mmetaG_FD_148626 | JGI IMG/M metagenome (GOLD analysis project Ga0194125, IMG submission 148626) | Freshwater microbial communities from Lake Tanganyika, Tanzania - TA2015034 Kigoma Deep Cast 250m | ecosystem: Environmental > Aquatic > Freshwater > Lake | place: Tanzania: Lake... | reverse complement strand
AAAAGAAGAATGATTCTTCACGTACGGCTAAAAATATATCGCGCTGCCAGCCCTGTAAATCGGGTGCGTGACGGGCGATGAACCAGAGCAGATCGTATTCTCGGTGTGCTTCAGATGGCGATGATTCATTTTATGCAGACCGATACAAGGCTTGGTGAATATCGATATGTGGCTCCAGAGCCAGCGCTGCATCAAGTACCTGTTCAACTTTGTCCTGACCATATTCGATCAGCGCGCGCTCGATGGCACGCGCCCGTTCAGCTGCCTGTTCCAGGATTCGACCACCGGCCATTGCCATAAAGCGCTCGAATAAGCTATTGCGCTTGGCGAAATCGGCATGGCCGATCACGTGTGCCACCACCAATGTATTTTCCGCGATGCTGTTATCACTGACTAAGTAGGCGTGACAGGGATTACCCAGAAACATAACCTCGAAAATACGCGAGTGCCCCATACTTTGCCGAATCAGCTGATGAATATAGCGGACACCAAACGACCAGTGCGGCATGCGTATGGGTAGACCGTAGACCGCTACCTCGGTCATGAAATTAGCGGGTACTACTTCAAAATCAATCGGGTAATAATCCAGGCCTTGCTCTGCCGCCAGCATTTCAAGATGGCGGGTATAGTCGGCAAGCAGCGCATGCTGTGTCATGCGTGGTTTGTCTGCATGGGATCTGCAGCAAAAAATTGTCGGATAGCTTTCCAGACATCGTCCGGTTGACTAAGAATGCAACAGCCGAGCGCGACGCTGCTCTGTTGCAGCTGTCGACAAATTGCTGACATCTCGGTTTCTATGGTACGTGACGCCCCCGGAACGGTTTCGACGTAGCCGACATAATTCAGCATACCGGTTAGCGTGTGCAGCAGGCTGGTGGCTGCTTTGCGATCCTCGGTAAAGTTTTCACCGTCCGACGCATAAAATAAATAGCTATTGAATTGTGCTGCAGGATACTCGGTGCTGAGTAGCTGCTTGACCAGTGCAAACGCTGATGAGGCACCGGTGCCGCCGGTACCGGTTACCTGAAAAAATTCCGACTCCGAAAATTCCCAAGCTTGGGTAGTGTGCGCGATAAAGCGGGTCTCGACCTTGCCATACCTGCGGCGCAGCCCTTGCAGCGCGAAAAAGAAGAATGTTTTGGCCAGCTTACGCTCGGCCTGCGTCATGCTTGCCGAGACATCCAACGCAAACAACACCACTGCGTGCGTCACCGGTTGCGGTCGATGCACCAGCGGCCGAAAGCGTAAATCATCATTACAGAACGCCACCGGGTTGGCTTGTATCGCGCGGCGTTTTACCGCTTCCTTGATGGTGCGGCGTCGATCCAGGCGCGCGCGTGCGCCGTGTTTATCCCAGCCCTCGCGTACCAGCGTCTGCTCAGCCAGCCGGGTCTTGGGTTTGGGACGTAGCTCAGGAAGATTCATGGTCTCCCATAGCCAGTCCACCAGCTCATCAACGGAGAACTCAAGCAGCAGCTGCAGCTGGCCTTCGCCTTGATCGCCTGCGTACGATATATCAGGCTCGTCGGTGGGTGGGTGTTGGCCTGCTGGCCGGATCAAATCGCCCGGCTCACCACGACCCTGGCCCGCACGCCGAAAACTTTCGATCGGGTTATCAGCCAAGCGGAAGCGGGCATGTTCGAGTATGTGCACCGGCAGATGAACAGTGCGCTGCTCGGATCCTGTGATTAGATCGGCTCCCGCCACCAGATCAGGTAGCTGCTGCTGCACGCTGTCACGAATTTTTTGGTTATGGCGTAACCAGTCGCGCGCGCCGCGCGAGAACAAGCCGTACCAAGGCGATCCTGTCGAAACCGTGCTGTGTGGGTTCATGCTTAACCCAGCTTATTCCTGTGCCAATAGGGTCGTGACATAGTTCAGTGCCTCGCGTGCGCTGTGGGCGTCGTAACCGTACTCGTCTACCAGCCGCTGCTCGACGATGGATATTTTTTGCCGCGCTTCCGGGTCTGGCCGGTGACTCGAGCTGACCAGCCTCAGCACATCACGCCGCTGCTCGAAAAAATACTGCTGCACTGCCTCATGCAGCTGCGCATGGCTATCGAGCGTAAATTTCTCGCCGCGCTTGAACGCGCGCATCGCTTTTCTGACGACTTCTTGTCGAAACGATTGTTTACCCGAATCCGAGATATGAATTTTCTCTTCAACCGAGCGCAAGAATCGCTCATCAGGCTTGCGCTCTTCGCTGGTGATTGGGTCACGAATCTGACGGTTATCGAGCGTAGCCTCGACCTCATCCAGATATTTGTCGAGCAGGTCTTGGGCTTCCTGTTCAAATGAAACAAATAACGCCCGGTGCACGTCTTCTTTTACCCAGCGGTTATAGAAATGCTTACGTGCGAGTACCAGATAATCAACCCACTTACGTTTTTTCTTGGGGTCGATACGCGCATCATTTTCTATCGCATCCTTCAGCGCCAGTAGTACGTCCATGGTAGTCAGGCTACGGGTATTGGATTGAATAATCGCGCTTGATAGCGCATTGATGACGAAACGCGGGGAGACGCCGCCTAGTCCTTCCTCGGGTTGTTTTTGTCTAATGCGATCTGCATCAGAGGCATGCAAGCCTTCGACATCCTCGCGCGCATACAGCCGCACACGCTTTGCGAGTTCTTGCTCTTTGTCGTCAACTTCCTGCAGCCGTGTCAGGATGGCGAATACTGCAGCCGCACTCAGCACATGCGGATCAAGATGCACCTCTCGAAATGCAGGTGCTGCAGAAGAAATCAGCTTGCGATAAATCCGCGCCTCGTCGTGAAAGTTCAGCGTGTACGGTACTTGCACAATCACCATACGATCAAGCAGGGCCTCGTTCTCGCTCTCCTGCAAGAACTTGCGAAACTCTGCCAAATTGGTGTGCGCGACGATGGTCTCATCCAGGTAAATCAGAGGGAAGCGCGAGACCTTGACGTTTTTTTCCTGCGTCAGCGTCAGCAACAGGTACAGAAACTCACGCTTAACCTTGAGGATCTCGATCATCTCCAGCATGCCGCGGCTTGCAGCGTACACCGCACCCGACCATGACCAGGCGCGCGGATCACCTTCATCGCCGTAATCCGCGACTTTGGATAAATCGACCGAGCCGATCAGGTCCGCCAGATCAGCGGTGGTCGGGTCATGCGGCGCGTAGGTGCCGATACCGCTGCGTCCCGCCTCGGATATGAAAATACGCTCGACCGGCATTTGCAGAAAATCGCCGTTTAGCTGCTGCTCGACGCGCATGCGGCAGTGCGGGCATAGCTCGCCACGGATCTCGACCTGATACGTCTCGCGGAATTCTGCACGCAGGGTGTGAGGTATCAGGTGCAGCGGCGATTCATGTACCGGGCAACCCTGAATCCCGTAGATCGCACCGGCCTCGGTGTGGCTGTACTCCTCCAGCCCGCGCTTGAGCAGAATCACAAGCGTTGACTTGCCGCCCGACGGTGGGCCAAGTAACAAGAGCAGACGACGCCCGACCTCTGAACCCGCTGCTGCTGCCTTGAAGTAATCGACTACGCGTTCGATCGGCTCCTGCATGCCGAATAATTCGTCGGCAAACAGCCCGCTGCCTGCTGCTGTCTCGCTGCCCTGCGGTCGGGTCCAGCGGATCATGTCCCAGACATACTGGTGCGCGCTACGCGCTACGCCGTGGGCATCCCGGGTGACGATCTGCGCCAGAAATTGCGCCAGCGTGCCTGACCAGAAGCTACTTTTGTGCTCGCGCGTAAAGACAAGCAAGTTGCGCATGAAATCCTGCTGTTGTCCCGTACCTAACTCTGTCTCGATGCTGCCCATCGGCTGCGCCCCCTGAGGAATATGAAGACAACAGAGCAGTGGACAGTGCAGTCAGTCGTCAGTTCGGTTGAGGGCTGGTAGCAGGATCAAGCCTCGGTACTGATCGCCAGCAGGGGATTAATCGCGTGGGGCAATTTTGGTCGCCTTGACTATTGCGCCTATGGTTTTGGGTCATTGCTCGGAACTATCTGTTGCTTTCTTTCACAGATCTCCAAAGTTTCCCGCCGGCTCGTGCCAACCTCAAGGAGTAGACGCATGGCAACAAACCTGGAACACATGCAGATCATGATGGAAGAAATCGGACCCGCTATGCCCGAGATCGAAGCCGTGATCCAGAGTGAAGAAAAAAACTGGGCAATCCAATTCGAAGACCAGTCGATCGTGATGCTGGAGTGGGCTGAAAGCCCGGACCGTGTGGTGCTGACCGCGATGCTGGGCGTGCCTTCGGAATCGATGCAGCTCTCGGTATATGAAGCCTTGCTTTGCTACAACCTGCTCTGGAAGGATACCGGCGGCGTCAAGATGGCGCTATCCGGGCCCGGGGGTGAGTTGGTATTGCTGTACGAATTATTTGCGTCCAACCTGAACCGCAACGAGCTACAAACCGTGCTGATTAATTTTGTCAGTATCTCGCAAGTGTGGAGCGTGTACGTGACGGGAGAGGGAGACGAGCCCGCCGGCCAGCTTCCAAGCCCGACCGACATGCTGCACCTTGGCGCCTGAATTTACCCCCACCCATAGAAAGGAGAGCCTATGTCAGTCAACGGTATCGGTAGCGCAGCCGCTCAGGCTGCTGTCTCTACCCCGGTAGCATCCAATCAACCCGCCGCCCAAACAACTCAGGCCGGCATCAAGACGCTGTACGGCTCGCCGGGTGCAGCGGAAGGTTTGGCCAACACATTACAGCGCATGCAGCAACTACTACAGCCGGCACAAGTTCACGTGAAGGCAGCCCACCCCGAGATTCAATAGCAATAACCAAATCTCCACCAATCCGAGACAAGAAACCATGACAACCATTGAACAGATAGAACACCTCGTTAAAGAACTTGGTCCTGCGATGCCGGACATCGATGCCATTGTTCAAACCGAAGACCCAAGCTGGGCGATACAGTTCTCTGATGAGGCCATCATCATTCTCGAACCGGCCGATGACCCATCACGCATCGTAATCTCGACGGAGCTGGGTGCAGCCGCCGAGGCACAGCAGCGCACCGTCTATGAAACCATGCTGTGCTACAACTTGATGTGGCGTGACAGTGGCGGCGTAAAAATCGGTTTAGCCGGACCGCAGGGCGCGCTCATCATCAGCACTGATGTCTGCATCGCAAGCTTGACCCTGCAAGATCTACAGCAAGAAATTCAGCGCTTCCTCACGATCGCACGCTCCTGGACCCAGTACGTCGGCAAAGCGGATGCCGGCGAGGCGCCGCCACTGCCGGGTATGGCGGCAGGTAGTTTTCAACTGCATGCCTGAGCCCCATTGATGCAAGTGGTGGTTTAGCACCTCTTACAGGGTTTGCAAAAACTCGGGTTGATCGATGGATCAACCCGATTTGCATTTGTATATTCATTAAATACAATAGGTTGAAGATTTAACCTAAAGTAAAATCTCCCTGATTTATTTCATCAGCGCTTTCCTAAATGCTGTATATTTATACAGTACTTAAGCCTGAAAGGTTTGCTGATGAACGTCTCCACACCCACGGTGACGGCTGCCACACTGTCGCCGCCGTTATTGCAGCCGCTGTCTTCTTTTTTACCGCTGCATGCGCATGTCTGGCGTGCTGGCCAGATGGGGCTCGCGCGTGCTCATGTCACCGCTACCGGACACGCAGCGCTTGATCGTGAATTACCCAACCAGGGCTGGCCACACGGCGGCCTGATCGAGCTGCTGCTACAGCAAAGCGGTATTGGTGAGCTGCGCTTGTTGCAACCAGCGCTGCACGCACTCGGTGAGCAACGCATCGCTCTTCTACAGCCGCCGCATGTACCGCATATCGCCGCCTGGAGCGACTGGGGCTTAAGCCCGCAGCGATTGCTCTGGATACGCACCCAGCGCCAAGCCGATGCACTGTGGAGTGCTGAGCAAGTGCTGCGCAATGGCAGCTGCGGCGCGCTGCTGTTCTGGCAGCAAACGTTGCGGCATGAATCTTTGCGTCGTTTGCAGCTGGCCGCGCAGGCCTCGGATACTTTGTGCTGGTTATTGCGCCCGCTATCGGCGACCGATAGCGCATCGCCTGCGTCGCTGCGTATCGCGCTGCGGCCCCTTGCGGGTGGTGTGCAGCTCGAGATACTGAAACGGCGCGGACCGCCGTGCGCGTCGCCTATTGACGTTTTCTGGTGCGGTCGCGATGCACACGCCGCTGCGGCAAAACATTCTACGAACGAGGTGAGCGATGCGCTGCTGGATCGCCGTCATCCTGACCCGATTACCGTTACAGGCCCTGTACCCGCGGTGGTCTGAGTCGCTGCCGATCGCCATGACGGAGGGTGCACAGGTGATCGCGCTCAGCAGCACGGCAGCCGCGCAGGGGGTTCGCATCGGCATGCGCAGCGCGAGTGTGCATGGCATCGCGCCGCAGGTGATGCTGCAGCCGCGTGATCTGCTGCGCGAGCAGCGATCATTCGACGCTGTCGCGCTTGCACTGATGCAGTACACCCCGGAGATCGCAGCGATTGATCATCAGAGCCTGGTGCTGGATGTCAGCGCCAGCTTGTCACTGTTTGGTGGCTATCGTCGACTATCACGATGCATATACAGCAGCGTACAGACGCTGGGTTTTTCGTTGGCGCTGGGTATGGCACCGACGGCGCAGGCGGCGTGGTTATTCGCGCAGGATTGTGCACAGCAGCGAAAGCATCGTAGAACTCAATATCAAGCATCAAACCCATCAAACCACCAAACATCAAACCACCAAACATCAAACCACCAAGCATCAAACCACCAAGCATCAAACCACCAAACATCAAACCACCAAACATCAAACCACCAAGCATCAAACCACCAAGCATCAAACCCATCAAACCACCAAGCATCAACGCATCAGCCATCAACGCATCACTTTTTACAGCGACGCGTGATAAAACTTGGCGCTATGCGTCGCCGTCTGGATGGGCTGAGTTTTACTTGTCTGCCCGAGGCCGTACACCATCAGGAGTGGTTGGAAGGAATCGGCTGCCGCACGCTGGCCGATATACGCCGACTACCGCGCAGTGGACTAAAGCGCCGCACGCATACTCGGTTGCTGGAAGCGCTTGATCGTGCCTATGGCGAAGCACCTGAATTATTCGAATGGCTTCAGGCACCGGCAAGTTTTCAGGCGACGATCGAGCTACCGTATCGCATCGATCAGGCACCTATGCTGTTATTCGCTGCGCAGCATCTACTGGCGCAAATGAGTGGATGGTTAGCCGCGCGGCAGCAAGCCGTTCGTTGTTTCCTGCTGTGGCTGGTGCATGAAAAAGGGCGTGCGAGTGTGACGCCGACCGCGCTGGAAGTAATGCTATCCGAGCCTAGTTGCGAAGAGGCGTACTTACTACGCCTGTTGAAAGAACGATTCGGGCAGCTGCAATTGGTAGCGCCGGTGATCGCTTTACGTCTCGAAGCCAGCCAGCTCAGCGCGTGGCTTGCACCGAGTGGGCAGCTATTCGCAAGCCCGGCCAGCAAGGTACAGGATTACCACCGATTGCTCGAGTTACTGGTGGCACGCCTTGGCGCGGATGCGCTGCGTTTACCCGCGCCATGCGCAGACCATCGTCCTGAACAGGCAAACCAGTGGCAGGTCGCGCATCAGGCAAGCGCGGTTGAACAAGCAGAGATGCCAACAGCAGCACGCCCGTTCTGGTTATTGGAGCAGCCGTTGCCGCTGATGGTTCGGCAGCATCGCCCGTTTTATGGATCGTCACTCCGATTGTTATCGGGCCCGGAGCGCATCGAAGCCGGATGGTGGGATGGTGCGCTCGCTTTGCGTGATTACTTTGTGGCGCAAGGGGAGGAGGGCGCGTGCTACTGGATTTATCGCGAGCGTGATGCAAGTAGCGCGCGCTGGTTTTTACACGGCTTGTTCGCGTAATGTCCTCCCTTCTTCCCGGTTACGCCGAACTACAGTGCGTATCCAACTTCAGCTTTCTGCGAGGCGCCTCACACCCGGAGCAGTTAGTCGCACGCGCAGCAGAACTCGGCTACAGCGCGATCGCCATCACCGATGAATGTTCGGTTGCAGGTGTCGTACGCGCGCATAGCGAAGCCAAGCGCCAAGGTCTATCGCTGATTATTGGTAGCCAGTTTCGGATTGTTGATGACAACGGCACAGCATTGCGTCTGATCGCGCTGGCGATGAACCGGGATGGCTACGGTAATTTATGCGAGCTGATCACACTCGCACGAAGCCGCGTTGATAAAGGCGATTATCTGCTGTACATCCATGACTTTACGCAGCCTGCAGCGCCGCTAACGCATTTGCGTGGCCTGCCGAATTGCATCATGCTGCTGGCACCCAGCTACTGCATTGCGCCAAATGTATTGCGGCAGCAGTTGGCTTGGATGAAGCAGGTATTCGGATCACGCGCCCGGCTGGCATTAACACTGCTCTACCGGGGGCAGGATGAGCAGCACAAGCGTAACGTGCTGCAGATCGCTGCCGAGCAGGGCGTGCAAGTCGTCGCAACCGGTGATGTGTGCATGCACCTGCGCTCGCGTAAACGGCTGCAAGATGTATTAAGTGCGATCCAATTTGGTAAACCCGTATCACAGTGCGGACGTGGTTTGTTCGTCAATGCCGAGCAGCATCTGCGCTCGCGACTCCGATTAGCCAATCTATACCCGCCAGAGACCTTGGCGGAATCGCTGGCGATTGCAGCGCAGTGTGATTTTTCATTGGATCAGCTGCGCTATGAATATCCCGATGAGCTAGTCCCTGCAGGGTATACGCCAGCCAGTTATTTGCGCGAACAAACCTGGCTCGGCGCGCAGCGGCGTTTTACGCAGGGCATACCGCCCGAGGTACAGCAGCAGCTCACCCATGAGCTACAACTCATCGCCGAGATGCAGTACGAGCCCTACTTCCTGACGGTGTATGACATTGTTTCGTTTGCGCGTAGTCGTCATATTCTGTGTCAGGGCCGTGGCTCGGCGGCCAACTCTGCGGTCTGCTACTGCCTGGGCATTACCGAGGTCGATCCGGCGCGCGGCAATTTACTGTTCGAGCGTTTTATTTCGAAAGAGCGTAACGAGCCGCCGGATATCGATGTCGATTTCGAGCATCAGCGGCGTGAAGAAGTGATTCAATATATCTACGATAAATACGGCCGCGAGCGCGCCGCACTGACCGGTGTCGTGATCAGCTACCGGCCGCGTAGCGCGATCCGTGATAGCGGTAAGGCGCTGGGCATTGATCTGCAGATTATCGATCAGCTCGCCAAATCACAACGCTGGTGGGATAAAAAAGAAAATCTACGCGAGCGCTTTACTGAATGCGGGCTTGACCCCGATTCGGTGATTGCACAGCACTGGCATCAGATCGCGCTTGAGCTGATGGGCTTTCCGCGCCATCTGTCGCAGCACCCGGGCGGCTTTGTGATTGCGCGCGACAAGCTCTCGCGCTTGGTACCGATTGAAAAAGCGGCGATGCAAGCACGTAGCGTAGTGCAGTGGGATAAAGATGATCTTGATACCCTTGGTCTGCTAAAAATCGACATCCTCGCACTTGGCATGCTCTCGGCGCTACGGCGCGGTCTGGAATTCATTACACAGCAGCAGGGCGAGCCTTTCGAGTTAGCCGATATTCCGGCAGAAGACTCGGCCACTTACGACATGATCAGTCGTGCGGACACCGTTGGCGTGTTTCAGATCGAGAGCCGTGCGCAAATGAGTATGCTGCCGCGCCTTAGGCCGCGTACTTTTTACGACTTGGTGATTGAGGTTGCCATCATCCGCCCCGGGCCGATACAAGGCGGCATGATTCATCCGTATTTACGCCGGCGGCAGGGCAGGGAAGCGATTACCTATCCCAGTGAGGATGTGAAGGCTGCGCTATCGCGCACGCTGGGTGTACCGATTTTTCAGGAGCAGGTGATGCAGCTGGCGATGCTGGCTGCCGGCTTCAGCGCGGGTGAAGCCGATCAGCTAAGGCGTGCGATGGCAGCCTGGAAGCGTAAAGGTGGCCTGGAAAAATTTCATGACAAGCTGATTAACGGGATGCTTGCGCGTGGCTATCAGCCTGAATTTGCCGAGGCTTTATTTAGTCAGATCGAAGGCTTTGCTGAGTACGGCTTCCCGGAAAGCCATGCAGCCAGCTTTGCCTTGCTGGCCTATGCCAGCGCATGGATGAAGTGCCATCACCCCGCGGCATTTTTAGCAGCGCTGCTGAATAGTCAGCCGATGGGCTTTTACTCTGCTTCGCAGCTGGTACAAGATGCGCGGCGTCATGGTGTTGAGGTCAAGCCGGTTGATGTCATGCATAGCGACTGGGAAGCCACGCTTGAACCCGGCGATAGCCAGGCACCCGTAGTACGACTCGGATTAAACAGGGTACATGGCCTGACGCACATGGCGGGCTGGCGTATTGAAGAGGCACGCGCTGTTAAAGACTTCAGTGATCTGAATGACCTCGCGCTGCGTGCTGGTCTATCAGCCACTGATTTACAAAATTTAGCTGCCGCCAATGCCTTGCAGTCCATCGCAGGCCATCGACGTGAGGCGCTATGGCACGCAGTGGCTGCCGCGCCCGGCAAAGGTTTACTGAAAACCGCTTCAACAGCGATAGAGCCTATACAGCTGCCTGCACCTAGCGAGGCGCAGCAGATAATTGCTGATTATCGATCAATCGGTTTGACATTAGGACGTCACCCGCTGGCATTGTTACGCACCCATTTACTCAAGCGTCGCCTACTACCCGCGAACACACTCGCTACCTTCAAGCATGGACAGATCGCGCGTGCCTGCGGCATTGTCACGGTACGACAAAGGCCTGCCACTGCGAAGGGCACGGTATTCGTTACCCTGGAAGATGAGACAGGCACAGTGAACGTGATTGTTTGGCCTGCATTGATCGAACAGCAACGCCGCGAGTTATTGCAATCATCGCTGCTTGCGGTGTATGGCATTTGGCAAACAGACAATAGCGTGAATCATTTGATCGCTAAACGGTTAGTTGATCTGAGTGATTTACTCGGTCGCTTGCAAACATCGAGTCGAAATTTTTGTTAAAAGTAGCCGATGATCGAACATTTAATGGTTTCAGAAAATTTAACTTACTCAACGCATCTTTATGTCGAACTACCCCCAATACTGAGTTACCCATTGCCCGGTTTTCTCTACTGTCAGAACCGGAGCATTCATGTCTCTAAATACTACGCCGCCTTTAGTCAAGATTCCAGAAATACCACCACAACAAACTAGTGAGCAGGAAGGCTCTGCGCTAACTGATTCAAACCATAAGAAAAGTAATGATTGTTCGGATTCACAGAGTCAGGCACGTTCATCGAATGACTCAAAATTCGATCAGCAACCATCACAACAAAAAAAAGCAAAAACGCCTACATTAAAACCGCAGCCTGTGCGCCAAAAGCTAATGCAGCGCCACCGCAGTGTATCCAGCCCGGTGATTCATCGCCCGATACCTTCGAGTACTGAAGCTCAAGTCAAGCCACCTGAAATCTCATCTTTACCTAAGCTGACGGATAAATCGCCAAAAGCAAAAACCAAGGTGCTGACACTGCAGCAGCAGCTGGCGAGTGACTTGGCCGATCTGATGGAAAAGGTGTTGCTGCGGAAGAAGGGAAGGCTGGATGACCTGG
>Ga0194125_10011847_pt1 | contig 11596 bp, 5 predicted proteins | sample TA2KigC250mmetaG_FD_148626 | JGI IMG/M metagenome (GOLD analysis project Ga0194125, IMG submission 148626) | Freshwater microbial communities from Lake Tanganyika, Tanzania - TA2015034 Kigoma Deep Cast 250m | ecosystem: Environmental > Aquatic > Freshwater > Lake | place: Tanzania: Lake... | reverse complement strand
AATGCGGGTTAGAAGAACCGCCAGGATTACCCCCAACACACAGCCGAGCAGGGTCAGCGCCATCCCTTGTCGGAGGACCGCGGAAAGCACATTGTGCCTTTGTGCCCCGAGAGCCATCCGGATCCCGATCTCCCGTGTCCGCCGGGTCACGGCGTAGGAAAGAACGCCGTACAGGCCGAGGCAGGCCAGTGCCAGGGCGGCCAGGCCGAAGAAACCGGCAAGCTGTGAGAGCATCCGTTCCCGGCGCAACTGCTCATTGACCAGATCACCCACCGTGCGCAGGCCGGTCGCTTCCACCTGGGGATCGAGTTCGTGGACCACCCGGCGAATGCCATCCACCACGATGAATGGACGGCCTGCCGTCCGGATGTGGAAGTGCACCAGGGACGAGCAAGTGCGGCAGGTCTCCAGAACATAAATGGACAGTGTCGGTCCTTTACGGAGGTCCTTGTACATCACGTCGCCGGCCACTCCGATCACCTCCAAGTACGGCCAGGACGCCCACCCGGAAGTCTCCAACAGCTTACCGACGGGATTCTCATCTCCGAAGAGTCGTCGGGCGCTTGTCTGGTCTACGATCACCGGGCGCGGGGATGGGCTGGGCCGGGCCGTTTCGGCAGGTGGTTCGTCCCGCGGACCGAAGTCCCGCCCCATCAGCAGCGGGATACCCATGGTCGGAAAATACCCCGACCCGACGGCAGTGGCATGGATGTTCATGCTTTTGCCACCCGTCACGCCGGTCACCGGCACGGTTACCTTGTGCATGCCCCACCAAACCTCGTCGTCGCCCAACGCCAGAACGTTGGCAACGGTGACCGAGCGTACCCCCGGGAGTTCACGTACGCGCTGCAGGACTTCCTCCCTGAGATTTCCCGCCCGCGCATCATCGTATTCCTTCGGCAAGTACAAGTCGAAGATCAGGAGATTCTCACGGTCGAAACCCGTATCCAGTGCCCGGAGCTTCTGTACCGTTCGCACGAAGAGACCCGCACCGATGAGCAGACAGCAAGATAGGGTGATTTGGGCGACGATGAGCACCTTGTTCCCGACGTGCGCCGGTCGGAGGCCAAGAACACCTCCGGCTTGGTCCTTGAGGGCCGTCACGACATCAAGCCGGCTGCTGCGCCAAGCCGGCAGGAGCCCAAACAGGAGCGCCGTGGCAAGGGAGATCAGACATGTGAACGCCAGAATCCGCAGGTCCGGGGTGAGTTGAAGCTGGGCGATTTCACCGGACTGGCGGATGTACGTGGCCGGCAGGCGCACGCCCCATTGGGCCAGTAGCAGACCCAGGGTGCCTCCGACGGCCGTCAGCAACAGGCTCTCCGTCATGAGCTGGCGCATCAGGGCCGGACGGCTGGCACCGAGCGCGGCCCGGACCGTAAGCTCGCGTTGCCGTGCCGCACCGCGGGCCAACAGAAGCCCCGCCAGATTCATGCAGGCCACGAGCAGCACCACGCCCACCATCGCCATCAAGACGGACAGCAGCCGTTGAAACTCGCCGCGCAGCCGGGTGAACCCGGTCCCCGCAGACTGCAATTCGATCTGGAAGCCGAGAAAGTGTTGGCGCTTGCTGCCGGACAGGCCCAGTTCATCGACCCAGGCAACGGGCATCTGCCGGAAGAGCACGTTCAGCTCTTCCTGGGCCTGCGCGGCGGCCACACCGGGCCTGAGACGTCCGCCGAGGTACAGCCATAGGGGGCCTTTACTCGTCAGGTAGTATTGCGAATCTGCTCCCTGCACTTGCGGGAACATCTGGAGGGGCCACCAGAGATCCGGCCTTCTCCCTACGATGAATCCGCGGAATTCAGACGGGGCTACCCCGACGATAGTCAGGGGCGTGGTATCCAGCGTGATGGTCCTGCCGATCACCGCCGGATCTTGTCCGAAGCGTCGACACCAGAGGTCATGGCTGATGACAGCGACTGGTTCCGGGGCGCCCGGACGGTCATCCTCCGGTGTCAGCATTCGCCCCAGGAGAGCCGGCACGCCCAGAACGGAAAAGAAGTTCCCCGAGACCGGTGGGGCCCACACCCATTCCGCCTCGGCGGCGTCCGAGCCGGCGACCCTCATCCGGCGTTTGAACTCTTGCCCGGCATGGGCGAACAGCCCGGAGAGCGACTGGTTCGCTTGGCAGAGATGCTCGTACTGCGGGTAAGAAAGGAAAGGCCACGGGCGGACCGTGACCAGCATAAGCTGTTGCGGGTCCTGTACCCCCGGCAGCGGCTTCAAGAGCAGCCCGTTGATCAAGCTGAAGATGGCGGTGTTCGCCCCGATGCCCAGCGCTAGTGTGAGTATCGCCACGGCGGTGAAACTGGGGGGCTTCCTCAGCATTCGGACACCATATCGGAGGTCTTGCCAAAGCGTTCCCATTGCCTGCTCCTGTGAACCGTCCTCATGGGGATCGCAGAGAGATACTTACGGCAAGACACGAGCAAATCATGTGCCAGTAGGGGCACCCCCCGTGGTTGCCCTCAAGCTGGCAGGCACAGGGACTCAGAGGGCTGGCACGGGGACCTGCCCCTACGGGAATCCGTCCGGTTCTGGGACCGGCGCGCCCACTTTCGGACACGGGGGAACGCGCTCTCGGGTAATCATCGCTTTTCGAGCCGGTAGTTGCACCAGGTCGGGACTTCGCGGGTGAAGTCGAGCGTGCCGCAGATCATGCCACAACATCGTCATCTCCATTCTCCCGTGTAGGGTGTGCTGTGCACACCGCCACTTTGCTCCCGTTCTGTCCGGGGCCCCGTTGGCGTGCACAGCACACCCTACTCGTACCGCAACGCCACCATCGGATCGACCTTCGCCGCCCGGCGGGCGGGGAGGTAGCCGGCCAGCAGCGCGGCGAGGCCGAGCAGCGCCACCGTCACCATGATGCTGACGGGATCGACGGGGCTGACGCCGTAGAGGAGGCTGGCCGAGACCTTGGCCACACCCAACCCCAAGAACACGCCAACCAGCAGTCCAACGACCGTCAGCACCAGTCCCTCCCGCAGGACCATGCATATGATGTTGCCATGCGTCGCACCCAGGGCCTTGCGGATGCCGATTTCCGCGGTGCGCGAGGCGACCATGTAACCCTTGATCGCGTAGATGCCCAACGCCGCCAGGAACAGGGCTGCCGCTCCGGCGGCCGACGCCAGGCTGGCGCCAAATCCCGCGAGCCAGACCGAGGCATTGTCACGATGCCTCTGGGCCAGTGTGGCCACCGACAGGATCGGTACGCGTGCGTCCACCTGATGGATGGCGTCGCAAATCCGTTGCGTCAGGGCCGCCGACGCGCCGTTTGGGACGTGCAGATAAAGGTAAGGGGACAACTGGTCGGATCCCGCAGGCGTATAGGTTTGGGGATGGACCTCCCGCTCGCCGATGCCCGGCACGTTCGCGACGATGCCGACCACCCGGCGGGGGTCGGAATACTCCGTGTGGAACCCGGACTGGACAAAACAGCCGAGCGCGTTGCCGTCCGGGCGGAGCTTTCGCGCCAGGCTCTCGTCGATGATTACGACCTTCTCGGCGCCGGGAGCGCTGTCCAGACGGTCGAACAGGCGTCCCAGCAGCAGCGGAATCTCCAACGCCGTGAAGTAGTCTCGGCCCACCTCGGTCACGGCGGCCCACCGGGCGAGGTACCTTCTGGACCCGTCTTCTTCGGCCCCGGGCGTGTACTCGTAAATCGACATCGGGCCGCGACCGCCGAAGAAGAATCCGGGAGATGTCCCCACAGCCTTCACCCCCGCCAGGGACGCCAGATGGTCGGCCAGGGCCGCGCAGGCCTGGACGCTCCGGGGACGGTCATACCCGGCGGAAAGCGGATCGATCTGGATGACGAACTTATCCCGCAGAGGCAGCCGTGGATCCGGCCGCGCCAATTGCACGGCGCTGCGCGTGAGCAGGGTCGCACTCATCACCAACACCACCGCCAGGGCGATCTGGCCCGCGACCGAGAGACCGCCCCGCCTTCTGTGGACGAGGCCAAGCACACTGCCACCGGAGGTCTTGATCTCGCCGGCAAGGTCGCGCCGCGACAGGCACAGAGCCGGCCGGAGCCCGAACAGCAGCGTCGCGAGCAGACAGAAACCCAGGGTCGCCATCAGAACGCGGAGGTTCAGACCGGGCCGGAAAGCCCTGAACTCCGGGTCCTGAACGGCCGCGATCCACACGTTGAGGACCTTGGTGCCCCAGAAGGCCAGCAGAACGCCGAGGGCCCCGCCCAGCAGCGCCAACAGCAAGGACTCCATCAGCAACTGCCGGACGATGCGCAGCCGGCCCCCGCCGAGGGCCAGGCGGATGGCGATCTCGCGGTGGCGTGCGGCCCCCTGCACGATCAGCATGTTCGCCAGGTTCAGGCAGGCGATCAGCAGGATGATCACGGACACCGTCATGAGGACCACACTGAAGATGGTCGATGACAGGCGTTCCCCTTCGGGGTCCGCCTCGATAAGAAACCGCCCCAGCCGACGGAGAGCCAGAGAAGTGTTCTCACGCCACTGCCTCGGATACTCCGCCTTGAAACGAGGGACCAACGATTGCAGTTGGGCCTGGGCTGCCGGCAATGTCAACCCCGGCGGGAGCCGTCCTACGACGTGGAGCCACGGATAGTCCCGGTCCGGTGAAGCACTCGGGCGTCGCGTCGCCCCGCGGGAAAGCTCGACCACCGGGAGATAGCTCCCCAGCGGCAGCCACAGCTCGGGACCGATGAGGGTGACGCCGGTAAAGTCCTCCGGGGCGACCCCGACAACCTGGCAGCGGACGCCGTTGACGCCCAGAAACTCGCCGACGAGCTTCGGATCGCGGCCCAACTGCCGCCACAGGCGATGACTCAGGACCACGACCGGAGCGCCGCCCTGGTGCTCTTCCTCGGGCAGGAAACCCCGTCCGTGCGCCGGCGCCACTCCCAAGAAGGAGAAGTAGTTCGCGGAAACGAACGCCGCCCGCTCCTGCCGGCCCGCCTCCCCATGCACCAGGGTGACGGATCGTGCCCCCCCATCCTGACCCATGAGAGCACTGAAGGCCAGACCACTGTCACGGAGGGTCCGATAGGCGGAATAGGGAATGCTCCCATAGACGGCGTCCCGAATCTCGCAGTAGGCCAACTGCTCCGGGTCTTTCACCGCCCGCGGGCGCAGGAGCAGCAGATCCGACATGCTGAACATGATCGTATTGGCCCCGATACCGATGGCCAGGGTAAGCAGCGCAATCGCCGTGAACCCCGGCGACTTCCGCAACATCCGCACCGCGTACCGCAGGTCGTGCCACAAGGTTGTCATCTTCATTCTCCCGTGTAGGGTGTGCTGGGCACACCAATTCCAGAGGCGGACGGAGCGGGGGGCCCGTTGCGGTGTGCACAGCACACCCTACGCTTTCTCCATCCACCCGTCTTTGAGGCGGATGATGCGCTTGCCGCAGGCGGCGTATCTGTCGTTGTGGGTGACCTGGATGATCGTCGTGCCTTCGCGATTGAGTTTCTTGAACAGGTCCATGATCGCCTCGCCCTGGCTGGAGTGCAGGTTGCCGGTCGGCTCGTCCGCCAAGAGGAGCTTGGGGCTGGCGATGACCGCCCGCGCGACGCCGACGAGTTGCTGCTGGCCGCCGGAGAGCTGGCTGGGGAAGAGATCCTTCTTGCCCACGATGCCGAAGCGGTCGAGCGTGTCGCAGACCATTGAGGCCCGCTCGGAGCCCTTGATGTTCCGGTAGGACAGCGGCACATCCAGGTTCTCATAGACCGTCAGCGTGTCGAGCAGGTTGAAGTTCTGGAACACGAAGCCGATGTACTGCTTGTTCAGGGCCAGACGCTCCTTGGGCTTGAGCTCGTGGACCGCGTGGTCGAAGAGGTGGTACTCACCCTCCCAGTCGCCGTCCAGCATGCCGAGGATGTTCAGCAGGGTCGTCTTGCCCGCCGCGGAGGGGCCCATGAACGTGACGAAATCCCCCTCCGGGATCTCCAGGTTGATCTGCCGCAGAACGTAGTTCTTGCCCGCCCGCGTTTCGTAGCACTTCTCGATGTTTCTCAGTCGAATCATAGTCACAGTTCCCGGTTCACAGTTGTCGGTTCCCAGTTCTTATTGGAATAATGGAATGATGGAATGATGCAGGAGCACCGGCTCTTGGACCCATTATTCCGTTATTCCAGCATTCCATTATTTCATTCCTACTCGTATCGCAACGCCACCATCGGATCGACCCGCGCGGCCCGGCGGGCGGGGAGGTAGCAGGCCAGCAGTGTGACGGCCAGGAGCAGCACGAGGACCCCGAGGATGGCCCGCAGGTCCATGGCGCTGACGCCGAACAGCAGGCCCGCCAGGAGTTGGCCCATGGCCAGGGCGCCGAGCAGGCCGATCCCCAGGCCGATGCCGATGAGCCGGCCGCCTTGGGCCAGGACGTGCCGGACGATGTCCCAGGCCCGCGCCCCCAAGGCCAGGCGGATGCCGATCTCCTGCGTCCGGCGGCTCACCGAGTAGCTCATGATCCCGTAGATCCCCCCCACCGCCATGATCACGGCCACGACCGCGAAGACACCCAGCAGCGAGGAGAAAATGCGCCGGACCCACAGGGACCGGTACACGCGCTCCTGCACGGTCTGGACCTCGTGGATGGACAGCGACGCATCGGCGGCACGCAGAGTCTCCCGGACCGCGCTCACCAGTGCCAGCGGGTCACCGGTCGCGCGCACGACCGCCGCCATGGACTGCGGGGGATTTCGACCGAAGGGCAGGCACACCGCCGGACGCATCACCTGATCGAGTCCGTAGTGCTTGACGTCCCGCGTGACCCCGATCACGCGCATCCAGTCTTTGGATCCCTGGAAGGCGATCCGCTTGTCCAGGGCTTCCCGGCTCGCACCGAACCGCTTGGCGAAGCTCTCGTTGACGATTACGGTGCGCTCGCTGTCGGTGCGGCAGTCGTCGGCCGTGAAGAACCGGCCGGCCAGCAGCTCGATCCCCATGGTCTCGAAGTAGTCGGCCATTACGGTCTGGGTCAGAATGACCGGATTCATCTCGCCCGGGGCCCGCTCGACGCCTTCGAGATCGAAGAAGTTGCCGTTGTGGCCGGCCATCGGTCCCAGATCCGAGAACGAAGCCGTCTGCACGCCGGGCAGCGTCCGGACCCGCGCCAGATGACTTTCAAAGAAGGCCTGTCGCACACTATCGCTGCCGTACTGTTCCGCCGGCAGGCTGATGCGGTACGTCAGAACCCCGTCCACGCGGAACCCCGGCTGGACCCGGCTGACCGCGAGGAAAGCCTGCAACAACAGAACCGCCCCGACCGAGAGCGTCATGGCCAGGGCAATCTCGCCGGCCACCAGCACATTGAGACTGCGCCGCCCGGAGGTGGAGATCGTGGCGCGGGCCGCGGTCGCTCGCAGTACGCCTTCCGCGTCCCGACCGGACACCGCCTGCAGCGCGGGGACCAAGCCCGAGAGGACCGTCGCCAGGCCCACCACGCCGACACAGAACACCAGCACCCGGCCATCGGTCGCGAATTTCATCCAGGGCGCCAGGAAGTCGGCGATGCTCCGCAGCAGCAGGGCCATGCCGAACCGGCTCAGCAGGGCCCCCAGGCACACGCCCAGGAGGCTCAGCAGCAAGGTCTCCGTCAGGACCTGGCGGATGATGCGGGACCGCGGCGCCCCCAGCGCGAGGCGCACCGCCAGTTCCCGGCCGCGGGTCATCCCCCGGGCCAGCATCATCCCGCTGATGTTGCAGCAGGCCAGCAGCAGCACCAGGCCGGCGGCCAGCAGTAGGAGTGAGGTGACATGGCGCGGCTCTCCCAGGTATCTGTCGCGTAGAGGCGTCAGCCGGGGTATCGTGGTCTTGTTGACGGGACGCTGGTCGATCAGGCTGCGGTGGATGCGCTCTATGTCCGCCTGAGCCGCGGCAAGCGGGACACCAGCCTTGAGCCTGCCCATTCCGCGGAGGTAGTACCCCCCCGCCGTGGTTGGGTCCAGGGCCAGCGGCACCCAGAGATCGGCCCGTACCGGAAAGACCACATCGGCCGGCAGCACCCCCACGATGGTGTGCGGCTCGCCGTCGAGGCGCACGGAACGCCCGAGGACACCCGGGTCGCTGCCGTAGAGCCGCTGCCACAGGTGGGCGCTGAGGATCGCCACGCGGGCGGCGCCGGGCCGGTCGTCCGCTTCGAGGAAGCGGCGTCCCAGCGCCGGCCGGACGTGCAGCACGTCGAAGTAGTCGTGTGTCACCCGGATGCCCTCGACCCGCTCGGCCCGATCGTCCAGGCCCAGGTTCCAGCCCCGATGGGCCCACACGGTCAGGCAGTCGAAGGTGCGGTTTTGCCGGCGCCACTCGTGGAAGTCCTGATAGGCCATGCCGGTATACTCCAGGTTCCACTCGGGGGCCCTCTCATCCAGATCGACCAGGCGTTCCTGCTCGGGCACCGGGAACGGCCGCAGACTCATCTCGTTGAAAATGCTGAACATCATCAGGCTGCCGCCCATCCCGACCGCCAGGATTCCCACCACCATCAGCGCAAACCCCGGGCTCCGCCCCAGCGTCCGCACGGCATACCGCACATCTTGCCACAATGTCATCATTGCGTAACTCCAGTTGTAGGGTGGGGCTTGCCCCACCGATCTTCCTCGTGACCACGGTTTCGGTGGGGCAAGCCCCACCCTACCGAACTCCTCGTGGTGTGCACAGCACCCCCTACTCATATCGCAGCGCCGCCATGGGATCGATCCGTGCGGCCCGGAACAACTCATCGTCCCACTCGAGGAACGCCAGCAGGTCCATACCATCACAAGATCTTCCTCGTGACCACGGTTTCGGTGGGGCAAGCCCCACCCTACCGAACTCCTCGTGGTGTGCACAGCACCCCCTACTCATATCGCAACGCCACCATCGGATCGATCCGTGCGGCCCGGAACAACTCATCGTCCCACTCGAGGAACGCCAGCAGGTCCATACCATCACAAGGCGCTGGGTTCGGAGTACCGCGTTTACGCGGGTCCGAATCCTCTTGGCCGCCTGAAAAGGAAAGCGGATAAGAGGAGTTTTACGCGCCTGAAGGCGGCACTCCGAACCATTGTGCCAGTATTCCAACATTCCATCATTCCAGTCCCATCGCCGTCTTACGCCACATCGAAGCCGCTTTGCTTGAGCTCGGCGGTTTCCTGCTGCTTGCGGGCAGCCTCTTCCTCTTCCACGATCCGGCCGTCGAAGAGATGGACGGTGCGCTGGGCGTGGCGGGCGTAACGCGGGTCGTGCGTCACCATGCAGATCGTGGCGCCGTCCCGGTGCAGCTCGCCCAGGAGGGCCATGACCGCTTCGCTATTGTTGGAGTCGAGGTTTCCGGTCGGCTCGTCGGCCAGCAGGATGGACGGTCGCCCCACCACCGCACGGGCGACCGCCACCCTTTGCTGCTGACCGCCGGACAATTGGGCCGGGTAATGTTTCATCCGATGGGACATCCCCACGCGCTCCAGCGCCTCCTGGGCCCGCTGCTTGCGCTCGGCGGAGGGCATGCCCCGGTAGGTCAACGGCAGCTCGACGTTCTCGTAGACCGTCAGGTCGCCGATCAGGTTGAAGCTCTGAAAGATGAAGCCCACCTGCCGGTTGCGGATGCGGGCCCGCTGCGAGGCGGAGAGGTTCGCCACCGGCTCGCCCGCCAGCCGGTACTCGCCCTCGGTGGGCGAATCGAGCAGGCCGAGGATCGCCATCAGGGTCGATTTGCCGCAGCCGGAAGGCCCGGCGATGGACACATATTCGCCCTGGTTGATGGACAGGTGAATCCCCGCCAGCGCGTGGGTCTCCACCTCTTCGGTGATGAAGACCTTGTGGAGGTTTTCGACATGGATGAGCGCTTCATTCGATTGGGTCATCTGTTGGTTCCCAAATGTAGGGTGGGGCTTGCCCCACCGATTCTCCTCGTATCAAAGGTCTGTGGTGGGGCAAGCCCCACCCTACGATCACTCCGTTTCACAAAATCCGAAATTGGAATTTCGAAATCCGAAACAAATCCAAAGCACAAATGACCGAAACGCTGTCGCCAAACCCAGTTATGTCATTGCGAGGAGCGCAGCGACGAAGCAATCTCAATCCGCCGCAGGGAAGATTGCTTCGCTGCGCTCGCAATGACATGTCTGGGTTTTTGGACATTCGAATTTGTTTCGGATTTTGACATTCGGATGTCGAGCTTTCTATTTCAAGCGTATCCGATCGCATCCATCCCACTGCGACATGTCGCTGAGGATGATTTCGTCGCCCACGGCCAGGCCTTCGATGACTTCGATCGTGCTGACGGAGGTGCGGCCGAACTGGACGCGGCTGCGCTCGGCGTAGCGGCCGTCTTCGACCACCTTGAACAGCTCCGAGAGACCTTCGGACGAGGCGAAGACCGGCCGGCCGACGTTCAGCACGTCGTCCAGCTTCTCGATCGTGATCGTGCCGACGACCGACAGGTCCGGCCGGGCGCCCGGGGGCAGGACGCCCTCCAGCGAGACGTCCACCGTGACGTTCCCATCCATGACCGTCGGATCGATGCGGGAAACCTTTCCCGCCACCGTGCCGTGATGCGTATCGACCAGGGCGGGCAGACCCAGGACGACATCGCGGGCCTGCGCCTCGGGGACCCGCAACTGGGCCTTGAGCTTCCTGGGATTCGTGATCTTGGCCACGACCGTGCCGGCGGAGACGGATTGGCCCAGCTCGATCTTGTTCGGGATCTGGGCCAACACGCCGGCCCTGCCGGCCCGCACCTGCAGCGACTGCACGCGCTGGTTCTTCAACTCGTAGTTCGACCGGGCTTTGGCCACGGTCGCGTCCAGCTCGGCCACGGTCGCCGGCAGGGTCTGGTCCTCGTACATCTCGAGGCACTGCCGGCTGATCTGCAGGAGATTCTCCATCTGCTTGACACTGTCCCGCGACAGCGTGATCCTCTGGAAGGAGATCAGGTCGTTCTCATACTCTTTCTCATCGATGTCCGACTGCAGCTTGGCCTGGTTATAGTTGGCCTGGCGTCCCGCGAGGTCCGCTTTCTTCGTGAGCAGATCGGCCTGCAACTGCACTTTCTGCTTCGCCGCCGACCGTTCCGCCGACTCGCATTCCATCTGGGCGTTGTACCGGTCGAGTACCAGGTCGGGATTGTCCAGCTCCAGGAGGACCGTATTGGGCTCGACGGGCGCGCCGGGCTCGACCAGAATGCGAATGACCCGCCCGGGCACGGCCGCCGGCACCACCAGGATATCCTCGGAAACCAGGGTCCCGACGCCGCGGACCTCGCGGAGCATGGGGCCGCGCTTGACCTTGTCCAGCCAGAGGGTGCGCCGATCCACGCCGGGCGCGGCGGGCTTGAGCCGCGAGACCCCGACCGTAACCGCCGCCACGACAACCAGACCCACCGTGGCAATCGCACCCCGGCGGATCATTTTCATGCGTTTGGCAGATTTTCGTGGTATATCCATGCCCGATCCTCAAGCAAGCCGCGTGCCAGACCAAGGGTCCGGTTCTCAGTTGCCAGTTCCCAGTTCTCAGTTGGGCATTTCCGCCGCTCGGCTGCTTGCTCTTGCTGACAACCGTCAACTATCAACCGACCACTCTTTCTTTCTCTGTCCGCTTTCCGAATCGGCGCGCCCAAATCCGGACAC